>Ga0209542_10002541_pt1 | contig 40622 bp, 40 predicted proteins | sample RifCSPhighO2_01_FD_184028 | JGI IMG/M metagenome (GOLD analysis project Ga0209542, IMG submission 184028) | Soil microbial communities from Rifle, Colorado - Rifle CSP2_plank highO2_0.1 (SPAdes) (version 2) | ecosystem: Environmental > Terrestrial > Deep subsurface > Rock core/Sediment ... | reverse complement strand
AACAATGCCACAATTGTCGTCCGGGATTTACAAAAAAAGACGGGGATTTTTCAGCGTGAAATGGGCATACTCCCCTGTAATTTACCCCTGTTTTGGTAAGCTTGACATAGCTCCCCACTACATCTATCACATTAAGCTTATTTTTTATTTCTTCTATTTGGGAGTCCATATAAATATATCGTGATTATATCACAAAAACCCAAAAAATCAAGCTAAAAACCGGCTCTTTCGCCGATTTTTAAAGTACGTTCATAATTATTTTAATTTCTCCGCTGTTTTCTTGAGCTCTTCCATGTCTGCTTTTGAAGGATGGGCCGTAGCATGGTGATCCATGGAAAGCCCATCATCTTTATATCTTGGGATAACATGCAAGTGAAAATGGAAAATGGCCTGGCCTGCAACTTCCCCATTGGACTGCGAAAGGCGAATGCCGTCGGGATGTAAAACATCTTTAACTTTTTTTGAAATATGTTTTGTTGCAACCATCACTTTTTGCAACAATTCTTCGGGGATATCAAAAATACTTTCAAAATGCATTTTGGGAATTACCAAGCAGTGCCCCCGGGTAACAGGATTTACATCCAAAAAAGCCAGAACATCTTCATCTTCAAAAATTTTGAAAGAAGGAATTTCCCCGTTTACAATTTTACAAAAAATACAATCCATCGAACAATTTATGATTTACGATTTATGATATATGATTTTATTTAACTAAATCTTAAATCTGAAATCTTATATCTTAAATTATTTAACCCAATACATTAATGTAACGCTGGCGTTAATTTCATTCTGCCCTGGCTGGACTTCTGGAGCAACTGTTGCTTTGTCCATAGTGGCCCCTCCTAATCCATACGCCGGCATAGGGCATCCTCCATATCCGCAGCCTCCATATCCGCCTTCATAAACATTAATAAGCTTGCCCATTTTTAATCCCGCCGCGGCAAAAAGTGAAACCGCTTTTTCTTTTGCCTGTTCAATTGCTTTAGCCCTAGCTTCTGCCCGTGCTGTTTCTGGATTATCAACTGTAAACTGCAAACTTCCTACTGCGTTGGCGCCTTTTGAAGTCGCTGTATCAATAATTTCATTAAGCTTTTCAAAGTCTCTCATTTTTACTTCCACTTGCTGTTGAAGCGAATACCCGGTAATTTCGTTTCCCATGTCAGGATAAGGATATGAAAGATAATCCTTATTTGACCCATATGTCGGATTTAATTGGTAAAGAGTGGTTCTGATATCTTTTTCCTGGACTCCCAAACCTTTGATAGCTGTAATGACCGCATTCATCTTTTCGTTATTTTGATTAACCGCATCCTGGCTTTTTACAGCCTGGGTGGTAACCCCAAAGCTCATCATAGCAACATCGGGTTTTGCATATGCCTTGCCTTCTCCCGTCACACTTATTTGCTGGGGATAATTTTGCGGTAATGTCTGATATTGATAAATTAAAGTACCCAAATAAGACAACACAAGACCAATGATTAAAATGGCGATCAAATTAAAAAACCGATTTGATAACTCTATTGTTTTTGTTGTGTGTGTTTCTTGTTCCATATTAGTTTTTGGTTTTTGGTTATTAGTTTTGGTTTTTTAGTTTATAGTTTAACTAGTAACTATTTAACTAAAACTATGAACTAATAACTATTAACTACTTTGTATTTCAATAACAATTTTGCCGATTACATCTGAAGTTTCTTTATCTTCAAATGCCTCTCTTATTTTATCAAAATCATATATTTTGTCTATATGCACGATTATATCTTTTTCTTCAATGAAATAAGTCAGCTTATCAAGGTTTTCGGCGTTCACTTTTGTCATTTGACCGATGGCCGTGACTCCGTATTCTTGAGCCAGCTTTTCATCTTTATCAAGCATAGAAACAATCATACCACCTTTTTTCAAAACTTTAAAAGATTTTTTGTAAACTTCGCCGCCCACCGTATCAAAAACGCAATCGTAATCAGATAAAATTTCACTAAAATCCTGCGTTTTGTCCCGACTTTGCCGAGGATGCTCGATAGCTTTGCTATCGGCATAATCAATCACTTCATCGGCTCCCAATCTTTTTACATACTCAACACCATCACCCGTTGCCGTGGTTGCCACATACGCCCCAATACTTTTGGCAATTTGAATGGCAATAGTGCCAATACCGCCCGCACCCCCATGGATAAGAATTTTCTGGTTTGACTGAAGTTTAAAATGCTCTGTTATGGCTTGCACCGCGCTGACGCCAGTCAAAACCACCGCGGCCGACATTTTAAAATCAAGGTTTTTTGGCATTTTTGCAATCGTTCCAACTGGAACCGCCGCAAATTCAGCAAAAGCGCCGCTGGCTCCCGACAAAGCATTGGCTGATCCATACACTTTGTTTCCCACGCTAAAATTTTCCACGCCCTCACCAATTTCTGTCACTACGCCCGCAATATCACCCCCCAAAACCATGGGCAACGGCAAATCAGGCATGGCGCCTTGTGAAAGTTTTATATCAAAAGGATTGACAGACGAAGCATATACTTTAACCAAAACCTGCCCCTTGCCGGCTTTTGGTTTTTCAATATCAACTAATTCAATCACACTTGAATTTCCAAATTTATTTATTTGCGCTGCTTTCACCCTTCACCCATACGAATGTATTAGTTTTTAGAAAATTTTAATTCGCTGGAATTATTTTAATGTTTTACAACCCTCACCTGCCTTTGGGTGAAGGGTTCATTTATATTATTTTATAAAATTCACTACTGGCAATATTAGGATGTTTTACTTTTTCCATGTTCAAGTACGTCATCCACAAAGGCGTTATTTTAAAAGTAATATAACCTTCTTTTGCAAGTTTTAAAAGAGGCCACTGGTTGGCAGACTCAAAGTCATTTTTTTTGATAAGATCGATAAATGTTTCTGCTTCCCTTTTGTCCAACTCCTTTGCAACTCCACCGCCCTGTATGGTAATAACTTGCGGCCCCCAGCCAATAACAAAAGCAACTTTCCCATTTATTTTTAAATTTTCCGCTTTCTTGCTATCTTTAGAAGTCATGAAAAATAAGTTAAAGTGCTCATCGCAAACAAAATAAACCGTGGCGGCTTGGGGTTCTAAATTATTAGAAATACTAGCCAGCACCATAGTGTTTTGACTCCTTAAAAACTTTAATGCTTTAAAATTAATTTCCCCTTTTGTTAGTTTTTGTTTTGTCATATTATTTAAATTTTTAATCAACGGGCAAATTAAAAAATCCTTTATAAATGAGATACAGCCCAATTAAAAAAACGAAAACTTCCGCTAATATAAATAATTTATTATGGGCTTTTTTATTAATAATCTTCATAACCAATTCCGGGTAAAAAACCCGTAAAATTCCTTTCAGTAAAACCATCCAGCTAATAATTGTTATGATAACCCGCCAGTCTAAAACCCAAATATTGTGATTTACAACTAATAAAATTCCGAGGATTAGTATAGAAAAACCAGAAAGATGAACTAACACCAAATTTTTTGCAGCTTCTTTTTCAATTAAAACAAAATGCTTATAACGCATTAATATGGCTAAGGTGCTTATGACAACAAAAAGCCCGATCACTCTTGCAAGCAAAATTGATATATCCATAATTAGATTATTACTGTTATTATACCGCAAAACTCAATTTTAGGCTAATAGAAAAACTATTTTTCAAGCGTACTGCCAAGCAAAATTCCATTGGCCCAATAAAACCCCGTTTTGTCAGAGGGCAAAACATCGTATGTAAAGTCTTGGTTATATAAAACACGCGCCGCGGTTTTAATAAAAGAGTTGTCATAACTATCACCCGGCAGCAAATCGCCAACTGTTCGCCCGTCAACAGTTGGATGTCCCGGTGAAGCAAATATTTCCCGCCCATCACCAAGAATCAAGTGAACCATTTGATGGGTTGGCAAAACCGGTGTTTTTGAAACTTTTTGCACAGTTCCTGCAACGCGGCGCCCCAGTAAATCCGCTGTCCAAATTTGGTCGCCAATTTTTAAATCTTTTACTGGAATTGTTCCCAAGGGCGTATCTATTAAAGTATCCCCCGCAAGGCAAATGGGGCAAATTTGATTATTGGTTATTTTTTTAATAAAAGTTGCGGAGTCCTCCTGTATACTTATAAGCGTCATTGTTACCGTGCATCCATTGCTTGCCATTTCTCCAATGCGCAAAGTTATGGGGTATCCATTCATATAAGCCACGGGATACTCTGGAAAATTAAGGCCGGTGATGTAATCAGTATAAATTTTTTGAACCAACAAAGATCCTTCCCTTTGGCCTTCTTTCAAAATAACTTGCCCTGGTTGCGGGGTCGGTTGTATATCCGGACATTTTGCAAATTCGCAATTTGGGCCAGTTCGGCTTACATAAGACCCGTCAGAACACTGCTTTGCTTCTTGCGTACATGCTACGGGTTTTTTGATAGGATTATAATTTGGATTTAAAATTGGGCTGTATAACGGCAGAATATTATTTTGAACCGCAACAAAATACCCCGCCACGCTTAATATGGCAACAACAGCAACAACAACCAATATAATATTTACAAACCCTTTTTGGCTAATATTTTTTTTATGCATAATTGGCTTAATTATTTATGTCTCATTATTAATATTAACCTAAAATTAATTAAAAGCATATTAAAGCGGAGAGGGTGGGATTTGAACCCACGAGGCCCTTTCGAGCCACGGCTTTCCAAGCCGTTCCATTAGGCCGCTCTGGCACCTCTCCCTAATATCCCAAACGGCTCAACGCCGTTGAGCCGTTGAACATTATCTTATCACCAAAATCCAAAATGCCAAAGCTGCAATAATCCTATATACCCCAAAGGCAATGAAGGTGTGGTTTTTTACAAAATGCAAAAGCCACTTTATGCTTGCCATCGCCACAACAAAAGAGACAACAAATCCTATTGCCAAAATATGAAATTCTCCAAATGTGAAACTCCCAGCGCTTTTAAATAAATCGTAAGCCGTGGCTGCCGCCATGGTGGGCACCGCCAACAAAAAAGAAAATTCAACAATGGCTTCACGGCTGATACCCATAATCATACCGCTTACAATAGTAGCCCCAGATCGCGACACTCCCGGAATAATTGCCAATGATTGCCAAACTCCCGTCCAAAATGATTTTTTATAACTGATTTCTTCTGTATTGGCCCTGGATTGTTTTTTATACCAAAATTCAAACAAAATTAATGCAACTCCGCCCAAAAGTAAAGACCAAACAACAATAGTGGCGCTGGACAACAAATAATTTTTAAGGATTTTATAAAATAAAAAGCCCAAAATAGCAGTGGGCAAAAAAGCAATTAACACTTTTTTCCAGCTTTCTTTATTTGCAATAAATTTCTTCCAATATAAAACCACTACTGCCAAAATTGCCCCAAATTGGATAGCAATTTCAAAACTTTTGGTAAAATTTGAATCTGCGACGCCCAGTAATTTGCTGGTCAAAATTAAATGCCCCGTTGAAGAAATGGGCAAAAATTCGGTTATACCCTCAACAATTCCTAAAATAATTGACTGAAGTATAGTCATATTTCTATATCGCGCAAAGCTTTAATCCTCTCTTCCACTGGCGGGTGGGTTTGAAATAAATTAATAAACCGGTTTTTGCTTTGTTTTTCATTAAACGGAGAATCTATGTAAAGATGCGCGGTTGCGGTGTTGGCAGTTTTCATGGGGGTTACATCATCTGAAATTTTTTCCAATGCGCTAGCTAAGCCCTCCGGATATCTTGTCAAAAGCGCGCCATCGGCATCAGCCAAAAATTCTCGCTTTCTGGAAATAGCTAACTGTATTAATGTTGCGGCAATAGGAGCCAAAATGGCGGCAATTAATCCCAGCACCATTAATAACGCGCCCGCCCTATTGTCATCCGAATCACGCCTTCCAAGAAAACTAATTCTCAAAAAGAAATTAGCAAGCAAAGAAACAATGCCGACCAACACCACTACTACGGTGCTTACCAACATGTCTTTGTTGCCAATATGGCTTAATTCATGGGCCAAAACACCCTCCAGTTCTAATTTATTTAACCGCTGCAAAAGACCTTGGGTGACAGCAACAACCGCATGGTTTTTGTCCCTTCCGGTGGCAAAGGCATTCAGCTGGGCTTCATGAATAATATAAATTTTGGGCAAGGGCAAACCGGCGGTAATGCATAAATTTTCAACCACTCTATATAGTTCAGGATTATCTGCTTTTGCAATTAACTTGGCATGCGCCATACTCAACACCAGTTTATCTGAAAACCAATAACTGCCAACACTCATGGCAATGCTTAAAAAAACCGCCGTGTACAAAATGGCATCGCTTTGCAATAAATAACTGAAAAGCCAGCCTACGGCAATGACAAAAACCAAAAACCCGGTAATGAGCAACCAGGTTTTGCGAGTGTTTGCATCTGCGTTTTTGTATATACTGGCCATTTTAGAATTTTACTTGAACAGGCGACCGTTCTGCTTCGTTGGCAATCTCAAATAATTCCATCTGCTTAAAACCAAAAGTGCCGGCTAACATATTGTCCGGGAAACTTTCAATTTTAATATTTAGATCGCGCACGTTTGTGTTGTAAAATCTGCGGGCGGCTTGGATTTTATCTTCAGTATCTGTTAATTCCCTTTGTAACTCTAAAAAGTTCACTGATGCTTTTAAGTCAGGATAACTTTCTGAAACCGCAAACAAGCTTTTCAAAGTGCTTGAAAGAATGTTTTCAGCGTCAGCTTTAGCTTTGACTCCGGAAGCGCCCATAGCATTTGCCCTGGCCTGGGTCACTTTTTCAAATAATTCTTTTTCATGAGTTGCATAACCTTTGACTGTTTCCACCAAATTAGGAATTAAGTCATACCTTCTTTTTAACTGGACATCAATGTCTGACCAAGCTTCTTTCGCCCGGTTTTTTAAGGTTACCAAGCCATTGTACACTGCGACGACCCAAATGATTACTACAACTACGATTGCTAAAATGATAAATGATAATGCCATATTTTTTAGTGCGATGCCAATATACGAATGCATACTAATAATACGAATTAACGCCACCGTTTCGTATTGGTATAATTAGTATGAATTAGTATATTAGAATCGCATTATTTATTTTTGACTATTTTCAATCCAACTATTTAAAAACGGATACTGGACAACAAACTTATAGTTAAAAAGTTTTAAAAGCATCATAACATCTGCTAATTCGCCTCGTAATTTTTCCGGCCCGGCAAAAACTTCCCATGATTCTAAAATTAAATTTTTTGTATACTTGTGCAAAATTTCGTAGTCAAATTTCTTTTTTAAATAAACTATAATTTGTTTGAATTCTCCCCTGTCCAACCAAATTCCATGGCAATATTTGCAAAAGTCAATTTTGACGTTTGAATTGTCATAACTTATTTCCATTAATCCTGTCCTGTCTTTTGGACACTGCCTTAAGCTTTTAGATAATTTAAATTTTCCCTTGTCCCGCCAAATGTCAAAATCAAGCCACTTTAATTGCTGATCTTTGTCGTCTTTTGCGTACATCAGCTCATCTTTATCAAACCAAATACCCAAACACTCGGGGCAGTAGTCAACTTCCACATTATGGAACAACATTTTTTCCATCGGCTCTTTGTGTTTATTTGGACAATTCATGTAATTTATGATTTACGATTTAAGATTTACGATTTACGAATACTACTTTGTTTACCCCGTTAAATAATTTCGCTTTGCGAAATTAGCCCTTTGGGCTATTTAACTGGGATAAATTTAAAGGTGGAAAGCATACTAGGAGAATCAGATCCTAAAAGAAGCGGGACATTAAGTAGGTATAATGTTTTGTCGTTTTTAAAAAAATATATTTTTGTCTCTACTTCCTGTTTTTCATTAAGAGTCTCTGAAAAAATTACTTCTGCCCCGTTAACGGTAGAGTTTTTGAGGATAAGTTTTTCGCCTCCTGGTTGATAAGAGAGGTAATATTGCACAGCCTCCTTAAGAGTTTGCGTTGGAGGAATATTGTTTATTACTCCAATGAAGAAATAAGAGATCTTAGAAGTAGTAGCCGTTCCATAAAATTCTATGGAACAATCTCCAATACAGTCATCATACTTAACAGGATAAAAATTTTTAGGGTACTGTATACTAAACTCGGGATCGATATTTCTGTAGGTATTCCAGCCGGCGGTTTGGTTGGTTGTTTGACTTACACTTGTATTTGTTGAATCTGTAAATTTAAACGTGGAAAGAATTTTATTTACTTCTTCTCTGTTTTTGTCATCAAAAATAATATATGCTTTTAAATTTTTACCGGCAGTAAAAAATAGTAAGTTTGCCTTGCCATCATATATCGACCCTTCCCAAGGCAAATGAATAGCATTTGAGGAGCTAAAGACATATGCTTTCTCGCCACCAAGAGTAACCTCATTAAGATTTCCGACGACTATCTTACTTGGAGCACCATTATTTTCCGCTTTTTTACCTTCATCCCAAATACTTTTCGCCATTTCCTCTAGGGAGAGTGACCCTATGGGCTTACCATTAGTAGTAAATTCATTACCAATAATATTGATCGTAAAATATATTTTTTTACTATCTTTGTTTTCAAAACTAACAAAAGCTTTTTGATCGTCGGGACACAACGCAAAACAAGCGCCTTCTTTAAATTGCATATAGTTCGGATATGCCAACTCATAACCATATTGATCATTGGTATACGTTTTCCAATCGGCGGTTTGGGTTGAATTATTTTGTGTTTGGGTTTGAGTGGTTGGTTGTGTTTTTGTTGAAAAATACTGATACGCGAAAACTCCGCCAACAGTAATTAGTATTACAGCAACAATAGTGATAATAACCGCTAACACTAAAACGCTCTTTTTCTTTGGAGGGTTGGCATTCATATCTGGAGCATTTTCTACATTACTATTTACGTTATTGCTTGGATTGTTGTCTATGTGATAATCCATATTTTTTATAATGCAGCTTTTGTAAATTTAAATGTGGCGACGCTGTCTTGTATCGGCTTTACAATAATACTATCATAATTTTTCATAAAAGTTTCGCAGAGTTTTTGCTGGGGCAAAGCGTCATAGACGCCACAGCCATTTGAGGTGTGCACCACAAACGCTAATGTAATATAATTGTCATCTTTGAAAGTGGTATAATAATAACTTTTATAAAGCTGGCCTGCCCCCACTCCCTCGTATTCTGACAGGCAAAACCGCATATCATTTATAATGTTAACTCCTATGTTTGCATTAGTCGCGTCTTGTGATACATAACATCCATCTTTATCAATTTTACCACTTCCCGCTTTACTAATAACAGCACTTGGAGTTTGCTGAAACGATGCAAAAGAAGTGTTGAAAGACTCTGGGTACTTAAATTCAAACCCGTAATTAGTATCAGTATAAATTTTGAAACCAGGTGTTGCATTTACTACGGGACAGGTTGCAAATTCACAATTGGGGCCGGTTCTGCCCACATACGAGCCATCAGGACAAAGCTTGGCTTCTTGGGTACACGCGGTTTGATTTGGCTTGTTTTTTTCAGTTGCCAATTTTTGGTAAATCACATATCCCCCAACCGCTAACATGGCTGTTAAAATAATAATGACGGTAATTAATACTGCCGCAATTCCTCTTTGGTTTTCCATGGCTTAATAGTAGCAAGGAATCCATTAAAATTCAAATAAGAAAAAAGCCTGATTATTCAATCGGGCTCTAAAAGTTTTAACCAAGGAGATCTTTGCCAAGGGTTAGCCATGAATCAATTTTTTTTACGTGCGGTAAAATATATTCGTAACAACCTTCCTCTTCGGCCCGTCCCTGAAAAAGATAAAGATTTTTTACCCCAGCGTTGTAAAGATAGACCATTATCTCTTTTCGATCATCCACAAAATCTGTTACTCCTAAATGCTGACATATTCTTGCTTTTTCTTTTCTTTCTTCGCAAAAATGCACCCGGTCAAGCGAAATACCAGTTTCTTTGTGAAATTTTTTTACCGAAAGCCAGTTAAGCATAGCAAACCGCAAATATGTGTCTGCACAAGACACAACAAAAATGTTTTTTCCAAATTTTTTATCTTGCAATTCTTTTAACGTTTCAAAAACATCGGGAATTGGCAAATATGCGCCATTAATCTCGTTATGACTGATAATTACGCCACCAATGTCAACACCAAGAATTCTTTCCATGGTACTTTCCTTTCAAAGAACAGAAATATCAAAACCAGCTGCATTGTACTAAAAATCTATTTTTAAAACAAGCGGCGCCTGGCCAGGCGCCGCTTTAAATCTCAAATCTTAAATCGCAAATCTTAAATTTAATAGTCTTCTCCCCCCATCATTGGATTCATTCCACTCGGCATCCCCTTTTCATCTTTTTTGGGTAATTCTGAAATCACTACTTCCGTGGTCAACAACATTGAAGCCGCTGACACCGCATTTTCCAAAGCAGTCCTAGTCACTTTTGTCGGGTCAACAACACCTGCTGAAATTAAATTTTCATATTCCATTTTAGCGGCGTTAAAACCAAAATCTCCAGTTCCCTCTTTTGTTTTTTGGACAACCACGGCACCGTCAATTCCGGCATTTTGGGCAATTTGCCTGATTGGCTCTTCAATCGCTCTTTTTAAAATATTGACTCCGGTTTTTTCGTCTCCTTCGGCAACCACATTTTCCAAAGCGCTGGCGGCTCTTAGCAAAGCCACTCCTCCGCCCGGCACAATGCCTTCTTCAACCGCTGCGCGCGTGGCATGTAAAGCGTCTTCCAATTTATGCTGTTTGGCTTTTTGTTCAACTTCTGTGGCCGCGCCAACTTTTAAAACACCTACTCCTCCGGCTAACTTTGCCAATCTTTCCTGCAACTTTTCTTTGTCAAAGTCTGAAGTTGAATTTTCCATTTCTTTTCTAATTTGAGCAATTCTTTTTTCAATTTCCTCTTTTGGACCCTTGCCTTCAACAATCGTTGTGTTTTCTTTGGTGGAAATAATCCTTCTGGCTTTACCCAGCATTTCCAATTCCACATTTTCCAGCTTCATGCCTTTTTCTTCAGAAATAACCTGTCCGCCGGTCACCACAGCAATGTCTTCCATCATTTCTTTTTTGCGGTCGCCAAATCCGGGCGACTTGACTGCCAATGCAGAAAAAATACCGCGCAATTTATTGACAATCAACGTAGTCAAAGCATCGCCCTCCACTTCATCGGCAATAATCACCAATTCTTTTTTGCCGGTTTTTATTAACTTTTCCAACAAAGGTAAAATTTCCTGCAACGATGCAATTTTTTTGTCGGTAATTAAAATGTAAGGGTCTTCTAAAACCGCTTCCATCTTTTCTTGGTTTGAAACCATGTAGTGTGAAATGTATCCGCGGTCAAACTGCAATCCTTTCACAATTTCCTTTGAAAGTCCAAAAGTTTTTGATTCTTCAACAGTGATCACTCCATCTTTTCCAACTTCTTCCATCACTTGGGCAATTAAATCACCCATTTCTTTATCTTGGGCGGAAATCGTAGCAACTTGAGAAATTTCTTCTTTTGTGCTGATTGTTTTAGACATTTCTTTCAAGGCCTGCACAATCGCATCTTTTCCTTTAACAATGCCTTTTCGCAAAGCCAGCGGATTTGCACCAGCTGCCACATTTTTTAATCCTTCCGTGGCAATTGCTTGGGTCAGCAAAACTGCGCTGGTTGTCCCATCGCCGGCAATGTCGTTGGTTTTTGAAGCCACTTCTTTAATAATTTCAGCGCCAATGTTTTCTGTTGCGTCTTCCAATTCAATTTCTTTGGCAATGGAAACTCCGTCATTTGTAATGGTTGGCGAGCCATAACCAGAACCCAAAACCACATTTCTGCCTTTTGGACCTAATGTAACTTTCACAGCATTGGCAACTTTATCCAATCCGCTTTTTAAAATTTTGCGCGCGTCCTCTTTGAAAATTATTTTTTTTGCCATAAGTTTTAAGATACAAACACCAAGATACAATCACCAAACAATATTCAATTTCCAATATCCAATATTCAAACACGGGTTTGGAATTTTAAAATTTGGTTATTGGGATTTGTTTGGTTATTGTTTCTTGTATCTTGGTTATTTATAATTATTCAATTATCGCCAAAATGTCTTCTTCTTTGGCAATTAAATATTCTTTTTCTTCAACTTTAATTTCGCTTGGACCATATTTGGTAAATAAAACCTTGTCGCCCGGCTTTACTGAAAGGGGAACTATTTTTCCGTCATCTGTTTTTTTGCCTGGTCCAATGGCAATGATTATGCCTTGTTCAGATTTTTCTTTTTCAGCCGTTTCAGGCAAAAAAATCCCGAATTTTGTCTTTTCTTCTTCTTTAATGGGTTCTATTAAAATGTGATCTGAAAGCGGTTTGATTGTCATGCTTATTTTTTAATTATTAATTACAAAGTCTAATCCATGCGATAAAAAATGTCAAATAAAAAGCCCTGCGCACTCCTAAAGGAATACGCAGGGACATGTCTCTAATTTTGATTATTGCGCTTTGCTCAAAACTCCATTCACCTGGAATTGAGTGTAATCATCATAACGACATATATATCCAGGCTGCCTAGAAAGATGCACTTCTTTCCAATAAGCATGCCTCACGGCTCTTTGAATGATTTCGCGAGCATCTTGGTTAATGGGATGGGCAATATCTGCGTGAAGTTTAAGATGGCCGTTAGCATCGCGCATGGCACGGTCTTCACCCAACTGTTTACCGCATTTGTTACAAAAACAAGCACGAAGATGGTTTTTGCAACCACAATTACGACAACGATCAGTTAGCTTGCGGCTAGGCATTCCCACAAAGATGTTTCTATCGCCTTCAATAATCTTCAGATCACGAATAACGAAAGCGTCATCAATCGTGATCGAGCAAAAAGCCAACAATCTTTCTTCATTGCACTTCTCGAGCTTGACACGGATTTCGGTAATTACCATGATGCTTCTCCTTGGGCAAAAGCCCGATGTGAGAGTGACGGAAATGAGAAAGAACTGCAAATTAATTATACAATTATATTTTTAAAAATAGCAAGGCAAAAAAAAGGCACACTGGGTTACAATGCGCTCATTACAAGACGGCATGCATTTGATGTCTACACGACCTGCTTGGGTGTGGTAGAATTTTTATTGATTTTTTCCTTTTTTAAGAAAACTCCTTTTTGTTTTTTAAAACTATCGCCTCCATTAAAGCGGTCCAGCTTTTTTTTATCATAATAAAAACTATCACACCAATATGTTACCGGATTGCCGAATACATAATCTCCCCAGTAACAGCAAAGTACAAAGTAATAACCTTGGTCAAACACCTGGTACTTTTTTTGGATGTAATAGTGATCACTGCAAAGCCACTTCATGTTTTTGGGGCTTCCTTTGCCAAGAAAATACCCGATCAAAAATGCGGCTACCGCCAAGATACCTGCAACGCCATACATCACAACAATACTCCTTTAAAAAGGTAAACGTTAATCGACACAGCTGTCACAAACACAACGCACTATATATTTTAAAATGTGCCAGTTTTTTTATACACTTTCAAAATTATTATTGCAAGTATTTCCCCGACCCCCTTTGTGAAAAGTTATACTGCCAAATACTTGCCAGTATAACTTTTTTTAACTTTTGCAATTTACGCTGGCGTGCCTTGACCTATAATTTGGCCGCCTTTTTCGCATTAAAAAAACCTGAAAAATCAGGCTTTTTTAGTATCAATTTATTACTATTTATGATGTCAATTCTTTTTTGAAGCTAATTCTGCCACTTCTTCTACATCCGTAACACGCGATTCCAATCTATCAAATTCTTCCTTATGAACTACATCAATAATATTTTTGCTGATGTTATTGATTTTCTCATTCACTTCCTTAAAATTCTCATTGACTTTTTTAAAACCATTTCTCATTTCACCGGTAAGAGCATCAAATTTTTTATTAAAATGATCTTGGGTATTTTGAAAACCATTATTAATCATTACCGCCAACTCATCAACTGTAGTGATTTTCTTATTTTTCTTTGCCATATGATTTTATTGTACTCCCACAAAAAACCTTGTCAAATTTGCCCATTTAAATGTTTAACGTCGGGTTTGAAACATCTAATTTCAATGGCCCATTTATATGACTTTTCCAGAAAAAACCTCTCTTAAATATTTAGAAGTGTAAGATTTTTTGTTTTTTGCGACAACTTCTGGAGTGCCCTCAACAATAACCTGTCCACCTCCCTCTCCGCCTTCAGGACCTAAATCTATAATCCAATCACAAACAGCAATAAGTGAAACGTTATGCTCTATAACAAGCACCGTGTTTCCCCTATCAACTAATGACCTTAAAACCGAAACCAGTTTTTTAATGTCCTCAAAGTGAAGCCCGGTGGTCGGTTCGTCCAAAATGTATAAAGTATTTCCCGTGCCTTTTTTGGAAAGCTCGGTGGCTAATTTTATCCTTTGCGCTTCTCCGCCGGACAAAGATGTTGCCGATTGCCCAAGCTCAATGTACGAAAGCCCGACTTCTTTTAAGGTTTTCATTTTGTCATAAATGCCCGGAATGCTTTTAAAAAATTCGCTGGCCTCTTCAATGGTCATTTGCAAAACATCGGCAATGTTTTTTTCTTTGTACAAAATTTCTAAAACTTCACGGCTGTACCTTTTGCCGCGGCACTCTTCACATTCAACATAAATGTCCGGCAAAAAATACATTTCCACTTTTTTAACTCCTTGGCCTTCGCAAGATTCGCACCGGCCGCCTTTGACATTAAACGAAAACCGCCCAGCTGAATATCCGCGAACCCGCGCTTCTTTTGTTTGTGTAAAAATGTCCCGTATATAAGAAAAAGCTCCTGTGTAAGTGGCAGAGTTTGACCGCGGAGTCCGACCAATCGGAGACTGGTCAACTAATACCACTTTGTTTATATTTTCAATTCCTAAAATTTCTTTGTGCTGGCCCGGTTCTTCTTTCGCCCGGTAAAACTTTTTCAGTAGAGCTTTTGCCAAAATATCGCTGACCAAAGAAGATTTTCCGCCGCCCGAAACTCCGGTGACGCAAATAAATTTGCCCAAGGGAAATTTGACATCAATGTTTTTTAAATTGTGTTCTTTGGCGCCAATTATTTCTAGGTATTTGGTATTAGGTATTGAGTATTTAGTATCCGACGATTTTTTTTGTCCAATACTTAATACTTGATACTTAATACTTGATACAGTCTTCCTTCCAGATAAATAATCTCCAGTTAAAGTACGGGACTTTAAAATTTGCTTTGGCGTTCCTTCAAAAACCACTTTGCCTCCGTGCTTTCCAGCTCCCGGGCCAATTTCCACCAGCCAATCAGCGGCTTTCATGGTTTGAGGATCGTGTTCCACCACAATTACGGTGTTGCCCAAATCTCTTAATCTTAACAGTGTTTCTATTAATCTATGCTGGTCGCGGGCATGCAAGCCAATAGACGGCTCGTCTAAAATGTACAAAACACCGGATAACTTTGACCCAATTTGCGTAGCCAGCCGTATGCGCTGCTCTTCTCCGCCGGCCAGTGTCCCGGCTTTTCTGCTTAAGGTTAAATAATCCAAGCCAACATCCACCAAAAATTGGGTGCGCTCTACAATTTCTTTTACAATCGGCTGGCTGATTTTTGAATCGCCAACCCCAAGTTGTGGCAAAAGATTTTGAAAAAAATGTTTTACGTTTTCAATAGGAAGCTCCACCACATCATTAATGGATTTATTGTTTACCGTGACGGCCAAAACTTCCGGCTTTAAGCGTTTTCCCAAGCACGTTTCGCATTGCTTAATCATCATGTATTGCTCAATCTCCGCCCGTGTCCATTCCGAATCCGTTTCATGATAACGCCTTTCAAGGCTTGAAATCACACCTTCAAAACCGGCGCCGCCCGCCTGCGCGCCGCGCGCGAGCAGGTCTCCTTTTAAAATAATATCAATAATTTTTGGCGGCAGATTTTTTACCGGTTCATCCAAAGAAAATTTATGTTTTTGCGCCAGCGCTGAAAGTTTCCAAAAATAATATCCTTGCCGGCCCACCTTGTGGCTAGCTTTGCTCCATGGCCAAATGGCACCTTCGGCAATGGTTAAATTTTTATTGGGCATCACTAATTCCGGGTCAACCTCCAATTTTTCGCCAAGGCCGGTGCAGTCCGGGCAAGCGCCATAAGGATTATTAAAAGAAAAAATCCTGGGTTCTAATTCCGGCAAAGAAATGCCGCAGTCTTCACAGGCAAAATGCTCGCTAAAAATCAAGTCTTCTTGATTTTTAGATTTATGATTTAAGATTTTAGATTTATGATTTACTAAAACAATGCCCTTGCCAAGCCGCAGTGCGGTTTCTAAAGAATCAACTAAACGCGAGCGGTCCAAATCTTTATCAAGAACCAACCGGTCAACCACCGCCTCAATGCTGTGCTTTTTATTTTTATCCAGATTTTTAAACAAAGCTTCTTCAATTGGATAAATATCGCCGTCAATTCTGACCCGTATAAAACCGCTTCTTTGAATTTCCTGGAAAATGGCTTGGTGTTCGCCTTTTTTACCGCGGATCACCGGCCCCAAAATGGTAATCTCGGAATTTTTCGGCAACTTTATAACTTGGTCCACAATTTGGTCAATTGTCTGACGCGCAATTAATTTTCCGCAATTAGGGCAATGTGGCTTGCCAATCCTGGCAAACAAAAGCCGCAAGTAATCATAAATTTCTGTGATTGTCCCCACGGTTGACCGGGGATTATGCACGGACTTTCGCTGGTCAATGGAAATGGCCGGGCTGATGCCTTCAATTTTATCAACATCGGGCTTATCCATAACACCCAAAAACTGGCGGGCATAAGCCGACAAACTTTCCACATACCTACGCTGTCCTTCGGCATACAGAGTATCAAATGCCAAAGAAGATTTTCCGGATCCTGATAAACCCGTAATTACCACCAATTTATTTTTGGGAATATCAAGATCTATATTCTTAAGATTGTGAACTCGCGCCCCGCGGATTTTGATGAATTCGTTTTTCATTTTAAAATGTATGTTATTATACATAAAATTTCAATCAATTTCAAGTGTGCCAACAAATGCCACATAAAAAAAGCCGTGTATTTTCATACAAGGCCTTGGTTCTTTTTATAATTTGCGAGCTTTAAGCAACTTAAAGTGATGATTAAAGCCGATTTTTGCGCAATAAAAGCGCATTTCCCATTTTGACTTGGACTCAAGCCATTCAGAAGGGCACCAAGCAATATACGACATAAAGGGACGATTTTTTGAGTCAACTAAAATCGTTCCCGCAGCAATTGAACAACATTCTTGACATTCAGCAGGAAGAAGCTTCAGCCGTTCTTGGACAGAAAGATCTTCTTGCTTTCTCAAAATTGATTCAATGTGCCGCTGACTGCAAAGAGCGTCATTATCCTTTGCTATGTCAATCAAGCCATGCAAGCTGATTACCTCCCCTTCTTGCAGGATATCGAGCACATCAATTGCAAACTCCCCATCTGCATCGTCAATTTCACTTGTTAATATCCATCCACTTTTGGTCAGGTCATTCTCAAAAATGGGTAGGAGATTAAAGGTGTAACTAGAAAAAGCGTTTGACATGTCACGCCTCCTTCATAACAAAAGCCAAAAGTTGGTCGCTGTTTAACAATCCGCTTGGATCAAATTTGCCACCTTGGCCGATGCTCAAAGAAAGCTGATGTTCATGGTTGCCAATAAATAACAACCTTCTTACGATGTCATCGTAGCCCTTTTTTCTTTTAACGCTTTCAATCGGTTTGGTGCCAATCCAGATTTTTTCGTCTCTGGGCTGATCCAAATATTGCCCGCGCAACGCAAAGGCAATTTCAAAAGAGCACCAAGCAATTGGCAAGCGGGCAATTAAATCGCCCATTTGGAGAAGCTGCATGCCGTAACCGTCAACCAACGCCTTCACCGGCACAAGCGTCAGCTTCACTTCTGTTGTTTTAGGAAAAGACGCGAATTTATAACCCTTTAACGCATCCAAAACCTGGGGGTTTAATGCAACGTTTTTTTCCTTAAATTCTTTTTGGTAGTCTTTGGACGATTTACGGCCGGCATTCAATACAACTTTTTTCCAAATCTCAAAAGAAGCCATTTGTATTTCCCCTTAAAATAATGTCAAAGATCGCATGTAGTATTAATAATTTACCACATTATTTTAATTTTGCATATATTTTATTCTGCCGGGGCAATAAAAAAGCCCGGACGCAATTTAAGCATCTGGGCTAATAACCTACCACAAAGTAATGATCTTCATGTCTGAGCCAAAGTCAACGTCAAAATCGGCAAACTCCATACAACAAATTTCCTCGAACCAATAAATGTATGGAAATTTTACGATGCCCTTGCCGTCGTCTGGCTCAAGCCACATGGTGCTAGGCCCAAGAATATAAGAGTTGCGCCATTCTCTTCGCACCAGTTTTGGCTCGCGACGAAAAGCTTCCAAGTGGCGCTGGCCGCCAACACGTTTTTGGCCTTTACACCATTTAAGCAGATTTGCACCGCTTGATTGCGACCAATTTATAGTGATAGCGGTTAATTGGGGAATAAATTCGCCTTCTTGTTCAGGCGAATCATGCAAAACTTTCCATCTGCGTTCAGACCGCATGTCGCGGTCAAAATTCGGCCTTAAGGGAAAAGATCCCCTGATAATTTCAATTGACATAGCCCACCTCCCTTAACTATTGGATAGTGAAATGAGCAACCCTTATTTCATCCTATGTTATACTTTTTTCTATTTTTTTCAATATTGCCTTGAAAAAATAGCGTTTTGAGCGTTAAATGTAATTACATGGAAAAGTTTAGTATATTACCAAAAAACAGACTTAATAACTTGCCGAAAACGGCCGGGGTGTATTGTTTTATATCCAGAAAAGAGACTATATATATAGGAAAGGCCATAAATATTAAAGACCGGGTGAAAAACCATTTCAACCAGCCGTCTTTCCGTGATAATTTGTTTATTGAAAAAGTAGAGAAAATCGGTTTCATTAATACCGATTCGGAAATTGAAGCGTTGATTTTAGAGGCTAATTTAATTAAAAAACACCAGCCCAAGTTTAATGTTATTTGGAAAGACGGTAAAAATTACTTTTATGTTGCAATTACCAAAGACAAAAAGCCCGTGGTTTTTATAACCCACCAACCAAAGAAAGTATTAAGTAGTAAGTATCAAGTATTAAGTATAAAACGAAAAAACATACCTAATACTAAATACTCAATACCAAATACTCAATACATCGGGCCTTTTGTTGAAGGCAACGCACTGAAAAAAACGTTAAAATATTTGCGCAAGATTTTTCCTTTTTATACTTCTGTTAAACACCCAAAAAATGCTTGCACTTGGTGCCATTTGGGACTTTGCCCTGGCCCTAATCCAGATTTGGCAAGCTATAAAAAAAACATCCAAAAGCTGAAGCTTATTTTAGAGGGCAAGAGAAGAATTGTTTTAAACAACTTAAAGCGCGAGATGCAGGCATATTCAAAGGCAAATAAATTTGAAGAAGCGGGAAAAATCCGCGACAGGATAAATGCTTTGCAGCAAGTAATGGCGCACACCAAAGTAATTGAAAACACCAAAATTGAAAACGGCATTTGGTACAAAACCCAGCAAACTTTGCAGGGAATGCTGAATCTTAGTAAAGAAATTACTAAAATTGAGTGCTACGACATTTCCAACATCCAAGGAAAATACGCTGTGGGATCAATGGTAGTTTTTGTTAACGGCGCGCCCAATAAAAGCCAGTACAAAAAATTCAGGATACGAATGAAAAACGAGCCCAATGACATTGCCATGTTAAAAGAAGTGCTCACCAGGCGCCTTTTACATCCCGAATGGGGTTACCCAGGTGTAATGCTCATTGACGGCGGTATTGCCCAATTAAATGTAGCTATAAACGCAAAAAAAGAATTCCTTGAAGATTTAACGATCGCTAAAAATACAAGGAAAGCTGAAAATATAAAAATAATATCCATTGCAAAGGGCAAACGAGAATTATTAATAGAAGGAGCGCCCAAAATCCCCTTAAAAAACTTGCCCCAGGAAATTTACAATTTAATTGTGGCATTAGATGATGAGGCACATAGATTTGCAATAACTTATCATAAGAAGGTGAGAAAAAAGGCGCTACTTGACCCTTCACCTTAAGGAAATTCAATATTACTTAAAAACACTTATAAAAAAGGTGAAGGGTTGATATTTAACCAAAACTCTGCTATCATAAACCAACATGCGAAAGCTTCTCTTTAGTATCATTGCCGCTACGGCAGGACTGTGGCTGGCATCGCTTTATGTGCCGGAGGTTAAAGTTGCCGTTCTTTCTGACTCAAATTTCTTTGGATTTTCAGTAAATCAAAATTGGGAAATTATCCTGCTTTTGGGAATTATTTTAGGACTTTTAAATTTTTTCATAAAACCCCTACTGGACATCCTGACGCTTCCCTTACGAATAATCACCCTTGGATTTTTTGGATTTTTAGTCAATGCATCTTTATTGTGGGTTGTAGATATTATGTTTAAAGAATTCAGCGCCCCGTGGTTTTGGCCGCTTTTATGGACCACTTTAATCGTTTGGGGCATTTCTGCCATATTATCGTTATTTAATAATAAAAACTAACAACTAATGAACTCTATATTATTTTACAGCCAAATTGCCGCTTCTATAATTTTAGTTATACTTATAGCGGTCCAGCAAAGAGGAACAGCTTTGGGATCAGCTTTTGGGGGCGGTGGAGAATTTTATTCCTCAAGGCGCGGCATACAAAAAAAATTATACTATGCTACAATAGCCGTAGCTGCTCTCTTTATTATTCTTAGTATTTTAAGCCTCCTAATTTGAATATAATGCAAATATCATGCGAATGATACGCCAATGATGCGAATACGAATGTACGGATTTGCATCATTTGCATTCGCCCGTAGGCGAATTTGCATATTGGCATTATGACAAAATTTCCTAGTTTTTCCCAATGGAAACAAATTTTTAAAGTACTGAAGAAAAAAGAGAGAATAACTCTTTTGGTGTTTTCCATATTAGCTGTCGGTTCTTTGATTTTTTTAACAACAAATTTTTACATAAACAACACAAAGGTAGTGCCAGCTTTAGGAGGCACTTTTACAGAAGGCGTCGTCGGCCAGCCAAGGTTTATAAACCCGATTTACGGAGAAACAAATGATGTCGACCGCACTTTAATTGACTTGGTTTTTTCCGGACTGATGACTTACGATAATAATGGTAAAATAGTTCCTGATTTGGCTGATAATTATGAAATTTCAAGCGATGGTAAAACCTATCAATTCACACTAAAAGATAATATTTTCTGGCACGACGGAAAACCTGTGACTGCTGATGATATAATATTTACCATACAAACCATCCAAAATTCTGATTATAAAAGCCCTCTGCGGGCTAATTGGATAGATGTGGATGTCGAAAAAAATTCTGAAAAATCTATCAGTTTCCATTTAAAATCCCCTTATAATTCTTTCCTTGAAAACAGCACTGTTAAAATAATCCCACAGCATATTTGGGAGCCCATTTTACCGGAAAATTTTACTCTTTCGTCTTATAATTTACAGCCCATAGGGTCTGGCCCGTTTGCATTTTCTGATATAAACCAGACAAATACTGGTTTCATAAGCACATTATATTTTGAATCAAACCGCAGATATTATAACCACCCTTCATTTATTTCTAAGCTCACATTTCAATTTTTTGAGAAAAAAGAAGACTTGATTAAAGCCGCAAACGCAAAAACAATCAATGGATTTACTCTGGCACCATTAGAAAATAATGAAGCGGCGGCGGAAAAAGAAATTAAACAGGGATGGTCAAACAATGAAAAGTTTTCTGTTTATTCTTTTTCTTTGCCAAGGTACTTTGCCGTATTTTTCAACAACCAAAAAACCTCAATTTTTTCAGATATTAATATAAGGCAAGCCATGTCTTATGCGGTCAACAAAGACGAACTCATCAATAAAACCAAAGGCAAGACAAAAACTAATATTTCAAAAATTGACTCGCCAATATTACCGGATTTTTACGGATATCAGCAGCCACCAAGCATTTATAATTTTGATATAAATACAGCCGGCGCTCTTTTAGACAAATCTTCGTTTAAAAGTAATGGCCAAGCCTTCCGCGAAAAAGCCGTTGTCAAAAAACCGGCTTTCCAATTCACCGCCTATTTAAAAGTAGGGTCAAAAGGCACCGCAGTAACTCAACTGCAAGCTTGCCTGGCAAAATTAGACGATTCTTTTAAAAATTTATTGCAAAGCGAAACCAATGGAACTTACGGAAAAGCCACTGAAAGCGCTGTAACCGAATTCCAGAAAAAATACCTACCTGAAGCAAAACCAACAGGAGAAACAGGGGCCGGCACTCGTAAAAAGTTAAATGAGCTATGTTTGGCGCCATCGCAAAATTCCCAGCCGTTGCAATTTACCTTGACCACCGTTGACCAGCCACAACTTGTGGAAGTTGCAAATCAGCTGAAAACATATTGGGAAAGTGTAGGTGCAAAAGTAACAATTCAAGCCGTATCATTAACCGACTTAAAACCAATTATAAAAAACAGGAGCTACGATGCCTTACTTTACGGCGAAGCATTGGGAGCCGAGCCTGATTTTTATCCATTCTGGCATTCATCGCAAAAAATTGACCCAGGATTAAATCTTTCGTCATACGAAAATAAAACTGTTGACCAGCTTTTAAAAGATTCGCGGGAAACATTGGATGAATTAATAAAACAGCAAAAGCTGGAAAAACTGCAGGATGTTGTTATTAAAGATGCCCCTGCCCTCTTTTTATATAATCCTGATTATGTTTATTGGGTTTTGCGAAAAGTAAAAGGCATAGACACTGTGAAAATTATTGACCCGGCAAAAAGATTTATTAATATTACAAATTGGTTCATAAAAACCAAGCGAGTATGGAAATAGACTTAACAAAATTAACTCCCGGTGTCCGCTCCCTGGACGAGATACGCATGGTTTTAGCCGACCAGGAATTTGCCAAGACGGCTGAAAATACCGACTTGTATTTTATGTATCGCGGCATAGAAGAAAAAAATGGTATCCGGTACGACATCACAGTTTTGCCCGCAAAAATGCTAGGGCAAGAATTTGTCAAAACAAAGGGCCATTATCATGTGGGCAACTACGGTGAAGTCTATACAGCTTTGGAAGGCCAAGCCATCTATTTGCTTCAAAAAAAGACTACTGATGACGAAATCGAAGATGCGTACACCGTAACCTGCAATAAGGGAGATGTATTAGTTATCCCTTCAAACTATGGCCATATTACCATTAACCCCTCAACAACCCAGGAGTTAAAAATGGCAAACTGGATTTCTTCTGATTGCAAAAGCGATTATTCTCTTTATGAAAAGCTACAAGGCGCTTGTTATTACTATGTTGCGCCAGGGACTTGGATAAAAAACGAACACTACAAAAATGTCCCTCCTTTGCGATTTGAAGAACCACTCAAAGAAGTCCCCCAAAACTTAGACTTCCTCAAAGCAAAATAAAAAAATTATTGTTTAACTTTTGTTTAACTTACGATGTTAAACAAGCAAAATGTTTAACGTCGGGTTTTAAACATTTGAACGGCTCAACGCCGTTGAGCCGTTCAAATCAATATTAAAAATTATGCCGCGGTGGCGGAATTGGCAGACGCACGGCGTTCAGGTCGCCGCGATCGCAAGATCATGAGAGTTCAAATCTCTCCCGCGGCACAAAAAAATCTCAATAGTAATTAAAAACGCCCGTAAAATAAACTCATAAAAACGGGCAACAAAAAAATAAAACTTATGTTTAAACAACACACAAGAAAAACGTTTGGCACACGACACAATACAAAGCCTTCTACTGCCAAAAGCTACAGCGATGCAAAACCTGCTGGAGAGAAACCAGCGGATTGGAAGCCAGAGAACACATTAAAAATTATTCCTCTGGGAGGATGCGAAGAAGTTGGCCGCAACATGACCGTTTTTGAGTACGCAAATGATATTATTATTTTGGACATGGGCCTGCAATTTCCCGAAGAAGACATGCCTGGAATTGATTATGTCATTCCCAATATTGAATACTTAAAAGGCAAAGAAAAAAATATCAAGGCGGTTATTTTTTCGCACGGCCATTTAGACCACATTGGCGCCGCGCCAATATTGCTGAAAAAATTAAATAATCCGCAAGTTATCGGCCGTCCCCTGACATTGGAAATGATTAAGCATCGCATGGAAGACTTTGACAAAAATAGTTCAAAAAAACTGAAAACAACTTATATAAAAACACTGCAAGACAAAATTAATTTGGGGAATTTTAAACTGTCATTTTTCCAGATTGACCACGCCATTATGGACGCTGTCGGAGTCATTTTAGAAACTCCCGTCGCCACCATTATCCACCCGGGCGACTGGACCATTGAAAAAGACCCGATTGGCAGAGACGTCATCCACTACCAACATTTATCCAATTTAAAAAGACCGACTATTTTAATGTTGGAAGCCCTCGGAGCGGTCAATTCAAAAACCCCGGTGACGGAACAGGAAATGTTGCGCAACATTAACAAATTAATCGGAGAAGCTCCGGGTAGAACCATCATTGCCACATTTTCCAGCCAAATTGAAAGAATAAAACAAATTCTGGAATTCGCCGCCAAAACCAACAAAAAAGTGGCGCTAGATGGATTTTCCATGAAACTCAACATTGAACTGGCGACAAAACTTGGCTACATTAAAGTTCCAAAAGGAGTCATTATCCCAACCGACAAAGCTCATGAATATCCTGATAATAAAGTAATTATTATTTGTACTGGCGCCCAAGGCGAGGAAATGGCGGCTCTGCCAAGAATTATTGCCGGAAACCACAAATACATTAAAATTAAAAAAGAAGACACTATTATTTTTTCTTCTTCGGTTATTCCGGGTAATGAAAGAACCGTCCAGCGCGTCAAAGACAATGTGTACCGCCTTTCTGACAATGTATACCACAACGACATCATGAATGTGCATGCTTCAGGGCACACCAACATTGACGGCATAAAACAAATACTTTCGGAAATAAAACCGGATTATTTCATTCCGGTATACGGCAACCATTTTATGCTTAAAGAAGCTTCCAGAATTGCTTACGGCATGGGCATTTTAAAGCATAAAGTGTTTGTACCAGACAACGGTTCTGTGATAAAATTTACCAAGGACCCTTCAGCAGGGGCGGCGGGACAAATTAAAGGCGAAGTATTAAAAGACAAAGTGCCAAGCAATTATGTGTTTGTTGACGGGCTTGGAGTGGGAGATGTGGGCGAAATTGTCCTTCGAGACCGCCAAATGCTGGCCGAAGACGGAATGTTTGTCATCGTGGCAATTATTGACCGCCAAACCGGAAAAGTAAAAGGCAGTCCGGACATTATTTCGCGCGGATTTATTTACCTGCGCGAGTCAAAAGATTTACTGGCGCAAACCCGCCGGAAAGTTATTGAAATTGTGGAAAAAACGGCGGGCCATGGAAACGAAAATCCAGTCAACTGGTCTTATGTTAAAGACGAAATCAGAAACAAAGTCGGAGATTTCTTAAATTCAAAAACCTCAAGGCGACCGATGATTTTACCGGTCGTCATAGAAGTTTAGACACCATGAAAATATTTTCTGGCATCAGGCCAACAGGCAACATCCATATTGGAAACTATTTGGGAGCTATAAAACAATGGATTGATTTGCAAGAAAAAAACGAGTGCGTTTTTTGCATTGTTGATTTGCATGCCATCACCACTCCCTACGATCCAAAAGAACTGCAAAAAGACGTTTCCAATACTTTGATTGTGTATTTGGCGGCTGGCATCAACCCGGACAAGTCCATTATTTTCGCCCAATCTCATGTCAAAGAACACGCAGAACTTGCGTGGCTTTTAGAAACCATCACTCCCATGGGCGAATTAAAAAGAATGACGCAGTTTAAGGAAAAAGGCAGGGAAAATCCAGATTACATAAATTCCGGGCTTTTCAACTATCCTGTCTTAATGGCCGCCGACATCTTGCTCTACAAAGCAGATGGCGTGCCCGTGGGAAAGGACCAAGAACAGCATGTGGAATTGACCCGCACCATTGCCAGAAAATTCAACCAAAAATTCGGTGAAGTTTTCAAAGAACCCAAATCTTTAATTCTAAAAGAAGGCGGGAAAATCATGTCGCTCCAGGATCCAAAAAAGAAAATGTCAAAGTCCGACGACCCAAAAACCTGTATCTTTTTATTTGATGCACCCGAAGTTATCCAAAAAAAAATAATGTCGGCGCAGACTGATTCTGGAAAAGATGTCATGTACAACATTACCAAAAAACCGGGCATTTCCAATCTCTTGACCATTTACAGCTTGATAACCGACACATCGGTGCAAGACATTGAAAAACAATTCAAGAAAAAATCTTACGCTGAATTTAAAAAATCTTTGGCCGAAACTTTAATAAATTATTTGGAACCCTTCCGCCGAAAACAAAAAGAATTTTTAGCCAGAGATGTGTACATCCAAGAAATTCTAAAACAAGGCCAAACCCGAGCCACAAGGATTGCCCAAGAAACAATGCAAGAAGTGAAACAGAAGATGGGACTTAGTTAGTTTATAGTTGGTAGTGAGTAGTTTGTAGACAAAAAAAGACAGCCGTTTGAGGGCTGTTTTTTAAACTATTACTCAACTGATAGCGCTTCTTCAAGTACTTTAACTCTATCCTTTAAGCTTTTAATTTCTTCCGAATGTTTTTCTAATAAAATACTCTCTATCCTATCAAGACGCTTATCAACTTTTCCAAAGCCTAAATCCATCTTTTTGTTTACCGCTTTGAAATTTTTGTCTACGCCAGCAAACCCTTTTCCGACCATGAGTGCCAATTTATCAATTGTAATTTTTTTATTTTTCATACTCTTTAAATTCGCTTTTTTCCTTGCGAATAAATTTATTTTTCTCTAAAAATTTTAATACAGGCAACCCGCAATTTTGGCATAACTCAGCACTTGCAAGGTAACCAAGCCCCGCTTTTACTGCATGGTCTTTAACTTCCTTTTTACAAATATCGCATTTGGTGATAAACATGCCTCCATTGTATCAACCGCATAAACCCGTGTCAAATTTTCGTAATAAAGTCGCTTAATTCTCTTTTCTTGTGCTCTAATAATTCCTGTGTATTAGCTTCAATGGTTAATCTTAATAACGGTTCGGTGTTTGATGGGCGCACGTTGAACCACCAATCTTGGTACTCCACCGTTATGCCATCCAAAAAATCTTGCTTGCCATCAGCATACTTTGTTTTAATTTTTTCCATGACTGCATTTTTGTCTTCAATCTCAAAATTTATCTCCGGATCTTTAACATATATAGACAGTTCCTTCATTATTTCCGAAACTTTTCTGCCATCCTGTGAAATGATTTGCAACAACGTTAAAAATGCAATGACTCCGGAATCCGAATAAAAGTTATCCTTAAAACAATAGTGACCGGAAAGCTCCCCGCCCATAATGCCGTTATTATCCATTAATCCCTGCTGAATATGAATAAAACCGACTTTTGTTCTAATGGGTTTGCCTCCCCACTTTTTAATAAATTCACCAACTGATTTAGAGCACGTCACATGGAACGCAATCCCGGCACCCGGATTTTTTTGCAAAAAATATTTTGCCAAGAGCGTCAACGTAATATCGGCTTTAATAAAGTCTCCCCTTTCTGTTATCAAATAAACCCTGTCCGCATCTCCGTCAAACATAAAGCCAAAGTCAGCTTTTTCTTTTTCTATTAATTCTGCAATTTGATTTGACGCGCCTTCAACTAAAGGGTTTGGAGCATGGTTTGGAAAACTCCCGTTTGGTTCAAAATTCAAAGGAATAATTTCAACCGGCAATTTATCTTGAATTTTCGAAATTGAAAATCCTCCAACGCCATTTGAAGCATCAACTACTACTTTAAATGACTTTAATTTATTAATATCAACAAAAGAATACATGTGGTTTATATAATCTTTCCATATATCTTTTTCTTTAATTTTCCCGTCTTTTTCTGCCCAAAGTTCACTATGCCCCACTACTTGTGCAATATCTTTGCCTGCAATTATTTTTATAAAATCTCCGTTTTTTGTAACCATTTTAAAACCATTGTATTCTTTTGGGTTGTGGCTGGCGGTAATCATGATTCCTGCGTCAAAATCGTAATTTCCGACTGCAAAATAAAGGCATTCTGTGGGCACTTGGCCAATACTGGTAACTTGTGCACCTTGGGATAAAAGTCCTTGCGAAAGGGCTTTAAATAGCTCTGGGGATGATAAACGAGCATCGTGTGCCACAACTACCTTTTTTGCTCCCGCATAATTAATAAAAGCTCTGCCTATTTGATAAGCTGCGTCTTCATTGAGCTCTGATGGATAAATTCCCCTCACATCGTAAGACTTAAAGATTGATTGGCTGATCATCTTTGATTTAGTATTTAAGATTTATGATTTATGAATTATGACATTTAGGGCTTGAATTTTCAAGCAGAGTTTGCTATAATCGCATTAATGAAAACCTACGAATTAACCTATATTATATCTTCCCAAATAAGCACTGATGAATCAGAGGCCTTAAGAAAAGACCTGGAAAGTTTTGTCCAAAGCAAAGAAGGCGTGATTTTAAAGTCTGAAAAAACAACTCCGCAAACGCTGGCTTATCCCATCAAAAAACATTCTTCTGGTTATTTTGCCACACTGACATTTCAAGTATTGGAAGACAAAGTAAAAGAGATTAAAGACAAGCTGGAAAAAGATTTAAAAGTTTTGCGCCACTTTATTTTAATTAAAAGACCGGTAAAAATAATGAAAGAAAGAAGGTCTAAAAAGCCATTATTTTTGCAAAATAAAATTGAAGAGTCTCCATTTACCGCAGCCGGCATGAAAAAGAAAGAAGAAACCGTAAAAACAGAAGATATTGATAAAAAAATAGACGAGATATTGAGTGAATAATAAGTATCGATACCAATATACGAATTTACTAATTATACCAATAACGTTTTACGAATTCGTATGATTAGTATTCATTAGTATATTAGCATCGATACCGCGAAGCAATGAATTTAAACAAAGCATTCGTATTGGGAAACGTAACGCGAGACCCGGAAGTTCGGGCCTTGCCATCGGGCGCGCAAGTGACTTCTTTTGGAATTGCCACTAATAGATTTTATACCGACCAAGCCGGCCAAAAAAAACAGGAGGCAGAATTTCACAATGTTGTCTGCTTTGGAAAACTGGCTGATATAAGTTCAAAGTACTTAACCAAGGGTTCACTAGTATTAATTGAAGGCAGGATAAAAACCAGAAATTGGCTAAACACCGCTGGCGTTAAACAATATCGGACAGAGATTGTTGCTGATTCTTTGCAATTAGGGCCACGGGGAGCCGGAGGAGCCAGCGCAGGCGGCGGCCAGTATAACAAATCATTTACGCCGCAAGAACCAAGCGCACCCAAGGCTGATGACATACCAATTATTGAAGAAAACTCCATGCCACCGGCTAACTTCGTAAATAACGAACCGCCAACACCCGAAGAAAAAAATGATGGTGAAATAGATGTTAGCCAAATCCCTTTCTAATTTGAAATTTACAATTTGAAATTTGAAATCAATTTGAAATATTAAAATTACTAAATCGTCAAAATTTTCCTTTGCGAAAATTTTGACACCATATTATTGAAAATTTAAAATTGAAAATTAAAAATTCAATTTTAAACGAAGTTTAAATATTGCCATGACTTGCTACTTTTGCCAAAAAAATATAAACGACGTGGATTATAAAAATACAGAATTACTGTCGCGTTTTGTGTCCGGCTTTTATAAAATAAAACCACGAAAAAAAACCAGTCTTTGTACTCACCATCAAAGAATGATTGCCACTGCAATCAAGCGCGCCCGCCAAATGGGAATGATGCCGTATACGCCTCGTTAGTTTGTAGTGAGTAGTGAGTAGTTGGTAGATAAAAAAACAGCCTGCGGGCTGTTTTTTAAATTTACTTCTTCTTTTTCCTAAATCCAAGCGCATTTAAAGATTTCTCCGTCTCGGTATTAATCCTTTTTGCCTCATATTTTAGTTTTGCCATTTCCTCAAGATATTTTTGATGTTCTTCTGCACGCTTTTTATTTAAATCTTTTACAAAATGACCGTGCTCTTCTTTCCTTAGCCTGATTGCCTCTGCTTGTTTTGATTTTATGATTTCAGTAAGTCTGTCATGGGTTTCCTGCTGTACTGTTTTATCTTTTATTTTTCTATATACTTCTAACGAAAAACTTAATAAATCCTCAAATTTCATTCCATTAGCTAATCCTATCATTTCTTCTGCTGTTTCTTGGTCTGTTTTTTCAAAAGATTCCTTTTTGTTCTCTTCACCATATAAATTACCTAACTCTTTTTTCGCCTCGTCTATTTTTTCGGGAGCCCCTTCTTCCTCTACTCTTGCTGTTTCCGCTCCTTTCCATAACTTTTCATGAAGAGCTTTCTTTTCTGCCTCAAACTCAGCAATCGCCCCTGGGTCTCCTTGTTCTATTCTCTTTGAGCGTTCAGCCCATTTTCTAATCCCTTCCACCTGTTTCTGTTTTTCATTATCCTTGGTAAGCTCTTCGGGCGTCATATTAGCACGCTCTTCTTCTTTTCGTTTCTTCATTATTTTATCCGCATAAGACCAATCAGTTTTTTCAGAATCACCAGATTCTGACTTAAATTTTTCTGACATAATTTTTTATTTTAATTCTATTTTCTATTTTCTAAATTCTATTTTCTAGATTCTGCGCTACGCTTGTTGCACTGTCGTCGCTGCCACTTTAATTTTTTCCATGGCGGCGGGATGTTCTTTTAAAAATAATTTTGCGGCTTCGGTGCCAACGCCTATTTTTTCTCCTTCCATAGTAAAAGAAGCTCCCGCTTGCTTTATCATTCCACTGGCCAAACCGGCGCGCAAGGCGTCCCCTGATTTTGAAATCCCCTCGTTGTAATAAATATCAAATTCGGCAATTCTAAATGGCGCCGCCACTTTATTTTTTACCACCTTGGCTTTGACGCGGTTTCCAATAATTTCATCCCCAGACTTTATTTGCGCGGTCCTGGCTAAATTAACCCTAACAGACGCATAAAACTTCAAAGCCAGTCCGCCGGGCGTGGTTTCGGGGTTGCCAAAAACCATGCCAATTTTCATTCTGGTTTGGTTAATAAATATCACCATAGTGTTTGACTTGGCGGCAATGGCAGATAACTTTCTACAGGCTTGGCTCATCATACGCGCCTGAAGACCCATGTGCTGGTCGCCAATTTCGCCTTCAATTTCCCGCTGAGGCGTCAGTGCCGCCACAGAGTCCACCACAATCACATCCACATTTTTGGTATTGACCAATGTTTCTACAATCTGCAAACCTTGCTCGCCAGAAGACGGCTGTGAAATTAACAAGTCGTTGGTATTGACGCCAAGACGCTTGGCATAATCAGGATCCATGGCATGTTCGGCATCAATGTAAGCGCACACTCCGCCCTTTTTTTGCGCTTCGGCAACAATGTGTAAACACAAGGTAGTTTTACCGGAAGATTCCGCCCCGTAAATTTCAACAATCCTGCCCCGCGGCATTCCCCCAACGCCAAGCGCCATATCCATAGCAATTGATCCGGTGGGAATTACATCCACATTTACTTTATTGGTTTCAGAAAGTTTCATAATGGACCCCTCGCCAAACCGCGCCTTAATATCATCAATGGCTGAATTCAAAACTTTATTCTCTTTTTTCTCTGGCTCTTTTTTTATTTTTTCTTTTGCCATAAAATATCTTGCTAATATTAATTTTATTTTTTTAATTTTACTCCAAGGTCACAAATTGTGACCTCAATTTTTCGTCATTGCTTCGCTACGCTCGCAATGACGAGTGAACGGCCTATACCTTTTCCCAGCCTTCGTCGCCCTGTTTTGGCGTGTCTTCGGATTCGTCTAAACCGCCGGTCAAAGTAGCGTCTGCCAATTGGGCTTGGGCGCTGTTTTCATATACTTCCCTTGGTTTGGCACCATCGGCCGGCCCAACGATGCCTTTGTCTTCAAGCATGTCAATTAATCTTGCGGCTCGAGAGTAACCGATGCGAAGCCTGCGCTGTAAAAACGACGCAGAAGCTTTTTTAGTTTCCAAAACAATTCTTTTGACATCCTCAAATAGCGGATCGTCATCTCCAAAAAATACATCACCGCCTTTTTCTTCTGCCTGTTGTTGCTGTTCCAAACTGTCTTTTAAACTTTGGATAAGCATGGACTGGGGTTCTTGGACCACTTTTGCCTGTTCGGCGGACCAATCGGTGACTTTTTTGACTTCTTTTTCTGAAATGTACGGACCCTGAATTCTGGTAATTTTTGAACTTTTAGAAGACAAAAAGAGCATGTCTCCCAATCCCAGCAATTTTTCTGCGCCAGAAGTATCAATAACCGTGCGCGAATCAATCTGCGAAGCCACCTGAAAGCTTATTCTTGAACTGATGTTGGCCTTGATTAAACCGGTAATAACTTCAACCGATGGCCTTTGCGTTGCCAAAACCAAGTGGATTCCCGTTGCCCGCGCCATTTGAGCCAGACGCACAATGCCCGCTTCCAATTCTTTACCCTTTGCCGCCATTAAGTCGGCAAGCTCGTCAACAATCAGCACAATATACGGCAGTTGAGATCCGGCGGCGACAACGGTTTTGTTGGTATTATAACTTTTAATATTTCTTGAATGAATTTCAGAAAAAACTTCAAAGCGCCTTTCCATTTCCCGCGCCAGCCATTGCAAAGCGTTAATTGTTTTTGGGGCGTCGTAAATTACAGGGCAAAGCAAATGCGGAATATCGTTGTAATTTTGAAATTCCACCCGCTTTGGATCAACCATGATAATACGCAGCGTTTCAGGTGTGCTCTTGTAAAGCAAACTTAAAATTAAAGAGTTTAAAAAAATGGTTTTGCCTGTTCCCGTGGCTCCGGCCACCAGCATGTGAGGCATTTCAGCCAAGTCGGTATATACTGGCGCGCCCGACACATCTTTGCCAAGTGCAATAAGTAAATTAGCAGGGTCGTCTTGGTATTTGCTGTCGGTAATTAGATTTCTCAAAACTACCGTGGCGCGCACTTTATTTGGCACTTCAATTCCCACCAAAGACTTTCCCGGAATTGGTGCTTCAATTCTTATTGGATGGGCCGCCAGAGCCAGCGCCAAATTATTTGAAAGCGTTGTAATTTTTGAAAGCTTCACTCCTTCAGCGGGTTTGAAAGCATACTGGGTGACGGCTGGACCGACATTAACTTCTGCCATTTCCACAGGAATTCCAAAATTTTCCAAAGTTTTTTTGATAATCAGCGAATTTTCTTTTATGTTGCCTGAAGTCGGCACCGTTTCGTTTTTATTTAACAAATCAATGGGGGGCAAAGAATATTTTCCTTTGTTAATTGATGACAAAACTGCTGCTGGTACGGGCTTATTTTCATCTTTTTTAAACAAAGAAATTTTGGGAGCCAACTTTTTTTCTTCCGGCTTTTGGGGCTCCACTCCGCTGATTTTAAAGTTGGGCGCATCGGTGCTTTTGGTTGGCTCTGTGGCAAGTTTTTTATCTTCTTTTGGCACTTCCTGCCAGACAAATTGCAAAAAGATAAACAAGCCGATTAAAATAACTGCGGTAAAAACAATATTGGAAACCAAAAGCCCAAAAAGGTTCATCAGCAATGTTGAAACCCAGCCAATCAATCCTATTTTATCTTGGTTTAAGTCCTGGTTGTTTGAAATTCCAGAAACTCCAGCAATAGTAATTAAAATAGCCAATGTAATGGCCAGTACTTTTACCCTTTTGTGCGCTTTTAAAAATATAAACCCGCTGGCAAAGAGCGACAAAATAATCGTTGTAATGGTAATTTTGGAGTCCCCAAATAAAATTTTAAAAGTTGCCACAATGGCTTTGCCGGCCACTCCGGCTTTATCTATAAAAGCAAGTGTGACGATAATAGCAACCAAAAACATAACAATGGCTTTAATCCATTTTTTGGTCTTTACATGCAAAATCGACTCCTTTTTCTTCTCCTTTTTAGGTGTAGTTTCTTTTTGAAATTTTTCCTTTTTCATTTGGTAACATTTTTAAAAATAAACAAAAACCAAATGAACCCCTCACCAATTTTGCCAATTTTTACTGCTTGGAACATATATTATTTTTAAAAAATTAAACTTTTGCGACACTGTGGGTGAATAGCCCCAATTTTTCATTTTTGCCAAAATGAAAAATTGTGTGTCGCCATCCTATTTTATGCAAAATTGGTGTGTGGGTTACCATGATAATTCAATAATTGTACCATTTCTTTTTCAGAGATTACAAGGCTTTGTATAATTTTTATAAAAAAATACCCCGGCATTTGCAAATTGCAAATGCCGGGATTTGACGAAACGGTTCAAAGTGCAAATATTCCAAGTGCCCAAGGAGGGCAAAAGAAATAAGCACCAAGAACTTACTTGCCAGCGACGAGCGCGGGAGTGCTGGAGTTGAAGTTGCTGCCCAGGTAGTTGCAGTACGGGTCCCGGGCACCACCATGGCTACAGTACAGACAGCGGACAATCAAGTCGTCGTACGCGTCGCGATAGATCCGCCCCCAAAAGAAAATCCATTTCCCCCTCCACTCTTCGGGAGTGGGAATCTCGGGGTGGTCCAGATAGAAATCCATCACGGCGTCGCTGTAGACCTCCTGGTTCTCCAGGTGCTTGCGCAGATCGTGGCCCTGGTCGTAGTCCGATTTTTGCTTTTCAGACAGAAACAGACTCGACTTGGCGGAGTCCCATTCCACCTGGCCAAACACGCGTTTGGGAAGCTGGTCTTCGTCCTTGACCTTCCACTCTTTGGGCACCCTTTTTGAGGGGGCGTCCATGTCGATGACACCACTCAATGACATCCTTGCGCCAGCTTTCAAAAAAGCGGTGGCATGGAAACCGGCAACCTTGCCATTCCTGATCACGCTCTCTTGAAGCAGATCTGGATCCACTTGACTCCAGTCAATGTGGGTGGCCAAAATGGCCATCACGGCGTGGGATTGATCAACAGTGATTTGCTTTGACATGGCATTGATCCTTTCAAGATTGGTGCCATTTTCTCGCTTTGACCATACCGAAGTTGATACAGTCATAGCCAGAAAATACCGATAATTCAGTATCTTGTGGCTATGACTGCTTTTTGCAAGTATTTGTGTATATTTAGCTGTAAAAGTGCTGTTTTTTGACTATCACTTAATTATACACCCTTATCTAATTCTTGTCAATAGGCACGCAAAAACCACCCTTTTGAGGCGGTTTTCGGTTAAAGTACAAATTTACATCGCAAATAGATTTTTCAACTCTTTAACCTCTTCTTCTAATTTTTCTATCCTGTTTTTATGATCTGCCAAAATTAACTTCTCTATTTTATCAAATCTTTTATCTATTTGATCAAATCTCAAATTCATTTCTGCTTTTTTTGCAGTTTCCTCAAATCCCTTTTGCACCATAATCGCCAAGTCGTCAATTGTTATATTTTTCTTTGCCATGAACTCATTATACTCTTGCAAAAAAGTGTGTCAAATTTTATAATAGCGCTTTGGCCTGTAGGCCAAAGCGCTATTAATCTACTCACTACTCACTACAAACTACCAACTATTTGGGCTTAAATCCCGTCCCAACCGGAATTAGCTTTCCAATAATAACGTTTTCTTTTAATCCTCGCAACCTGTCTTCTTTGCCTTCAAGCGCGGCTTTTATTAAAACGCGCGAAGTCTGTTGGAAAGAAGCGGCTGACAAGAATGATTCCGATGCCAAGGCCACTTCTGAAATTCCAAGAAGTATTTGCACGCCGATAGGCGCTTCTTTTTTTAATTTTTTTAATCGCTCCACTTCTTCCTGGAAAATTGACCACTCAATAATTTCTCCTGTCACCCAGCCAGAGTCCCCTCCCTCCCTTATTTTAATCCTTGAAAACATTTTTTGGATAATCACTTCCACATGCTTGTCGTGGATGTCCACTCCCTGTGAAGCATAAATTCTTTGCACTTCTTTTAAAATGTATTTTTGCGTTTCTTCCAAACCGGCCGATCGGTACAATTTTTTCAAATCTAAATTTCCACCGCAAAGTGGCTGGTTTTCTTTGACTTCGTCTCCCTTGGCAACCAAAATGGCAATTTTGCCCGGGATTTTATACTCAATTGGCAAAGCTTTTTTGCCTGTTCCCACTCCTTTTTTGCTTTTGCCTTCTCCATGTGGCTGGATGGTCACAATTCTTGTTTCTTCATCAATGCTGACGACTTTTCCTTCTGTTAAGGACATAACAGCTTCTCCTTTTGGCGCGCGAGATTCAAAAATTTCTTCAATTCTTGGCAATCCTTGGGTAATGTCACCGGCTCCAGCTACTCCCCCAAGGTGGTGGGTTCGCAGTGTCAACTGGGTGCCCGGTTCTCCAATGGCCTGGGCGGCCACAACTCCAACGGCTTCACCCAGTTTTACCAAATTGTTTCTGGCTAAATCCCAGCCATAGCAATTTTGACAAATGCCCCGGGTGCTTTTGCAATTTAATGGTGTGCGTACAACCGCTTTTTCAATGTCTTGCTGGGCGATTTCTTTTGCCTGGTGCCAATTGATAATGTCTCCTTTTTTGACAATTACATGTTTTTTATCTTCCGCTGACACAATGTCTTCCAAACAAATTCTTCCGGCTAATTTAAATGAAAAGTCTTGTTCAATTTCATTGGCATCTTTTTTGTACACCGTCATTCCTTTTTTGTCGCCGCAGTCTTCTTCGGAAGTAATCATGTCATGAGCAACGTCAATTAATCGGCGCGTTAAGTATCCAGCTGAAGAGGTTCTTAAAGCGGTGTCGGCGGTTCCCTTTCTGGCTCCGTGGGTGGAAATAAAGTATTCCAAAACATTAAATCCTTCGGCAAAGGAAGATTTGACCGGCAACTCAATAATATCCCCGGCTGGGTTATTCACCAAACCCTTCATGCCCGCCATCTGCACTGGTTGAGACCAAGTCGCCCTGGCTCCGGCGCTGATAATAGACATGACCGGACCGTCTTCTGGCAAGGTGGTTTTAATCAATGCTTCTAATTTTGTTTTGACCGCTTGCCAAATTAAAATTTTCTGTGAAGTTTTTTCGTCGTGGCTCAAAAGTCCTTTTTCATAATGGGTTTCAATTCTTTCAACCTCTTTTTCGGCATCTTCAATCATTTGCGCTTTTTCTTTTGGAACAATTAAGTCATCCATGCCCCAGCTGATTCCAGACAATGTGCAGTACTCAAAACCCATGGCTTTTATTTTATCCAATGTATTAATGGAAATTTCGCCCGGATACTTTTCAATAATATCCCTGATAATGGCTTTTAACGCTTTGTTGTCTATTAACTTTGAAACATAAGGATAACCGTCCGGTAAATTTGAATTTACAATTAATCTGCCAACGCAAGTTTCTATTAATTCATGGGCATCGGACTTTGGATTTGGCACTTTTATTTTTTCATTTAAAGTTAAAAATCCGAATTCATGGGCGGTGATAGCTTCTGATTTGCTGGAATAAATTTTGACATTTTTTGGATCTTTTGGCTCTTTCATTTTTGTCAGCAGATAACAGCCCAAAGCAATGTCTCGGAACGGACCAATAACCGGCAAACCGGTGGCTGGCCGCAAAAGGTTAAGCGAAGAAAGCATAATTTCCCTGGCTTCTTTTTGAGCTTCATCGGATAAAGGCAAGTAAACCGCCATTTGGTCGCCGTCAAAGTCGGCGTTAAACGCCTCGCAAGCCAAAGGATGCAATTTAATGGTTTCTCCTTCTGTTAAAACAGGATGAAAGGCCTGAATTCCAAGCCTATGCAAAGTCGGCGCACGGTTAAGTAAAACCACTTTGTCTTTTACAATTTCTTCTAAAATGGCCCAAACTTCGGGAAGCTTTTCGTCAATTAATCTTGCCGCTCCGCGGATGTTGTAAGCCAACTCTTTGTCCAAAATTTTCTTGATGACAAACGGCTTGAAAATTTCAAGCGCCATAGTTTTTGGCAATCCGCACTGTGAAAATTTAAGCTCCGGACCAACTGCAATAACAGACCTTCCGGAATAATCCACGCGCTTGCCCAAAAGGTTTTGCCTAAACCGTCCCTGTTTTCCCGCCAGCATGGCAGCCAAAGATTTTAGCAATCGCTTGCCTCCGGTGGTGGCCGTGGTGGTCACACCCTTTCTCATTTCATTGTCAATTAAAGCGTCAACAGCTTCCTGTAACATTCGCTTTTCGTTTCGGACAATAACCGACGGAGCTGAAATTTCCTGCAAGTATTTTAATCTGTTGTTTCTATTAATTACTCTTCTGTATAAATCATTTAAGTCAGACGAAGCGTACCTTCCGCCGTCAAGCTGAACCATTGGCCGCAAATCTGGCGGCAAAACTGGCAAGACATCCAAAAACATCCATTCCGGCCTGATTTTTGCTTTGACCATTCCTTGGAAAAGTTTTAATCTTCGCAAAATCTTTTTCTTGGTAATTGGCGGCGCTTCTTCGGCTTCTTTAACTAATTCTTCAACTGTAATTTGCAAATCAATTTTTGAAAAAATATCTCTTATAACTTCGGCGCCTGTTCCGGCTTCAAAAATTTCTCCGTATTTAAGCGATAATTCATGGAAAACAACTTCAGACAAAATTCTCAATGGCTTTATTTCCAAAATTTCTTCTTTTACTTTTTCGCGCGCCTGCTTTAAGTCATTTTTGGCGGCTTCGGTTTTTTCTTTTTTAACTTTTGTTTTAAATTCCTGTTCAACCTGGTCTAAAATTATTTGACGGGCTTCGTCATTAACTTTTGTAATAATATATGAAGAAAAATAAATAACTTTTTCTAATTGCTGGCTGGATTTATTTAAAATCAAACCCATTCTTGAAGGCACGCCCCGCAAAAACCAAATATGCGAAACCGGCGTGGCCAATTTAATGTGGCCCATCCTTTCCCTTCTTACTTGGGACTTAGTCACTTCAACTCCGCAACGGTCGCAGACAACGCCTTTGTATCGGATTCTTTTGTATTTTCCGCAAGCGCATTCATAATCTTTTTCCGGGCCGAAAATCCGCTCATCAAAAAGGCCGTCCTTTTCAGGCTTTTGTGTCCGGTAGTTGATGGTTTCCGGTCGGATAATTTCGCCATGAGACCAAGCCAAAATCTCTTCAGGAGAGGCGACTTTTATCCGTATTGATTCTAAGTCTAATACTCGCATGTTCGTAATTTACGATTTAAGAATTAAGATTTATGATTTTTTCTCCTTTATCTCCCGGATTTTTTCTTTGACTTCAACTTCCATGCCAAGGGATTTTAATTCCGCCACCAGCAAGTTAAATGATGCTGGAATATTGGGGTTGCGAATTGGCTCGCCTTTCAAAATTGATTCATAGGTGGTGGCTCTTCCAACCACGTCGTCGGACTTAATCGTCAACATTTCCTGCAAAGTGTGCGCGGCGCCGTATCCTTGCAAAGCCCAAACTTCCATTTCTCCAAATCGCTGTCCGCCAAACTGCGCTTTTCCTCCAAGCGGTTGCTGGGTAATTAATGAATATGGACCAATGCTCCTGGCATGCACTTTATCGTCTACCATGTGGATCAGTTTCATAATGTACATATATCCAACAGTAATCGGTTTTGGGAAAGGCAGACCAGTGTGGCCGTCGTACAGAGTAGTTTGGCCGGATTCTGGCAAACCGGCTTCGCGCAATTCGGTTTTAATGTCTTCTTTGTTGGCTCCAAGCAATGCCGGTGTAATAGCCAAATAATTTAATTTTTTCGCCGCCCAGCCAAGATGGGTTTCCAAAATTTGCCCAAGGTTCATTCGAGATGGTACTGAAAGGGGCGACAAAACCAAATCAACCGGCGTGCCGTCAGCCAAAAATGGCATTTCTCCTTCCGGCAAAATTTTTGAAACCACCCCTTTGTTTCCGTGTCGTCCAACTAATTTGTCTCCCACTTTAATATGCCTGGTTTCAGAAATTTCAACTTGGATTTTTTTAATGACGCCGGGTTCTAATTTATGTCCCAAGTCGCGCGAGAAAATTTTAACATTAGTGACTTTTCCCCGTTTGCCGTGTTCCATTCTTAGCGAAGTGTCTTTAACATCTTTTGCTTTTTCGCCGAAAATGGCGCGCAGTAATCTTTCTTCCGGAGTCAATTCAGCTTCTCCTTTTGGCGAAATTTTTCCAACCAAAATATCATTTGGGCCAACACTGGCGCCAACCCTTACAATGCCTTCTTCATCCAAATCTTTTAATTTTTCTTCGCCAACATTAGGAATGTCTGAAGTTGTCACTTCAGGGCCAAGTTTTGTTTCTCGCACATCGCAAGTAAAGTCTTCTATATGTATAGAAGTAAATTCAAATTCTTTGACTAATTTTTCTGAAATAGTAATTGAGTCCTCAAATCCTCCTCCGCGCAATGGCAAAAAGCACACTAAAATGTTTCTTCCCAGCGCCAATCTACCTTGATTAATGGCCGCGCCATCGGCCAAAACATCGCCTTTTTTAAATTTTTCTCCTTTCTGAACAATCGGTTTTTGATGGAAACAAGAATATTGGTTGGTTTTGACAAAGGTTTGCAATTCGTATTCTTCTT
>Ga0209542_10002540_pt1 | contig 40635 bp, 40 predicted proteins | sample RifCSPhighO2_01_FD_184028 | JGI IMG/M metagenome (GOLD analysis project Ga0209542, IMG submission 184028) | Soil microbial communities from Rifle, Colorado - Rifle CSP2_plank highO2_0.1 (SPAdes) (version 2) | ecosystem: Environmental > Terrestrial > Deep subsurface > Rock core/Sediment ... | reverse complement strand
TTTACAGGGTGTTCCTTATGCCCGGGGCTTATTACCGCGGGAAATACCTTACCCAGAAATAGAGCATATGTTGGAACAAGTTAAAGTAGAGATGAATATCCGTAAAGGAGACATCGTAGAAATTATCTCTGGTGCCTTCAAGCGGGAAAATGCTAAAGTTAGCCGGATTAATAAGCAGAAGGAAGAGATTGTGGTTGAACTGCTAGAATCAGCTGTACCCATCCCCATTACTGTAAAAATGGATGCAGTGAAGGTAATTAGGCGAGAATCTGAAGAAGAAGCTTAAGGTCAGTTTTTTTGTAGGTATTAAGTCTTAGTTTTTGCATCAATATGTGATCCTTATTAATACCTCCAGCAAAAAGGAAACAGTTCCGAAATTATACCATTTCGTGAATTGCAATGGAAATTTTTGCCCTCGTTATATATACTTTCCAAAGCTAAACCAATGCTAAAGACAGACAGAGAAAGACTTAAGATACACCGTTTTTCGATACCTTTTTAAATCATTAAATTATACTTATTCTACTAAAATTGAGGTGATAGTATGATGGGTTGTGATTGTTGGGAAGGCATATGCTCCCGCTGCCACGGAATTAAGAAGTTAGTAATCGGCGTTTTACTGTTAATAAACGCTTTTGTATGGCCTAAATGGTTAGGAGTTGATGGCTGGATAGCTTTTGCTGCCGTACTGATGGTTATACTAGGTGTAATGAAGTTTGCCATGCCTAGCTGTGGTCATTGTGGCGGTTCAATGCCAATGATGGAAGGCGGCAAAAAGAAAAGAAAGTAAGTTTATTCTTTTTTTTAGTTATTTTTTTATAGTAATCCTGTTTTCCTTCTAATTAAGCCAGCGTCGCTTAACTCGGTATAGCGTCGGATGATATTTAGACGAATCTCGAACTGAGTTTACGAGCTAACCGATCCCTCTGGGATTCCCGGTTCAAAAGCCAATTAGGGTAAAGGATGAAAGTCCGGGCGCTGGCGCTTTTTTTTTGTATATTAGTAAACAATACTGACTTTAGATTAAAATGATTAAATGTATTTCTATTTTTGACAGCTTAAAAATAAACCAAAAAGTTTATAACTATTTAGTAGTAATTTATGGTGTAAAGCCATGGAAACAGCACCTGAGAAAACAGCGGAAGATCTAAAAAAAGCTTACAACCTATTATGGCTGCGTTTAAAATTTCCCACCGATAAGAAAAATACTAAAGAACCGCCTCAGACTATACCTAATTTAACTATGGAAAACATGGTGGGTATTGCTAAGAGGAACCCCCAAGTTGATGTTCGGCTGTGGATTGACTCCCAACGGATGACCGATGCCCAAATTTGGTGGTTAGAAGACGAAACCAGAATCCCTTCTAGCCGCAACCTGTCTTTATGTGACCTCCGTACTATTTTTGAATATAACGAATATCCATTATATAATTTAGCTGATAATTCATCTAACTGGCGTGTAGATAAACACTCTTTAATTTGGAGGCAGGTTGATGCAGCAAAAATATTGACTTGTTTACAAGGTGATTATGAACAGATTTTTTATTCAGATTTAGATATTACTAATTTAGTAGTAAATTCTAAAGAAGTTCAAAATCCATTAAAAAAGCACGGCATAGTATTAAGTGGGTGGGTTGATGAAAAAGGTGGCCCTACTTATTATGAAAATCAACTCTTTGGCTTTGATGATCGAAAACGAGAATTCTTTAAGTTGCTGTATTATAAAACATTAAAAGATGTTGTCACAAGATTAGAAAATGGTTACCTCAGTTATTTAGCTTTAATAAATAATGAATTAAAATTAAAATTAGGGATTGATACCAGAGAAATAGTTTTTGAACCTAAATACAATGGTATCTGTGCGTATCATCCCGAACAAAACTATCAATTTTTCTCTAAACATTTATAAACTGACTTTCTAAAATTTAGACTATGAAATGGTATCACCCTTATAACTTAATGAGCGGAATGGCGATGGCTTCGCTAGCAGCTGGAAGTATTTTTGGTAGAGAATATCCAACCTTAGATACCCAAAAAGTGGAATTAGGAGAAATAATACCTCCAGTTCAACGCTTTGCTTCCTTGAGCGATTCTTATAATACTTCACTTGATAACCTCTACTCTGCTTATAAGCAGGCATACCAAAAAACTGAGACCGTTGTTGTAACCTGCTTTGACTCCGAAGGCAAAGCATCCACCTGTATCGAAGAGGAGACCTATTGGGATGAAGACCAGGGTGTACCATCACATCAAAGAGTCTATAATTGGATAAACTACCAGGACAAAGTTAATGAAGCTGCTCAATTGTTAGTTCAAGAAAATCTGGTAGACGCTAGAGGTTTAGATAAGGTTACGATTACTGATGAAGGTGTTCCAACTGGTATCGCCATCGGGCTGGTGGGGATTTATGGCGCTGAGATAGGTTTATTATTGGGATATGAAAAAATAGCTGAAAGAATGGGTCTTATTTGGTCTAGTTCGGACAAAAGAAAGCAAAATATGCAACTTGCCCGCAGGATTGTTTTAAAATCTCTAGCCTCTTTTGCCACAGGCGTGGGGGTAGCATATTATGTGCAGAATAACCAAGATGAAAGCCGCTCCCAATTAAAACAAGAGTTGAAAGAGCTGGAGTATATTCAAAAATTGAATGCCGAAGTTTCATTTGCTCAATATTTTGGATCCGGCCTGAATGATATGCGGTCTAATGTTAGAGAAACTGTCAGCTTATTAGAAAGTACATTTAGTCGCGTCCGGAAGGCTAAGGTACATGAGGCTTATGAAAATGTAATTCGTACTGGTACGGACTTTGAATTATTACTAAGTGAAGGTGTTTCTGAAGATTTAGGCCTGGCTGCCCAGTGCGGTTTAGTAACTAGGAAAATCGGCGAGATTAATAGGAATTTCACTCCCCTGCTAGAGGCCTTGGTTGCGGGCGGAGTTTTAACAGCAATTATTCTACCAGGAGAAATTATTAATCAAAAACTCTCGAAGTAAAGAAATACCCTGCCATTTTTCCTTATATTAATCTATACTAAAATTTCAAGAATATTCTAAATATCCGCCATTTCGATCTCAATGTTTAAACCTTCGGGAATTGGCACTCTCATCACTAATCTTAGTGTTCGCTCATCTGCACCTAGATCAATCAAACGCTTATGGATCCGCAGCTCATACCTTTCCCAAGAAGCTTTACCTTCACCGGAAGGAGATTTACGAGTAGTAACTTTTAATTTTTTGGTTGGAAGTGGAACTGGGCCGCGCAGTTTAACTCCGGTTTTTTCTGCTATGGATTTGATATCGTTGCAAATCTGATTAATTTTATCGATATCCGTACTAGCTAATTTAATTCTTGCTCTCTGGGCCATTTTTTCTTACACATAATAACATTTAACTTATTATGCGTTTGTATTAGGATAAGCAGTTGTTTATAAACTTTATTGTTTTTTTTAATATAAAGATTACTTTAATTTAGGCTTTTATACCCGCCAGTTTGCAGTGGAAATAAAAGCATGACCAAAATATTAACAAAATAAACTCATAATTTTTTAAAAAAATATAATAAAAAAAGAAACAATCTATAATTGCTTCTTAACCAGATCCATACACATACCTGCTCCTACGGTAACACCTGAATCTCGGATAGCAAATCTAGACATTTGAGGTATAACACTATTCTTCTCAATTACCACCGGTTGAACTGGCCGTAATTTTACAATAGCTGCATCCCCGTTTCGTAGAATGTCCTTATTCTCAGTTACTTCGGCTCCAGTTCGAGGATCAATTTTTTTGATAATTTCTACAAATTGACAAGCTACTTGAGCGGTGTGGATATGGAATACTGGAGTATAACCGACGGTAACTACACTCGGATGGCTCATTATTACCACTTGAGCTGTAAATTCGGTAGCTACACTAGGAACGTTATCGGAAGTGCCTAGAACGTCTCCCCGAGCAATATCTTTCTTGCCTACTCCTCGGATGTTGATACCTACGTTATCACCAGGTTCAGCTTCGTCAACCGATTCATGGTGCATTTCAATCGATTTCAGTTCCCCGCTAACTCCCTTACCTTCTCTTCCTGGAACAATGGTTACCTTTGCTCCTACTTTCATAATACCAGTTTCAACTCTGCCCACTGGAACAACACCGATACCGGTGATGTTGTAAACATCTTGAATTGGCATTCTTAGAGGCAAGTTAGTTGGTTTCTGTGGAGGATCAAATTTATTGATAGCTTCCAATAAGCAGTCACCAGTCCACCAGGGCATTTTATCCGATTTTTTGACCATGTTTTCTCCGGGGAAGGAAGCAATAGGTATAAATCTCAGAGTGTTAACATTCCATCCCGCTTGGGCAGCATGGCGTTTAACATCTTCGATTACTTCTTTAAATCTCTTCTCAGAGAATACTACCCCTGAAATATCCATTTTATTGATAGCTACCAATAATTGGCCTACACCAAAAATCTTAGATAATTTCAAGTGTTCGATAGTTTGAGCATTTACCCCATCGTTAGCCGCTACTACTAAAACTGCACAGTCAGCCTGAGAAGCGCCCGTAATCATGTTTTTAATGAAGTCCCGGTGTCCAGGAGCATCAATTATGGTAAAATAATATTTATCAGTATCAAATCTTTTGTGAGACAAGTCGATGGTTACCCCACGTTCTTGTTCTTCTTTCAAGGTATCCATAGTGAAAGCAAACTCGAATCCAGCCTTACCCAATTGCTGAGCTTTTTCCTTAAGCTTACGCATAGTTTGCTCATCAATATTCTTAGTATCATAAAGCAGTCGTCCTACGGTGGTTGATTTACCGTGATCTACGTGTCCAATAAATACTAGGTTAATGTGTTGTTTGTTTTTTGCCATTGTTTATCTTTTTTCCTCCCTAATTAACATCGAATAGTATATTTTTAATATATTCAGTAAAATGAAGACATTTTATTTATAAAGCTTTCGGTGATAGAATTGATTTTGGAAGAATCGAAAAGCAAATACTATCAGTGAGCTCTGTCCTAAATGTTGTGGTCACTGCCTTAAGATGAGCGGGACGTCCAATTGTACAGTTCTTTGCTTTGGGGGTTGGCCCCTACGGGGCTAATGGGCAGTGCAATTATACGGCCTAAAAGCGAATGGTCGTGACCACAAAATTAGATTTAGGACAGAGCCCTATCAGTGATACTATCTGAAATAAGGCCGGTGTTCTCTACTCCAAAGAAACTTAAAAAAAAATCTAGCCTTCTACTGCCAGCTGCAATCTTAACCTTAGCCCTCTTTTTTCCATATCCCGTACAATATCCAGACCGCGATAACCCACATTCAAGTTCTGGCCCCGCGGATAGGTAGCACTAGTTATACCTAGGAAATGAAGTTCTCCCCGATATACCCCCCAAGACCCGCAGCCGCTGTTGCCGCCGCTGATAGGAGAAGAAAATAAAAACCCGTTATAATTATATTCACCTTCAACCTCCGTCGGAAGACGCGGCGCGCCAATTATCCCATCGGAAACTACCTTATCCAAACCCAACGGGAAACCGATAGTGTATAAATAATCGCCTGCCTCAATCACATCTGAATTTCCGATAGGGGCATCCATAGCTACCAAAAAATCAGATCGAGGCGTCTTTAGCAAGGCATAATCGGCATCTTCAAATCCAGTTACAACTGAAATATAGGAAAGGTCTTTAATACCTCTAATTTCAAATCGTGGTTCAGAAATTCGTTTAAAGGTACCAAAAAAAGTGGCATACTCCTTCGGCATAGTTACACAATGTTTAGCAGTTAATAAATAATGAAATTGCTCATCTTCGGCTATAGTGGTAGCCGAACAACTGCTCTCAAATTCTATCTTTTCTCCTAACGAATCCTCAAAATAAGCTTTTTCCACCAGCATTTCTACACTGGGAAGAATACCCGCCAGCTTACTGTCAGATAACGAGGAATTATTATTTTCATAGCGAATCGAACTGTCAACGAACGAAGCTCGTTCATTATAATGGCTGAACAGACCGCCTATCTCATCACTAGGTTTTTCTATATACTTAACTGGAGCAGCACAAGAGATCAGGGCTACACCTAACAAAGATATAATTCCTTTTTTCATAACTTCCGCCTCTTTTTTTCCAGCGCTATCGCCGCGCTAGAGTTTTGTAAAATTTAAGTCAAAATGGAACAATCAACAAAGACATTCTGACATTGCAACATTAAATGGTTGCAACAGTAACTATAGGTTATAAAGTATATAAATATTTTTTACTTGAATGAATATCCGAACCCCCAGGCTCCGGTATTTTTTCCTTCAGTATCATGCTTATAAGAAATATTCAAGCTCCAATTTTCATAAGCTGTCATTTTCCAATTCAGCTGTAAAAATAGGGCTGCCTGAATCTTAAAACCGGGAATAGTTATGGGTAAATTTTCTGATTCTATTTTTAACTTTGAATCGTTAATGATGATATCAAATTCTACGCCTGCACCAATTCCCAAATACATATTGAACACTTCGGAAGCTTCCTGCCCATCTTTAGAAAACCTTACCCCTTCTTCGGGAGAAAAATTTAATATATCCCTGCTTACATAAGGTGAAAATAAAAGTTCATATTTAGTATTAGCTGTTTCCAAACCAACCTTAACTGAAGGTATATCCAATTCTCCTTCTAAATCGCCTATAATTTCATTATCACTTTCAGTTTTTATCTTTACTGCACCAAATTCTAAATTGATACTATCCTGAGAATTTCCCCTAACTAGTGGCTTATAAGTAAAATCTAAACACAGCTGATGAACTCCATTTTTGTCTGTCTGGGCACAATAATTTGCGCCTAATAAACTCATAATATTATCCTTGTCATCATAAGCCATATTGTGAGCCACTGTTTTTTGATGAGCGCATCCAGCACTAGAAAATCCAGAAGCTAATCCATACACTAAAGCCGAACTTAAAACAACTTTTTTAACTGGTTTAGTTATACCATTTTTTATTATATCCGTTAACCACATAGTTTAACCTATTTAATACTATACCTAAGCTAAAATTATCTTAAACAACAGTAGGATCCACCCTTTTAAAACCACTGCAATTTAGTTCATCCGATTTGATAACCTTCACTCGAACAAATTTACTTCCCAACCCCGGAGACATAAATTAAGAAAATACCCTCCCACTTTATTAATATTCTTTACATATTATATTTCCCAGGATCCATTCATCGTCTATAAAATACAAATTGTTTTAAAGCCTAAAATAATTCTTATAATCATAAAAGTGGTTGATAGAAAAAAACCTAAACGGGGACTGCCCGAATTAATTGATTTGTATATCCAGGGCGATGAGCCCCTTTCTTACCGTGATTTATTCAACTCCCTTACCCACGTAGGTATTGGTAAAGATGACTTCTCCCTAGCCATTAGACAGCTGAAAGAAGAAGGAAAAATAATTTTAGAAAATGATCCTTCAGATAAAAGAACTTATTTAATTAGAAGAGTCCAGCCTTCAACTGAAACCAAACCCCAAATTAGTAAACTAGAACGAGGAATTATCCAAGAAATAAATAATAGAGTAATACCTAAACCGGATGATTTTACTTCTGATGAATTGAAATTAATAAAACATTTAGCCGACTACAGCGATCGAGACCCTGATAGATGGGGTACAATCCAAAGTTTAGGTGAAAAGATGGCCCCGGATGCACCTTTGGAAGGCGTTAAAAGAATTGGCGGGATGCTAAGCACCTTAACAGAAAAACTATTAGAGTACGGAGTTAATGTAAATTCCCGAAAGTCCGAGCTGCTGGAAGGAGAAACCGTTTATGCCATTCAAAGGAAGCAATTGAAAAAAGCCCGATTGGATCAACTGTTAATTAGTGAGAAAAAAAACACCACCCTGCTTTTAATTGGTGATGCTGCTTTTGCACATATATACCATAGTCCAGTAATAGATAAAGGAATACGCTACTTCTTGGAAAAGAATAATTTGATAAAAAAAATAGATGCTACTCTGCTTATTACCGGAATGCCCTTTATTCCCGATCGGGGAGGTGGAGTGAATGATCAGTATCTGGCGGTCCTAAGAAAGAAATCTCTTAAAGTCATCCTTAGGGAAGCGGAAGAGAGGAAAAATCAGAAACAGGCTGATGGGAAAGATGATATAATTGAGGAAGATAAGACCTTAATAGAAAATGATCCGGAATACGAACGAAAACACGTTAAACACATAATTACTACCATTCCCGAAGCTGTTGAGAATGCGGCTGAAAGTTTGGAAACCATGCTTGGCGATAAATATAAAGGAGAAGTGCATTATTTCTTCGGCTATAAGGATCAAAAACACCTGCAGACTAGCATCCGCAGATTTAGAGCTGACTTTAATCAACTGCAGAAGGAGCAAGAAAAGCATAAATTAAATGCTGAAAAAATAGATGAAGAAAAGAAAAAGCAGCAGAAAATTTACCAGCAATTTAAAGATGGCACTAAATTAGTACGTGAACTGCATTCTTCGATAACTAAAAGAACGTCCGGTTCCTTAGAATCTAGAATTACCGATTTCAAAGGCCGACGAGAAGAGGAATTTGCTCAGCTGGAAAAAGATTCACCAGAAATCCATAAAGAATTAGCTGAATTTTTAAGCAAGGTCAGCAGCCAAGATGAACTTACTAGTTATTTAAATTCTAAGATTGCCAAACGTGATGAATTGAATAATAAAATCAAGGCTCTTAAAGAGAAATATGACGCTGAAATTCAACAGGGAGCGGATATCGAACAAGCTAAACGTAGTTTTAGTTTATACAAATTTACTGGTTATATGCCCACCAACGCCCAGCAGTTCAAAATCCACCATCACCGAGCCATGACTGAGTATCAAGATCAGCTTATGAGCCTGTGGAAAAAATGGAAGAGAAAACGCTTCATTCACCCCGATGAAACCGATCTGGAAATTGGCGGCTACCTTATAAGAATTGATCCGCAGATGAACCGGGCCAGCACTACCCCTGGAAACAAAACTGTTAAGCTTCAACAGCGAAAAATAAGAGCTCATCAGACCGATGATCGGCCCGTACCAGACCTTTACATTTCCTCCATGGACAAAGGAGGATACAGATTTTTTATCATGCCCCAACAACGGGAAAAAACTTTAGAAGGAGAATTTGCTGATTCCTCTGAATCGATCTGTTATGTTAAAATGCCGACGCTGCAGGCTTCTGAAAGCTTGGAATATTGCCAGCGAAATAAGCTGGACAAACTTCCCGACGTCAAAAATTTTATGGCTAAAAATTGGGCTTCGGGAATTGTTATTCTTAATTTATCACCTAATGGTATACGCCAACCCATTGGAGTATTTGAAGAATCATTGAAACGGATGGGATTATTGGCGGAGCAATATGAATTGATAGAACAAAAATTAAAACAAAAAGATTTGACTAATTTAGAAAAAATAGATCTGGAAAGAACAAAATCATTTTTAGAGAATTCATTCCGGATTGAACCCAATATCGGCCCGGATTTCTTGAAAAAAATAGATTTGCTGTTAATGCCGGAAAGCCATCATGGCTCCCAAAATCCATTAGGCAACACTTTTAATACCCAGCTGGTAGAAGCGGTGGTTAAATATGAGGAAGAGAGAAAATTATCTATGATTGTTTTTGGTGGGGATAATATCCATGGCGACCACAACGCTAAAAGCATGCGTACCGCAACCATTGATTTGGGCCTTCTACCCCATGAAATTAAAAAACTGACCACCTTAATTAGAGAGGATAAAAGCACCGCCGCTGAGCAAAAAGAATCCCTCCTAGCCCAGCTAGCTTACATGATGCGGGGAACTCAGCCTATAAATTCCAGCTCTAAACAATTATTAGATTACGCAGATAATGGGGCAGTTCAACTAGCAGAACAAGTAATTGATAATGGTGGTTTAGCGGTGGCTATTTCCGGAAATCATTATAACAGCAGCAACAATCTTACCCATGATGAAGCTTTGATGATTTCTTTGGCCTTTGATCGTAAATATCGTACTAGTGGACGGCTAAAAATCCTAGATGGTATCGGAGAAAGAGATGGGCGGGGAGATGTTGATTTAAGTATTTTGGCAACCAAAATGGATCTAATGACTCCTAAAGAATTTGGGACCATGTTTGCCGCCCATAGTTTCCCAAACAAATCTGATCCCTTGTTCGGAATGATGGAAAAAGTAGTGGGAATGGGATTAACTGCCCATATTATACAAGGTAATCACCTGCACACTGCTGGAGTAGGTTATGCTGATGGTAAACATTTTATAATGAGTCCAGGCGGACAGTCTAAAACCAAATATGTAGATACTATTGGAGAGATGTGCGGATTTAGGGGAGCGATGAATGTAGAATTCAGCCGTAATCCAGATTTATACCAAGGTTATCAAGAAGCTACCTTTGCCCCGCTAGGTTATTTACAAGAACATTTCTTAGACGAAGAAACTTGGACTCAGCAAATGATTGTGGAAAAATATATCCCTTTAGTTAAGGACAGTCATTATCAAAATCAAGCTGCGCCTAAAAAAGAATTGGCGGATAAAGAGACTATTGAAAAATATCTTCACCTTACCCGGGGTCATATTATCACTACGGCTAAGCATTTAGGAGTAAGCCGCTGGACTATAGATCGTAGAATCAGAGAATACAAGATTGATTTAAATAAATTTAAGTAAAATTAAATTTATTTATGAAAAGTTTGCATAATTAAATTATTTATCCGCAAACTTCTAAAGAGAATTTGAAATAAACCTAATTTTGGCATTAAATAAACGATATATTTGCCAAAAATACTATTTTTCAAACTTCTCTAATAAAATTTCCACTGATCCATTTGGCTTATTCTATCCACCATATCTTCCATTCTGGTGGCAGTATAAATTACTTCCACACTTTTGGGAAGCGGACTATGCTTGCACTTTTTACAAACGAATCGGCTGACTGCCGTGCTTATTTGCAAATGATTACATTTGGGGCAATGAGCTAGGGAGAAACAACTATGCCCCTTACAAGTAGGACAAATCTTAGAATATTTACTCAAGGCTTTAAATCTATTTTCACACTTCCCACAGACCCTATTTCTTAACGGAGATCGCATAAGAGTAACTTTTAAATTTATATAATCTTGGAAGTATAATTTTGATATAATTGTTCCGCATATACAGTATATTGATAACCACGGGAAAGTAAAAAATTTAGGCCTTAGTTGTGGTCTGCGAAGTAGTACTTTGACAGCAGAACCGCTAAATCAAAACATTTATATATCTAAAAATTTACCTAAAAAATAGAGGTGTAAAGTGAAATTAGTTCTTACTAAAAAACCTAAAAACGTAACTATAATTGAAGGATTTCCTGGGTTTGGTCTAATTGGTACGATTGCTACTGAATTCCTGCTGGAACATCTAGAAACCGAAAAAATTGGATTAATCGAAATGGATGAAGTACCCGCCATGATTGCCATCCATCAGAATAAAGTTATTGAACCGGTATCAATTCATTATAACAAAAAGCATAATTTGGTCTTAATACATGCTATTAACGTCGGTAAAAACCTAAGCTGGAAGCTGGCAGATACCATTGCTGATTTAGCTAAACAATTAACTGCTAAAGAAATAATTTCCTTAGAAGGTGTTGGCTCCCCTGCACCAGGATCAGAAAGAGTATTCTTTTATGCAACTGATGGTAAAGAAACCTCCAAACGGCTTACAAGCTGTGCCAGTCCATTAATGGAAGGGATAATTGTGGGCGTAACTGGTGCCTTATTGGCCAAAAAATTAGATTCGCCCTTAGTTGCCTTATTTGCTGAAGCCAAAAGTGGATTACCCGACAGTAAAGCTGCCGCTAATATTATTCGAGCCTTAGATTTGTATACTGGCCTAAAAATAGATCCTAAACCATTATTAAAACAAGCTCAACTGTTTGAAGACAAACTAAAAGGAATTCTAGAAAAAAGTAAGGATGCCGATGTACTCCAGGACGAAAAAAAGCTGAGTTATGTGGGTTAGGATGTAGTTAATTATGATTTTTAGTTGGTGTAATATTCTTTGAGTTAATAATTTAATCTAAAACTAAAAGTTTTAGAACTATAACTTATTATATTAAATCACTTTATTTAAATAGAATTTATAGTGACACTACAAAGAATGTGCCAGAAAACCAAATAATTTAAAACGATAACTTTTAATCAAAACTAGTATATTTAGGGACTAACCAAATATATCCCCCACTTTTTCTTTCAATTCTTTATCCATCTCTGATATACTCTTGGTCCCGTACAAATCCATAGTAGTTTTATAGGATAAATGCCCTAAAACTTTCTGAACTACCTCTAAACTTAAACCCCTATCCTTTAAAATACGCGCACAGCTGTGGCGCAAGATGTGGGGATTAATGTTTTTTAATTCTGGAATAGGATTATGTAATTGAGCTCCTTTACCCGCTTTAGCCACAATCCGATTAATTTGGGTAGGAGTAATGTGCCCATTATGATTTAAAGTTGAAACCGCAGGAAAAAGATAGCCTTTTTTAGGGTTATTTAATACATACTGAAGATAAATCTTCAAATCCTCCTGCAATTGATCTGAAAAGATAGTCGCCAAGCGAGTTATATTCTTTTTACCCTGGATAACTATTTTATTAGTAACTAAATCTAAATCCTCAATTTTGATCTTAGCCAATTCAAATCGCCGCAACCCGCAATAGGCCAATAATTTAATAATTAACTTGTCTCGCAATTTATTAGTATGCCGGACTAATAATTTAATTTGCTCCTCGGTCAAATGAAACTGACTCCTAGAATGCCCCCTCTTCACCATTTTTTCCATAATTTGTTATAAAAGGTAACAATCTATTTAAATCTGACGTTTTAGGTATTTTTTATTACCTTTTTAGTCACGTTTTGTATAAAGTGTTACCTAATGCGTCGGAAGGTAAGTTTGGAGTAAAAATGCCCAGAGGGGTAAGTAAAATAAAAAGTAACTACTCAATTATTGGTTAAATTTTTAAGGTTAGGAAATTTTAGTAGCAGAAATTAAAGAAAGAAGCCGGATTAGGATCACCTTACCTAAGAATCAATGCTCGTGACCACACCAGTTTAGATTGAAGATTAACCCCCCAAAACTTTATTAAGTTGAATCCTTTGATTAAATTATTATTTAACTGACTCTGAAATAAAATATTTAAGCAGAAATTATAATTTATTATTTTAAATAATACAAGCGTTTATTAAATATTAACTCCCGTAAATAACCAACACTAAACTAATAACTAAAAACAAATCACTAAGTTAAGAATTAAAATATTTAAGTATAGCTTAAAATAATAACAAGTATATGTGCCCAACCCCATTCCAACAACTTTTATAAACCTCCAAAAAATATCCCAGTTATGAATTATAATTCCAACTGTTGGGATCTAGATAAAATAAAACCTAAATCTCTTGACCACGAATTAAAAGAAATTGAGTTAAAAACTTCTAAATTAGAACAAAAAAGAACCCAGCTCAAGAGTAGTATTTTTCCAACCAATTTTTTAAAATTATTACAGGAATTTGAACAATTAAAAATTCAGATTGGCAAAGTTGGAGTATACACCCACCTTAAATTCTGCGAAAACACCCTCAATCAGAAAGCGGTAGCCGAAATGTCCCTAGTTGAAAATTTTTTAACCAGGATAACCAACCGCTTGTTATTCTTTAGTATCTGGTTTAAATCACTCCCTGCTGCTAAAGTAAACGAACTAATTGCTCAAAGCGGTAAATATAGTTATTTCTTAGAGGTGTTTAAAAAAAATAAGCCTTACACCTTAAAAGAAAATGAAGAAAAAATTATCAACCTCAAAGAAATTACCGGTGTTTCAGCTCTTAACAATATTTACAATCTGCTTACATCACAATTTGAATTCACTTTCCAAGGTAAAAAAAGAACTCAAGAAGAGATGGTAACCTATGTTAGATCTTCTTTTGCCGCAGTCCGGGAAGAAGCCTACCAAACTTTATTCCGTCCCTTCGTTAAAAATAAGCAAGTTTTGGGAGAAGTTTATAAAAATATAGTTAATGATTGGAAAATTGAAAATGTAGATTTACGAGGTTATAAAAACCCGCTGAATGTAAGAAACACAGCTAATGATCTTCCCGATAAAGCAGTAGAAGTGTTGTTGAAAGTTTGCAAAAAAAATCAGGCTTTATTCCACCGCTTTTTTGAAATTAAGCGGAAAAAAATGGGATTGAAAAAAATGCGCCGTTACGATATCTATGCTCCATTAAAGGAAGAAAAAGAGCACATTGCTTATGATAAAGCAGTAAGAATGGTTTTAGATACTTTAGAAAACTTTTCTCCCGAATTAAAAAAATTAGCCGAGTTGATAATACAGAGCAATCATGTTCATTCCACAGTTCAAGCTGGAAAAGTCAGCGGAGCTTTCTGCTGTTCCGCTGGCGCTAAGATAACCCCTTATGTACTGCTAAGTTATACCGGGAAATATCGAGATGTATCCACCTTAGCCCATGAATTAGGGCACGGCATCCATTATTTACTATCTTCGGTGCAGACTGAATTTACCAATAGCGCCTGCTTGCCCTTAGCTGAAACCGCGTCCATATTCAGCGAAATGTTGTTATCGGAAAAAATATTACAGCAAAATCCTAAGGCCGCTGAATCAATAATTTTTACTAAATTGGATGACTTGTATGCTTCCATAATCCGTCAAGCGGGGTTTGTGGAATTTGAAATTAAAGCCCACCAAATGCTGCAGGAAGGAAAAACGGTCGATGAAATTTCCGCAGTCTATTTGGCCGATCTTAGATCCCAATTAGGACCTAAAGTGGAAGTGAATGAAATCTTTGCTAATGAATGGACTTACATCCCCCATATTTTTCACACCCCCTTTTATTGTTATGCTTACGCCTTTGGTAATTTATTAACTTTAGCCTTATATGAAGTGTATAAAGAACAAGGAAATAAGTTTGTTCCTAAATTTATTAAACTGTTATCTTTAGGAGGAAGTGCTTCCCCGGTAGAAATAACTAAATTAGTTGGAGTAGATATCGCCTCCGAAAAATTCTGGCAGAAAGGATTTGATGTAATTGAAAGGATGATTAAGGAGATAACATAATAAATTGTATCCATTTAGTGACAAAAAAACCATATAATTACAAATTAATAAACACATTTATAAATAAATATGAATATTTTCTAAAATAATTGTTGCAATAGTGGTGTTGGATGTTCTTAAAGTATTAGGGGGGATAAAATTGGATAAAACACGGGAATCACTACAACAAAATATTAATAAGATAAGCACCAGTTTTTTCATCGATCCCGATTATAGAACCATCGCCGGCCAGGAAATTGAACACTGGAATACTTCTCTTCTGGTAATAAGTTATGCTTTAAATGAAAATGCCTTAATTACTGGTGATCCCGGGTTCGCTAAAACTACCGCTGCTAAAGTTATAAGCAGCGTTATGAGCGGCTATCCGTTTGATCTATATGAAGCCGCACAAATTCAAGGGCACCCTGATCAAACTTTTGAAACCATGCTGGCCAGGTTAGATTTTTCCAAATTACATGAAGAAGAACGAGTGATCTGGCTATCCAGCGCTTATCTTCCTGTACGAATTATTGATGAACTAAACCGATTGCCAGCCGGCAATCAGGATGAATTGTTGAACTGTTTAGAAACGGGAAGATTTAATTATTTAAATTCTACTTTTTTCACCGGGGTAAATCCGTTTTTTGCCACTGCTAATCACCCTGATAATGGGACTCATGACTTAATCCCAGCTTTAAAAGACCGGTTTGCGATCCAAGTTGAATTGGGGCATCTTGGTGCCAGTTATAGAAGGGATATTACAGATGCCAGGGATAACATTAGATCTTATCTTTGCAATACAGATCTAACTAATGACATCATTGGAGTGATAAACAATAAGAAACTATCTACCCAAGATAAGCTAGCTAAAATTTTAGAATTAGCTGAAAAATTTAAATCGGCTGAGATTTATACAACAGGGGATGTAATGGTCTTCACTTCTGAAATGAAAACTAAATTTAAACAGTTGATAACTAAAATACCTTTGGCGACGGAAGCCAATGTTTTATTAGAGTGCATAGATTCAGAGCTTAATTATTCTCCCACCTTTGGACGCAAACGCAGCAGCGACAAGGTAGATACTTCCAATCATGCTAAAAATCTGGCAAGTTCAAAGACTGAGAACGCCTTTTCCAACCGAGGTGTTGATAGGTTAGAATTGTATTCCCAAGCGGTGGCTTACCTCTCCGGATGTAAACAAGTGAAGAAGGAGCACATTAATGCTCTTGCGCCGCACGTCATTGGGCATCGAATTAAATTTACGGCTGATTTTACGGCCGAGCATCAGGATAAAATTCGGCCTGGATTTTATGGGGAGTCTTTGGATATGTTCCTAGCCCGGCAATTGGTAAAGGAAGTGGAAAAAAATTATGCTCAAGTAAAAGATGATCTTGATCTGTTGAAATTAAGGATTGATAATAAGCATGCTTCTTTAGAACTTACACTGCAGCAAAGGATTAAGGATATGTTAGAAAATACACATTCGACCGATCACCCTCTAATCCGAGATTATGCCCATAGGATAAAGAGAGAAAAATAATTCTTTGCACCCACATGAAAAGAACAGGATTTGAAGGATTATTGGAAGGGCATGAAGTTGGGAGGGTAGAAGTAGAAAGGAAAGTAGAAGTTAAGAATAGGTTTGGAGAGTTGGGGAGGAAGTATGAAGAGGTGCTTGAAGCTAATGATTATGAAGGAGAAATAAAAACAATAGATGATATTCTAGCCCCATCCGATATAAACACCTTCTTGCAGACCACAATTACATGCCAACAACATCAGAACTATGACTGGCGTACTGGTATGTTTATATCACAATTAATCCAGAAAAGTTATGATGCTGGGAATAATTATTTTGTGCTGAATACTCAGAAAGTTAAAGGGTTACATAATTTAGGTCATCAAATACAAGGGACTAAAAAAAGAAAAATAAAACTGAAGATTGAGGGCGATGCTGGAAATGGGTGTGGATGGTATTCAAAAAATTCAATAATAACCATAGGGGGAAATCTTGGAGATTGGTTTGGAAGGGATTCCAACAATTCAACAATAACTATAAGGGGTGATGTTGGAGATTATTGTGGATATGATTCCAACAATTTAATAATAACCATAGGGGGAAATGCTGGATATGAGTGTGGAAGGTATTCAACCGATTCTACAATAATTATAGGGGGAAATGCTGGAAATTGGTGTGGATTGAATTCAACCGATTCTACCTTCAAAGTTAGGAATGAATTATTATATGAGCAATTGAAAACAAAATTAGATTTTGATAAAAGTAACAAACTATTCCTCATCCGTCCCGACGGAACAGAAGAGGTCTACAGACCATGAAAAGAACAAGTTTAGGTGATTTATTGAAAGAACATGAAGTTGGAAAGGTAGAGGTAGAAAGGAAAGTAGAAGTTAAGAATAGGTTTGGAGAGTTGTGTAGGGAATATGAAGAGGTGCTTGAAGCTAATGATTATGAAGGAGAAATAAAAACAATAGATGATATTCTAGCCCCATCCGAGATAAACGCCTTCCTGCAGATGACAATTGGATTTGAACAACATCAGAACTATGACTGGCGTACTGGTTATGTTATATCACACTTAATCCAGAAAAGTTATGATGCGGGGAATAATGGTTTTGTGCTTAATACTCAGAAAGTTAAAAGGTTAAATAATTTAGGTTATAAAATACAAGGGACTAAAAAAAGAAAAATAGAACTGAAGATTGAGGGCGATGTTGGATATGATTGTGGATGGAATTCAAACAATTCAACCATAACCATAGGGGGAAATACTGGAAATGATTGTGGATGGAATTCAACCGATTCAACAATAATTATAGGGGGTAATACGGGATATAATTGTGGATGGAATTCAACCGATTCAACAATAATTATAGGGGGTAATACGGGATATAATTGTGGATGGGATTCAAACAATTCCACCTTCAAAATTAAAAATAAAGAATTATATGAGCGATTGAAAGAAGAATTAAATTTTAAAAAAGGCAACAGACTATTCCTCCTCAGTCCCGACGGAACAGAAGAGGTCTACAGACCATGAAAAGAACAAGTTTAGGTGATTTATTGAAAGAACATGAAGTTGGAAAGGTAGAAGTAGAAAGGAAAGTAGATACCGGACAGAGTGATTATGGAGAGTTGTGTAGGGAATATGAAGAGGTGCTTGAAGCAAGGGATTATCCTGAAAGAATAAAAACAATAGATGATATTCTAGCCCCCTCTGATATAAACGCCTTCCTGCAGGTGACAATTAAATACGAACAACATCAGAACTATGACTGGCGTACTGGTAAGTTCATATCACAATTAATTCAGATAAGTTATGATGCGGGGAATAATGGTTTTGTGCTGAATACTCAGAAAGTTAAATTAGGTTATTTGGGTGATAAAATACAAGGGACTGAAGAAAGAAAAATAGAACTTAAGATTGAGGGAGATGCTGGAAATTATTGTGGATCTAATTCCAAAGATTCAACCATAACTATAGAGGGAAATGTTAGAGATAATTGTGGATTTGATTCAAAAAATTCAACAATAATTATAAGGGGAAATGCTGGAAATTGGTGTGGATGGTATTCAAACAATTCAACAATAACTATAGAGGGTAATGTTGAAAATTGGTGTGGAGAAAGTTCCAACAATTCAACCTTCAAAGTTAAGAATAAAGAATTATATGAGCGATTGAAAACAGAATTAGATTTTAAGAAAAGAAACACCCTATTCCTCATCCGTCCCAACGGAAAAGAAGAGGTTTACAGACCATGAAAAGAACAGGATTTGAAGGATTATTAAAAGAACATGAAGTTGGAAAGGTAGAAGTAGAGAGGAAAGTAGATACCGGACAGAGTGATTATGGAGAGTTGATGAGGAAGTATGAAGAGGTGCTTGAAGCAAAGGATTATTCTGAAATAAAAACAATAGATGATATTCTAGCCCCCTCTGATATAAACGCCTTCCTGCAGGTGACAATTAAATACGAACAACATCAGAACTATGACTGGCGTACTGGTAAGTTTATATCACAATTAATCCAAAAAAGTTATGATGCTGGGAATAATGGTTTTGTGCTGAATACTCAGAAAGTTAAAGGGGTACATAATTTAGGTTATAAAATACAAGGGACTAAAGAAAGAAAAATAGAACTGAAGATTGAGGGCGATGCAGGATATAATTGTGGATCTAATTCCAAAGATTCAACCATAACTATAGAGGGAAATGTTGGAAATGATTGTGGATCTTATTCCAACAATTCAACCATAACTATAGCGGGTAATGCGGGATATGATTGTGGAATTTATTCCAAAAATTCAACCATAACTATAGGGGGTAATGTTGGAGATTATTGTGGATATTATTCCAACAATTCAATAATAACTATAGAGGGTAATGCTGGAGAGCGGTGTGGAGGGGATTCCAACAATTCAACCATAACTATAGGGGGTAATGTTGGAGATTTGTGTGGATCATATGCACATGACTCCACCTTCAAAATATCCAATCCTGAACTATTTTACAAATTGGTACCAAAAATATTAACCAACGGCAACAAAGTAATATACACCCACGAACAGGGAATAGAAAAAACTTATACTAAATGGAGATGGCTACTATGGCAGAAATGGACCAAACATTAGAACAATTGATAAAAAAGATTGAACCAAAAATTCAAAATAGTGAAGAATGGGAAAAACTGCTGCCAGAAGTTATAGAGGAAGTCCATACTGATTTTTACCACCCCCTAATACCCAAGAGAGCGGTATTAGCACCACGGCTTCCCGGGGTAGGAACCGCTTTTTTTGATTTCAGAACTAATGAGACTTATCTCTCCCAAGAATTCATGAACCAGCTTCATACTGAAGGCGAACTAGATATAAGAACTGTTTTGACCGGATTAATAAAACACGAAATTGGACATTATGTAATCTACCCCCGGGAATGTTCAACCTTAATGTATATCCATCATTTTGCTGAAGGGCAGTTTAAAGGCCACGAAAAAAAAGTGGTGGCTTACTGGAATGATGTGAAAAATAACACCCGCCAGATAATTAAGCCGGAACGAGGCAAGGAGATAATGTCCCTATACCGTGGTCTTAACACCCTCCTAGAAAAGGGGCATATCTTCAACGAATGGGAAAAAAAACTATTGGAACTAGCCCAAATTGATAAGAACGAATTGCTGGCTATAATCCGCAAATATTCCGTAGACCGGTTAGTCAGCGGAATATATCAAGACCAATATGGAAAACTTGATTTAGGAATAAACCTCAAAGGAGAATACTTGGAAGATAAGCTGGAGCAGCTTAAAAAACTAGATTTTCTAAATAATAACAATGATGAAATAAATTTAGTTCTAATGGGAAATATTGTGGCTGAAGTATCAGAGAAGCTGGCAGAAGAACTTAAACCCCATATCCAGAAAATGCAGGAGGCCTTAAAATCGACATTAGAATCTGGTTTAAACTCCACTGATGATGAAGCGGGTGAACCTAAAAGTTTTGAAGAAAAATTAAAAGATATGATCCAAAAAATGACCGGACCAGCGATCGCCGATTCTCCCGATATCAAAGATTTTTCTGATCAACAGCTGGAAGAAGGATTAGATAAAATAATCCGGAAATACGGCAAATGGAGATACGAAAAAATCCGGGAAGAGGTGGAAAGAGCTACCGGGAAAAAATTTGATCGGCGGGGAGAAAAAACATCCGGTGGAGGCAGGGGTATTGGAACTGCTAAAACCAATCTTGCTTTGAATGACGACAGCATACCTTACTACGAACGGCTGTCCCGAACTCACGGGTTATATATTTGTCCTAAACCGTTGTTAGTAGATGTTACTAATACTTACCCCGAAGGATCAGACAAATTTAGGGTAGGTGATCCCGCCAGTGAAATCAACGTTCATTCCACTGGAGGCCGGATTCTTCCCGGAATAACCAAAAAACATAAATATCGGGCTGGAAAGAAAAGAGACACCCAGTATCGGGTTCCCGACCTAAATATCTGGCTGGATTCTTCTGGCTCAATGCCCAATCCCAATAACGGTTCGGTGGCCGTTCTAGCTTCATTTATCTTGGCTAGAAATTACTGGGAGAATGGCGCTAATGTAGGAGTAGTAAACTTTTCTGGTGATTCAGCGTTCTTATTGCCCACTCGAGATCTGCTCGGGGTTTATTCGATGCTTACTGCTTTCTGGGGTGGAGGAACGGTAGTTAATGTGAATAAAATAAGACAATACTTGGACTTGATTTCTAAGCCAGAACAGAGAGATTTCCAATTTTATACTACGGAGGAGGAATTCATTAAACAGCATGGAGATTATAAGAGGTTCTATGACAAGGATATTGAAATTAAACTGGATCAGACTCTTAAGGAGACTTATAATCGGATAGATACTGTAATGATAACTGATGGAGGAATCTACAACCTCCAGGAAGTAGTGGAATACATCAACTCTACGGCTAAGATTACCAGGAACATCATCTTTTTAGTGGATCCGCATTCATATTCCAACAACTGGACGGAAATGAATCTTCCTAATACCCAAGTGGTTAAGGTGGATAAAATAGAAGATCTTATCGGACTTAGTATTGGACTATCTAAACGGCTGGTCGAATGAAAAGAACAAGTTTAGGTGATTTATTGAAAGAACATGAAGTTGGAAAGGTAGAGGTAGAAAGGAAAGTAGAAGTTAAGAATAGGTTTGGAGAGTTGTGTAGAGAATATGAAGAGGTGCTTGAAGCTAGGGACTATAAAGGAAAAATAAAAACAATAGATGATATTCTAGCCCCATCCGATATAAACACCTTTCTGCAAACCACAATTACATGCCAACAACATCAGAACTATAACTGGCGTACTGGTATGTTTATATCACAATTAATCCAGAAAAGTTATGATGCTGGGAATAATGGTTTTGAGCTGAATACTCAGAAAGTTAAAAGGTTAAATAATTTAGGTTATCAAATACAAGGGACTAAAAGAAGAAAAATAAAACTGAAGATTGAGGGCGATGCTGGAGATTATTGTGGAAGGAATTCAACCGATTCTACCACAACCATAGGGGGAAATGCTGGAGATTATTGTGGATTTGATTCAAAAAATTCAATAATAACTATAGGGGAAAATGCTGGAAATTGGTGTGGATATTATTCAACCGATTCAACCATAACCATAGGGGGAAATACTGGAAATGATTGTGGATGGAATTCAACCGATTCAACAATAACTATAGGGGGAAATGCTGGAAATTATTGTGGATGGGATTCAAACAATTCCACCTTCAAAATTAAAAATAAAGAATTATATGAGCGATTGAAAGAAGAATTAAATTTTAAAAAAGGCAACAGACTATTCCTCCTCAGTCCCGACGGAACAGAAATAGATCCAAAATATTATTAAGACTTAAGCCTTCTCCAGCCTATCCTCAACCACTTTCCAATCAATCGCATCCACAAAAGCTTTGATATAAGCCGCCCGATCAATGTTATAATTTAGAATGTAGGCATGCTCAAACACATCCATAACTAGGAGTGGAACTGTTCCGGCTAAATGTCCAACGTCATGTTCGTTAATCCACACATTAACTAATTTTTTCACAACAGGATCGTAGGTCATGATCACCCAGCCGATGCCCCGCATCTTGCCCGTATTGACAAATTCATCCTGACAAGTATCTGCTGAACCAAAGGAATCTTGCATTAACTTAAACAGTCGTGAATCATTAGATAAGGTAATCTTCTTTTTACTCATATTGCCAAAGTAGAACTCATGAAGCCTCATTCCATTAAACTCCCAGCCGAGCCGTCGTTTGACTTCTGACCATTCTGGAGTACCTGGCGTTAAAGTTTTAAGCAAGCCGAGTACTTTGTTGGTGTTTGCAACATAACCTGCATAGAGCTTAAAATGGGTTTCCAGTAATTTATCGCTAAAGCCTGGTGTTCCCAATAAATGTTTAAAATCTTGTTCTTGATAAGTCATTTTCATTCCTCCTATATCTTACCCACTAGATCCAATCCTGGTTTTAGTGTTTTCTGGCCTGGCTGCCAGTTTGCCGGGCAAACTTCTCCTCCATGCTCGCGCACAAACTGTGCCGCTTTAATCTTCCGCACTAACTCTACGCTGCTGCGGCCGATGGAATTGTCATGTATTTCGTAAGCCTTTAAAACTCCCTCTGGATCTATTAAAAATGTTCCCCGCAAACTTAACCCTTCCTCAGGAATGTAGGTGCCATAAGCTTTGCAAATCATGCCGGTTGGATCAGCGACCATGGGAAAATTAATTTTTTTAATGGTCGGAGAATTATCATGCCAAGCTTTATGTACAAAGGTAGTATCCGTACTTACGCTTAATATTTCCACTCCTAATTGCTGTAATTCAGCATACTTATCCGCCATATCTCCTAATTCGGTAGGACAGATGAAGGTAAAATCTGCCGGGTAAAAAAACAGCACTACCCATTTTCCTTTATAATCACTTAATTTTATTTTTTTTACTGCATTGTTGTGAAACACATCTGCACTAAAAGTAGGTGCAGGATGGTTAATTTCTAAAGTTGGCTGTTCCATTTTTATTGTCCTCTGGGTAGTATTTCTACCCCAATTGATTTTAAGTCTTCATTAGTTCCTATTAAGAATTTGCCTCGTTCATAAAGAGCCTTACAATTGCACCAACCATCCCCGCCGCCGGGGTATAACCTTGGTTTTAGTAAATTATAATCCCTAACTGGTAAAAATGTTAGTAAAGACTTCTTAAATCTTAACTCCAAATCCCCATGACCACCACCTTTATTAGACCCTACTGCCAGTAATAATTCCGGAGGGACCTTATACTTTTGTTCTATAGATAACCTCTCCTTCAAGCTTGGATCCAGCTCATAAGCCCTACGCAATTGTTCCCCCCAATCAGAAAACTTCGGAAAATCCTTAGTTAGTTCCACGAATAAATTATCCTGATCTGAAGTATCTACAAAAACAGTGTAATTTGGATTATATCCGCCGCCAATTATAGTAGTGTAAGCAAATGCCTCTCCCTGCAGGGTAAAACTACCTTCTAATTTATCATCTAATCGACTGGCTTCAATCTTTAATTTTATATCATTGCTCATTTTACCACCCTCAAAATTTAATTTTTATCTCTCCCTGCTTAATTCTACACTGGCAAGCCAGGCGTTCATCGGCTTCTAAAAACATTTTTTCTTCCTGCTCATTCCTTGAACCTAAGTTTTCCATGCCTTGCAGAACCTTTATCCTACAGGTGCCACAATTCCCTGAACGACAACCAAAAGGTACACCTAACTCTTCACATGACTGCCATAACATTGCTCCGTCTGCAACTTCGATTGAACTATTTTCAGCAGTTATTTTAGCCATTTTAATTAAGAATTTACCCTAATTTAGCCATTCAAGACAGTTATATAAAGGTTGCGGATTTGAACTAATAATTATGATTTCCTGCTGCTAGAAGATTTCTCAGCACTCTGACGAACCTTTTCCCCCAACAAGTATTCTATAGAACTACCATCCTCCGCCCCATAGTATAATAACCTTAAATCCACGGGATGATGACCCCTGCGGGTATATTCGCCTTCCCAGAACTTAAACTGTTGTTCTAACTTCTCTATTAATAGGGGATTACTTCCCACTAGGACAGCTAACGAATCAGCATACTTAAAGGCTGATTTTGTATATAACCTATGCACCATAGAGTCAGGCAGAAAGCGAGTAATTAATCCCATAGTAAATTTTATAAGACCTAGTTTATAAATCTTACCTGAGAGTAAGCACATCCAACAAAAACTTAATAAAAAGCAAATTCTTTATAACCATTTAATGAATAAAGAAATCATCGTCTTGGGAGATATTGAAATGGGTGGAGGAACCCTAACTGATGATTTTATCAGCGATAAGACGTTAGCCAATTTGATCCTCAAACTCTCTGTGCGCCGCCAGCCGATAGATTTAGTCCTTAATGGTGATACTTTCGACTTTCTTAAATGCCCCTACTTAGTGGAAAGCAGAGTCATATATCCTAGGCATATCACCGAAGAAATTTCCTTAGGCAAACTTAATTTAATTTATCAAGCCCATGGACTAGTTTTCAAAGTCTTAAAAAAATTTGTTTCCAATAAGCTGCACGAACTCTATTTTATCATTGGCAACCACGATTATGACTTAGTTTATCCTAAGATTCAAAAAAAAATAAGAGAATTACTAGGCAGCAAAAATAATATTCACTTCCGGGTTAAATATCAACAGCATGAGGTGTACATTGAACATGGACAGCAATATGATTTACTGAATAAAATGAATTTCCGCAATTTATTTGTTACTTATAAAGGCAAATCCTTGCTAAACTTACCTTGGCTGACATTGGGAATGATCAGTCGATTCATGTCCATGAAAGAAGAACATCCTTTTCTAGAAAGAATCAACCCCATGCCCACAATTTTCCGCTATCATAAAGAAGCTAAACGTAAACTTAGCTGGAGATTTATTAAATTTATCTTAAAGAGTATTTTTTATAATCCCCTTCGTTATTGGGGTGATCCTACTTACAAATTATCCCGAAATATCCTGCTGGAACTTTACCGCCGAATTCTGAAGATGAGCATAGACCTAGACAACATTGTCACTATATTTAAACTACGAAAAAGAAAAAAGAACCTGGCCAAGTTTAAGGTTCACGTTTTAAGCCACATCCATAAACGTTATGTGGAAGAAAAAAAAGGCTGGGCCATAATCCATCCTGACACTTGGCGGGATGAATATTTCTTTGATCAAGAAACTAAAAAACTTACCCCTAAGACTAAGAAATATGTTAAGATTAATATAGCTGAACCCAACCCATTAACCTGGGAATTAATAGAAGTTCCTATTAAAAGAAGCTGCTTTGATTTCTCAGAAGTCATTAAAGAGGAAGTAAAATATATTAAATTAGCTGCTAAGGAAGAAGGATTTAATTTAAATGTTTAAAAATAAATATAGGGAAGTTTAAAAAAAAAGTAATTTTGGTTAATATATTGTTTGTTTAAGGTCAAAATTACGACTATTTCAAACTTCTCTTTAGAACTTTGCTAATAAATCATCTAGTTTTGCAAAGTTCTCTATAGCCTAGCCTAATTTTATTCACTACTATCCCCCAATTAGCAATCTTTATAAAAAATACCGCCTCGACCTATTATTAAAGGGGGCGTTAATAATTTTAGATAAATTAGTAGAAGATATCTGCAGGAACAATGTACTTATAGAGATAGCCAACGCAATTAATAGAATTAAGTTTTTAGAAAAAAAACTTCCTAAAAATAAACCGGGGATACTTAGTAATAATCCCATAATTAATTCAGAGAAAGAAGATAATACTACCCTTAAATTAAACTTTGAACCTAGTTTAAGCCTTATCAATTCTGTTAAAGAAAATATTGACCGTAATGATTCTAAACAGAATTTGAATTCTAACCCCATAACCTATTCATTAGCTGAAGAACAATTTTTAGCCAACATTTATTCACCATCCAGGTTAGATTACAAAAAATTATTTTACCGCCTTAAAGCAGGATCTACTAAAGCCCAAAGTATGGAATATGAAAGTAACTTCTCAACCCAAGCTGATAATCAAAATTTGACTTTGGAAGAAGCTGAAAAAACCTATCTGGAGATTCAATATTCAGCTGTTTTGGGATCACTTAGTGATGTTAGCCTGATTGAACGCAGAAAATTTAGCAATTGGATAATGTTTAATTTAAGCACCTTTCAATTATTTGAATCAATGTATTGCTTAAGCAGAGATGTTGATTATGCCTGCTATTAAAAGCTTTGACAAAATAAGATAATATTTATCCCCATCTGGCAACCATCTCCTCTTCTGAAAAATGCATCTTGCTGGGAATAATTAAACAATGGGGAGCTAATCCAAAATTATATTTTTTAACTTCAGACAATTTACCAGACTTAATTTTAAAATCGCTGCTTCCCAGCCTAGCACATCCAATCACCAAGGTATCAGAATTTATCAACTGGCTGTTCTTCCTAAGTTCAATTTGCTCCAGTATTTCTAAGGATTGGTTAACTGTCATCAACTTATTTTGTTCTGATTTAATATCCAGTAGAAACAAAGTATGGGCAGAGATAGATTTGTTTTCCTGAAGTATGTTATAAGGTGTTTCCAGCTGAGGGAAATCTTCTAAGAATGGAATGGAAGTAATCTTGCCAAACTTATACAGCTGCAAGCCAGTAATTCCTACTGCAGTTAGGATGGAAGCATTATTTACCACCTCAACTGCAACTTTTTTATCTTGGGCAAGCTTAAACAATTCAATATGGGTTGTAGCCGAAAACGGATCACCAATAATTAAAAAGGATATTTTTTTGGTTTCAGCTTCTGTGATAATTAATTCCATTCCTTGTTCCGCCATCACCCGATCGGCAAGAATTATTTTTTTACCATACAATTCCTCTAAATCCTTAACTGGACACTGCAGCCGGGAAGTATAACTCTCCAAGTATACTAAATCGGATTGTTTAATTAGTTCTAATCCTTTTAGAGATATGTCCTGCGGGTGGCTTAAACCCAAACCAATTATATATAAAACCATTTTTAATCACGTAATTTAATTTACCTCAGTACTACCCCGTTCTGATAACAAATACTTTACCATATAGGGGCCTTCTTTAACATAACCCAACTTATTTTTATAATATTCCTTAACTCCCACGCCGGATATAACCACCATTTTATCTTTTCCCTTACTTAGAGCAATCTCTTCTGCTTTCTGCATTAATTTCTTACCCCAGCCCCGGTGTTGAACTACTCCCTCTTCTCCGATAGAAGTTGCAGTTCCATAAACATGCAATTCCCTTACTAATGCGCTGGTTAAAGTAATTTCAGAACGTAAACTTTCCGCTGGGAATCTCAGCCGGCAGAATCCAATCAACACATCATTTTCAGAATCTTCAGCGGAAATAAAAAACTCCCTCCCTTTTGACGCGGCATACTCTTGAACTTTAATTTCAATTTTGCCCCAGTTAATTTTTCCGCCTTTAGGCTCCCTAGATCTTATATCTCTAGACTTAACGGAGTACTTCTCATCTGTATATTGACGCAGATTAGTTCGGTCCACCCCTGCTTCCCAATATTTAGTGGGAACATCTCGCTGCACCCGCTGCACCCGGCAATACTCCGGTACAAATTCATAAAATTCCGCTACCATCTTCGCTGCTTCCTGAGTACTTAAAGGGATAAACTTCCCCTGTTTATATTGGTAGTAAAGAGCCGTCCCCGGAGCAACCATGCAGGGATATAACTTGATCATATCCGGTTTATAATCTGGATCGGTAAACAGCTTCCTCATACCCGCCACATCTCTGGCATAATCAGTTAATGGAAGACCAGGCATATAATGAAAATTTATCTTAAACCCCAAATCTCGTAAGATCTGGATTGATCTGATTGAATCAGCAGAGGTATGCCCCCGATGAACTTCTGTTAATACCTCATCATATACAGATTGGATACCTAATTCTACTCTAGTGCAACCCTGCCTTAACATTTCGTTGCCATGATCCAAAAATCCCCAGTCGGGTTTAGTTTCTATGCATAAAGCTACGCAGCGGACAAAAGAAGTTTCGTTCCTAAGCTGTTCCTCTTCCAGGCTTAACCTAGATTTATTTTTTAACTCCAGTAATTTAGATTTTATTGCCTCAGCTCGCCCTTTATCATAAATATCCCCCGGAAGATGAAAAAATTGCTTGAATTCCACGAACTTGAATTCACCTTGTTGATCATAAAACAGAGCCGAGAAATCGTTCAGGGCCTTAAACAGACCATAAACAAACTCTTCCTGATACTCTTTCTCGGTGGCTGGAAAGGTCCCGCCCATGATAATTATTTCAATTTTATCGATAGTCTGACCTAATACAATATATTGCTGCAGGCGATTGAATACTTGCAGGTAGGAATCATAATTATTCCTTATGCCCCGCATGGTGGCCGGCTCATGGCCGGTATAAGATTGAGGGACATCTCCCCAAGGAGAGTCTATACCTCCCGGGCAGAAGGTACATTTACCATGCGGGCAACGGCTGGGAGCAGTCATTATGGCTACCGGCGACACCCCGGAAATTGTCCGAGTGGGTTTAGTTAGTAGAATAGATTTGTACTCCTCCAGCTTTTCCTCTGGCAGGGAGAGTAATATTTCAATGTTGGTAGGTATATTTTTTAATTTATAGCGGCGGGAAACCTCCCTTTTAATAGAATTAAGCTTAGTTTGACTATCTATTCCTTGTTCCTTGATTTGTTCAAGTAATTCCTTTAAGGCTAATTCTCTACTCATTGGAGACTAAATTAGCGGGTTTAATATATATCTTTTGGAATATTTATGCAGAAATCATTTAGGCTAAATAACCAATAAGTTTAAAATTAGGAGCTTGGGATTAGAGAGTACTATGATTTCTCGCTCTTATCTAGGGAATGGCTGGTACATGCTTACCCTATCAGATGAATCAAATATAAGCCCGCTGGTAAGAATAGAGTACCAGTTTGGGAGACTAAATCGGCCAGACATTTTTGTGGAAATAATGTCCAAATACAGTCCAGACCTTATCACCGCCAATGAGAACTGGAAACTAGAAAATAATCCTGATAACCCCCAATCTAGCCTAGATATCAAGTTAATGGGCTGCAGTAATATCAAATTCCTTAAAACAAATTACTTATATCGGACCGAAATTAGATTTGAAGAAGAAACCCACAACCAAAGAATTTTGGTAGAAGCTGACGTTCTGGTTACTAATGGAGGCAGATACAAAGAATATAGTAAAGTAGATTTGCAAGAATTATCTGAAATTGAATTTACTGTTGAAGAACATGGATCAGACTGCAAAAATCAATCACTCCAATACTGCCAACGGTTAATGACCCACTTTGATGCGGTCTATTTTGAAGCTAAAAATATTCAACAAGGTGTACTCCCAGGCATTTAGTCGCATATATTTTTCTTAGCTAACCATCATTTAGAAACTTTCTTAAATACCCCAAATATACTTCCGACTATGGCTAAAAGGATAAGAAAAGAAACCATCCTGGTATTTAGCGCTCACTCCGATGATTTTGTTATTGGAGCTGGCGGAGCTATCGCCAGCTATGTCCAGCAAGGTAAAACGGTTAGGGTTATCGTAATGTCCTATGGAGAAATGTCCCATCCCTGGCTTAAAGGAAAAGTAATCCAGAAAATAAGATCGGAAGAGGCCTTTGAAGCAGCTAATGTAATCGGGTGCAAGGCCAAGTTCTTTGACTTAAAAGAAGGAAAATTTGAGGATGAATTTAAGAAAAAAAAAATAGAAGGAGAAATTTTAAAGTTAATTAAGAAAGAAAAGCCTATCAAGATATTTACCCATTCCTCTGAAGACCCTCATCCTGACCATCGAGCAGTCAATGCTATTACCCAAGAATTAACTGAGAAACTTAACTACAACCCAGAATTATATATTTATTCAGTCTGGAACCCGGTTTCTTTTCGGACAAAATATCCTTCCTTGTACATTAAGACCCCAAAAACTTTTTTTATGAAACTTAAAGCTTTAAACAAATTTAAAAGCCAGAAATTTCAGGCTATTTACCCTTTAATGATCATGATATTTTTTAGAGCCATAAAAGATGGATTTAAAATTAGATCCTGGTTTGGAGAACATTTTTTTAGAATAAAATAAAAAAAGAAAACTAATAAAAAATACTAACTGCTTAAAACGGATACTAATTCAATAAAATGCCTAAATTAAAATTACTGCTGGTAGCTGACACCTATTATCCTAAAGTGGATGGTACGTTGCGGTTTATGGAAGAATTTATCTCCCGCGCCGGACAAAATTTTGAATTATCCTTACTAGTTCCAGATTTAGGGAAAAAGAAAAAGCCGGTTAATATCAATGCCATAACTTATCTTAATCCTTCAAAATTCTGGAAATTGTCCGGTTATCCCAACATGAAGCTTTCATTTAAGAATTTCCGCTTAATTAAAAAATCTATTCAACAGGCTGATATAGTATTTGTTCAAGGCCCAGCAGCCATAAGCTATCTGGCGCTTCATTATGCGGCTAAATATAACAAGACTAGCATTTTTTATATCCATACCATCGCCTGGGAAGTGTTTGAGAAATTCCTGCCCCCGATAGTCAACAAACTATTCTTAAAAATAATAAAGCGGGTTACAATTTATTTTTACAATAAATGCAATCAGATACTGGTTCCCTACACTGAATTAAAAGACCGTTTGGTTAAACAGGGAGTAAAGGCCAAAATGAGTGTAGCTAAGTTAGGGGTAGATATTGATAAATACAGCCCCTCTACAGATATTGGCAGAAGTAAGATTAAGGTAGGGATTACCAGCTCTAAAAAAGTGGTAGGTTATGTCGGAAGAATATCCAAGGAAAAAAATACTCTTATATTGCTGGAAGCATTCAAGAAATTAAAAAACCAAGAAGATTTGCACCTATTGATGGTGGGAGACGGCCCTAAGGACCAGACTAAGTATTTTAAAGAACTCAGCAATTGCACCATAACTGGTTTTGTAGATAATGTCCAGGATTATCTTAAAGCCATGGATGTGTTTGTTATGCCCAGTTTGACCGAAACTACTTCTCTAGCCACTTTAGAAGCCATGTCCTGCGGGCTGCCAGTAATTGTAACCAAGATCGGATTCATGAAAAGGTATATTATAAAGAACCACAATGGCTTATTTTTCCCTAAAGACAGCTCTTCCGTTCTAGCAGTTAAGATAGAAAAAATATTGCAAGACCATGAGTTTAAAACTAAAATAAGTCAAAATGCCCGTAAAACGGTTGCTTATTCTTTTTCTTGGGATAGATCTATTAATAAAATTAAGAAAATAATCTTAGGACAAGAATTTAATTATAAGAAAGAATAAACATCCTTAAATAACTATTGTCTAATAAGCCGTTTTAATAAGCTGTTGTAATTTATCTATATTTTTGACATTGGGGTTAGAAAGAAGATTATTAACCTGCCGATCAATTCTTCTAACATTATCAACCAACCTGCCAACTCTTCTGTCATCATCAAATAAAGTTAAGTAATAACCAACAAAAGGTTCCTTAGCTGACGTTCTTTTCAAAGCATCAAGAGCATCTGTTCCTTGAGCAAAATAAAATTCCATTCCTGGAGCCGGCTGTGTGTATCCTATTAATTGTGGATCGGCACTAATTAATCTTAAAACTTGAAATTTGTCTTCATTTTTTTTATCCACTTTTTCACTAACCGCTTTAGCCATACCCTTAAACCAATCCGGAGGACAAATAATTTTCTTAACTACATACAAATCTTTTCCCTCATCTCTGGGAGTTTTTTCATAGGTTGAAGCCAAAAGTTCTCTAACATAATCAACTGCTCCTTCTGAACTATGGGGTGCCAGAAAATGCTTAAAAACGTCCCTTTCAGAGAAACCAAACTCTCTTAAAGATTGATCCAAAGGTTCGTTTTCCACGACTGACCTAATAAGGCTGGCCTGAAAAACTGAGATGGTTATTTCTGGAGTTGACATTTTAACCTAGCTTTAGGATCAAGTTAATATAATTTATGGTTCCATCCCAACCCCGCTCCCACACCAATTTTATACTAAATTTTTTAAAAAGAGCCCTATTTTAGCTCTGAATGACTGCTGGACTATTTTTTAGGTTGAAAAGTGTGGCCTTCCCCGAACTGCGGGAGGGATTTGCCTTAGATACTTTAGCGTTAGAAAAAGAGATGCAAACTAGAACTGGAATTGAACCGCTAAGTAATCCTATCTCCGCCCCAGTTTTAGATAGATCTTATCTTTACCTCCGGGATCGGGTTCCATTTTTTTATAATGATGGTGGACTTCAAGATGAAAAAGATCAAAAGGCACTGATTGAACTTGCCAAAAAGTATCCTCAAGCAATGCCACCCTGTTCAATGGAAGTTAATTCCTTGGAAGAGTTAGCTGAACATATGTTTATAGCTTACCAGACATCTTACTTCCATTATATCTTAGGAAAAGGTTTCAATGTTAAGAATAGTTTCCCTAAGAATTGCTGTGGTTTATCCTCCTGGAGTTTGTTTGCATCCCTGCTGGAATTTGGCTATGTCAATACCGTTATTTGTAGATCAAAATATGATCATGCCTATGTCCTTATTCCATTCGTAATGAGATCAGATGACCAAGAAGAAGTTAGCGGCTCAATAGTCATAGATCCAACTTATGACCAATTATATTCTAACTGCAATACCCGTAACGCAGTTTTCCTAAAATTAGGTGCCAGATGGAATTACCAGACTGAATGGAAGCAAGGAGGAGATCTATTTCCAAAAACTTTAGTGTCAGTTGAAACTATAGCTAAAAATAACCTGCCCTTGAAATATACTGATTGTCACCAGGGCGGAGAAGATTACCTTAAAAAAGCCTTTTCCAATCCGGTTAGCCTGCAGGATTTTATTAAACAACCCTTATTGGAAAATAAAAAATCCCAATAACAGCAGAACTGCGGGGTATTTAATTAGTTGGAATTTTTTAATCTGCATAAAAAGCATCTGCTTTTTGGCACACAGGAAACTTTGTTTCCTCGTGTTAACTGTGGTAATCATTAATTAATCGTTGCAGAGCACACAATGAAGCAATGACTTCATTGGTGTCCCGATGAAATCGTTGTTTCATCACGGACAACGGGGTATCAAACCCAGTTAAGAAATGATAATTAGAAAAAAATCTAAAAATAAGTTTGTAAACAAATCGTCTTTGGTATATATCCATTAAGCGAAAGCTTTAAAAATATTTTTGCTGAAGCAATTAGGTGATGGATGAATACCCAGTTGAAAAAGATGGTGAAAGGTTAGATGGTGAGGAATACTCCACTTCTGAAGAAGGTTTTATCCAAGGATACCTAAATGAAGAAGATGTCCAGCAATGCGCCGAATGCGACTCCGCTTTGCACAAGGATGAGGTAGTAACCAGAAAAATTCAGGAAGAAGCCTACAAGTTCTGCTCCAATGATTGTGCAGATGATTTTGAGGATAGTTTTTAAACCCTAATCTAAGACCAAAAGTAGAACCAATCAGACTGACAACCTAGTTGTATCTATCTGTTGCTATATGAATTATAAAATTAAGGCAGAGCCAAATTTTGGCAAAACTTTTTAAAGCAGAATGTTATTTTGGATAGCTATGAAAGAGCCGGACCCCGAGAATCCTCACTTAAGCAAGAACGATCAAGAAGTTCTTAAAAACATTATCCAATCTGCCAAACTGCCCGACACGGACATTGCTAAGAAAATGGGTCTGTCGCCGCAAGCTGTATTCAAGATTCGGCATAAACTGGAAAGCCGGGGGATAATCAAAGGCTACCAGCCAATTCTAGACTTAAAAAAATTAGGTATAAAAGTCATGGCCCTGCTGGTGATAAAGCTAACTTCTGAAGTCTGGAATACTTATACCGACCGGGAAATTTCCCAACGAATAAAACAGATACCTTATGTGATTAATGCCTACCGGGTTCTGGAAGCAGATGCTAGCCACATATTAATTATGGGCTTCCGTGACTTGGAGCAGATGGATATGTATTTGGCTAAAATCCAAACTAAATTTTCTCAGGAAGTTATAATTAAGGAAATAATTCCTTTTTCTACCGAAAAGGTAATTTCCGAATCGCCAGTTGGTCTGTTGTATGAGATTCTAGATAAAAAAGAATTTCCTCTCGATGAATTTTTTCTTAAAAAGAAATAAACACAGAAATCCTGAAATCGCCTACCCACCGTTCGCTACGCTCACTCCGCAGCAAGCTGCGGGGTATTTTCGGCGATTTCTAACTCGGATTTCTGGTTATTCCTCGCTGAACCGTTGCAAGCAACGTGGTATTAGACCCAGCGAGTAATAAATCAAAAAAGTTTAAATATTAAACCATTATCCACAGATAAGTTAAATTCAACCACCACACTATTTTATACTTAAATAACAAACATGACAACAATTAAAATAAACTTATATGGCCAAGAAAAATAATTCTTCCGGTAAGAAATCAAAATCGACTGAAAATGGCTATAATTGTCCAAAGTGCAAAGTTTTCGTTGAAGAGACCCAATTGGAGGGTCTATCTCTAATCTGTCCTTATTGCGGCAGTATAATGTGAGGTGCATAAAATGAAAATAAATGAAACAAATATTAACGAAGAAACTATGATTAAAGACCGTATAACTTTTGGAGACGAGGATGACGAAAATTGGTCCGACGGAGATGATGAGGACGAAGAAGAAGAGTATGAGGACGACGAGGATGAGGACGAAGATAACGAGGATGATGATAAAGATGATAGTGATAAGTATGAAGATGAGGTAGAAGACGACTTAGAAGAAGAAGATGATGAGAACCAGGAAGAAGATGAGGATAAGAAGCCTAAAAAGTCCAAAAAGAAAAATCAAGATGATGATGATGATGACGAATATGATGATGATTAAAGAGTGATGTTCAAAAAATGAGGTGAAAATAAATGGCTAAGAAGAAATCTAAAGCAAGTAAAAAGAAAAAATAAGCTCTTGTGTTTTCACAACTTTACAAAAAAGAGAGGTGATACCTAGAAGCATTAAAAAAGAAGAAGTGATTCTTCGGTTGACGGCCTCAACTAACTAATTTTTTTTATTTATATTTAATTCTAAAAGTTAATGATCACCAAAACAGTTACTAAATTTTACCCAAACCTTTTAAAAACAAATCCTTATTTAAGCTAAAAATGGAAAGAATAGATCTAAAACTGGTCCAGTTATTACTAGAACAGAATATCACCAATGTTGAAATGGACCCTGGAGCTAAACTTTTAATAGTTTATGATCGAAATCAATTAGACCTACTCCATTCCGAGCTGCAAGGAACTGGTCTGAGCTTAACTACAGAAGGTGTTGCTTCCTTTAAGCATGATGACTGGATTATCGCCAGCGGACCTGCTCAACCTTTTTATAGGAGATATGAACAAAAAATAGCCCGAGCGTATTAGTAATTAAGGTAAAAAGCCAGATAGAATCCTACTAAGGCAGCATATTTTTCTCTCTTTGTCTAGCAAACAAGTAAACTGTGAGCAAGGAAATAATTAGTATTAACATTCCTATAAGTACATACTCCTTAGCCCCTATCGTCCCACCTTCCCCCGAAAGAGAAAATGCCCCCGTAAGCTGGTGATACCATGGTTCCTTATTCCCTATTCCATCCCCCGATTCTTGGGGAGGACTTAATACCGCTAAACCTTGAATATTATTTGATTCTTTAACCTGACTCTCAGATCCATCTACTTCTTCAGATAATTCAGACTCTAAAATTTCGCTGGACTCTTCTTCCAAAGTGTCAGCCGTGCTTGCACTAACCACGGAAGAACCACTTTCCGAACTCCCCCCGCTACTGCTAGAACTACTTCCTCCCCCGTCTGAACCGCCGCCTCCGCCACCACCGCCGGATGAACCTCCTCCCGAAGAACCCCCGCCAGATCCGCCATCAGAACTTCCAGCTGGTACTGCTAGAGTAGTAAAATTAAATAGACCTTTAGTTGCGCAATTGCCGGCCCTATCACAGGAAGTAATATTATAAAAATAAGTAGTATTAGCCGCCAGAGAATTTAAATCTAAACTATGACTGGATATAAACAGGATTTCAGAAACCTGTAATCCTAAAGATAAACCTAAACCATAATTAATTTTAGAATCAGCTTGTTCATTGGTAACCCAATTAATCTCCCCGGAATCGACAGTAAGATCCTCAGCACTAACAGCGGAGATTATAGGAGAGGAACCATCTACCACTATTGTCCTATTCAGATTTGAGAAAGATTGGTGTCCAACTATATCTTCCGCCATACAATTCCACAAATAACTTCCTTCATTCAAATTTGGGGTAAAAATAGTTTGATTAACCGTTCCAGTTAAATTCACAGTTTGGTTCAAAACCCAGGAAGAACCTAGGAGATATAACGAAATTGATCTTAAACCTACGGTATCAGTTGATGAACAACTAAATTCAACCGTGTGATCCGAAGTTTGATAATCGTTAGTAGGAGAAGACAAACTAACCACCGCGGGGTTTTGATCGATCCAAAAATTAGCGCTGATATAATTAAAAGATCCTTCCTCATTAGCTGCTGCAACTGAAAGAATATATTGGCCATCGGTCAAGTTAGAAATATCCACTGCATCACTCCATATATAACCTGGCAGATGGATTGATGATTGCTGCCCGCTTTTGATTATAGCACCAGAAGAGTTAGTGATATTGTAAGAAGAAGAAGATATATTTTCTGCGCTAATGGAAACATTTAAGTTAAAGATACCCGGAAATTCAGTAAAATAAGTTCCATTTTCGGGGTAAAATATATTAATTTCTGGAACATTTCCGCTTACCACCACCGTTCTGATAACCGTTGATCCAAAATTATTTACTGAATCGTTCCCATAGACTTTATAACTGTAGGTCCCTGTAGATAAATCCTCCAACACATAATAAAAATTGGTTGAACTAGTGGAAGACATAGTTAAATTAATTACAGTTAAGTTGCTGGAATATAATTCTAATACTGCTGCTGATAAAGGCACATCAGAAGTTACATTAATCAAAATCGAACTGTTGAATACAACCAGCCCATTTTGAGCGCTGGCGGAAGTAAAGTTAAGATAGGGTTTCAAAGCAGCCGAGATATCAATCCGATAAAAGGTAGTTCCAGAATCAGTCACTTCTTCTCCAGTCAACCTAAATTTTTCTTTAATCTGCACTGCCGTAGGAACTAAACCGTAAGCTAAGTTCCAATACTGCTTAAATAAAGCTGCCGCACCTGAAAAATGAGGTGCAGCCATGGAAGTCCCAGATAAGGAAGCAAAACCGCCATTGTAAGATGAAGTAATTCCCGTGCCCGGTGCAAGCAGAGTTAACAAGTTGCCTCGATTATAAATTATTGAATCAGTACCGGTTACTGCCCCTACCGGAACAGAACCGCTTACACACGCGGGGGAAGAAATCCCATCAGTCCAACCGCTGTTTCCACTAGCTACCGCCACCGTTATTCCTAATTCTGCGGCGGTATTAATTGAATCCGCAGAGAAAAAAGTTTCGGCGCTGCTGTCACAAGCCGTCTGCCAATGGGTACAACTGCCGCCATTACAACCTAAACTTAAACTGATAACTGAAATATTATACCTAATACTGTTATTTATACACCAATCTATTCCCGCTGCTAAACCGGAATCTGTTCCACTGCCGGTTGAACTTAATATTTTAACAGCCGCCAATTTTACTTCCGGAGCAACACCTTGGTAAACTGAATCAGCGGAAGAGATTATTCCGGCTACATGAGTACCATGGCCATTATCATCATAGGGATCACCATCACTGTTATAAAAATCCCAGCCGCCAATTACTTTGGGGCAGGAATTCCAATCATAAGCCATATTGGTGGTGCCATTTATCACCTGATCAATGTAAATTCCATAATCCGTGGTGTCAAAATCCGTTTCCCATTCTATATACAAAGTATCGCCTTCCCCAGCCGGCGTCCAAATATCATCCCGAGTACCGGAATAAGAAGCAATCAAATGGTGATCTTGATCATAGATATGAAGAAAGTCGTAATTACTTTCAATTCTTAATTGTTTAAAATGTAAAGCCAAGGAAGTGTAACCCGGTTTAGTTATAGTCCAATTATAAAAATGATTATTAGAATAAGGATGCTCCGATTCGATGGGATTAGACAGATTCTCAATTTCTCCAGTTAGAGTAAGTTGAACAATCGAACAATTTCCCAACGCCGAATGAGTATAATCTATGCCCGTATCAATAACACATACGGTCTGTCCGGTTCCAGTTATATTTATTCCATTAATCTGAAAATTTTGCACTTCATCAGCTGAGATCTGAAGAATACTTTCATCTAAATTAACCGCCAGCGGATAATCATACTGGATTGCTTCCACATTAGGGTCGCGCAATAATTTTTTAAGTGAATTTTTAGTTATCTTGGCTGAAAAACCATTCAAGGTGTCATAACGATGCCCCAATTGAAACTCTTCCTCCGGTAATCGATTAATAACTCTATCCTGCTGCTGGTGAATAGCTTCTTTTCTCGATTCTAGATTTTCTTCCAAATATTCATTCCTGCCCCAATATTCAGTTGCAAGATTCGCATTAATAACTGTGGCCTCATCTTTCAATTTTACTAGAACATTTACTGTTCCCTCCTCATCTAATTGTTCTTTAACCTGTTGATCGACAACTACGGTAGAAGCAGCAGCTAAATTAATGGTTAGGGCAATACTAAATAGAATAATTATAATTAAACCTGGAGTTGAAGACCAAATTAATCGCTTTGATTTCATGTTATCAGATGTTGCTTTATTACTTAATAAGATATTATATTATTACTTGATTCTAAGTACTAATAGCTATACCCAGATTAGAGTTTGAATTATAAAGGTTGTTGGAATTCATAAGACTAACCCCTAAACCTTCTCCCACCTTAAATGATAAATCGGATAATACACTGGAAAGAATATCCAGCAAACCTACTGGCCGTTGATAAAGATAGTAGCTAACTTCCTCTAAGGAATAAGTTTGCTGCAAATATTTAGTTATTGCATCTTTATCCCCTAAACTATCAACTAATCCTAAATTTAAAGCCTCTACCCCAAGATAAAATTCACCGGTAGCTAAATTCTGTACTTCTACGATATCCATTTGCCTATTTTCAGCTACCTCCTGAATAAAAAAATCGTGGATTTGATCCAATTTTCCCTGCATTAATTTTTGCTGAGCAGGATTTAATTTTTGATAAGGTGTTCCCATATCTTTATTTTCGCCGGCAACTAACCGTTCATAACCTACACCATAATCTTCCATCAAACCGCTGAATTCCAAATAGGAAGAAATAACCCCTATACTTCCCGTGATAGACATCCGATTAGCCATAACATAGTCTGCTGCGGAGGCAATCCAATATCCACCCGAAGCACCCATTTCCCTGATAATAGCCACTACTGGTTTAGAGGTTCGTTTTACTGCCGCCGCAATTTCATCTGAAGCTACCGCTGAACCGCCGGGGGAATTTATTTCTAATAAAATTACCTTAAACTGCTCATTATTATCTGCATCTTCAATAAATTCAATAATTTCTGAAGAAGATACGGTAGCTGATCCCAACATACTGCCTGTTTCCGAGCTTATGACTCCTTTAATTTGAATTAGTGCCACGTTGCCGAGATTATATTGAGAAAAAAAAGAAGAAATTATTGGTATAATAACAAAAACTAACAGCAAAAAAATACCAATGCCTAAGAAAATAAATCTAGCAATACCTCTATCTTTTCTCTTTTTCATTAGTTAAAATTAAATTATTGAGGTATATAAATGTTTTTGAGGTCGCCAAAACTCTATTATCCCGAAACTGGTTCGCATCACGAAACTAATTCGCCCCAAACTTCTTTAGGTGTTTTATAATGAAGGCTCATGTGAAGCCTAACTTCATTATAATGCTTGATATAATCGC
>Ga0209542_10002538_pt1 | contig 40637 bp, 41 predicted proteins | sample RifCSPhighO2_01_FD_184028 | JGI IMG/M metagenome (GOLD analysis project Ga0209542, IMG submission 184028) | Soil microbial communities from Rifle, Colorado - Rifle CSP2_plank highO2_0.1 (SPAdes) (version 2) | ecosystem: Environmental > Terrestrial > Deep subsurface > Rock core/Sediment ... | reverse complement strand
TCAGTCGTTAAATTATCCGTTTGGATTTTAGCCCCTTTGTGCCTGTTATTATTTTTACTGGCCGGGCCGGTAGTCACTCTGGTTTTGGGCGGTCAGTTTGCCGGCGGCGCGGGTGTTTTCCGCTGGCTGCTTCCGGGGGTTTTGATTTTGGCGGTGTTTACCCCTTACGATCATGTCTTATTTGCCACTAATAATCATCGCTCAATTGTTAAGGTGAATTTAGTGACGACGATTTTGGTTTTAACTTTTGCCTGGCTGTTGGTCCCGGTTTGGGCCGGCCAGGGAGCGGCGCTGGCTTTGGTGTCCGGTTGGCTGATCGGCGGCGTCTGGCAGTTTTTGATTTTGCACCAAAAAACCGGCATCAGGTTTTTGAGCGATTGGCGTTTGTCCAAAGTCGAAGTAAAATACCTCTATGGGCTCATTCATTCCTTTGGCCAAGCCGTCTTTCGGTTTAGTGGAAAAAAGACTGGTTAATCAGGCTTTGGATAGCGGCTGGATATCTTCATTGGGCAGTTTCGTGGAGCAGTTCGGCCGGGAGTTTGCCAAGACGGTCGGAGTCAAGTATGCCCTGCCGGTTGGCAACGGCACCGCCGCTTTACATCTGGCTTTGATCGCTTTAGGAATCGGTAAAGGGGACGAGGTAATCGTACCGGCGCTCACTTTCGTGGCTTCGGCAAACAGCGTTACTTACGTCGGGGCCAAGCCGGTATTTGTGGACATTGACCCGGAAACTTTTAACTTAAATTTAAAAGCCGCTGAAGCGAAAGTCACTCCTAAGACTAAAGCGATTATGAGCGTGGATTTATATGGCCACCCGGTCGATTTTGCCAGAGTAAAAAGCTTTGCTAAAAAGCTTAAGCTGCATTTTATTTCCGACTCGGCCGAATCTTTGGGCTCGCTTTATAAGGGCAAATCGTTTGGTGGCATAGCTGAAGTAACGACTTTTTCTTTTTTCGGCAATAAGATCGTCACTACCGGAGAAGGCGGGATGCTGGTGACCAACTCTAAAAAAATCTATGACACGGCTAAGTTTTACCGCGACCAAGCCAAAGATATTACCATTCATAATTATTACCATCCGGCAATCGGCTACAACTACGCCATGACTAACTTGCAGGCAGGCGTGGGCATCGGCCAATTGCGGCGTTTAAAAATGCTTGTTAAGAAAAAACGGGCGATTGCTGATCATTACCGTCGGCTATTATCCGGCGTGCCGGGATTAAACTTTCAGGCCGAAGCCTCATATGCCAAAACTAACTGGTGGATGTTTTCCTTGTTGGTAGACAAACAAAAGTTCGGCCGTTCCCGCGATGAACTGATGCGGCTTTTAGCTAAAAAAGGGATTGAAACCAGGCCGTTTTTCTATCCTCTGCCGCAACTGCCGCCGTACAAACCGGACAATCGACAGAATCAGTTTCCGGTGACAGATAGAATTTCGGGACAGGGGTTAAATTTACCCAGCTTTGCTTCTTTGACTCAAAAAGAAATTCTTTATATTGCGGCGCAAATTAAACTGGCAAGGGTTTTTTAAACAGCATCAGGTTGGTAATCGGCAGGAACCAGGGCAAGCGGTAATGCTTGATTAAAGTGAATTTTTGAGCAAATAATTTAAGGATTTTTTCCGAGCGGAAATTATTCAGAGTGACTTGGTTTTCCAGTTCGGCTTTAATGCCAAATAATGATACGACCGGGTAAAGTTTTTGTCTTAAATTTTCGTTGGGAAAAGTAATTAGCAATTTTCCTCCCGGCTTTAAAACTTTAGCGGCGCCGGCAACAAAAAGAGGCAATTTAGTGATGTGTTCAATTACTTCGGTGGCCAAAATAATGTCAAAAGTATCCGGCTTAAACGGCAGCTTGGTGGCGTCGGCCACGCGTAACTTAATTTTTAGCGATTGGTCTTTAAGGCGTAGTCTTAATTGTTTGATCGGTTCTTCAATTAGGTCTATGGCGGTAACTTGGGCGCCTTTTTGGGCTAACTTTAAAGTGATATAGCCGGCTTCACAGCCGACGTCTAATAATTTTTTATGGCGGATATTGCCCAATTCCTGAAAAATTTTCTTGACTCTGATTCTTGAGGGGACACCAATTAGCGGATGTTGATAGTAGTCAGCCATCGGTTCATGGATAAATTCCAGCCGGGCAGCTTGCTTATCAGGGAGGGTGATTGTTTTCATTAGAGAAATCTTAGCATATAATAAGCCGATGGCGAGAACAAAACTGTGGTTAATTTTGGTTTTAATCGGCTTTGGACTGATTTATTTTCACAATGCTTGGTTTTATTCGCCCCATTCCGGCTATGATGCCGGGATCCACATGATCTACACTCAGATTATCACTGAGGAAGGACGGATTCCTGTACGTGTCGATACTCCAGAATCCTATAATCCGCCGGCGTTTTATTTCCTCTCCGGCCAATTGGCCAGGATTTTTTCTCCTTACTTTGGTGGTAATTTACTCGACGCTTTAAAAAGCTGGCAAATATTGATTGCTTTACTGATGCCGCTGATCGGTTACTTATGGTATGACATTTTTGTATTTCTGAATCCGAAAAGGGCCAAATGGGGTTTATTCTATTTAGTTTGGTTGTTATCGATCCCGGTAGTTTTAAAAATGGCGCCAATGTATAACATTGAAACACCCCAGTTAATTTTAGGCTCAGTGATTGTTTGGTATTTTATTAAACACGTTTTACCTAAGCCGGATATTAATAAGTATATGATTTTAGGCATATTTGGCGGAATAATCTTGTCGTTTAGGATTATGTCGATATCTCTGATTTTAAGTTTAATTTTTTTGACTTTAATTCTTTATTGGGTGAAGGGAATTTCCCTTAAAAGACTTCTGATTTACGGTTCAATTTTCATAGGCGTAATGGTGGGTATTGGCGGGCAGTATTACTATTTTTATCGCAATGAAGGGGTGTTTGACAGCGGCGAGAACGTGGCCGAAAACAGAAAGACGCCGTTTTTCCAAAGGCAGCCAAAAAGTTTTTATACCGACACTTTTTTCAGGACGATGATGAGGACGCCGATCAGGCCGTATTTCCCCAACCGGTTTATGCCGATTTTTTACTCTACTTTTTGGGGTGATTACTGGAATTATTTCCGCCATCCTCGTTTCCCCTTATCGGCCGAAGAGGAAATTAAGTTTGCCAACGAGACTAATAAGGTTAAAATTTCCAGGGAGCGTTTGACGGTTTTAGCTTGGCAAAACCGGATAAATATTATTTCCACCTTGGTTTTAATCGGGGGGATGATTATTGCCTTTATTGGCACTTTTAAAAAATTTGTCAGGCGTAACCCGTTTAATTATCGTCAGTTGGCCGAGGGGTTTTTAGCCACCTTCTTTGTTGCCGCATTCGTAGTTTTTTTCTGGACCAATATTGAATTTCCCAATACCTATAAAGGCGACACCATTAAAGCTTCTTATGTTTTATATGCCATTCCGGCCTTAGTTTATTTCGGAGTCAGGTTTTTGATGGGGCTTAGTAGGCGGCGATGGTTGCTGGTACCAATTCTTTCAATTATCGGCATCTCGATTATCTTTAATCTTCACTTCGGATATTTTTAAATATGAGATTATCAGTAATTTTGCCAACTTATAACGAGGCCGGCAATATTGGCAAATTGATAAAATCGATTAACTCCCAGGATGATTTAAAAAAATATAGTAAGGAATTTGTGGTCGTGGATGACGGGTCGCCTGATGGTACTGCCGCCGTTGTAAAAAAATTAATTCAAAAAAGATTGCCGATAAAATTAATCGAGAGGCAAAAAACTCACGGATTAGCCACCGCGATTTTAACCGGAATCCGGCAGGTAAAGGGCAAAGTAATTATTTTGATGGATACGGATTTTAATCATCGGCCGGAAGACATTGCCAGGTTGCTCGAGCCGATTATCAAAAAACAAGCGGATTTGGTGATCGGTTCCCGCTACATTCCCGGCGGCGGGATGCACCAAACCGAAGCCAGTCGCTGGCAGTACTTCCTGAGTAAGTGGGGTAATTATTTTGTCAATCGCTGCTGGCTCAATCTGCCGGTCCACGAAAGCTTGAGCGGTTTCATCGTGGTCAAGCGAGCGGTTCTGAACAAATTGCCGGTAAAATCGATTTTCCGGGGATACGGAGAATACTGCATCAGATTGCTTTATTATGCCTGCCGTAAAGGATTTAAAATAAAAGAAGTCCCGGTAATGTATGGTTTAAGAAAATACGGGGTCAGTAAAAGCTCTCTTAAACGGATGATCTATTATTACTCAAAAACCGCTTGGCAGTTGCGTTTTTCATGAAACAAGCCCTGATCATTACCGATGACATAGTTAAGGTACAATTATTGACCGGCCTCATAGGCAAGGTTTACTCCCGCCTATCTTGGTTTTGGCTCAAAATAACTCTGGGTTTAACGGTTTGGTTTTGGAAATTTTTTTATCAGGTGAGCGTTTTGACCTCCGGCTGTTTCAAATTTAAAGGGGCTCGAGTTTTTGAATATAGCCGGGAACTGGCAAGGTTAGATTATGCCGGAAATCGTCTGGAGTATTGGCAAGAGACAGATAAAATTCTCCAAAAACTTAAGCTGAAACCTAGTCATAGCCGCATTTTTTCTACCCGACTGTGTATCTATTTGGCTTATAATTATTATGTTTATGCTTCAGTGGAAAAAAAGATAATTGCCGAACTCCGGCCTGATAAAATCGTTAGATTTACCGGTTGGGGCTGGAGCCGGATAAATCGCCGCTTATTTACTTGGCTGCTTGATCGGGAATATCGGAAAAAATTCGACCTGTTTTTGTACCAAAGCCGAAAACCACCGCGACCATTAAAGAGGCGCGGAAGAGTGATGCTCCTAAGCTTGGATTTTTATCGACATCTGAAAGTCCTGATGCCGCTTTACCTAAAGTTAAAATCGAAAGGGAACTGCCCGCTTTTTATTACCGATATCAAAAACCCGACTACGGCTTTAGGCAATTACCGTGTCAAGGGCGGTTATTTATTTTTAGCCTCGTTTTTACCCAGCGCTCCGGACTTGGCTAAAGAATATTCCGTTGAGGCCAATAAGTTGTTGTGTAAGTTTAATCAGCCCTATAGGCCCTTAATTTTTTATAGTCTGATTTTGAGCCGGCTTTATCTTCAGGCCGCAAGGAATCTTTTTTCCGAACTCAAGCCCAAACAACTGATCGTCGCTTCTGATTTGCGTTATCTGGAAAACTCTTTGGCGGCTGTTGCCCGAGAAAATCAGGTTGCCTCACTTTTGGTTTCCCCTAACGTTTTATTGGACTTAGCCGAGGTTAATCGTTTCGACACCACCAACATAATCGCTTTACCTGGGCAATACGTTAAGAATCAATTAATCCGCCACGGTTTACCAGCGAGCAGGTTAAAAGTTACTGGAGATTTGCAGTCGGTGAATCAGGCAAAATTTACCAAAAAACAAGTTTTTGAGCGGCTGGGGATAAAAGATCTAAATAAAAAGCTGATTCTGCTAATTTCGTTTCGGCCCAACTGGCTGATCCCTTTAGCGGAAAAGCGCACCTTTGTTGTTTGGTCAAGCTTAGCCGTTAAAGAAATTAAAGACGCTGTCTTGGTGGTTAAACCGCACCCGACAGAAAAGCGTTATCGGGTCATTGATGAATTAAAACTGTGGGGAATTACTAATGCCCGCGTGGTTGACAATCAGAAATTGGAATTGGTGGATTTGCTGTCTGTTGCCAGCGTTGTCGTGCAAACTTGGTCGATGACCATCTTCGAAGCGATCGCCATGAGTCGGCCGGTAATTTCGGTTAATCCTTTCTCTAAAGATTATAAAAAATTTCTGCCAATGATTGCCGGCGGGGCAATCGAGGTTAACGATCAATCAGATTTAATCCGCTGGCTCAAGATATTAATAAACCCAAGGCATTCCAAAACACAGAGACAGTTAATTGCGGCAAGGCAGGCATCGAGACGGTTTCTTAGAAAATCTGATGGGCGGGCGGTAGACAGAACGGTTAAACTTATTGCTTAAAAAAATACAGGCTTCCGGGCCAAATATCATTTCTGATTTCCGTTAACTGATAAAGACTCGGTTTTAACTCCAGCGACTTTAGGTTATTTTCGTCAATGACAAACAAGGTTGATTGTGCCAACCATTGATCTAGCATTGCTTGATTCCAAAAACCCAGCCCGGCGACCGTATTCGTGTCTGAAGCGGGTTTAAAAAAATTGGCACTATTAATTAGCGGATAGTAACTGATCCTTCCGGCTAAGTATAAACTCATCGGTTCAGTCAGCCAAATAATATTTTTCTCTTCGGCAATAATTGGTTTCAGTGCCTGAGCAGATATTGATAACTGGCTGATGGTGTCAACCCGATTGGGTAGTTGAAATAGGCTGGCAAAAGGCAGTCCCAAAAGAGCCAATAATAGCCAGAAGGAATAGATTTTATTTTTTATCGGCGGCAGGTTGGCGACGATAATTATCGCTACTAAGGGGAAAATATAAGAGAAATAAGGAATAATTGCCCGTGGGCTCAAGTTAGCGGCAGACCAGCCATGTGCCAGTAAATTAAAACCGGTGATAATTAATAATAACCGCCAGCGACTATCTTTTGACCAAAGCCTGTTAGTTTTCCAGCCATGATAAATAGACAAAAGCCCAGCCAATCCAAAGCTAAAAAATAAACCGCCGAATTCTTTAATTGCCTGCCAATATTGAGCCGGACTGAAGTCATATTTAATCCAGTTTGAATCGAGTACTGCTTTTTCAGCCGGAGAAATCGGCAAGATCCAGCTGATTCCGGGTAAGTTTTTTAAAACGTTTACGACTCCGGTCCAGCCTGGAATTAAAAATAACCCCAAAATGCCCAGACTGATTAAGTAATTTATCAATAATTCTTTAATATTTTTACGAAAGACGAGAGCGAGCCAAAACCAATAAATGATTAAAGTGAATAAGAAATTTTCCCGGACAATGAAGCTTAAAGTGAAAGCCACAGTCGCCCAGCGATAACGGTTGGCGTATAAAAAGTAAAAACCTAAAACTAAGGTCAAGGCGGCCAAAGATTGAGGCACGGCTGCGGAGTAATATAAAATTGCCAAAGGTGCCAAGGATAGAACAGCCAAAATGGAGGTTTTTGGATTAATTTTTTTTGCCAGCAAGTAGGTAAACCAAAGTACGATGGTTCCAGTTAAAAACGACTGGATTCTGGCAATTAAAAGATTAGGTCCGAAAATTTTTTGGCCCAAACCATACCACAGTAAACCTCCCGGCATATGCTGGTAGAAGAATTCCGGCGTCGAATAATAACCGACTTGGCCGGTAGTTATCAGCCAGCCTTTGATTAAGTATTTGGCTTCGTCAATGTAAGTGATGTTGTAAAAAATGCCGTAAATGCCGATGACTAGCCAAAGAGCGACTGCCAAAAGGTTTAACCGTTTCATACCCGGGCAGTTAAGCCGCCATCGATGACGATATTGGCGCCGGTGACGTAGCTTGACAGATCCGAGGCCAAATACAACAGTGTGCCGGAAATCTCGTTTTTATTGGCCATACGGCCCAGCATGGTTTTGGACGAATATTTTTTGACAAAGTTTTCGTCCTGATTGTCAAAAATGCCCCCGGGGGTAACGCAGTTGACCCGGATTTTGGGCGCGTAGAGAGAGGCAAAATACTTGGTCAAGGCAATCACGCCGCCCTTGGAGGCGGCATAGCCAGCCGAAACCCCCATGGGTTTACCGGCGTATTCGGCTTGCTCATACATGGACCAATCCGGGCCGACCAAGCCGTAAATCGAACTGACGTTAATGATTGATCCTTCTTCCATGGCGTTGCCGACGATTTGGCAGCAATTATAAGTGCCGGTCAAATTGACTTTGATGATTTGGTCCCAATCAGTGGCGTACTTGCCGGTCGCCCCGGCATTGTTGACTAAGACGTCGATTTGGCCATAATCATTCAAGATTTTTTTTACAGCTGAATTGATAGAATTTTCGCCGGTGACGTCCAGTTCTTTTATATCCGTGGCAATCACTTTAGCGCCCGCGGCAGTAAAAGCTTTAACGTGCTCCGGTCCCTGAATACCGGCGGCTCCGGTGATTAAAACGACTTTACCTTCTAAATTAAAAATCGACTTTGACATATTTCTCCTTTAATAAAAATTCGGCGAATTTAAAATCCATTTCCGTATCTATGTGCACCGAGCGTTCGGGCGGCATCACGACCGTTTTAGTCTTTGGCGTAAAAATCTTGCCGGTGGCAATAATTTCTTTCTTGATTGCATAAACGCCGGCGTTTAACTGATAAACTTGGGGTGCTTCCTGCCGCCTGGTAACCGGTTGCTCCTGTTTTATCAGCGGGTACTGCCAATAATCTTTTGACCCAATCGTTCCCATAATAAAGTAGGGGTTGTGTTCGGACTCAGTCACGGTGACGACCGAATCAGTTTCCGGTTCCTTAATTTTTTCAAGGCAAGCATCGATATCTTGGACTAAGCGAAACGGAGACGTCGGGTCTAGAAGGACGATTAAATCGGCAGAGTTGGCTTTGAGAGTATGTTGTAAAACCTTGATCATCGGCGTGTCGTCTTGTGCCAGTTCTGCCGGCCGGTTGATGATTTCAGCGCCGTAAAACTTGGCCAATTGGGCGTATTTTTCCGAGTCGGTCGAGACCACGACTTTATCTATTTTTTTGCAGGCCAGTCCGGCTTTGATCGACCAGGCCATTAAGGGGCGCCCGCCCAACGGCCGGATGTTTTTGTCTTTAACTGATTTTGACCCGCTTCGGGCGGGAATGACGGCGAGTATCATGGATTATTGACAATATTTTATCATTTTGATAAGATTAATTTAATCATGAGGGAGAATACGAACCTTAGACTACGTGTCTATGAGCGACGCCTCCCGTTTTTATTTGGTTTAAATTCCAATCTGTTTTTTTCAAAAATCAGGTAGGTTTTAAGCTTCTGAAATTTCTTCAACAGACTAGATTCAGACTTGACGTTGGGAATAATTAATCTCAGTAGCTTATTTTTTTGTTCCAGATATTCCAGTAGGCAATGGTAATCGCCGTCGCCGGCGACAATTACCGCCTTGCCATAATTGGGAAATTCGATAGCGGAACAGTGCAAAACCAGCTCGGCATCAATATTGCCTTTAAATTTACCCTGACTGTCCTTGGTGGTAGGTTTGAAAATCAGTGTGTAACCGCAACGGCTTAAAAAATTGTAAAGTTTCTGGTTTTGCGGGATATATCCGATAAATAAAAATGCCTTTTTAATTTTAAATTTATTCTTTAAATAAAGAGAAAATTTTCGAAAGTCCAGTTTCCAGCCTTGATAAATCAGCTTTTTATTTTTATATAGATTTTTACTCGTGCCCAAATTCAGGTTTTGGCTGTCGATAAACGCGTAGATTACCGGCCGTTTTGGTTTCATGATTTTACTTTCCTGTACCAATTATAGACTAAATGTGAGCATGGCGGCGTGCGACCTCAATGACTTCCAGTACCCGGCGGCCGTCGGAGACGGTGACCAGCGGTTTGGCTTGACCTTGGCAAACATCAATAAAGTGCTTCATTTCTTCAATATACATATCATTGTTGGGTTGATAGTCCCAGCGTAGGGTCCCGGAATCAGTCACGACTTCACAATAACGTTCGGCTTTGCGGCTGGCATAGGAGAGGTGAATATCAGCGGTGACACCGGAAATAAACCCGAGCTTTAAATCGGCAATCGCTTCGGTTTCGATTTCCAACTCCGGTGCCATTCGTAGTTTGGCGGTGACTTTTTTTACCGGCCCGAAAAACCAGAGGGCATAGTCAATTTCGTGGGATAAGTCCAAAAGTACGCCGCCGCCCAAAGCTTTTTTTGCCGAATAGCTTTGGCGGTAGTCTTTGTCCGGACGCCAGTCCGGCAGCCAACTTTGACAAACAATTTTCACTTTAGTTATTTTTTTGCCAGTTATTTTTTCTTTAAACTGCCGTAAAGATTGGTCAAAACGGAGGCAATAACCGACCAAGATTTTACCCTGAAGTCGATCAATACCGTCAAGATTATGGGAAAGAGGTTTTTCAATAAATAGCGGCAGGCCTGGAGCTTTTTTGGCTGTTTCTAAATGCAGGCTGGTGGGATTGCAGATCAAAATTCCATCAGCTTTTTCCGGCTCGACAATAACTTGATGGCCTAAAGATTGTAAATTCTGTTTGTGCCGCTTACCAATAGAGCCAAGGCCAACAATGCAGAACTTCAGATGATTCGAGCTTTAACCAATAATCTTTTAATTTCCACTTTAGATAAAAATTTTTTGGGTTCGACGCCGTTTTCCGGCACCGGCCGGCCGCCGTTTTTCCGATAATATTCCCAATTATCTTTGGTGGGCAAGACATACATGTCTTTTAGCTCGAGCGCCAATGACGCTTCGGTGCGGGTAACGATTTTTTCAAACAGTTTTTCACCCGGCCGTTTGCCGATTACTTTAAGGGCGACTGGTTTTTTAGAAAGAGCATCGATCATCGCTTGGGCCAAGTCCACAATCTTTAGCGCCGGCATTTTTAAGATAAAAACTTCGCCGCCCCGGGCGATTTGGGCAGCCTTAAGAATTAAATCGACGGCGTCGGGAATAGTCATAAAGTAGCGGACCATATTTTTATCGGTCACGGTCACCGGCCCGCCGCTTTTAATCTGCTCTAAAAATATCGGCACGACCGAGCCGGAAGAATTTAAAACATTGCCGAAACGGACGCTGGCAAAAACCGTTTCCACCCTGCCTTTATAGTGATCGGCACCGACAGTTAAACGCTCGGCTAAAAGTTTAGACGCGCCCATGGTGCTGGTGGGGTTGGCGGCCTTATCAGTGGAAATATTGATAAAAGTTTCTATTTGGTGAGTCAAAGCCGCTTCTAATAAGTTTTGCGTGCCGATAACATTAGTTTTGACCGATTCAAACGGCGAGTATTCGTTTAAAGCCACGTGTTTTAAGGCAGCCGTGTGGAAAACCGTATCAACGGTCTGCATTGCCCAGTTGACCCGGTCTTTATCCCGGACGTCTCCCAAAAGAAACCGCAGGTTCTGCTGCTTTTGATATTGCTGCATTGACTCAAACAGTTTAAATTCGTTATTATCAAAGATTCTGACCTGTTTGGGATTAAGCTCAAGAATTTTTTTTACCAGTTCTGAACCGATCGAACCGACACCGCCGGTTATCAAAATGGTTTTGTCGGTGATTTTTGAATGGGTCATTAGTTCGATTGTAAGATTTTATTGAGTTTTTGGCAAACAAAATCGACTGTTGACTGGTTCATTTGGGTGTAAAACGGCAGGGCTAAAGTCGAGGCAGAGACCGTTTCGGAGACGGGGAAATCACCCGGCTTAAAACCGAACTGCTTCATGTACGGCTGTAAATGGATCGAAGGCAGGTAAGCTTTGGTGGGAATCCCGGCGACCAGTAGTTTTTTCATGACTTTGTCCCGGTCAATGTTCTTATCCAGGCGGATGACGTAAACAAACCAACTGCGCTGATGATTTTTATCATCGGCCTTTAATAAATTCACTCCCGGAACCCGGCCTAGACGCTCCCGATACCAGCCGGCCGCCTGATTGCGTTTAAGCAAGAAATTGTCAAGCTTGTTAAGCTGTGACCGGCCTAAAGCCGCTTGAATTTCCGTCAAGCGGTAGTTGTAGCCTAAATACAGGTGCTTTAACCAGTTCATGTTTGGTCCCCGACCTTGATTTAACAGCCCCTTAATCAATTTATATTGGCGTTGATCATTGGTGACCAGGGCTCCGCCTTCGGCAGTAGTCATCTGTTTGTTAGGATAAAAGGCAAACACGGTCGGATGGCCCAGGCCGCCCAATTTTTTGCCTTTGTATCTAGCGCCCAAGGCCTCGGCCGCGTCTTCAATTACCGCCAAATGGCGTTTTTGGGCGATAGCCAAAATCTGTTGCCACTCGGCCGGATAGCCGAAAATGTCGACTCCGACTATGGCTTTGGTTTTGCGGGAGATAGCCGCCTCGATTTTATTAGCGTCAAGATTAAAGGTTTCCGGATCGATGTCCACAAATTTGGGAACCGCTTTTTCGTACAAAAAACAATTGGTGGAGGCGACAAAGGAAAAGGGTGTGGTAATCACTTCGTCGCCGGCCTTAATTTTGCTGGCAACTACGGCTAAGTGAAGCGCGGTCGTTCCGCTTGAGGCAGCAGCAGCGTATTTGGCGCCGACAAATTTGGCTAGTTCCTGTTCGAATTTTTCTGTTTCTTGCCCCAAACTTAGTTGCCCGGATTTTAGGACTCTGACTACTGCGGCAACATCCTGGTTACTGATACTTGGAGGACCCAAAAGGATTGATTTCATGAGTGTAACGGTTTAGCCGGAACCCCGGCCCAGGTTTGGTTGTCCGGTACATTGGTTTTGACCACACTGCCGGCACCGATTTTGGCGTTGGCCCCAATAGTTGTATTGGGCAAAATCGTGGTGTGGCTGCCGATTCTGGCACCGGCCCTAATGACAATTGGACCGTGGGTTTCGTCAATAGTGTTATGGGAGTAGATAGAGCAGTGGCTGCCGATCTGCGCTCCTTCTTCGATCGTGACACCAAACTTGGCGTTGATGTAGGTGAAAGCTCCGATGTCCGTGTTTTTTCCTAAGTGAAATTTTTCCCGGTGCTGGCAAACCCAATGCCAGGGAGTCATGTCCTGGTTATCGAATGTCGGTGCCTGCCAATTGGAGAATCTGGTCATAAGCGCTTCAGGAATTTTATCACCCGTTCGGCAGTTTTCCCATCGCCATAAGGATTTTTAAGATTTTTCAGCCGCCAGCCTAAGGTTTTGCTGATCGCTTTGGCAATTTGTTTACGGTTATAGTCGACATTAATAATGTTTTTGGCCTGTTCCCGGCCGGACTGCCTGGGGCCGACGTTGACTGCCGGTAAATTCAGACTGGGAGCTTCAATCAGTCCGGCAGAACTGTTGCCGATTAACACCCGGGCCCGGCTTAACTCAATGAGAAATTCCCCCCGTTTGATATTGGGGAATGTGGTAATTAATTGAGGGTGTCCGTTTTTATATTTTTCGATTACCTGGATTATTGCCCGGCCGCCGGCGTCGCTGTTGGGATAGATAATTTTAAGCGGCAGTTTGAATTCAATGGCGGAGTCGAGCGTTTGTTGGATCTGCCAGGCCGCATCTTGCTCATGGGCATCGGGATGCTGGAGGATTAAGAGGCAGTCTTTCTTTTCTGACGCTGGTAGTTCTTTGATATCGTCAAGTCCGGGAGCACCAACGATTTTGATCTGGTGTTTGTCTATCCTCATTTGCCTTAGTTTTTTAGCCGCGCCTTTGCTGGCAGGCAAGTGCCAGTCGGCGAGCAAGCTAATGGCGTTCCTAGCTTTATTATCAATCGTGGTGGTTTTCTCGCCGCCGTGAAGATGAATGATCGGAATGGCCAGATAGGCCGAGGCTACCGCCATAGCCAATTGTTCGCCCCGGTCGCCTAAGACTAGAACCAGGTCCGGTTTTTCCTGATTAAGCGTTTCCACGATCTGACCGGCGCATTTGGCTACAAATCTGGCCATGGAGAGGCGATCATCTTGTTCATAAGTAGCGTCAATAATTTTTACCAGGGGAAAGGCGGCCTTAACCTCATTAATCGTTTTCCCGAATTCCGGCAATAAGTGTATGCCCGTCGCCAGTAAAATCAGTTTTAAATTTTTGTCTGCCTCAATCCCGGTGAGGATTTTTTGCATCAACCCAAACTCGGCCCGCGACCCGGTCAAATAGGCAATTTTCTTCATGAGGCTATTCTATCACTTGAAGTCGGTCTTTTTCAGTTGGGCGTCGGCGGGAATATCCCGGGTGGCGGTTTTACCGATAATTTTCCAGTAAAGTTTAGGGGGTAATCCGCCCTTGGCTGGCCGCTTGATGGTTAAGTTTTTGGAAGTAAATTTATTGCCTTTGGTAATATCGGTTAAGGCAATCACTGCTTTCCGGGCCATTTGGGCAATGATTAATTCGGACTTAAACGGTTTTTTCTTGCCGCTGCCGCGAAGTAACTCCACCAAGCGGATTTTTTCCACCATTTTTTTTAATTCAGCCGGTTCCAGCGAATTTTGCTGGTCCGGTCCGGGCATCGACCGGTCCAGGGTAAAGTGTTTTTCAATAACGGTGGCGCCGTAGCCGACGGCGATCAAAGCGGCTTCAATCCCGAGCGTGTGGTCAGAGTAGCCAATGGGATAACGGGGGAAATTTTTCTTGAGGTCTAAAATCGCGCTGACATTGGCTTCTTCCGGCGGGCAGGGATAATTGGTGGTGCAGTGGAGAATCGTGATTTTTTTATTGCCGGTTTGCTCGATAGTTTTGACTGCCTCTTTAGTTTCAGCGATTGTGGCCATACCGGTTGATAAAATAATCGGCTTTTTGGTTTGGCCCAAATATTTAAGAAACGGCAAGTTGGTTAAATCACCCGAGCCGACTTTCCAGACGCTGACCATTGGTTTTAACAACTTAGCCGAATCAATATGACCGTGGGGGGTAGACATGAACATGATCTGGGCTTTTTTACAGGCTTTTATCAAGTTGGGATAGGCTGATTCGGCTAATTCAAGCGGCCGGAGCAGTTTCCACTGGTTGTCTTCGCCGACGTTTTTCTTTTGGTAAGCAGCGGTCGGCGAATGTTTGGTGGTCACCTGCTCGGCTTTAAAAGTCTGGAATTTGACCGCGTCGGCGCCGGCTTCGGCAGCGGCAAAAACCAGTTTTTCGGCTAAATTGACATTACCGTTATGGTTAACGCCGGCTTCGGCGATGACAAACGTGCAGCCCGGTTTAAGGAAGCGCATAGATTTTATACTTGACATTTTCCCATACCAGTGTCCCGAAATCAATCGATTCGGTCCCCAGCCAGTAATCGGCTGGATAGGTGAGTTGCGCCTGGGTGTTTTGATACTGATTTAAAATATGCTCCAAAACCGGTTCAGGTACGGCGCAACTATAATAGTCGGCGCCGTTATATAGGCGGAAATAGAGAAAGTGTCCGGCGCAGGCGTCAAAGTCAAATCGTTTTTTGGCGATAAGAACATTATTATCATTAAACATGGTTTTTAGCCTTGCTTGATCGTAATCGGCAATTTTATAAACCTCTAAAAACCGCTGCAGTAGTTCCTGGTTGTCTGCCGGACGCAGTTGGGCATGCTTTAAATAGGCGTAACTATTGGTATAGCCCGGCAAATAAAGGCTGTCTGCCAAACTCGGAGCGGCGACAATGCTGCCGGTTGTCGCAACGTGCTTTAAATAATTAAATGCCTCCAGTTTTTCCGGTTCGATCCTAAAAGCTTCGGCATTGGCCGTAAAATAGCGGTAATGTAGGCGTCCTTGAAATAATAATAATAGTATTGTGGCGATAGTTAACAGCCGGCGGGAAGTCTGGAAGCGCTGGAAAAAGTAAAGGACCAATATGATTGCCGTCAGCGGGTTGACGACCCGTAGAAACCAGTGGCCGATCGGATCGTCGGCGCCGAATTTCAACAGCATGGTAATGGCCAGCAAGCAGGAAAAGCCGGCATAGAAAGACAGCCAAAACCGCCTCAATTTTGCTGAATTTAACCGACGCGATAAAACTAAGCCGAATACTAACAACAGGATTTGATTGCCGGTTGGCGGTAGGTAGAAGTAATTTCTTAGCCAATAGTCTTTTTCCGGCAGCAGCGGCAACAGCGACAGCCAGTAAGGAAAGGTAAGCGCCGCCCACAAAATTATAATCTTCAGCAGTTTTTTGCCGGATTGGTTCCAGAACAGCCAGGTAAAGGCAACGGTCCAGTAAAAGAAGTAGCTGTAGGTCAGGGCGGATAATAGTAGGCCGGTTTTCCACCAGGAAAGTTTTTTCCATAACGCGGCCACGAACAGCAAAAACAGCCAGAGGCTGATTTGGGGATGGAAGGCGCGGATGAGCGGCCAGTAACTGCCGCTATTATAGTAATTGATTAACAGCTTTATTGCAGAAGGTAGGTAGGGGAAATAAGTGAAGTAATGGTAGAAAATCAAAATAGCGACGGCGGTAAAAACTGATTGGTTGTAGTTCTTCAGCCAAAAATTTAATAACCAATATAAAACGAAAAAAGTCAGCGCCGGGAAAATTAAGTCTGCCAAGATGAATGCTTGAGGGATAGAGCCGGAAATCTTTGCCAGAAGCGCCATTGTCTCACTGCTGAATAGCTCTATCAGGCTGGCTTGGGGGAACGCTGCCTTGGGCGCATAAAAAAAAGTCTCGTCAACGACAAATGATGGCGAATCGGTATTTAAGGTTAGGGGAGAATAAGGATTGATCCCGGATACCTGCGGCAGCCACCAGTGGTAAAAACCGGAGATAAGGCTGATTGAAATCGCGACCATAAGCGGCCACAGCTTCATGTTAAAATCATAGCATGGATCCGGTTAACTCTCTTTCTGTTGATTTGGAAACAAATGAACAACGCCAATTTAATTTAGAGCTAAGACAAAATTACGACTTAATCAAAACCGAAAAGCAAGTTGACCGTTTATTGAAAATTTTTAACCACTACGGGGTAAAAACGACCTTTTTTGTTGCAGCAGAGCTTTATGAATTGCGGCCGGAATTGATTGAGCGGATAGCCGATCAAGGGCATGAAATCGGTTACCATACCCATCGGCATCGGCTGCTGCGGTCGGCGGCCGATTTAACCGAAGAATTAAAATTATCAAAAAAATTTCTGCGAAAATTCCAGCCGAGCGGTTTCCGCGCTCCGAAAATGTATTTTAAAAAGGAATATTTTCCGATTTTAGCGGCACGCGGCTTTAAATATGATTCTTCAACTTATGATTGCTATAGTGAAGCAAGAGTCTACGCCGGGGTTAAAGAGCTGCCTGTGTCTTTAACTGGTCCGGCCCATCGGCTAAACATACCGTTCCCCAGGAATTTTCGACGTTCGCTGATTAAAGGAATTCCTTGGGGATCTGGTTTAGTGCTCAGTTTAATTCCGAGACTGGTTAATTTGCTAATTGACAGACTTAACCGAAAAGGCCATCCGGCGATCATGTTTGTCCATCCATGGCAGTTGGACAGCCAAGGAAAAGGTCTTTACGGCCGCAATGCCACGATGGCAATTAAGCGGATATTATTCGGCAAACGGTTTGGTCCGCTAAAAAATTTAATATGAACTTACAATCGACAATTAAAATTTTATCAGCATACCGGCGGTTGCGCTGGATTGATAGACTGCATGTTTTTATTCGGCTGCGCCGGCCTTTTTTTGATGCCGCCGCAAAATTTTTACCTGATAAAGGACGGATTCTTGATTTTGGTTGCGGTCACGGTCTTTTGGCCCAATATTTATCTTTGGTTAGCCCGCGACTGCGAATTACCGGTATTGATATTTCTGCCGATAAAATCCGCATGGCCGGCAACAGTCGACATTCCCGGAGAATAAAATTTATTCATTCCGCCGATACTCTGAAATGGCTGAAACAGTCCGGTAAGTTTGATTCGATTATTTTTTTAAACGTGCTTTATTTATTGTCACCCAGAGAGCAGAAACAATATTTGAGTGCGGCCAAAGGGCATTTGCGCCCGGGCGGACGGTTAATTATTACTGAACAGGATGGCAGTTTTGTTTGGCGGACCAGACTGACCCGTTGGCGGGAGTGGATTATGGTAAATTGGCTGCATTTAACTTCAGGGGCCACCCTGGTATTCCACCCGCATTCCTGGTGGATAAAAATTTTGCATAAATACTTCAAAAAGATTAATATTGTCAATATTGATAGTAAGGGTTTTCAAAAATTGTATCTATGCTCAGTATAGTAGTGCCGTCTTACAACGAGGCTGAAAATTTAGCGGAATTTTGCCGCCAAACTTTTCAAGTGGTCAAAAGAATCACTCCAGAGTTTGAAGTCATTATAGTCGACGATGGTTCGACTGATAATTCTTGGGAAAAGTTAAGGCAATTAAAGCGGCGATATCCTCGGCTAAAGCTGATCCGGTTACGGCGCCAATCTGGGCAGACCGCTTGTTTAATGACTGGATTTAAGCAGGCGCAAGGAGAAATAATTATCACGATTGATGCCGATTTACAACACGATCCTCAAGACATAGCCAGATTACTAAAAGCTTTAGACAATAACACCGACGTTGTTTCCGGCTCGCGCACGATTAAAAATAGGCCGGCGATTAACCAATTGATTAGCCGGGTAGAATTTTGGTTGGTTCGTTGGTTTCTGGGCATTGAGCTTGATGATAGCGGAGTGGCGCCTAATGCTTACCGGCGGGAAGTGATGGCCGATATTCATCTGTTTGGTGAAATGCACCGGTATTTGATTCCTATTTTGGCGTGGAGGGGGTTTGTAATTAAAACTATTCCGGTAGCCATCAGGCCTAGAACAGCCGGAGTTTCCAAATATAAGACTTCCAAGGCGATTAAAGGGTTTTTGGATTTATTAATCATTAAATTTTGGCAGGATTTTTCTACCAAGCCCATTCATGTCTTTGGAAGCCTTGGTTTATTTCTAATGGCAGTAGGAGGAATTTTGGGAGCTGAAGAGGCGGTAAAAAAACTAGTGTTCGGCATTTCTATCATTAACAGTACTATTCCACTTTTGGCTGCCTTTTTAGCCATCGTTGGCATTCAGTTTGTCGTTTTTGGAGTACTGGCCGATATTATGATTAAAACTTACTACAAAGATAATGATCATCATCAAATCAGGGAAAAAATATTATGAAGTTATTGCACATTGGCCTGGGTTTTATCGGTAGCCGGGTCATTGACAAGTTGGAATCGGCCGGCCACAAGGTTGATGTTTTTGATTTGAGTTTTGGCCAGGATTTGCGAGACAGGGAACAGGTTATTAAGATGATTGCTGGCGGGCGGTATGACGGGGTAATTTTGATGGCGGCGATTGCCGATTTAAATGTTTTTGAAAAAGATCCCTTGTTGGGAATGGATGTAAATATTAGCGGTTTGATTAATGTGGCAGACGCTTGTTCAAAAACTGGAACAAAACTATATTTTATTTCCACTTGTTGTGTTTATGGTAATACCAAAGATTTACCGTCGGATGAAAATTCCCTAGTGGAGCCGTCGGAAGTTTATGCTGCTGCTAAGTATGCCGGCGAGTGGATTATTAAAGGCTATCACCGGTCATACGATTTGCCTTATGCAATTTTGCGCTTAGCCACGGTTTACGGGCCAACAATGAGGCCGGCATTAGCGCCGGCAGTATTCATTAACCAAATTAAAAAGGGCCAGCCGATTACCGTGCATGGCGCCGGCAAGCAAACGCGGACCTTAACTTACATTGACGATTTGGTTGATGGTATTGTTGCCGCTGTTTATTCTCCAGTGGTGAATGAAACTATTAATATATCAAGCGAAGAAGAAAGAAGCGTTAATGAATTGGTAAAAATAATTTGCTCGGCGATGGAACAACCTGACTGGCCGATAGAACATATTAATGATCGAAAAGGGCAAACCACAAGAGAGAAAATCAATGCCTCAAAGGCCAAGAAATTACTTCATTGGCAGGCTAAAGTTAGCCTTGAACAGGGAATTAAAAAAACACTGCAATGGATGAGCGAAAATAACTTAACAATTATTTCTTGATATGCCGGTTAAAAAAAGAGGCGAGTATGCAGAAAAAGGCGATTATCACCGCCACTTAGACCCTAAATGGCCATATTTACCGGTTTATTTAACAAAAATAGAGAAACTAAGGGAGTTGATCAATGCGGCTGGCTCAAGAAAAAAAATTATTGATTTGGGCTGTGGCGAGGGGGTTTTAGTCAAAGAATTTGCCGATAAAGGGTTCAATATTGTAGGCATTGATTTAAATTATCAATCTAAGTATGTGCGTCGGGGCAACATATTAAAACTTAATTTGCCACAAAAAAAATTTGATCTAATATTATGCTTGGACGTTTTAGAGCATTTAAATTTTTTTGATCAAAAAAAAGCCATAGAGCAAATTGATAAAGTTTTAAGGCCTGGAGGAAAAGTAATTTTGTCTGTCCCTAATTTAGCTCATTTGGCATCACGATTTGCTTTCTTTTTTTTGGGCCGGTTGCTGCGCACTTCGACAATTGATCGACATCCTGGAGATAGACCATTGAGCGAATTTCTAAGTCTTTTAAAAGAAAAATTTAAAGATATAAAGGTGGTTGGTTTGTTCCCGACTTTACCATTAATTTCTATCGCGACGATTTTATTTCCCGCTAAAGTGGTCTGGTGGCACAGGTTTTACAATCGTTTTTTTGCTTGGCCGACGATTTGTTTTGAAAACATAATTATTGCCAGAAAATGAAATTGCTGCTTTGGTTAGTGTTAATAAAAAGCCTGGCTTGGGCTTTATTTATTCCCCTGTGGCATTTCCCCGACGAGCAGGCCCATTTCGGCCATGTGGCCTATCTGGCAGAGGGCGGGACTTTGCCCATGGGGCGAACCAATGACCTTAATCAGGAAATCGCCATTTCCGAACAGCGCCTGGGAACTTACCGGAATAAATACGGCAATAATAGTTTTACTTATCAGCCTGATTACCGCCTGGAATATACCGATTCTTTAGAGGGTCTTTACGAAGCCGAGATTAAGTCTTTACCGCTGTCTACCAGAAAAGAGTTTAAAGATCCGGAATCGGCCTATTATCCGCATTTTTTTTACCGGGTGTCAGGGCTAATTTATAAGCTTTTTTACAATCAGGATATTTTTATCCGGGTGTTTGCCTTAAGGCTTTTCTGGCTGTTTGGCCATGTGTTCATGGTTTGGCTGGCGTGGTTGATCGGCAAAGAAGTATTCCCCAAAGACCCGAAGGCAGCGGTGACGGTGGCGGTTTTAACTTCTTTTCAGCCGATGCTTAGTTTTGTGGCCGCCGGGGTGACCGGGGATAATCTGCATAACTTGTTATTTACGGCGGTAATTTACTTCTGCTTGAAGCTGCGGCGAAAATTGGCTTGGAAAAATTTATTAGGTTTAACCTTAGTGATGATTTTGGGTTTTATCAACAAACCCCAATTTTTAATTGCCTTGGGGATAGTGGTTCCGATTTTATTCCGGCGCTGGAAAAAAATATTAGGGCTGATCGGATTGGCGGCAATTTGGCTGTATCTTAGTGGGAAACTGCCTTATTTTGAGATTAAGGCAGACTTGGCCCGGCCGGATTACACCCTGTGGCAGCACCTGGTTTATACGGCCCAGCATACGTTTCGCGAAGTTTTGCCTTGGTATTGGGGCGTGTTTCGCTGGTTGAGCCTGACTTTACCCCGTTGGGTTAACCAGGTAATGATGCGAATATTGTTAATTGCCGGAATCGGGTTGGCGATTAAATGCTACCGAAAAAAATTTGATCAGGGTTTTTGGCTGATTATTTGGTCGGCTGCTGTTTATTTCCTGGCTCTGTTTTTCTGGGACTTCCAGCAGGTGAGGAATAGCGGTTTTCCTTTCGGGATTCAGGGCCGGTATTATTTTCCGGTAATCGTGCCCCACATGGTGCTTTTAGTCATGGGTTTAAGGCAGATTACAAATTACTTATTACTGATTACTGGTTACTGGTTCATCACCTTAAACTGGATTGCTTTTTATTGGGTAACTGCCAGTTATTACGATACCTCCGGTTTTAAAACCTTTATTATTCAGGCCAGCCAATATAAGCCGGATTTTGCCAAGGGCGCGTGGCTGGCAGCCGTTTTATTTTTATACGCGATCTTGACGCTTATTTTTTCGATTAAACTGCTTAAAAATGAAAAATAAATGGTTGGGGGTTATTCTGGCCCTGGTAGCAGTAAAAAGCCTTCTTTGGATGATGCTGATTCCTCCTTTTCAGTCTCCCGATGAGAATATTCATTTTGGGATGATCCAGTATTTCGGCGAAAACAATAACCCTCCTTATAAACGAAACCCTGCGGTTAACTCCGACGAGCTGATAGCGGTAACAAAAATCCTTAATTTTCCGTGGCAGTCAGTCCATCCGGTTTGGCGCGGGCTATCGAACGATTGGCGGCAGCAAATTCTCGATTTACCCCCTGGTCTAAAAAACGAATTTCATTATCAGCAGGGTACAGATGGGGGCCAGAAATTGCCTCAAGGTTATTATTGGCTAAACTTCCCGGTTTATAAAATTTTCAGCGGCGCTGATTTTTTGGTTAGATTTTACGCTTTGAGGCTGGTCTCGGTTTTGCTGGGCCTGGGTACGGTTTACTTGGCTTATTTGGCCGGCGGTTTAACCGTGGCCGCTTTGGTGGGTTTCCAGCCGATGGCCAGCGTAGTTTTTTCCAGTATTACTTATGATAGCTTGGCAATTTTTATTACCAGTCTTTTTGTTTATTTAGGATTAAATAAGAAGGCTTGGTGGGCCTTGCTGGTAGCGGTGGTTGGCTTTACTGTCAAGGGCCAACTAATCGCCTTGATCTTAGTTTGGCCGTTATTGTTGTCCGGAAAAGAACGATGGTTAATACTGCCGGCAATAGGAGTTACAGGATTTGCGGCCAGATCTTATTGGCAGTGGATCGGGGGAATTAACTGGAGCAGTTTGGCTTTGGGCGGCTACCTAAAAACGAACCTGCTAAAATTTTGGGCGGAAATTTTCCCCTGGTATTGGGGGGTTTTCGGCTGGCTGGAAAAAACCATGCCGCTTTGGGTTTACCGCGGCTTAAAAATCATTACCGCCGCGGCCTTGATCGGCTTAATCAGGATTAAATGGACTAGGCAGTTGGCTTGGCTGGTTGGTGTCATCGGTTCGGTAGCCTTAGTGGTTTTTGCCAACGATTGGTTGGTTTATTCCCGGGGGGGAGGCGGTTTCGGCGTTCAGGGCCGCTACTTTTTGCCGGCAATTGTGCCGGAAATGATCCTTCTGGCCGCCGGCTTAAGGCGGTTTATTACTCCGAAAATATTGATTATTGGAGCGATCGGGCTTAACCTCGTTGGCTTGTTCACTGCCTATCAATACTTTGGCTGGGTATGGGGAAGTTAAAGCTCTTGGCTCTACTGCTGCTCGGTTTGTTTGCCATGCGGACTTTTTGGGGGCCGGATTTTTATGACGGCCACGACAGTCAAGCCCATATTGTTAGATTGTGGCAGTTTGACAAAGCCTTAAAAGACGGCCAATTTCCGCCCCAATGGGCGCCGGATTTATACGCCGGCCGGGGCTACCCGGTGTTTATCTTTGCCTACCCCTTGCCGTATTTTGTCGCCGAAGGATTTCATCTGCTGGGCGCGAATTTTGCGGTTAGTTTAAAACTGACAATAGTTTTGGCTTATTTGACCTCGATAATCGGCATGTATTTTTTGGCCGGGTTTTTGGGGGCAATTCTGTGGGGATTTGCCCCGTACCTGTTTGTTAAAATTTTCATTACCGGCTCATTTGGAGTGGTCGTCGCTTTTGCTTTTATTCCCTGGTTTTTTTGGGCAATCAAGCAAAAACGCTGGCTGGCGGCGGCAATCTTTTTAAGCTTATGGATTTTGTCTCACCCCGGCAAACTGGTAATTTTTGCCCCGATGATCGGTTTATTTTTTCTCAAAAATTTAAAGCACTGGCGCCAATTTTTATTGAGCGTAATTTTGGCTTTGGGTTTATCCGCCTGGTATTTTTTACCGGCAAATTTAGAATTACCTTATACCCATTTTAAAGAATTTGTCAGCGCCAATTACGTTAATGATTTTGTCCCTTTTGCCCGACTGCTTTATTCGAAGTGGGGGACCAATGCGCCCGGTTGGGGAGCAAATCCGCTCTCCCAGCAGGTGGGAATTGCCCAATGGTTGGCGATCGGTCTGGCTTTGTTTTTTTGGCGTAAATTATGGCCGTATTTATTGGTTTTTGTTTTGAGTGTTTTCTTGATGCTATCACCGTCAAAATTTATTTGGGACTTGCCGACGCCGTTACAGGAGGTTTCTACCCCCTGGCGGTTTTTATCTTTGGCCGTGTTTACCAGTGCCTTGGCCGGTTCAGCCGCGGCGAAACTGATTAAAATCCCCTTATTACAGTTTACAGTTTACATATTACTTATTACTCTTGCTATTTACGGCAATCGCCATCATTTACGGATCAATGAGGCCCGGGTATACGATCAGGAGTTTTTTGACAACTATAGCGGCGTGGCTACTGGCTGGAACGAGTTCCTGCCGATTTGGGTGAAAGAGGTTGACTTGGTTAAGCCGGAAACTAAGCTTGAGGGCCAACTCAACACTCTTTATTATCCCGGCTGGCGGGTAAAAGTCGACGGGCAGGAGGTGCCGATAAAACCCTCGGAAAATGGTTTAATCGAATTTAGCGCCCCGGCAGGATATCAGCAGGTTGAGCCAAAATTTACCGCTACGCCTTTGCGTCGAACTTCCAAAGCTATTTCGTTGATCACTTTACTTTCGATAGTAGTTTATTATTTTCTTCACCGCACTAATCACGTCAAATAAATCTTTTTGGCTCATATGCGGGTAAAACGGTAGGGAAACAGTCCGCTCGCCGACCCATTCGGCGTTAGGGAAGTTGCCGCGCTTAAAGCCAAAAGTTTTCCGGTAATACTGATGCAGGTGCAGGGCACTAAAGTGGACGCCGGCACCGATGTTTTCTTTATACAAGGCGTCAATGAATTGGTTGCGGTCGATCGTTAACTTTTCCAGCTCCAAATTAATGGCGTACAAATGGCGGGCGTGGACAATGTTGGGCTCATCCGGCGCCGGCGGAATAACGCCGTCTAATTGAGTCAAGGCCTTGGTGTAGATTTGCCAATACTTGTTTCTGATCTTTAAATTCGCCTCCGCCCGTTTTAACTGATGAATTCCTAAAGAAGCCTGCAGGTCCATCATGTTGTACTTAAAGCCCGGATAAACCGCTTCATAAGGTTTATAGCCTTCGGCCGAATAGCGCTTCCAGGCGTCGGCGGAAATACCGTGTAAGCGTCGCACCCGGGCCAGGTCGGCCGAGTTTTTATTATTAGTGGTGAGCATGCCGCCTTCGCCGGTGGCGACGTTTTTAGTCACGTAAAAGGAAAAAGCGGTTAAATCACTAATCGAACCGATCTTTTTGCCGTGGTACCAGGCTTCGGTAGCGTGGGCGGCGTCTTCTAAGACGAACAATTTATATTTTTTGGCGATTTTGGTGATCTCGTCCATCGGGCAGGGCCGGCCGTGGAGGTGTACCGGAATAATTGCCTTGGTTTTTTTGGTGATTTTCTTGATTATTTCTTTCGGGTCAATATTGCCGGTTAATTTATCGACATCGGCAAACACCGGTCTGGCCCCGGTGTGGATAATGACATTGGCGGTGGAAACAAATGTCAAAGGAGTGGTGATGACCTCGTCGCCCGGGCCGATCCCCAAAGCGTTAAGCCCCAGGTGCATGGCGGCGGTGGCCGAGTTGACCGCGACGCAATACTTGGCATGGGAATACTCGGAGAATTGGTTTTCAAACTGCAGCACTTTCGGCCCGGTGCCCCACCAGCCGGAGCGCAGAGTTTCCAGCATCTCTTTCAATTCTGCCTGAAAAAAGCGGGGCGCGCCGAAAATCAAAAACTTGGACCTTCGCATGACACCGATTATACCCTAGTTTATAATAAGAGTTATGGATAAATACGACGTTTCTCTGGTTTTGCCCTGCTATAACGAAAGCGAGATTTTTAATGCTTCGGTCAAACGGATTATTAAGACCTTGAGCCAGACCGACTACACCTGGGAAATTATTTTTGTGGAAGATAAATCCCGGGATAATACCGTCGCTTTAATTGCTAAAGTTTTAGGAAAGAACCCGCGTTTAAACCTATCGGCAGTTTATCACCAGCGTAATCTGGGCAGGGGTAAGACAGTAGTCGACGGTTTTAAAAAGGCGCAAGGGAAATACGTCGGCTTTATCGACATCGATCTGGAAACGGGCGAGTGGTATTTGCCCAAGTTTATCAGTGAGTTGGAAGCGGGCGCCGATGCCGCCGTGGCCTGGCGGATTTACGATTTTGCCTTTTGGAGTTTGCCCCGCTGGTTGGCCACCAAAGGCTATGTTTGGTTGAGGAAAAAACTCTTGGGTTTGCCTTATCAGGATACCGAGGGCGGCTACAAATTCTTTAAGCGGAAAAAAATCCTGCCGCTTCTAAAAAAGGTCAAAAATAAAGGCTGGTTTTTTGACACAGAGATTATGGCTTTATGTTTTAAGCATAAACTAAGAGTTAAAGAAATTCCGGTGGCGTTTGTGAGAAACCCGCAAAAAACTTCGACGGTGAGGTTGGTTCCTGACACAATTAATTATCTCTGGAATTTAATTAAATTTTCCTGGAAATTTAACCATGAATAATCTGATTAAAGAAGTGGGGATAAAGCGTATTCTTAGGTACTTGATTATGGAAATTTGGTACGCGGTTTTTCTGCTCCTGCCTTATTCGCCTTTACGGATTTTTTGGCTGAAACTGGGCGGAGCCAAAATCGGCAGCCACTGTTTTGTTGATCGTGTCTTTTTAATGAATCTGGACCGGACTGGTTTGGCCGGATTAACCATCGGCAATGATTGTTATTTAGGGCCGGTGGTGCTTTTAGACCTGGCTGGCAGAATCAGTTTCGGCAACCAAGTTACGGTCACTGCCCGATCGTCAATTTTATCGCACCATTCGGTCGGCTACAGCGACCATCCGTTATTAAAGTTTTACCCCAAAAAAGTCCTCCATACCCGTTTGGAATCAGGCACGGTTTTTGGCGTGGCCAGCTTAATTTTGCCCGGTGTGACCGTGGGTAAAGAATCATTGGTGGCCGCCGGTGCCGTTGTCAACCAAGATGTTCCCAAAAGAGTGATGGTCGCCGGCCTGCCGGCCAAAGTGAAAAAACAGTTAAAATGAAAACTAAATACTGGTGGTTGATCGGTATTTTGGGATTGGCTTTGTTTTTACGCTGGTGGCATCTGGAAGACTGGTTCCATTTCACCATGGATGAAGAACTGATCGCCTGGCGGGCTTGGGGTTTATTTGAATTAAGGCGCCCATTTTTGATCGGCGGCATCAGCCCCCTGCAGATCCACCTGCCGCCGTATTTTTATTATTGGTCCAGCTTACTTTTATGGCCGTTTAAGTTTGACCCGGTCGGCTGGGGATTTTGGGCGGGTTTATTTTCCCTCATAACCATTTGGCTGCTATACAAGTTAAGCCGGAATCTGATTGCCCCGCTTTTATACAGCGTATCTTTAACCACAGTCATGTTTGACCGTCACTACTGGCCGTTATTTTTTAACCCCTTGTTTACACTCCTTACATTCTGGTCATTAAAGAAAAAACAGTCTTTTGTTTTGATATTGACTCTGACTGCGGCAGTGACCGCCGATCCATCCAATTTAGTATTGGTGATATTTGTTTTATTATCCAACTTCAGACTGTTTCTCAAAAAGGCCTGGATTGGAGCAGTGATTTTCTTGGTGCCGCTTTTGCTTTTTGATTTACGCCACCAGTGGCAAAATTTATCAGGTGTGAGCCGGTTATTTGGCCAATTAGGGGCCAATGAGCCGAATTGGGGAGGGTTATTATTGCTGCCGCAGAGCTTGGCCCGCTTTTGGTATACGGCCCAAACCAACTTAATCGAAGTTTATAGCTATTGTATTCCGTTTGCTCAAGCCCGGCTGTCCGGGATTAATATTTGGTTACTGCTGGCGGCAGTGATCACAATTATTCTGGCAGTTTGGCGCCAGCGGGAAATAAAATTGCTGCTGCTGTCATACTTTGTTGGTTTGAGTGTTTTCGGCCTTTTGGGATTTTCTTTATTTGACCACTACTTAACCGGCCTAATGCCGGTATGGGCAATGGTAACTGCCGCTGTTATTAAACATTTACCTAAAAAATTAGCCTGGTTGCTTGTGGGAGTTTTTGTGGCAGTTAATCTATTTGAGTTTAGCCGGGTGGATAATCCTTATGGTCTCGAGCACAAAAAAGATTTGATTAAATGGGCAAATCTTTATTTGATCGGCAGTGACTGGGAGTTGCAGTCGGAAAGCAAATGCCATCGGGAAAACGGCTTAAGGTATTTATTTGAACTGTCCGGTAACCCGCCGGTACAAAGTTTTATGGATCCGAATTTTTCCTGGCTTTATCCGACAATGCCCAGCGATGAGCCGGTAGATAAAACGTTGTTGACTAGCGACCGGCCGCTCGTAGGTAATGAAGAAGTTGTTGCTAGGGAGAGTTTTGGGGCGATGGGCGCTTACATTCTTAGGCCATGAATCAAGCGGATTAAAATTAGATCCACAAGCGAGCGGAAAATGTCCGGCAGTAGCGCCACTTTAGTGCGGGCGTCATTGTGCCAAACCACCGGGACTTCGGCAATTTTAAACTTAAGTTTTTTGGCTAAATATAAAATTTCGGCGTCATAGCCCCAGCGCTTGATTTTTGATAAAGCAAAAAGTTTCTTGGCCACCGGGGTTTTAAACAGCTTAAAGCCGCAGGTGACGTCGGAAACATTGGTACCCAGCCATAAATTGGTCAGATTGGTAAATTGCCGGCCCAAGAACTCCCGCCACGGGGATTGATGTTTGGTAATTTGAGCGCCTTTAGTTTTGCGCGAGCCGATAACAATGCCCGCCCCGTTTAAGGCTTTCAATAATTTGGGCAGGTCGGTCAAGGGAGTGGAGAAATCCACATCGGTAATTAAAGTTAAGGGTTTGGTTGTGGCGGCCACGCCCTGTTTTAGAGCGTAGCCTTTGCCTTGATTTTTGGGATAAGAGATCAACTTAAATCCGGCTTTTTTAATCAGTGCGGCCGTGGCATCGGTCGAACCGTCGTTAACGAAAATAATTTCCCAACCCGGGTTTTTTCCGCATATTGTCAGAGCGTGGGGCAAGCGTTTGGCCTCATTGTAAACCGGAATAATTACTGACAAGTTCATCGTTTTTGCCACACGCCGACTAATGATAAACCAAAAGGTATGCTATAGCGCTTGAGCCATAAAAGTTCGAGACCGCCTAAAATGTTGACAAGCGCATGAGAAAAAACCGGCAGGGGATCGGCGCTAAAATCCGATTGCTGCTTTTGCCTGGAAACAACTTTAATGAATCGAACCAGAATTGCCGGCAGGAGTAAAAAGCTGAAGTAATAACTTAAAAATCTTAATTTGGCCGTATTGCGGGGAACCGCTCGTAAAAGAGTTTTGCGGTTGTAGCGGCGGAAGTGCCCCAGCATTTTATCCCAGTAAGAAAAAAACCATTGGTAAGCCGGAACGCTGATAATGATTATGCCTTTAGCTTTGACCACCCGGGCCATTTCGGCAACTAAGCGCTTATCGTCGCTCATGTGCTCGAGCGTGTCCAGACAGACCACCAGATCAAAATGATTTTTGGGATAGGGCAGGGGCTGGGTTTGCAGGTTGATTTTTTTTAGCTTCAGACCGCGCCTCCGTCCCTGATCGAGAACCGTATCCACTCCTTCCGCCAGCCAGCCCAGATCGGCAAGTTCCTGCAGGAGTTTGCCGGCCCCGCAGCCGACGTCCAAGACTTTTCCGGTTTTGGGACAAAACTGTTTGACCAACCGATGGATCACCCGGCGTTTTTGCCGGTGCCACCAATGTTGGTCTTCCACCCGATAGAGTTCGGGGTAAAGATCTTGCCGCATTGTTCCCTGAGTCATGATTTATTGTATTATAAAGCTACGATGCTGTGGTTAGTATTAATCTTGGTTGGCTTTTTTCTGACGCGGCTTTACCATTTGGGATTGATGCCGCCGTTTTTGGACGAGTTAATTTATGTCCGCTGGCTTAACGAAATCCGTTTGAATGGTAACTGGCTGATTCCTTTAAAAGAATTCGGCTGGGAGCCGCTGGGGATTTGGAGCGCGGCGCTGATTAACCGTTTAATCCCTGATGCGGTATTGAGTTTGCGCTTAAGCAGTGTTTTAATCAGCGGTTTGTCTTTGGTTTTAATTTATAAATTGGCCGGGCGGGCGGCGGCACTGCTTTATGTTTTATCACCAATAATTTTGCTTCACGACCGCTTGGGTTTGCGCGGTGATAACTTGGTAGTCTTGGCGGCTTTAATGGTGTTTTTTGGCTTAAAAGAGAGATTGCCAATTTGGATTGGGTTAGGCGCGGCTTTGGGTTTATTTTCCAAAACCACGGCCGCGGCTTTGCCGATTGTGGTGGTAATAAGCTATTTAATTTTCCGGCCTAAACTGAAGCTTTTAGATTTTTTGGCGGCGTTTTTGGCGGCCGCTCCAATTATGTTTTACTGGTTAAGTGGCACTTTAGGGTTGGTTTTAGGTAAACAAAGCACGTTTGTGGGCGAAGCCTTAGTCAGAAATAATCTGCTGCAGATCGGGCCCTGGCTGTATCAATATCTGACTTGGCCGGTGGGGTTATTGGCCGTCGTCGGCCTGGCGGTGGCCATAACCAACCGGTTATTACTGATTAACTGGCTGGTCCCGTTTATCTTGCTGGTTATTTTTGCCAAGATTTTATTTCCCCGCTACTTACTGCCCGTTATGCCTTTCCTGTTAATTTATGCCGCCACCGGCTTTAATTGGTTAAAGCAAAAACTACCCCGGATTTTAAGGCCGTTATTAATTGTGTTTTTACTGGCTCCGGCCTGGTTTAGCGGGCAGATTTTAAAAGATTTGCCCAGCGCGCCTTTGCCGGAAATTGATAAATGGCAGTATGTTACCGGTTGGCCGTCGGGATACGGCGTTAAAGAGTTGGTGGATTATTTGCGTTTTAATCCGCCGTTGATTTTAGTAGTCGAGGACAATGACTTGATCAAAACCGGAATAAATTATTATTGGCCCGATAATAATTTAACGGTGACGCAAACCGCTACCAGCGGAGCGTATTTCGTGACCAATATAAACCATGAGGGTGTCGCCGGGGAGTTAATCAAAGAGTTTCCCCGGCCGGGCAATAAATCAAGCATAAAACTATGGCGTTTAAATTAACCAGCCACACCCTGGTAAAAAACGAAGAAGTCTGGATCAAGCCGGCGCTGGAGGCGGTCATTAATTTTGTTGATGAGGCTTTGGTTTGGGATACCGGCTCAACCGATAAAACTGTTAGCCTGATTCAGTCGATTAAATCCCCAAAAATTAAGTTTAAACAATGCGGGTCGGTGGACCGCGAAGGGCTGGTTAAGTTAAGAAACCAACAAATCAAAGCCACTAAGACTGATTGGTTTTTATTAGTCGACGGCGACGAAATCTGGCCCAAGGAAAACCTAATTCAATTAATTAAAGTGATGACCAAGGCCAAGCCGAAAACCATCGCTTTGGTTAACCGTACCAGGAATTGCGTCGGCGATCTGAATCACTACTTGCCGGAGTCAAAAGGCCGCTACCGCATCGGACCCTGGTCCGGTCACTTAAACATCCGGGCGATCAGGAATTTGCCGGGCCTCAAAGTGATCGGCAGTTACCCCAACGAGGCCTATGTTTATAAGGGGCGCAAATTACAGGACCAGCCGGAAAAGCTGGAATTCGTTGACACTTGGTATTGGCACACCACTCATTTAAAACGCACCGGTTGGTGGCACAGTTTAAAGGTAATTGACCGGTTGAGAAAGTTTAAATTTCGGGGCAGAAAAATTACTACTTGACAAAATCTTAATTTTATTCCACTATTACCATATTATGTATGGTATATCTGGAATAAAAGAACGAGATAAATTAGAACAACTGCCAATATTTAATAAAAAAACGGCGGCGATTTTAATTGGTAAAACCGGCAATAATTTAGACAAGAAAATTGAACGGCTTTTAAAAGAAGGTTATTTAGTGAATTTAAAAAAAGGCTGGTATGTTTCAAAGCCTTTTTTAGACAAACAATCAAACTTAAAAAGTTTCACTGAATATCTGGCCAATAAGCTACGCACGCCCTCATATTTATCTTTGGAGTATGTTTTATCAAAATATAATTTGATTCCAGAAGAAATTAATATTTGGACTAGCGTCACTACAAAATCTACGCGTTTCTATGAAAATGACCTTGGAGTATTTAGTTATAAATCCATCAAAGATAAATTATTTATGGGTTATAAAGAAACCGAGGTTGAGGGAAATCAGATTTATATAGCCAATAAAACCAAAGCATTGTTTGATTTTTTATATTTAAAAAGAAATCTGGGCGAAAATTTAGTTTATGAATTGAATGAAGGTTTACGCTTTAATTGGACTGTATTTTCCGATAAAGATTTGCAGGAATTTTCAAAATACGTTCAAATTTCAAATATGGATAAAATGAAACAAATCTTAAAAGAAATTATTAAAATTAAAAATGCTGCTGGATAATTTAAAAAAAATTGTTAAGGATGAAATAATTACCGATTCAACCGGTAAATTGTTTTTGCGTAATTTATTAAAAGAGTCTTTACAGTTATATGTTTTAGATTATGTCTATTCTTCTTCATGGGGAGATAATTTTTTATTTAAAGGCGGGACTTGTTTAAGGTTTTGTTTTGATTTGCCCAGACTGTCAGAGGATTTAGATTTTGATATAAAGGATTATAAGAAATTTGATCTTAATAAATTTTGTCAATCTATTAGTGATTATTTTATTAAAGAACTTCAGTTTAAGGATTTTAAGTTAAAAATAGCCAGAAATAATCAGCAGATTTTTTTAAAATTTCCCTTAATGGATAAACTGGGATTAAGAGAAAATAATGGTGAAAGCCCGCTTCTGTTTTTAAGGCTTGATATAAATCCGGTTGACTCCGGTATTTATCAAGAAGAAATTTCTTTGGTCAATAATTATGGTTTTAATTTTATTATCAAAAGATATTCTTTGCCGGATTTGTTTGCGTCAAAACTTGCTGCCGTGCTGGAAAGAACTTTTCAAAAAGGCAAAGGCGGGAAAATTACCTTTAAAGGCAGAGATTATTTTGATTTAATTTGGTTTCTACAAAAAAAAGTTGAACCTAATTTTAAAAGATTGGAAGATATTACCGGAGTTAATAAAAACCAATTAATAAAAAAAATTGACAATAAAGTCAATCAGATTGATCTAAAATATCTAAAAGAAGATTTATTGCCGCTTTTTAGAAAACGTAATTTTGTCGATAACTTTTGTAATTCTTTTCAAGAGCTTTATCGAGTTAACAAGAATTTATTTAGCGCTCTTTAAATACGAGTCAATAAATTGTTCCAGGCCTGTTTTTAAGTCGGTTTTTGGCCGCCAGGCGAGCAGTCTTTGAGCTTTGTTAATGTCGGCGAAGGTCAGGGGGACATCGGCCAGGTGGCGGGGTTTTTCGATAATTTTGGCGGTTTTGCCGGTTATTATTTCAATTGTCTTGATAAAGTCGTTTAAGCTGACAGGATGGTTGTTACCCAGATTAATAACCTCAAACTTAAACGGCCTCTGAATGGCGGCGATAATACCACTAACAATATCGTCAATGTAGGTATAATCCCGCTTGGTTGAACCGTCGCCGTAACGGATAATCGGTTGATTGTTTAAAATCGCTTTGGTGAATAAATACGGGGCCATATCCGGCCGGCCGTTGGGGCCGTAAACCGTAAAAAATCTTAAGATTGTGACCGGTAATCGGGATTGCTTGCAAAGGTTTTCAGCCGCGAGTTTTGTTTCGGCGTAGGGGCTGACCGGTCGGGCTAAGACGTTTGCCTCGCTGAAGGGGGTTTTGGTTTGGTTGCCGTAAACACTGGAAGAAGAAGCAAAAATAAACTGTTTTACTTTATATTTTTTGGCTAACTCAAGAAGATTTTTAGTGCCGGTAACATTAACTTTGCGGTAAAGTTGGGGATTGGTTAGTGACGGCCGCACTCCGGCGCGGGCGGCCAGATGAATCACAATCTCCGGTCGGGAGGCGGCAAAACAGCACTCGAGCCCGGGCCGGTCGAGAATGTCTAGTTTATATTCTTTAAAGTTGGGGTGATTGCGGAAAGCATCAACGTTAGCCGCTTTAATTTCCGGGCTGTAAAAATCATTGTAGTTATCGATGCCGACTACCCGGTAACCAAGATCAAGTAATTTACGGGCCAGGTGGGAGCCGATAAAGCCGGCGTGCCCGGTGACCAAGATAATCTTATTTTTGTTCATTAGCCAGTTTGTCTTGAAAATAAGCGATGGTTTTTTTAAGTCCTTGGCTGAATTTAATCTTTGGCTGCCAATCAAGCAATTTTTTGGCGCGGCTAATATCCGGCCGGCGTTTTTCCGGGTCGTCTTCCGGCAACTCCCTGGCTTCGATTTTGATCGGCGAAGCCGAGCCGGTTGCCCGTTTGATTTTGTTGGCCAGGTCCAAAACCGTAAACTCTTCCGGGTTGCCCAGGTTAATCACTTGGCCTTTTGTGCTTTCGGTAAACATCGCTTTTTTTAACCCGGTAACCAGGTCGTCGACGTAGCAAAAGCTCCTGGTCTGCCTGCCTTTGCCGTAGATGGTCAACGGCTGGTTGGTCAGTGCCTGAACGATAAAGTTGGCCACTGCCCGGCCGTCTTTGATGTCCATGCGTGGGCCGTAGGTATTGAAAATCCGGACGATCCGGGCGTTTAATCGAAAGCGGCGGACGTAGACCATGGTTAAGGCTTCGCCAAAGCGTTTGGCTTCGTCGTAGCAGGAGCGGCTGCCGACCGGGTTGACGTAACCCCAGTAAGTTTCTTTTTGCGGGTGTTCTTTGGGGTCGCCGTAGACTTCGGAAGTCGAAGCGAATAAAAATTTGGCTTTGTGTTTGCGGGCTAATCGGAGCAAACGCCGGGTGCCTAAAGAATTGGCATCCATAGTTTCCAAAGGCAGGTTCATGTAAGACAGCGGGCTCAAGCTGTTGGGGCTGGCCGGGCTGGCCAGGTGGAAAATATAATCGACTTTTTCGTCAATAATCACTTGAGGCAAAGGTCGGCTGATGTCCGCATTAACCAGCAGGAATTTGGGGTGGGAAAGGAAAGGGGCAACATTGGCTTTCTTGCCGGTTAGAAAATTATCCAGGCAAATGACCCGAGACTCATCTTTTAACAAACTTTGGCACAAATGGGACCCGATAAAACCGGCACCGCCGGCGACTAGAACCTGCATTCTGGTTATGATAGTATCATAAGATGATGCGGTTTGTCCTGATCTTTGTGCCGATTATCCTGGCAGCCATTGGGCAATTGATATTAAAAACCGGAATGAATCAAGTCGGTAACTTTAATTTGATCAGGAGTTTTATCAATCCAACGGTGTTGGTGGGATTGGCTTTTTACGGCGCCAGCCTGATTTTATGGATGATGGTGCTCACCCGCGAGAATTTAAGTTTTGTTTATCCTTTGGTGGCTTTTTCTTACGTGTTGACCGTGACTTTATCAAAGTTTGTTTTACATGAACCGGTACCGACTTTAAGGTGGCTGGGTTTAGCGGTAATTGTGGCGGGCATTCTGTTGGTAGCCAAAAGTGCTTGAGTTTCTTAAAACTAAAACCATTAAAGATACCGCCGTTGTTACCGGCGGCATGGTATTGTCGACGCTGTTGTCGGCCGCCAGCATTTTCCTGCTGGCCAGGTTTTTGGGGCCCGGCCAGTTTGGTTTGTACGTTACCGCTTTAGCCATTGCCGTGATCGTAATCGACTCTCTGGAGCTGGCCATCTCTAACTCCATTGTTAAGTTTTCCAGCAATGAGGGGCCGGATACTGCCGGATTTATTCATTATGGTTTTAGATTAAAGCTGCGCTTAGGTTTTCTCGTTGGCGCCATTTTTGCCGGTTTAAGCTACTGGGTGGCCGGCTGGATCCACCCCGAACTTAAACTGCCGCTGGTTGTCAGCTCCTTGTTTATTCCGGCAGTTTTCTGGTTAAGGTTTCCCCGGTCTTTGCTGCGGTCACGGAAGCGGTTTATGGCAGACTCTCTTCTGGAAAATGTTATCAGTTTAGCGCGGCTCATTGCCGTGGGTCTTTTTTACTGGTCGGGGAAATTGACGGTTATTACCGCCTTGTTTAGCTATTTAAGCGGCGCGTTGGTGGGCGGCGCCGTCGGTGCTTTGTTGATAGATTGGAGTTTTTTAAAAGCGGGTTTTAGCCAGCAGATTAAAACCAGATTTTTCAGCTTCCAAAAATGGCTGACTTTGGGTTTTATTGTGGCGGCAGTGCACAGTCGGATCGACTCGGTCTTGCTGCTCAAGTTAGTCGGTCCGGAGACTACCGGAATTTATCAGGCGGCTTACCGCTTTTTTATGCCCGTGACTCAATTAGCCTCGGTTTTATCTTTGGTATTCGCTCCCCGTTTTGCTTCTTTTCCCGATTTGACCACCAGCCGGGTTTATCTTTTCAAGGCCGCCCGGCTGACTTTAGCAATCGGCAGCTTAACCCTGATGATTATTCCTTTGGCGGCTTGGTTAGTGCGGCTGATTTTCGGCCGGGACTATCTTGGGGCAGTCCTACCGACGCAGATTTTAGCCCTGGGATTTTTTGGTTTTATTGCCGGCGCCCCCTGGGTGGCGTTTTTGCTCTACTTCGCGGCCAAGGCCAAAACTTTCTTTTATATCAATTTACTCCAATTACTTTTGGTGGTTGGATTAAATTGGTGGTTGACGCCGCGATTCCAGGCAACTGGGGCAGCGCTGGCCGCCAGCTTGACCTTGTTAATTACTAACGGTTTAATTGTGGCGGTTAGTTACCAGTGGCTCTATGTTAAGAAGAAAAATTAAAATAGCGATTTTGAGTTTTTATTCAGGCTTGGTCAGCCGGGGGGTGGAAACGTTTGTCACCGAGTTGTCCGCTAGGGTAAAAGATAAAGTCGATTTGCAAGTTTATCGTGGTGACCGGCTGCCCGGAGCCGGCAACAAATTGAGTTACTTGTTTGCCGACCCGCCCAGTTTGGCAATCAAACAATTCACCCAAAGAACGCTATCCAAATTAAAAGATGATCCTCCGGATATTATTATGGCTTTAAATAATGGTTGGATGAGCTTGCTGGCTAAACAGTTTTGCCGGCAGCGTAAATCTAAATTGGTTTTAGCCGGATTTTCCGGGATCGGCTGGGATGATAAAGTCAATTTGTGGTTTAACCCTGACTGTTTTTTGGCCTGTACTAAATTTCAGGCTGAGTGGGCCAAAAGCATTAATTCGAAAGCCAAAGTGGTTCAGGTTTACATCGGCGTTGACACCCGTAGGTTTCGCCCCGAAGGCAGGAAATTCAATCACGGTTTAAAGCCGCCGATAGTTTTGGTAGTGGCCGGGCCGGAACGGACGAAACGGGTCGAGTTAGCCGTTAAAGCTGTCAGTAAGATCAATGCCAGTTTGTTGATCGTGGGTAGGCAGCCGGAAGCGATCGATGGCTTGGCCAGAAAGCTTCTGGGTAAACGCTATAAAAACATTCTGGTTGATTATGCCCAGCTTGACTCAGTTTACCGATCTGTCCAAGTTTACACTTTGCCGTCGGTAAGCAGTGAAGCCTACGGTATCAGCATTCTGGAAGCGATGGCTTCGGGTTTGCCGGTAGTGGTCAATGATGACCCGATCCGCAAAGAATTGGTGGGCGATGCCGGGATCGTCGTTGATCCAACCAACATGACTACTTATGTTTCTGCCTTAGTCCAAGCGTTAAAATCAACCGACGCCGCTGGCTACCGCCGCCAGGCAGCCAAATTTTCCTGGGAGAAAATCAGCCAACAATATTTGGATCTATGGTCAACCTTGGTTTAATCGGAATAATGGCCAAGCCGTTCATCGGCCACCACGACTGGAACGGAGTTTTTTACTCTAACATTGCCAGAAATTATTTACACTTGGGACTGCTTAAAACCGGCTTGGGCCAAGTGACTGATTTTGGCGTTATCACCCAGCCGCAAGGTTTTTACACCCACTACCCGCCGCTTTTGACTTTAATCATGGCCGGCTGGTTTAAAATCTTCGGCGTGGGCGATTGGCAGGCGCGCTTGCTGCCGTTACTGTTTACCCTCGGCAGCTTATTAGTTTTGGTTCAGCTGTTTAATTATTTAAAGTTTAGCCGCTGGGCGACCCTTGCCGGCTTGGCAGTCGGTTTAACTCCCATGTGGCGTTACTTTTCCCTGATGCCGTCGCAGGAAGCCTTGATCATTTTTTTCAGTTTAACCTCGGTGTTGTTTTTCCTCCAAGGAAAGCGCCGGCTTTTTTATTTAAGCGTGATTTTAAACGGCCTCTCCGGCTGGGCGGGATATTTCCTTTATCCCTGGCTCTGGTTATTAAATAAGCGGCGCTCGTGGCTGCTTAAAGCCGGGATTATTCTGGTAATAATTTTTTTACTGCATTTACTTCATACTTATTTATTGACAGGGTCAGTAATCGGCGGCGGTTTATTAGACGCTCTACTTTTACGTTTAAATATGGCGCCTCCAGCAGAATTTACCTGGTGGAATTATTTGATTTTAGAAAAACAACGCTTGGCAGCTTTTTATACCCTGATTTTGTTGGCGGTGGCGGGAGTGAGTACCCTGCTCAAGCGCCAGCGTTTGATTTGGGCATTACTGGGGTGGGGATTATCCTACCCGCTGATTTTTTCCAACGTGGTGTTTGTTCACGACTACTTTAATATTTTTTTCATCCCTTGGCTGGCGGTAGCCGCCGCTTACTTATTCAATCGGGCCAAACCGGCATTAGTAATTGTTTTTGTCCTGCTGGTTTTTTGGGAACGCAATGCTTTTTACCAAGCGCTGCTGGTTACCGAAAGTTTTAAACCGGGATATGAGTTGGGCCGGCAGATAAACCAAATTGTGCCCGAGGTCGAGACGGCTTACGTTGTCGGTAGTGACGAATTTCTTGAGCCGCAAAATTTATTTGTCAGTTACTACGCCGACCGGAAAATAATTTATCTAAATAGCGGCGAATCCTTGCCAAATGACGCCAAATACGTGTTTAATCTAGACAGATGAAACAATTATCGGTTTCGGTAATCATTCCCGCTTTTAATGAAGCGGATACCATTGGTTTATGCTTGGAGTCTTTAAGAAATCAGACGGATCTGCCGTTGGAAATTTTAGTGGTTGATGACGGTTCGACCGATGAAACCGGTAGCTTAGTCAAGCAGTTTGCCAAAAACTATCATCGGGTTCGACTGCTGGTTCAACCGCATCAAGGCCCGGCTCTATCAAGAAACCTGGTTGCCAAGCAAGCAAAGGGTGCGGTACTCGTTTTTGTCGATGCGGATATGGAGTTTTCTCCTGATTTTTTAGTGACTCTGACCCAGCCGATCTTTTCCGATAAGGCCAGAGGTACCTGGTCTGGCGAAGAGTGGGTGAGAAACTGGGATAACGTTTGGGCCCGCTGTTGGAACTTTAACGCCAATCGAAGAAGCTTGATGATGATCGGCTCTGATAAAGGCCAAAAACGGGTCTTCCGGGCGGTCCTTCGTAGCGAGTTTTTGCGGGTGAGTGGTTTTGACAGCATCGGTTACACCGACGACTGGACTTTGGTCAATAAACTCGGCTACCAACCCAAGGCCACCCGGGCAAAATTTTTCCATTATAACCCCGATTCTCTCAAAAAAATATTTTCACAAGCTTACTGGATCGGGAAGAGACAATATAAATTGGGCCAGTTGGGGACAATTATTACCCTCGTGAAATATAATCCGGGATTTAGTCTGATCGTCGGCATGGCTAAAAGCATAAAATACCTTGAGCCGCGGTTTGTAGTCTTTAAACTGGTTCATAACTGGGGTATTTTTCGCGGCGCCTGGGATAGCCTGAGGCACGGGAGCCGCTATTAAATGCCCGGCTTAATTCTAATTTTGGCATTATTTCTACGCTTTATTAATCTTGATCAATCGCTGTGGCTGGACGAGGCGATCCAGTTTAAAGCCGTCAGTCAGTTTTCTTTACCGGACTTATTTAGAGTTTACCTGCCGACTGATTTTAATCCGCCTTTGAGCTATTTAATTAATTTTGGTTTCAGCCGTGTTTTTGGCTATTCGGAAATGGCTTTACGAGCGCCCTCGGTGATTTTTGGCGTGCTGACAGTTTGGTTGGTCTACAAATTGGGTGGTAAGTGGCCGGCGCTGCTTTTGGCCACTTCCGGTTTGCACCTTTATTATTCCCAGGAGGCGCGGATGTACAGTTTGGTAACGCTGGGCGTGACGGCTTCGTTTTGGGCGCTGTCTAAGCGTCGTTGGTTAATCTACATCTTGGCTTCTTTGGCGGCAATTTACAGCCATTATTTGGCCGTGTTTATTTTCCCGGCGCAATTTTTTTGGGTGAAAAAAACAGAAATCAAAAAACTGCTGCTGGCCTGGTTGATGATCGGTATCGGCTGGCTTCCCTGGCTGCCGATTTTTATAAAGCAGCTGGCCGGCGGTCAGGCGGTGGGTGGGACGGTTTGGGGCGGGGTCATCGGCGGTTTGAGCTTGAAAAACATCTTGTTGATTCCGGTTAAGTTTTTAGTCGGCCGGGTGAGTTTGGATAATAATTATTTATTTGGTTTGGTTTTGGCCTTGCCGTTGCTGCTTGCCGGTTGGCTGTTACTGCGGGGAATCAGGCGCCAAAAATTGCTGGCCGCGTGGCTGATTGTTCCGGTACTGCTGACTGTCGCCGTCTCCTGGTTTTTACCTGTTTTATCCTATTTCCGACTACTGTTTTTACTGCCGGCGTTTTATTTGTTGCTATGCGTGAAAACTTCAAGTAGAGTACTTGAAGTTTTTTTAATTTTTAATTTAATAACTTCGGGAATTTATTTATTTAATCCGCGCTTTCACCGCGAAGACTGGCGGGGTCTGGCCCGGTCATTGACCGATCAGCCGGTAGTGATCATTCCGGCCGTGGACGCGGCTTTAAAATATTACTGGGCCTCAAATAATCTTG
>Ga0209542_10002537_pt1 | contig 40642 bp, 38 predicted proteins | sample RifCSPhighO2_01_FD_184028 | JGI IMG/M metagenome (GOLD analysis project Ga0209542, IMG submission 184028) | Soil microbial communities from Rifle, Colorado - Rifle CSP2_plank highO2_0.1 (SPAdes) (version 2) | ecosystem: Environmental > Terrestrial > Deep subsurface > Rock core/Sediment ... | reverse complement strand
TTACAATGATCTTGAACATTGCGGTTTAAGCGGTAAAACGCCCAATGAATTTCTTGCAGATTATCAATTAACTAACCCGCCAAATGTGGCTGCCTAAAACATTTTGAGGTTTTTGCGTTGGCGGCATAGTTTTGTGTGTTACCGCGTCTAACTATTCTTCAAGTCTTTTATGCCAGAATATAGCTTCTATTTTTCTCGTCGGGTTGCCTTTTTTGGCGCCGTAGGTCCAATGATGTATTTTGGGCATGCCGATTTTTGTGCTGTTGCTCACGGCTTTATTATTTCCAATGTAAAACCCCATATGCCGATAGGATGCTTTCACTCCTCCTTCGTCAAATTCTTTCGGTTTCCAGATTAAAACGCTGCCCGGCCTTGGATTTTTTATCTCGCGCCACCCGGACTTTTCCATGTCTTTGATCGTGCCGCTGACCGTGGCGTGCGGTTTCTTGATCAATTGAAACCAATAAAGAATGGTTGACGCGAAAAAAGCGCAGGAGAGATCCCCGTTTCTCAAAAGATCTTTTTCTTTTCCGTTTACTTTCGCGTAGATATGCCGAAACATTCTGCTGCCAGCGCTGTTTTTGATGACGGCAGTATAGTTTTTATACAGCAGAGGAGTTATTTCCAGGTTTTCTTTTTTGGAAGTCATACCAAAAGATTAGCACACTCTCCGAAAAATAAAAGAACCGTAAATTTTCTTGTTAACTCATATTCTGTCATTCCCAGCTTGACTGGGAATCCAGCAGATTACTATGATGCCCTGGATTCCCGCTTTCGCGGGAATGACAGAAAAGGTAAGAAAGACATATTTCGTAATTCAAAGATTTTTCCTATCTTTTCATGAAGTGCTCTTCCCACTCTTTGAGAAATTGGCTGCTGGACCATTCTTTTTTTAAGCCGACTTCCGTGACGATTTCAATGTTATGCTTTTCGCACACTTCCCATTCGGGAATAGTCTCTTTGTCCACTCGGTCGCCGCCTTTGGCGAATACGTTCGGCTTGATGATTTCCAGAGCTCTTGAAACGGTCGGGTCGTTTTCTATTTCAAACGGGATGACGAAATCAACTCCGCGGATGGCGCTGACGACGGAACAGCGCACCCACCGGCACGATGAGGCATCGCGTGCGCAGATCCTGAAACGGCTCACCCTTTTTGGCGCGCAAGAAAGCGTCGCCGTTGACGATGACGGCGAGAACATCCCTGTATCGTTTGCTCTCCAGAATGCAGCTAATATGCCCGGGGTGGAGCGGGTCAATCCCGTTAGAAGTCTAAAAAGATTTTTGTCCTGAAGATAGTCAAAGACGCCAGTCGGCTTCGCTCACTCGTTTCCCTGAATAAAAATACATCGCGGGATTTCTAATGGGGTCAAACCCGCCGCTGGTGGCGACCACTTTCCCGAGCGTCGGCCGCAACTCAGCGAATTCCTCAAGCGATATGATTTTCCCGCCGAATGAGTGCATATAAAGTTATAAAGCCCCGAATTTTACAAATTTTATAGGATTTTTGATCTTTCTTGTGAGTTGTTTTAGATCATCAGAATCAGTTATGAAGATGCCTATGTCTGGCTGAAGAGTGTAGAGAGTAACATGAGTTGGATGCACTTCAATATCTAGGTTATATTTTCGGTTTATAAGATCAAAGAAATCGTTTAAGTTTGATATATCAGCCATCATAACTACAGATTTCCTTTCGTTTTGTGTTGCAATCCTGAACTCATCACGATAGCCAACTAAAGAAACATCGTGATTTTCTATAAATTCACAGAAGTCTTTTATTATTAGATTCTCGAAGTCGGGAATCGAAACATTATGTTTCTCTATGATCTTTCCTATGCAAACCAAACTAATATGGAATGATGATTTTAATAGAAGCTCATAACCATCAATTTTTACTTTTTGCGGTAAATTTTCAAGCGAAACCGGCAATGCAATCGTTCTTTTTTTAAAAATATATTTTTCTTCATCACAAATAAATTGTTCTGACATATTTGTTGCTTTGATTGCAGTCATTGATATTGGTGGACCTATGGGGAATTGAACCCCAACCTGATCCATGCCATGGATCCGTAATACCATTTTACTATAGGCCCGTAGATTTCTAAATTATATTACTTAAAATAACAGTAAATTGCAATCGTTTTATGCTTGTAAATGATTGGATTTAGCATTATATTAACCTAATAGCCCTCGTAGTTCAATGGATAGAACGGCTCACTCCTAACGAGTCAATGGGGGTTCAATTCCCTCCGAGGGCACCAGACAGGAAAAGTCAAAGAGTTTGGGTTCGCCTCGTTTCGCTCGGCGACTAATTTGTATTCAATTTTGGGGGTAAAAACGAATTGGCGGTTTCGCATTTTGGGGGAAGAAAATTTTTTAATCCAATGAGCTGAGAGATTAGAAACACCAGAGATGGTGATTTTTTGTTGGGCTTGACACCAAAGACCTAATATGGTAGGATAGCAGGAAATCAAGTCATGGTGGCTTGATGCAGTCAAACAGTACCTTGAAAGGAGAACCGTATGAAAACCTCGTTGATAGTTTCGTTGGTCGTGTCGGTTTTGGTTGGTATTTTCCTGATCAATCAGGGTTACCAGCTGAACCGAGACGTGGAGTCCGTCGCCCACCGCGCACAGGTCGCTGCGGACGTGCCGGACATGTTGGAGTACATGAAGGAGTTGAAGTCGGGGATGGAGCGTCATGGCATGACTCGTGGTCACACCGCCCTGATCTTCAAAACTCCCGCGAATGACCTGGCAAAGTTGAATGGCTCCATCGCCTCGATCATCACGCGACTCGAGGCCGTCAAGGACATTCCGCGTACCGAGACGACCTATCAGGTTGCGCTGGATGACATTCGCGGAACCATCCGCGAACTGGAGGGTCCCTCGATGGGATACCTCTGGGTTCAGTGGTGGTTTCTGTTTCTTGCAGGAATCGGAATCTGGATCTGGCCGGCGGTCCTGTTTCTCGACGAGTTCTAGTCGTTGTCGCGACAATCCGAGCCACTCGTGGAATTCAATTCCGTTTGGGGCTCTCATTTTTTCTAAATTTGAAATTATTTTCATAATCTTATATTCTTTAGATATTCGCTTTGCGAATTCTTGGATTGAATGCCGCCAAAGAAAAACTTGAAATTGTCATCGGTGCGGCTCTGCCGCCTTTCCGTCCACCAGTTGGCGGATTCGCGGTGGGGTTTCCTCGCCGCCGCAGGCGGCGAAAGTGGTTCGGACTAATTCAAGAATACTGCACACTGCTTCGCTAAAGCTTCGCAGTGCGAAGCAGATAGGCTATAATTTTAAATATGCAAAAATACAACCACCGAAAAATTGAAAAGAAATGGCCCGCCTTCGCTGAAAGCTACGGCGGGCAAGCAGAAAAATATGAAAAAATATGACCATTTGAGAATAGAGCGAAAATGGCAAAAATACTGGCGAGACAAGAATATTTACAGAACAGGAGATAAAGGCAAGAAAAAATTTTATGTCCTGGATATGTTCCCATATCCTTCAGGTTCCGGCTTGCATGTTGGGCATGTTGAGGGATATGTGGCTTCGGACATCATTTCTCGTTACAAGAGGATGAGCGGCTTTAATGTGTTGCATCCGATGGGATGGGACGCTTTCGGCTTGCCGGCGGAAAACTACGCCATTAAAAACAAAATCCATCCGGCGATTGCCGTCAAGAAGAACATCCAAAATTTTAAAAAGCAGTTGGATATTCTCGGGTTTGATTATGATTGGTCGCGCGAGATCAATACGACTGATGAGAAATATTACAAATGGACGCAATGGATGTTTTTACAGATGTTAAAAAAAGGATTGGCGTATGAGTCGCACGAGCCGATTATCTGGTGTCCGTCTTGTAAGACTGGATTGGCGCAAGAGGATTTGGAGGGCGACCGGTGCGAGAGATGCCAGTCGCCGGTGGAAAGAAAAAGATTGCGCCAGTGGGTTTTGAAGATTACCGATTACGCTGATAGATTACTTGCTGATTTAGACGCGCTGGACTGGCCGGAGAAAATTAAATTGATACAAAAAAATTGGATCGGACGGTCGGAAGGCGCGGAAATAGAATTCGGAATTACGAATTACGAATTACGAATTAAGGTATTTACAACTAGAGCTGACACTTTGTTTGGAGTGACTTATTTGGTACTGGCGCCGGAGCATCCCGTCGTCGCTTTGCTCCTCGCGAATCACGAATCACGAATTACAAATCATGAAGAGATCAAAAGATACATTGAAGAAGCCGGCCGGAAAACAGATTTAAACCGGCAGGCGGAGCAAAAAGAAAAAACAGGAGTGGAGTTGAAAGGCGTCAAGGCAATCAATCCGGCCAATGGGAAAGAAATTCCTGTTTGGATTTCAGATTATGTTTTGGTCGGCTATGGCACTGGCGCGGTGATGGCGGTACCGGCGCACGATCAGCGCGATTTTGAATTCGCGAAAAAATACAAATTGCCTATTCATAATGTTATTCAATCAATCAATAATGCGCACAGCGGCAGAGATAGTATATCGAAAGTTATTATATTACATGGGAGACAACAGTTTGAGAAAAAAGATAGGCCGCCGATGAATATCCGCCATTGGTTGGGTTGGTTGAGAAACGAACTAGAAGAAATGAATATTAAGACAATAAATCCTTTAATAGAAAGAGACTGGGAGGCTACCTATGCTGATTGGAAAAATGAATTTGATAAAATCCAAATTGATAAAAATACTATTTTAGTTGGTACTAGCGCCGGCGGAGCGTTTTTAGTGAGATGGCTGGGGGAGACAAAGCAAATTGTTAAAAAACTAATTTTAGTCGCGCCGTCATATCGTTCGTCAGATAATAAAGATGCGAATAAAAAAGAATTTTATAATTTTACTATTGATAAAGAAATCAAGGAAAGAGTAAAAAACGTAATAATTTATATTTCAAATGATACCAAGGAGCATATAGAAGACGCGAATTTATATGCGCAAGAGCTTAGCGCTGAGTTAATCAAGATGGCTGACAGAGGCCACTTTACTGAAACATCCAATCTTATAAATAAACAATTCCCTGAATTATTAAAGGCTATTTTAGATAATGAAGATGTTTTTATTGATGACGGAGCATTAATAGATTCCGATCAATTTACCGGCATGGAATCGGAAAGGGCGCGGCGGGAAATTGTTGATTGGCTGGCCGGTAAAAATCAAGCGAAAAAAACCGTTAATTATCGTTTGCAGGACTGGGTGTTCTCGCGTCAAAGATATTGGGGCGAGCCGATCCCTATTATTAGATGCGAGCGGTGCGGCAATGTGCCAGTGCCGGAAAAAGATTTGCCGGTGAAGTTGCCGAAAGTGAAAAGCTACGAGCCGACCGGGACGGGTGAGTCGCCTCTCGCGGTGATAAACAAATGGGTGAATGTGAAATGTCCGCAATGCAAAGGCAAGGCGAAAAGAGAAACTAACACAATGCCGCAGTGGGCCGGGTCCTGCTGGTATTACCTCGCATACATAATGCGAGGAATTTCCAATTTCCAATTTCCAATTTCCAAATATCAGAAAGCATTTAAAAAATGGCTTCCCGTTGATCTTTATATTGGCGGAGTGGAACACGCGGCGCGCCATCTGATTTACGCCCGGTTTTGGCACAAAGTTTTGTACGATTTGAAACTGGTTTCCGGCAAAGAGCCGTTCAAGAAACTTGTCAGCCAAGGCTTGATTTTGGGTCCGGACAGCCGGAAAATGTCAAAGTCTTTGGGGAATGTCGTCTCTCCCGATGACGTGGTGAAAGAATACGGCGCCGATGTTTTGAGAATGTACGAAATGTTTATTGGTCCGCTGGAGGATGAAAAGCCGTGGGACACAAAAAGTATTGTCGGGGTAAAACGTTTTCTAGATAGAGTGCGCACGTTAACGCGCCGAATCACGAACCACGAATCACGAACCACGAATAAAAATTTAGAAAGACTGTTGCATAAGACAATCAAGAAAGTAACTGAAGACATTGAGAGTTTCAAATTCAACACTGCGATAAGTTCGCTGATGGTATTGCTGAACGAACTGGAAAAAGAAAGTCAACAATTCAACAATTCAACAATTCAACAATTCTTGCTGTTATTGGTTCCGTTCGCCCCTCACTTATCTGAAGAACTTTGGCGTGAATTGGGCGAGAAGAAATCCATTCACCTTGAGAAGTGGCCGAAATACGATCAGCGGCTGGTGGTGGAAGACGAATTTGACTTGGTTATTCAGGTGAACGGTAAAACGCGCGATATTGTGAAGGCGCGCAAAGGAATCTCGGAAGAAGAAGCGCGCAAACTCGCGCTTGAGAGCGAGAAAGTGAAAAAGTTTACGGAAGGCAAAGAACCGCGCAAGGTGATTTTCGTGAAGGATAAGCTGATAAATTTGATCGCATAATAATAATTATCCCTTGTTTAACGATCGTAAGATAGGGGATAATTATTTAGATTTTATGTTGTTTTATCGGCATTGTTTAGAGTCCCGGTCTCTAAACATTGCGAAGGCGCCGAAGGTGAAAAGCGCGGTGGATGAGGCGGCTGAGATCATGCAGTAAAGACAAATCGCCTTAATGACAAAAAGCTGAAGATAAACAAAATACAAAGAGGCGAGAAACCCGGCAATAGTTAAAAGAGCGGCTAAAAGCAAAAGCCGTTCTTTTTTTGTGTCAAAATAGGCGACGGTTAGAATAAAAATCGCGAGATAGTAAAGAAGCCCCAAAAGAGCGAGCGGGATCGGCCCAGCCACTGCGTATTTGCTTTCAGCGACTGTTTCACAGCCGGTGAAGATGGCGCAGGAAGGCGGCTCGCCGCGGTAGTGCTGGACGGTGAGATAGCTTGAGTCCAGGAAGCCGATGAAGCTGACAATGAGAAAAGCGATGGCAATCACTTTCGCCTTATTTGGAGAGAGTGTCGTTGATGAGAGATTTAAATTCATCATAACTTCGTGGGTTTTGTATTTTTTGGCCGTTTAAGAAAAATGTCGGCGTTGAGTTAACTTTTGACCGGAGGCCGCTTTGCCGGTCATTTTCAACTTTATTTTTTATCGCATCGGAATCAAGATCGCTGTCAAATCGCGCGGTGTCCAGTCCGAGCTTTTCGGAGTATTGTTTGAAATCGGCTTGCGCGCCGGCGCCGCTTTTCCCGGACCATTCTTCCTGATGCTCAAAAATCATATCGTGCATTTCCCAGAATTTGTTTTGCGCGCCTCCCGCTTCCGCCGCGCGCGCGGCGAGCTCGGCGTTTTTGTGCGACGGTAATGGGAAGTGGCGGTAGGCGAACTGCATTCCATCGCCGAATTCTTGCGCGAGCTGTTTTACCAGCGGATAATAATGTCCGCAAGCAGGACATTGAAAATCGCTGTATTCTATCAAAATGGCTTTTGATTCCTCGCCGCCTTTTGTCCAATCAGTCGGCGAAACGGCGTCAAGCAAAAGCGCCGGCTGGCTTGGCTCAGCGCTGTCCAAATAAAAAACGCCGGCGACGGCTCCGCCCAAAAGCAAAAAAGCCGCACCCCAGATCGCTACGCGTTTCAAAAGGCGCGTTTTTATATTCTGCTCTTTAGCTTCCAGCTTTTCTTGGCGCTTAAGCTCCCTTTTTTCTTTTTTGGTAAGCGGTTCCATAAAGATAAACAATATTTCAAATTACGAAGTTATTTTTTATTCTGTCATTCTCGCGAAAGCGGGAATCCAGGAGTCAATAAACTTCACTGGATTCCCAGTCAAGCTGGGAATGACAGAGTGGTATAATATAATTGTTACACTCCGCGCGCTCAATGTCAATTATGGCCGGTCATTTGGGCGATAATAATAGAAGCCAATACCACCAAAAAAGCAACGCTTTTCTTCCAGTGAATTTTTTCTTTAAATAATAAAAACGCGGCCAGATATACCAAAAACGGCTGGAGTGAGAAGAGCAAAAGCGTGTAAATGATGCCCGATCGCTGGTAGCTGTAATAAAACAGCACCATGCCGACAGTAGAAAGTATATTCGTAAGAACGAGAAAATAAAAAGCTCGGCCGCGGATTGCCAGCGCTTCTTTGTAAAACAAAATAGTGGTTACCAGAGCGACAACGCTCCAGCGCACCAGCTCAAACGAAATCGGGTTCCAAACGGTAAGCAATGTTTTGGCGATGAGCGCGCCGGCCGGAATGGCGGTTAGCGACCATACGAAAAATGGCCAGGTGTTGGGTGCCAGGTTGAATTTTTTGCTTTCCCAGTGCGACCAAAAAAGCGTCGTGGAAGCAAAAAGCGCCGGAATGATGATAAATAAATTGCGTTCGTCGGAGAAAACAACTCCCGAGAGAAAAAGGATCGGGAAAGTTTGCAGAAGCTCTATCGTTTGCATTTCGCTTAAACTGTCGTCGTCCAGAGCGCGATAAAAAAGAATGTTGGTTACGACCGATATGACGATTGAAATGGCGATCAGCCAGGCGATGTCGCTCGTAAATATGGAAGGCAGAAGCGGCGGCTGGACGATAAGAAAAAGCGCGAGCATAATCAGAGCCGAGAGAGGCAGGCTGATGCCGTTGTATGTCTTGTAGCTCACCGAACGCATTGATAAAACGAATTTATCAAGCGTGAATGAGCCGGCCTGCAAAATCGCCGCGATCAGCGGCAAGAGTGGATTCATATATTAAAATTGTGTTGTGCCGCGGGAGAGAATTGAACTCTCATGGAGTTGCCCCCGCACGATTTTGAGTCGTGTGCGTCTGCCAGTTCCGCCACCGCGGCATATAACCAATATGGTTTAGATTACAAATTTAAGAGCGCATTGTCAATTCAAGCGCTTCGTTATATACTAACAGAAATTAGCAGGCATATTGAATTTTGATTCAACTCGGAAATGCTAATATGGCGAGGTCGGGTTTCCCCGCCTGCCAAAGCACCCGACGGCACGATGAAGCATCGCCTGTCAAAGAAAGTTCGTGGAAACACTGAATTAAGTTACCTTGCGGAATATCATTCAAACACGGTGTTAGGCTTATGGCGGGCAGGCAACAACGGGAATATTTAATAACTCTACTATTTCATTGCAAAGACAAATAGCAATGAGGTAACAACTGAGAGTCAGCGGGCGGAAGCCCGACCTCTAGAAGCAATGGCGACCATCATCTCATTTTGCAATCAGAAGGGCGGGGTGGGGAAGACGACGACGGTGATTAACACGGCGGCGTATTTGGCTTCCCGCGGTAAAAAAGTTTTGGTGATTGACCTGGATCCACAAGCCAACGCCACTTCGGGGCTTGGCTTCCCGCAAGAAAATGTTAAAATGAATCTGTACCACGCCCTGCTTGAAGGCGCGCACCCGCAGGAGGCGATAATTAAAACAAATATTGAGAATTATCACATCTTGCCCGCTTCGGTGGATTTAGCCGGCGCGGCGGTGGAGCTAATCAGCGCGCCGCAAAGAGAATTCCGGCTTTTTGAAACGGTGCAGAAAATATCGTCTGACTACGATTTCATTTTGATTGACTGCCCGCCGTCACTCGGCATTCTCACCATCAACGGACTGATCGCTTCGCAGAAGCTGATTATTCCGGTGCAGTGCGAGTACTACGCGCTGGAGGGGCTGTCCCAGCTTTTGAGAACGATCGCGCTGGTGAAAGAAAACATCAGCCCGCATATTGATATTATGGGCGCGGTGCTGACGATGTACGACAAAAGAAACAACTTGGCGCACGAGGTGGCGAGCGAGGTGCGGAAAAATTTTCCCGGGCACGTGTTTCAGGCGGTGATCCCGCGTTCCGTGTCTTTGGCCGAAGCGCCCAGCTACGGCCAGACTATAATGGAATACAAATGGTGGTCGCGCGGCGGGATGGCCTATAAACAGCTGGCGGAGGAAATATTAGAACAAGTTCAAAAATCAAATATCAAAATGTAAAATGACAATGTAAAATTTCAAAATCATTCCGACCAGCGTCGGAATACCAAAATTTTGCATTTTGATTTTTACATTTTAATTTTAGCGAAGCGCATATGGCACTCGGCAAAGGATTATCATCACTCATTCAACAGAAACCGGTCGTTAGCGTGCCGGTTCAGGCTGGTGCGCCGGCTAATCCAAAAGACGCGGTTTTGCGCATTCCGGTTGAAAAAATAGAGTCCAATCCGCTTCAGCCGCGCCGCGCTTTCGGCGAAGCCGAGTTGCAGGATTTGGCCAATTCCATCACCGAGAACGGCATTTTACAGCCGATCATTGTTACCCCGCTCAAGCAACCCAAAGGCGGCGTGGAATATCAGATTGTCGCGGGCGAGCGGCGTTGGCGCGCCGCTAAGCTGGCTAAGCTAAAAGAAGTGCCGGCGATTTTAAGAGACATCAATAGAGACTACGAAAATCTTGAGTTAGCGGTCTTGGAAAACGTCCAGCGGCAGAATTTGAACTCGGTGGAACTCGCCTTGTCTTACAAAAAACTCGTTGATTTTTTTGATATGACCCATAACGATATCGGGCAGAAGATTGGTAAAAGCCGCGAGCATGTTTCCAACACTATTCGTCTTTTGAGCTTGCCCGAGCCGATCCAAGAGGACCTGCGCGCGGGCGCGATATCGGAAAATCACGCGCGGGCGATCTTGGCGCTGCCGACCGATGAGCTGAGATTGAAACTCTGGCAGGAAGTGAAAGGCCTGAAGCTTTCCGCGCGCAATACGGAAGTGGCCGCGCGCAAATACAAAAAAGTGCCGAGCAAAGCGGCGGCTAGTTTGGACGCTTTCTCAAAGAGCGTTGTCGTGGAGCTGGAATCTTATCTCGGCACGAAAGTTTTGATAGAGCCGGGCAAGCACGTCAGCGACGGCGGCAAAATTGTCATCAAATATTTCTCCAACGAAGATCTGAAAAATATCGTGGGGAAAATAACTAAACAATAATAAATTGAAAATTAACGTTGCGAAATTAATGGTCGCACATTGAACGATCGCACCATCTGCGACCATAAATTTAATATTAAATTTATTTTTTGAGATACCCGCGGATTTTGCTTTTGGCGTAGTTGGTTTTAACGAAGTCCAGCCAGGCGAGCGTGGGCTTTTTATTTTTTTGGGTGATGACTTCACATAAGTCGCCGTTCTTCAGGTGATAGTCCAACGGGACCATTTTGCCGTTGACTTTCGCGCCGTTGGTGTGGTTGCCGATTTCGGAATGCACGTGATAGGCAAAATCCACCGGCGTCGCTCCGTCGGGCAGGTCTATCACGTCGCCTTTGGGCGTGAAAACGAAGATCCGGTTTTTGAATATGTCTATTTTTAAGCTATCCACGAATTCTTTGGTTTCGCCGATTTCTTTCTGCCAGTCGCGGATTTGAGCGATCCAGGCAATTTTTTTATCCACCCGAGCGCCTTCTGTTGGTTTGCCGGCGTTTTCATACGCCCAGTGGGCGGCGATGCCGTTTTCCGATTCTTCGTGCATCGCCCGGGTGCGGATTTGAAACTCGGTAATCTCGCCATCTATGCAAAAAACCGTGGTGTGGATGCTCTGGTAGCCGTTGGGTTTGGGCAGGGCGATATAGTCTTTGATTTTGCCGGGCAACGGTTTCCAGAGCTGGTGAATGATGCCGAGCGTCGTATAGCAGTCGCTGACGTTTTCCACGATGATTCTCAAAGCGACCAGATCGTGAATCTCGTCCAGGTTGTTGTTGTGTTTCTGGAGTTTTCTGTGGAGACTGTACATATTTTTTACGCGCGAATCCATCGCTTTCACCGCCACGCTTTCTTTTTTTAACTCCTCCGCCAGTTTGTATTTGACTTTGGCTAAATAAGTTTCTTTGTTGGCGGTTTTTTGCGCGACTTTTTGCTCGAGTTCTTCGTATTCTTTGGGGAAGGAAAAAGGGAAGGCGAGATTTTCCAGCCGGCTTTTGAGCTTGCCCATGCCGAGCCGGTCGGCTAAAGGCGCGTAGATTTCCAACGTTTCGTCGGCTATTCTTTTGCGCTTGTGCGCCGACACATAGGCGAGCGTTTGCATATTGTGCAGGCGGTCGGCCAGCTTGATCAAGACCACGCGGATGTCTTCGGCCATGGCTAGTACCATTTTTCTCAAGTTTTCCCGATACCGTTCCTCGCCGCGGTATTTAAGCTTGCCCAACTTGGTCACGCCGCGCACCAAAAAGGCGATATCCGCGCCGAATTCCTTTTCTATTTCTTTTTCAGTCGCGTGGCCGTCTTCGCAGACGTCGTGCAGAAGGCCGGCGGCAATTGTGGACGCGTCCAAATTCATCTCGGCGATATTTTTCCCGACCTCAAAGGCATGCGTAAAATACGGTTCGCCGGAAAATCTCTCCTGACCTTTGTGCGCGTTTTGAGAAAAATTGTAAGCGCGCGTAATCAGCGCGATATCTTTTTCGTTTTTGTTTTTTAATTGATTGAGAATTTCTTGGAGATCCATATGGTCAAGAATTACGAATTATGAATTATGAATGAAAAACAATTTTGCTTTTTTCTTAATTCATAATTCTTAATTCATAATTCATTCTTCTTGATTCTCCTTTGCTTTGAGCGGATTCGTCCAGGTGGCGTATTTGCATTCCGGGTAGCGCGAGCATCCCCAGAATGTTCTTTTTTTCTTCGTTTTCTTTTCAATCAATTCGCCTTCATTGCATTCGGGACAGGCGAGGCCGGTGGTTTTTTTAATTGATTTGGTGTTTTTGCATTCCGGGAAGCCGGAGCAGGCCATAAATTTTCCGAATCGGCCGGTTTTGATCAGCATCGGCTTACCGCATTTTTCGCAAAGCTGGTCGGTCGGCTCGTCCATGTTTTCTTTCGCAACTTCTTTGTATTTGTTTTCCAAATTTTCGTGGAACGGCTTGTAAAATTCTCCGATCGTTTTTTGCCAGGCGATTTTACCCTCGGCTATATTATCCAGATCCTCTTCCATTTTTGCGGTGAATTCAATGTTCACGATTTGCGGGAAATGTTGAGCCAAAAGCGCGTCAACCTTTTGTCCGATCTCGGTCGGAGAGAGACGTTTTTGTTCGTTTTTTTCAACATAGCCACGCGTCTGGATGGTGCTGATGGTGGGGGCGTAGGTGGAAGGTCGGCCGATGCCGTGCTCTTCCAGCGCTTTGACGAGCGATGCTTCGGTGTAGCGGGCAGGCGGCTCGGTGAAGTGTTGGATACCCTCAACTTTCTCTGTGCTCAAATTTTCTCTTTCCGCGACTTCGGGCAGGACGGCGTCTTCAAATTTTGTCGGGTAAGCGGCCAGGTAGCCGTCAAATTTTTTCACGATGCCGTTGGCGCGAAAAGTATATTTTATGACAAGGCTTGGCCTTGTCATACCGGTAGTTGTGATGTCAATCGCCGTCGTGTCAAAAACGGCCGGCTCCATTTGCGTGGCGATAAACCGGCGCCAGATGAGGTTGTACAGTTTCCATTGCTGGGGAGCGAGATGCGTTTTTAACTCGTCGGGGTGGAGCGACGGATTAGCGGGGCGGATCGCTTCGTGTGCTTCCTGCGCTCCTTTTGATTTGGTTTTAAACCGGCGCGGAGCCGACACCGCGTAATTTTCTCCGAAATGTTTCGCGATCGTCTCGCGCGCGGCGCGAAGCGAGTCTTCGGAAAGATTGAGCGAGTCGGTGCGCATATAGGTGATGAGTCCGGTTGAGCCGCCTTCGCCCAGTTCAATGCCTTCGTAAAGCTGTTGCGCTGTCATCATCGTGAGCTTCGCGGAAAATTTCAGTTTGCGCCAAGCGTCCTGCTGGAGCGTGCTGGTGGTGAACGGCGTCGGCGGCATCTTACGCGCTTCTTTTTTGGTAATGCCGGAGACGCTGAAAGAAGAGTTTTTTAAGTCGTCCAAAATCGCGTCGGATCCCTCTTTAGTTTTAATGTCAAATTTATCCAGTTTTTTATCATCAATGGATAGCAGATTGGCGTTGATTTCTTTTTTATTTTCGGTGGAAAGCAAAGCGGCGATCGTCCAATATTCCTGCGGTAAGAATTTTTTTATTTCTTCTTCGCGCGCGCAAATTAGGCGCATCGCGGCCGATTGCACCCGGCCGGCGGAGAGGCCGCGGATCAATTTTTTCCACAAAAACGGGGAGAGTTCGTAACCGACCAGCCGGTCCAGAACGCGGCGCGCCTGCTGGGCGTTGACCAGATTCATATCAATATCGCGCGGATTGGCCAGCGCTTCTTCAATCGCTTTTTTGGTGATTTCGTGAAAAACGATTCTTTGAATGTTTGGAATTTGTGTTTTTGATTTGGAATTTTCCAAGCCGAGGGCTTGGATGAGGTGCCAGGCGATCGCCTCTCCTTCGCGGTCTTCATCGGTCGCGAGGATTATTTCATCGGCCTCCTTTGCTTCTTCTTTCAGTTTTTTCACATTTGGTCTCGCTTTAAGGGGAATGAGATATTGCGGCTCAAAATCTTTTTCCACGTCCACGCCGAGTTTTGATTTGGGCAAGTCGCGCACGTGGCCGTAGGAAGACAAAACGGTATAGCCGTTGCCAATAAATTTGGAAATGGTTTTGGCTTTGGTGGGCGATTCAACAATTATCAGTTTCATAATGTGGTTTTTGTTATTCCCGCGAAAGCGGGAATCCAGGAACTATGGAAGTTCAACTTCCATAGTTTAAATTATTTTTTGTATTGCATATGTATTTTGCCCGATATTTTTTACCGCCTTTTTTAATTCTAACATAGTCAGCGCGGTCAGGGCGACCGATGGCGCGAGCCGGGTTGTTTTTATTATATCGTCTATGTTCAGCGCTTCATTCGCGAGCGCGTCCATTATCAATTTTTCTTCTTTATTTTCCGGTTCAATTTTTTGAGGCCGGACTTCAGAAAGCGGGAGGTTCAGTTCTTCCAGAATATCATCCGCGTGGCGGATCAGTTTTGCTCCCTGCTGGATGAGCAGATTAGCTCCGACTGAGGCAGGGGAGTATATCGGCCCGGGCACGGCGAACACTTCTTTGCCCTGCTCCAGCGCGAAGTTGGCGGTGATAAGCGACCCGCTTTTTTCGCCCGCTTCCACGACCACCACGCCCAGAGACAAAGCGGAAACGACGCGGTTTCTTTGCGGAAAGTTGCTCGGATAAGAAGGCGTGCCGGGCGGGAATTCCGAAAGCACCGCGCCGTTTTTTGATATTCTCTCGGCCAATGAAATATGAGTATGCGGGTAAATTGATTTCTCGTCAACTCCCGAGCCCAAAACGGCGATGGTCCGTCCGCCGGCGTCCAGCGCGCCTTTGTGCGCTTCGCCGTCTATGCCAAGCGCCATCCCTGACACGACAGTGATTCCTCGTTTGGCAAGCTCGTGAGCTAAGTCGTAAGCGACTTGTCGGCCGTAAGAAGTGCATTTGCGCGCGCCGACAATCGCGACCGCGTTTTCATCTTCCGGCATAATAGAGCCGCGTGTAAAGAGCGCCGGAGGCGGCTGGTGGATCCTCCGCACCCGTTCGGGAAATTTTTTGTCATGGATTTTGATCTCTTGGATTTGCATTTCGTAATAGTTTTTTGCCATTTTACACCAGAACTCATTTCAATGCCACCTTTAAATCGCGTTTTTGAGCGCTTTTCTTTAAAAAAAGCGCGAGGTTCGTTCCTACTAATGCCTGTCAGGGGAGTATATCAAATAAAGCAGGATATGTCGTCGCTCAGAAAAAAAAGCGATGTTTGCAAAGATAGATTTTTTAGGAAAGAACTGTCTTGGTTAATAGTTAATGGTTGTTCACTAACTATCTTAACCGACAACGGCTGTCTTATTTTATTTTCACAATGTTGCGCTTCGGAGCGGAATGCAGGAGTGATATTTTGACGGCATCCTCAAAGGTGTTATAATGGCAGTATGGAAAGAAAAAATACGCTTATTTTAGCCGTGTTTGTGATTGCTTTTGCGTTGGTGGCGGGCGGTTTTTTCTATTATCGCGGCAAATTGGGAAAGCCAGCCGGCGAGTCGCCCAAGCGCGTTGAAAACAAGGCTCAAGAGATCAACGGCCGGAAATATTATTCTCAGATAGAGATTGAATCGCGGGCTTTTTTCTTTGCGCCAGACGTGTTTGAAGTGAAGGCGGGCGAGAAGGTGACGGTGATGGTGCGTTCTTTCGGCAATCATATTTTCGTGATAGACGAGCTTGGCGTCAACGCCAAGACGCCCGACGGGCAAGTGACCAAAATAGAATTTATTCCCAAAGAAAAAGGAGTGCACCGGTATTACTGCTCTCTGCCTGGCCATCGGGAAGCGGGCCAGGTCGGTACGCTGGTCGTTCAGTAAGGGATGAAAAAATATTATTTTTATCATTATCGTCGTTGCGGTAGCGGTGTCGGCGGCGCTTGTTATCTGGCGTTTTGGCCAGGAAACAGGTGAATATGCAGAGACCATATCATCCGCTACATCGGCGCCGACGCGTCCGGCCGCAACCGGCGCTCAAGACATTACGGCGGCCATCGATAGCCAATTGAACGCGATAGACACCAATAAACTTGACGGAGAATTTTCCGATATAGACAAAGATCTACAGTCGCTCTAAAAGATAAACAAAAAACCCGCCGAAAGCGGGCTTTTTGTTTTATATTTTTCCGACCAATCCCAGACCGGGCTCAAGAGTTTTGTCGCCCGGATGCCAGTTGGCCGGGCAGACTTTTCCTTTATGTTCCCGCACGAATTTGGCGGCCTGCAGTTTGCGCAAAAGCTCGTCGGCGCTCCGGCCGATGCTGTTGTCGTTGATTTCCATTGATTTTAAAATTCCGTCCGGATCAATGATAAAAGTGCCTCTTAACGACAGGCCTTCTTTTTCAATGTAAGTGCCGAATTGCCGGCAAAAATTGCCGGTCGGATCGGCGAGCATCGGAAATGTGACTTTGGCGATGGCCGGCGAAGTGTCGTGCCAGGCCTTATGCGTGAAAACCGTATCGGTAGAAACGCTCATCACTTCGGCGCCAAGTTTTTTGAATTCTTCATATAAGTCGGCCGCCGATTCCAGCTCGGTCGGGCAGATAAAAGTAAAGTCGGCCGGATAGAATATCAGCACCAGCCATTTTCCGTTATATTCCGAAAGGCGCACTTTTTTTATTTCATCGTTGTAGTACGCTTCCAACTCCAGATCCGGAATTTTCTCATTGATTGTGAGCATCGAGGTCGGGCTTCCGCCCGCTGATTCCCAGCTACCTTATTGCTATTTGTCTTTGCAACAAAGTAGTAGAGTTATTAAATATTCCCGTTGTTGCCTGCCCGCCATAAGCCCGCCTGCCAAAGCCTGTCAAAGAAAGTTTGTAAAATACCGAGTAAGTTATCTTGCGGAGTATCATTGAAGCACGGTGCTAGGCTTATGGCGGGCAGGCCTAACACCGAGTAATGCCGCTTTTTCCGAATGATAGCATATCCGTATCGTTGGGCATGCTTCCCTGACAGGCATTGGCAGGCGGGGAAACTCGACCTCGCCACATTGAATTGTATGGCGAGATTTCCAACACAAAACTTTCTTTACTAATTTTACTCTTGTTTTAACGATAGCGCAAGCCCGCCTAAGTTTTTGGACTGGCTTGATGTTTACATACTATATCAATATAGTTTAAGATAGTCATTGTGCCTTTAATTCAAGAAATAGTAGAAGATTCTTGTCCAAAAATTTAGCGTGGGCAAGGGTATAATTTTAAGATGAGATTTCTATTCAAAAAACCATATTTTATCGCTGTTTTAGGCGGTGTTTTGGCGGTATCTTTGGCCGGTGCTGGAGTTTATTGGCGGTATAAATCGCGCCATTTTGAGACATTGGTCGTCAAAAAAACCGATATTCGCGCCGATATTTCGGCGCGAGGCGAAGTGATTGCCGCCGAGAGCATAGATCTTGGATTTGGAGCGGACGGCAGGATCTCCGATATTTTAGTAAGCGCGGGCGGCAAGGTCGCTTTCGGAGACAGGTTGGCCCGGCTGGACACGGCTAAATTGCAAGCGGAACTCAAGCAGTATCAGGCCGAAATAGAAACGGACAAGCTCAAGCTGGTGCAATTTTTATCGGGCGCGCGAGCGGAGGAAACGGCGCTGGCCGAGTCAAAAGCGAATCTGGCGAAAACGGCGCTGGACAACGCGCGCAAGGAGTTGGATGATCTGAAATTGAAAACGGAAAACGATTTGTCGGAGCGATACGCTTTCGCTTTGGATTACGCCGACACGGTCTTGCTCAACGCCGACAATGCCGTCAAGCCGCTTGCCGGGATTTATTCTGATAACAATAAATTTTTTGATATATTCATAATTCCGGACTCGCAAAAAAAATCGGAAGCGGAATGGCAGGCGATGTTTGCTCGGTCGGCGCTGGGCAACATCAAGTCCGTTCAGGAATCGTTAAAAAAAGATCCGTCGCGGAAAAACATTGATCAGGCGCTCGCGCAATTCAAGATCAATCTGGAGCTGATCCGGTCCGCTTTGCAAAAAACGGCTGATGTTTTTGAAACGGCGGCGATGGTTTTCGGCGCGCCCGATATCGGCGCGTTTAAAACAACCGTGGCGGTTCAACGTTCTCTCATCAATTCCGCTCAGACGACCGTTTTGACGATGGAGCAAAATATCACTTCGGCCAAAATTAATTCGCAAGTGGATATAAATAAAGCCGAGCGCGGCATTGAAACGTTGGAATTAGCGTTGAAAACGGCCGAAGACGAACTGGCTTTGAAAAAAGCGGCGCCACGCGAGATAGAGCTGAATGTTTACCAGGCGCAAATCAAAGAAAATGAATCGCGCGCTGAAGTGCTCAAAAACAAACTGGAAAATTCCGTTATCAAAGCGCCAGCCGACGGCGTTATTGGCGCGGTGCGCAAAAAAATCGGATCGTTCGCGAAGGCGGACGAGCCGGTGTTTTCTTTAGCCTCATTTTCTGACGCGGAGATAGAAGCGAAATTAAGTTCCGCCGACGCGGAGCGCGTCAGGGCGGGCGACACGGTTTCTCTTTCAATAGACGGCGGAAACTACGATGGCAAAGTGATTGGCTTCGCCGGTGATACGGCGCGGATATATTTTCAGGGTGATTCCAAACAAGCGCCGGTCGGGGCGGTTGTGGATATCAAGATACACAGCGTGGTCAAAAACGGCGTTACTTTGGCGCCGAAAGAGTTTGTTTTTGAGGAAAATGGCGTCAAAAAAGTGAATTTGCTTGAGAATAACTCTAAAAAACCGATCGCGGTGATCGTCGGTCGCGAATGGGGCAATCAAATAGAGATAGAGGAAGGTGTCTCGGACGGGGATATCATAGCTCTCTAAGCGCTACTGTGGTATAATTTAGAATGTTGTTATAAGAAAACCGCAGTCCTTTATGCGCATTTTAATGTTTGGATGGGAATTGCCACCGCATAACAGCGGTGGTCTGGGTGTGGCGTGTTTTTATCTTGCCCGGGCGCTCGCTAAAGCCGAGGCGGAGGTGTTGTTTGTTTTGCCTCGCGCGATTGACGCGATACCGGCCGATTTTAAAATTTTATTCGCCGACAGTTCAATGCGCGTGCGGGTGATTGACTCGCCCCTCGTGCCTTATGTTACTTCTCAAAGCTATTCCGCTTTTTTGAGCCAATCGGCCCGCTCGCGCCTTTATGGCAATACGCTTTTTGAGGAAGTTTTGCGCTATGCCAAGAAAGCCAAGCGCATCGCAAAGACGGAGCAGTTTGACGCGCACGACTGGCTCTCTTTCCCGGCCGGCGTTCACGCGAAAGTCATTTCCGGCAAGCCGCTGGTGGTGCATGTGCACGCGACGGAGTTTGACCGGACCGGTGGGCACGGCGTCAATCAATTCGTTTATGAAGTTGAAAAATACGGTATGGAGATGGCGGACAAAGTGATTACAGTGTCGCAGCGCACCCGAGATCTCGTCGCGGAAAAATACGGCATACCGAAAGAAAAGATTGAAGTGGTTTACAACGCGGTGGACGATTTCAGCGCGCCACCGAATCAAAAAAAAATATCCGATCGGCCAACCATTTCTTTTGTCGGGCGGATTACACTCCAGAAAGGGCCGGATTATTTTCTGGAAGCGGCTAAAAAAGTTTTAAAGCACGAGCCGACGGCGCTTTTCGTGATGGCGGGCGACGGCGATATGTATCACAAGATGGTGGAGAAGGCAACGCATCTTGGCATTGCCGACAGCGTGCTTTTCCCAGGCTTCGTGCGCGGTGATGATCTCGCGCACGTTTATCAGTCAACCGATCTTTTCGTGATGCCTTCCGTTTCCGAGCCGTTCGGACTCTCGGCCATTGAAGCGCTTCAGTACGGCGTGCCGGTATTGATTTCCAATCAAACTGGCGCGGGCGAGTCTTTAAGCCATTGCCTGAAAGTGGATTTTTGGGATGTTGATGAAATGGCGGCCAAAATGCTCGCCGTCCTAAAATACCGCGAATTGCGCCAGTGCTTGTCCGAATTCGGCCGTCAGGAAATATCAAAGTTCAGCTGGGATAAATCGGCCGGGCAATGTTTGAATATTTACAATAATTTGGTAAATTATGCGTAGGTTTTGTTTTGTTAATGAAAGCTTGGTGTTGAGAATCTCGTTATACAATTCAATGTGGCGAGGTTCGACCTCCAACAACAATAATTAATATCAATTCAAGTCTCCGCCTCAAAGACAAATAGCTCTTGTAAGAGTTGAGAGTCAGCGGGCGGAGGTCAAACCTCAAATGCCTAGCGTCTGTTTTTATTTTCAAGTGCATCAGCCGCGTCGGGTGAAAAAATACTCGATATTTAACATTGGCCGGGACCATGATTATTTCAACGATCAGTCGGAGACCAATTTAAACAATAAAAAAATATTTGAAAAAGTGGCGCGCAAATGCTATTTGCCGGCCAATGAAGTTATTTTAGGGCTTTTGAAAAAGCACCCGGATTTCAAAGTGAGCTATTCTCTTTCCGGCGTGTTCCTGGAGCAGGCGGAGGAATATATGCCGGAAGTGCTGAATTCTTTTTACAAGCTGGTCAAAACCGGGCAAGCGGAGCTTTTGTCGGAAACTTACCATCACTCGCTTTCTTCGCTTTATTCCTTTGACGAGTTCAAAGAGCAGGTGGAAGCGCATCGCGCTCTGATCAAAAAATTTTTCAATTACGATCCGGCTGTATTCAGAAACACGGAGTTGATATATAATAATGATATAGCGCGTTACGCCGAATCTTTCGGTTTTAAAGGGATTATCGCGGAGGGTAAAGACGATGTTTTGGGTTGGCGCAGTCCGAATTTCGTTTATCGCCCCAAAGGGCTCGCACAAATAAAACTGCTTTTGAAAAACTACAAACTTTCCGATGACATTGCGTTTCGTTTTTCTTCGCGCGACTGGGCGGAGTGGCCTTTGACGGCCGAAAAATTCGCTCACTGGGTGTCCGGGCACAACGGTAGCGGGGAAGTGGTGAATTTGTTTATGGATTACGAAACATTCGGCGAGCACCAATGGGAGAGTACGGGGATTTTTGAATTCTTGAAAAAACTGCCAGAGGAAGTGTTCAAGCACCCGAATAATAATTTCAAAACGCCGTCGGAAGTCGTCGCTTCGTATCCGGCACGCGACGAGATAGACGTGGAGCAGCCGATTTCCTGGGCGGACATAGAGCGCGATCTCTCCGCTTGGCGGTCCAACGCGATGCAATACGCGGCGCTTGATCGGGTTTACGCTCTGCGCGACGAAGTGCTGAAAGTGGGATGCGAAAAAATTCTGCGCGACTGGCGGCGCTTGCAGACTTCAGACCACTTTTACTATATGTGCACCAAGTGGTTTGCCGACGGCGACGTCCATAAGTATTTTAACCCCTACGAATCGCCGTACGAAGCTTTTATATCCTATATGAACGCTTTAAACGATTTAAAATTTAGAATTGATAATAACTTGAAACTTAAAACATGAAACATGAAACATTCTTAGGAGGATGTTTCAAGTTTCAAGTTTCATGTTTCATGATGAACTTATGCGTTTAACCAAGATAAAGGCAATAGAAATTATGCGTCAGGTTAATGGAGGGGAGTGTTTTTTTAACAGCGACGGCAAAGTTTTCTGCAGTTTGCGCGATCTGGCGCGGGAGATTATGACGATGCCCCAGCCGGTTTTTAACCATCACTGCAACAGCAAGAAGTGCGATTTTTCTTCCTGGATTGCCGGCGTTTTGCGCGATGAAAAACTGGCCAAAGACGTGACCGCGGCCAATGGCGTCCGCGCGAAAATAGAGGATCTGATAATAAAGAGAGTTGAACAATTGGAAAAATATGCCTGATTTTGTTTTTGAAATTTCGTGGGAAGCCGCCAACAAAGTTGGCGGCATTCACACGGTGATATCGTCAAAAGCGCGGGAAATGGTCGCGCATTACGGCGCTAATTATTTTCTCATCGGCCCGTATTTCAAGAATAAACTGGCCGGCCAGTTTGAGCCGATCGCGCCGCCGGAATATTTCAAGAAAGCTTTTTCGGAGATAGAAAAAGAAGGCGTGCGTGCGCATTTCGGCAAATGGCTGATTGACGGCGAGCCGTTTTTGATTTTGCTTGAGTTTGACGGAGTCAAGCCGTATCTGAACGACATCAAGAGAGATCTGTGGGACTTGCACCAGGTGGATTCCCTAGGCGCGGGTTTTGATTTTGACGAGCCGGTCATTTGGGGCTACGCGGTCGGCAAGCTGATCAAGCGGATTTCCGACAATTTGCCCGAGAAAAAAGTGCTTTGCCATTTCCACGAATGGCTGACTGGCTCCGCGCTGGCGTATCTCAAAAAGGAAAAAGTACAGTTCGCTTCGGTGTTTACCACTCACGCAACGACGCTGGGTCGGAGTTTGGCGGGGCGCGGCGTTGATTTTTACAATAATTTTGAAAATATTAATCCCGTCGCCGAAGCGCGGGCCAATTTCGTCCAGCACAAGCATCAGCTTGAAAAAGCGGCCGCTTTGAACGCGGATATTTTTACCACCGTCAGTCACATCACGGCGCTTGAGGCGAAATATTTTCTGGGGCGCGAGCCGGAGATGATTCTGCCCAACGGTTTGGACATTGAAAAATTCCCTACCATAGAGGAGATCACGCGCAAGCACAATATTCAAAGAAACCGCATCAAGAAATTTTTGATTTATTATTTTTTCCCGTATTACACTTTTGACATTTCGCAAACGCTCATTTTTTACACGGCGTCGCGCTACGAATTCCGCAACAAAGGCATTGATGTTTACATCCGGGCGCTGGCCGAACTGAACAAAAAGCTGAAAGAAGAAAAGAGCAAAAAGACGGTAGTCAGTTTCTTTTGGGTGCCGGCGAACGTGTCCGGCGTCAACAAAACGCTTCTGAAATTCCGTGAGATTTTTAACGACATTCAAAACTCGCTGGAAGAAGTGGAAGAAGAAATGGAGGACACGATACTTTACTCTCTGATCTCACAGCACGACATAAAAATCAGCGAGCTTTTTGACAGCCAGATGATGCTCTCGCTTAAAAGCAAAATAAGAGAGATGAAGTCGGAAACCGATCTGCCGGCCCTAGCGACGCACGATCTGGTTGACCCGAACGACCAGATAGTCAGAGCTTTGAGAGAAACCGGCCTGACCAATAAAGAAGAGGACCGGGTGAAAATCATATTTTACCCGATTTATTCAAGCGGGTCGGACGGTCTTTTAAATCTTGAGTTTTATGAGAGCATCCAGGGGTCGCATCTGGGCGTGTTCCCGTCGTTTTATGAGCCGTGGGGCTATACTCCTCTGGAAGGAGCCGCCTTGGGCATTTCTTCGGTGACGACTGATTTGTCCGGTTTCGGAAGATTTTTCAAAACGGAACTGGCCGGGCAAGAAAACCCGGGTGTTTATATAGTGGATCGGTTCGGCAAAGGCGACGATGAAGTCGTCGGCACGCTAGCCGATATTATGCATCACTACGCGCTTTTTAACCGGCGCGGCCGCGTTGAAAATAAAATCGCGGCTTACCGGCTGGCCGCGCGCGCCGACTGGAGCATTTTCGTCAAGAATTATTTTTCGGCGCATGAAAAGGCCTTACTGAAAACGAATTACGAATCATGAATTACGAATTACATTTTTCTTTCTTCTTCTGTCATTCCCGCGAAAGCGGGAATCCAGGATTTTTTAGATTTCACTGGATTCCCAATCAAGTTGGGAATGACAGAAAGACGAGTTTCGTAATTCGTACTTCGTGATTCTTGATTCGGCATCCATGTTACTTCTTCATCAAATCGGCAATCATAAAATTCAAAAAGATATCGCCGGCAGCCCTCAATTTCTTTTAACTAACAAGCGGGGCGGGTTTTTTTATTGGCAGGAAAATCCGACTTCCCGCTATCAAGGATTTTATTTCAGGGAAGGAGAAAAGATGCTGAAAACCGTCGCTCAAATACGACTAGGAGTGTCTTTAGCGTCTAAACGGGTGAAAAACAATTTTTGGAATTTTGAAGTGGAGCGCTCAAGCGGGCTGGTTGAAAGGTTTTTTATGGATCCGCGCACCGACTCTTTGATTTACGAACTGAATAATCCGATTAGTTTTTCTTTAGTGCTTGACTGCAAGGAAATATTTGACAATGATTCCGACGGACGGTTTTACGACATATCGGAAGAAGACGGGTGCGTCGTGATTTCTTACGCCAAGAAACAGGGAAGCGCCGCGCGATATAATTATTTTTTGGCGGTGGCCGGCAAAGATTATGCTTTTGAACGCAGGGACGAGTGGGAGCCGCAAAAATACGCCTACGATGAAGCGCGCCGCGACCCGCCTTATGAACGGTATGTGTTTAACGCCGGCGTTTTAAAAGGAAAAGAATTCGTGTTTTCCGCCGGCATTGACAAAGAAGAGGCGAAAAAGACAGCCAGGGGCGCGCTGAAAGACAAAGAGCGCGTAAAGGAGCTATTGAGCGAGAAATTCAATGATTTTATCGCGGCGAATCAAGCGCCGATGGAAAATGAAGAGATGAGCGCGGCGCGCCTCGCGGCTAAATTTTCTTTGCAAAGTTTAGCGGTGTTTGACGATGCTCATAACCCAGCCGGACTCTATGCCGGCATTCCCTGGTTTGCTCAATTTTGGTTCCGCGATTTTGCCATTTCCGCTCCGCAATTGGATTTAGAAATAGAGAAAGCTATTTTTCTGAATTGTCTTGACCGGTATGAGCAAAAAGGCGCCGAAGCGTTGTCGCCGGCCGCCGATACGGAAGACCTCTTTTTCAGAGTGGCCGATGATTTGATTTACAAAGAAGCGCTTTCGGAAAAAGAAAAATTAAGAGTTAAAAATTTGCTTCTGAAATACGTTGACGGGATATTGCCTTTAAAGATGAAAGACGGTCTGGTGTTTGGCGGTCCCAAGGCAACCTGGATGGATACGGCGTTCAAAGGGTGCGGGCGGTACGGCGCGAGCGTTGAGATACAGGCGCTGGCGCTCGGCGCGCTCAAGCTCGCTTACACGCTCACCAAAGACAGAAAATATGCCCAAAAAGAATACGAACTTTTGAAAACGGTACGGACCAACTTTTGGGACGGCGCGATATTGGCCGACGGTTTGGGAGATAAAACCATCAGGCCCAATATTTTTCTTGCTTATTATTTTTACCCCGATTTGCTTTTGGAACACGAGTGGGTGAAGTGTTTTGAAAACTCCTTGAAGGCGCTTTGGCTCTCTTGGGGCGGGTTGGCCAGCTTGCAAAAAGATCATCCTAATTTTTGCGGTCGGTATCGCGGGTGCGGGGAGCCGGACCAGAGCTACCACAACGGCGATTCGTGGTTTTTCTTGAACAATATCGCGGCTTTAGCTTTGTTCAAAGTTGGCGCCAAAAAGTTTGAGGAAGAAATAAAAGCGATAATGTCGGCTGGCACGAACGATATTTTGTGGAACGGCGTCACCGGCTATTCCTCCGAGCTCTCTTCGGCTGATAATTTTTCGCCCGCCGGCTGTTTCGCCCAAAGCTGGTCCGCCGCGACTTACGCGGAGACGGTTGAGAACATATATGGAGGTCGGATGCCGATAGATTAGTCTCTCTCGGTAAGCGTTACTTTGAGGCGCAGTTCTTTTTTGCCGCGCAAGATTGTGAGAGGGATGGCCGGGCCGATGGACGAGTTTTGGATCATCTCGTCCAGTTTGCCGTCCGCGCCGATTTTTTTGCCGTTGTATTCTATGATGATGTCATTTTCTTTCAGGCCAGCTTTCTCGGCCGGAGATTTTTTTGTGACACCGTAATCTTCCGGCAGATGTTCCGGCAGAATCCATGCCCCGGAGTTCACTGGCGCGCCGGTTTCGGCCTGTATCTCGGGATTAAGCATGACATACCGTATGCCCAGATAAGGCCGAGCGATTTTGCCGTGTTTTTTAACTTCTTCCAGGTCTTTTTTCGCGGCCGAAATGGGAATGGCGAAATTGATATTTTGCGCGCCGAACACCACGGCGGTGTTGATGCCGATCGCTTCGCCTTCCAGATTAAGCAGGGGACCGCCCGAGTTGCCGAAGTTGATGGCGGCGTCCGTTTGGATGAGGCCGCGCAGGTGGTGCGGACCTTCTTCATCAACCGCTCCGGCGACCAAAAAGCGAGAAAGACCGGAAACGATGCCCTTGGAAATGGAGTTTTGGAATTGCGCGAGCGCGTTGCCGATGGCGATCACCGTTTGCCCTAATTCCAGTCCGAAAGAGTTGCCGATGGGGATGGTCGGCAGATTTTGCGCTTCTATTTTTAAAATCGCGATGTCGTTGATCGGGTCCTTGGCCAGCACGCGGGCGCTGTGTCTTGTGTTTTGAGAAGTGGTAATGATATATTCAGCGTTTTTATCAATGATTACGTGGCGATTGGTCAATATCATTCCGTCGGGAGAGATGATAAATCCCGATCCGCCTCCGACCAAGGTCTTTTTTGTTTCTTTTTTCGGTATCGCAGTGAAAAAATTTTTCTTTTCAACCCTCGGGACGTTTTTTGATATCATTATGCTGACCACCGCCGGCAGTGACTTTCTCACCGTGACAATAACCTTTTGATCTTCATTTTGATGATTCATATCGGTATTTTATCACATATATTGCGAAAACGCCATAAAAATTCTATGATAACCTTGAATTCTGGACGAATCACTCGGGTGGCGAAATTGGTTTACCCGCCCAAACTTTTGTATTATTGCCTCCCTGGCGGAACTGGCATACGCGTACGGCTTAGAACCGTATCCCGAAAGGGTTAGAGGTTCAAATCCTCTGGGAGGCACAAAAGTTTAGGCGGGCAAGCGCGATAGCCTTAGAAGCTATTGGGAGAAATCCTGTGGGAGTTCAACTCTCCCCCCGAGCACAAATTTATGGTTATTTATTTTACAAAATATGCCAAAGATAAGTTCGGGATTTTGGCCAGTCACGGGTGCGTCGTTGAGCGCGCGCAAGTGGAAGAGGCGGTTAAGGCCTCTGATTTTACAGACGATTCAAAAGCGCCGTTGTTTTCGGCGCAGAAAGATTTTGATGAAAAACGGCTTTTGAAAGTGGTTTATAAAAAAGAGGCGGGCGCGGTGAAGATCGTCACTTTTTACCCGACTTTTAAAGACAATGGGCGAGAATAAAAAATCTTTATTTCAATACGATCCGGAAGCGGATGTGCTTTCGTGGGAGATCACCGGCCGGCCGATTGAATACGCCAAGGAGGCGGGCAATGTGATTATTCATTTCAGCAAAAACCATTCGCCGGTTTTAATTGAGATATTGGAGGCGGCCAAGCTATTGCCCAGCGCGCTGGGTGTTTTGGAAAAAATCGGCATCTCGCCGCCCAAGCCAATGTCGGCTTTGCGGTCGGAAAGAACGAATTACGAATTACGAATTATGAATTAAGAATCGAGGTTCAACCTCCGCCTGCTGACTTTTTCTCGCCTCTGGGCTATTTGTCTTTGAGATAACAAAGGAAGTTGAATTAGTTTCCAGTTGTTGGAGGTTGAACCTCAGCGGAAGCCCGATCTCAGCTACTCCAGCGGATTCTTTTGCGCCGGTTCTTTGATCGGCGAGCGGTAGCTTGATTTAAAAACATCAGTCGTAACTAGCTCGCCATCTTTGTAAATTTCGCGCGTCAGCGTCGCTTTGAGCGAGCCGTCCGGCTTTTTGTCGTATTCCACCGGGCCGATTACTTTCGTTTCTCGTCCGTCAGGCGTACCGTAAAACTCAAAGTAAAGTTTAGTGCCTTTCACTTTTGTCTGGACGAGGATGTTGGATGCGGTGTCGTTGATAAAGCGCAAATCGGGGTGCGGGCCGTAAATCGTCGCGTCAAATCCTTGCGGGTTATAATATACCACCGGCAGACTGTGCGGGTAACGCTCTGTTATTTTGAGGCCGGCGTAGATCGCCGCGCGGAACATCGTCGTGGACACCTGGCAGACGCCGCCGCCGTATTCGGGAACGGTTTTATTTCCTTTGATAACCAGCCCCGCCTGGTAACCGGACTTTTGGCTGATTTCACCTATTGTGTTAACGAAAGAGAATTCCTCACCCAGCTTGATTATTACGCCGTTTAATTTTTTTGCCGCCAAATTTATATTAAAAATTCTTGAAGCCGACGAGCCTTTAAAATCAGATTCGCCGACGGCCAGCAATGATACGAGCCCAAGATTTTCAATCGTGTCGGTTCTGATTTCCGGCTGGATTACATTTGATCTTAAGGCGATAATGCTATTTGCGCCATCAAACATCTCGTTTTTTATTTCCGCGATATTGCGCTCAATATCAAGCTCCACGCCGTTTTTGGAAAGTCCGAATTCCGTCACTTTCCCGTTTTTCATTGTGAGAACCGCGTTTTCCGGCTTTTGATTGATTGAGGGAGATATTTCAATCAGGAAATTTTTTAGTTCGTCTTCCTTAAGGCGCGTTTCAAGCTCAGCTGAGCCATCTTTTTTTACGAAGTTCAGCATATCTTTGAGCTGATCTTCGTCCAGTCTGTATTCCCGCGGTTTAGCGGAACCGTTTTGACTTGTCGGGTTGAGATAAACAAGCGTAAAGGGAGTGCGGGTGAGTATGGCGTTGGCTTTTTTTTGCGCTCCGACCGCGCCGTTTTCGCTGACGAGAGGGATGTCTTCAACCATTTCAATGTTTATATTTCGCGCGCCGAGTCTAGCGGCGTTTTCAAAAAAATCGGCGCGCATCTTGTTTTCATCGAGTCTGTAGCCGTTTTGTTCTTTGACTATTTCAAAAAGCCCGGTGTCCTGGTTATATCCCAGCGACGCGTCTTTGATCTCACGTTCTATTTTTCCGAACGATCGTTCGTAAAAATCTTTGAGCTGTTTTTCATCCGTCGCTGTTTCCAGCGCGATGTTCTTTCCGAAAAAAGCCGAGGTTATCTGATCAGTGGCGCTTTTTAAAACATCCTTGCTCCGGCCGACGCCGTATGCTTTGCCGATCGTTTTTTTCGCGTCGATGGATACGCCTATTTCTTCCGGAGCGGCTTCCCACGTTTTATCTTTGTATTTGAATTTTATTTTTTTCGCTCGCCAGTCGGCGATTTTTCGCCCGAGTGTTTGCTCGGCTGATTGGGGTGAGAGGCGGCCCAGATTTTCTCCGGCAACCGAAACCCCGTAAAGTATTTTATCGGCGTTTGAAAAAGCGAGAGCGAAAAAGCCGGCGGTCAGGATCGCCGCCAATATCAAGAAACCGAACCCGATCGCGTAAAGGATGATTTTTGCTCGGCTGATTTTTATTTTTCTTTTTTTAATTTCTTTATTCACCCCGTTAGATGTTTGTCCCTTTTTAAACATATTAATTTATCAAATCCGTTAGATATTTTTGATGTTAATACGCGCAATTAAAATTGTACATCTAATGGGGTTCATTGAGGCTTAGTTTTTTAATATGGGCAAAAAGGAAAGAAACCGTTATTGATGCGCCGGCGATCAGGACGGCAACGAGGATCAGAAAGCGGCTGTTCTCCGCGGCCAGTATTATAAAAGCGTTAAACATAGCGTGTATCGCGGTGGCAGCTGCTAATCCCAAGGCGGCGTAAAAAGCGACATTTTTTTTACGCAACACCGCGAAGGCGAAAAAATATCCGGCGACGGCCGAAGCGAGCGCGTGAATGAAGGTGGAGCTTAAAAATCTGAAATAGGCGATACCGACGGCATTTTCCATATCTTGAAGTATGTAGCCGATGTTTTCCGCCGCGGCAAAGCCGAGCGCCGCCACGACCAGATAGACCATAGCGTCCACCGGCTCGTCAAAGGCCTTGGAGCGTAAAGCGGATATTTTGGCCGCGAGATATTTCACCGCTTCTTCAATGTAAGCCAAAACGCCCAGAAACACGAAAGACAGTATGAAAAAATCTTTTCCGGCGCTTAAACCGAGCATTTTCGGCAGGTCGTATTTGCATTCGGGGCAGGCGGAGCCGTCTCCCAATACCGTTTTCATAAACAAAAACTCTAAGCCGAAAGCCAGAAAAGTGGAAATAAATCCGAAAATAAACGCTTTCAGTATCATCAGCTTCGGCTCGGGATGCTCGTCTTTTTTCAGATAATACCAAAGCCAGATCAGACTCGGCGCGACACCGAGAGCGACAAAAAAAGCCCAGTCATTTAAAGAGATGTAGGCGAGGGCCATTGTTCTATCATTAATAATTTTTTCTCATCGGCCGACGAATTTGCCGGCAAGCTTCCCCATATTTCTTCCGTCACGAACGGCATAAAAGGGTGGAGGAGTTTAATGATTGTCGCTAAAGTGAAAGCCAGTGTTTGTTTCGCGCTGTCGTCTTCTCTGGTTTTTGAATGCTCAATGTATTTATCGGCAAAATCGCGCCAGACGAAGTCGTATATGGTATGAAGCGCCTGCCCGAATTGGAATGTATCCATATGTTCGTTTGCCAGTTTAATCGTTTCGTTTAATTTTTCCAAAATCTCTTTGTCTTCTTTTGAAAGTTTTTCATTCGTAATTCGTACCTGCCCCGTAGGGAGCTTGCTCTCCTTCGGGGATTCATAATTCATAATTCCGGTTTTTGTCAGCACGAAACGGCTGATGTTCCAGAGCTTGTTGGCGAATTTTTTGCCGGCTAAAATATGTTCTTCGGCGAAGTGAATGTCCTGCCCGCCCATATTTTGCCAGATCAGGCCGAAGCGTGTCGCGTCCGCGCCGTATTTTTCAACTAAAACCAACGGATCAATGCCGGTGCCGAGCGATTTGGACATCCGTTTGCCGTCTTTGGTGAGGATGGTCGGGTGGATGTAAACATCGCTGAATGGAGCTTCCCCCATAAATTCAATACCGGAAAAAATCATCCGCGCGACCCAGAGATTGATAATATCCCGCGCGGTGGAAAGTATTTGAGTTGGATAGAACTTATCTAAATCCGACGGCTGGCCCTCCGTAGCTTTAGCAGAGGAGGGCCAGCCTAAAGTAGCAAACGGCCAAAGCGCGGAAGAAAACCAGGTGTCCATTACGTCATCAACTCCATCAAGCGGAATTTTATGTCCCCACCAGATTTGCCGCGAAACGCACCAATCTTTCGTGTTTTCCAGCCAGTCAAGATAAATTTTTTCAAAGTTTTTCGGATGTATTTTGACTTTTCCCGATTTGACGGCGTCAATCGCTTTTTTCGCTAGCTCGTCCATTTTTACGAACCATTGTTTGGAGAGGATTTGCTCTATCACGCGGTCGCATCGGTAGCAATGGCTGATATTGTGCGTCATATCCTCCGTTTTTTCCAAGAAGCCGAACGATTTTAATTCTTCAACTGTTTTTTTCCGGCAATCTTCAATATTTAACCCGTCGCATATTTTTGATTCCGCGGTCATTTTCCCGCGTTCGTTGATAATTTTTATCGCCGGCAATTTATGCCGTTCGCCGATTTCGGAATCAATAATGCTGTGCGCGGGCGTGACTTTCACCGCGCCGGTGCCGAATTCTTTGTCTATGGCGCGGTCGGCGATGATCGGAATTTCTTTGTCTTGTATCGGAAGCATAACGGTTTTCCCGATCAAATCTTCGTATCTTTCGTCGTCCGGATTGACGGCGACGGCCGTGTCGCCGAGCATCGTTTCGGGGCGGGTGGTGGCGACGATAATATAGCGAGTAGAATTTAGCGAATAGCGAGTAGCGAGCGGGTAGCGGATGAAGTATAAAATCCCTTTTTCTTCTTTGTACTCTAATTCTAAGTCGGACAAGCTGGTGGCACAACGCGAGCACCAGTTGATGACTCGTTCGCCCTGATAAATCATTCCTTTTTCGTAGTAGTGTTTGAAAGCGGCGTTGACGGCTTCTTTGTAATTTTCATCCATCGTGAAAGCGGCGCGCGACCAGTCGCATGACGCGCCCAAAGTTTTAAGCTGATCCAAAATAATATCGCCGTATTTTTCTTTCCATTCCCAGATTTTTTCAATGAATTTTTCTTTGCCGAGGTCGTGGCGCGACGCCCCTTCTTTTTTCAGATTTTTTTCCACTACATTCTGGGTGGCGATGCCGGCATGGTCGGTGCCCGGGAGCCAGAGCGTCCGAAAACCCTGCATCCTTTTTCGGCGGATTAGAATATCCTGCACAGTAGCGTTCAAAGCGTGCCCCATATGCAAACTGCCCGTCACATTAGGCGGAGGTAAAACAATAGTGTAGCTCTCAACATTTTCAGCCACTTCTAAATTATCCGGATTAAAAAAACCGCTTTCCAACCAGCATTTATATATCTCCGGCTCCGTCTTTTTTGACTCATACGGCGAGTTGAATTTGTCTGAATTATCTGATACCATAAACTACATAGTATCTTTTTTAAGGCTGGTTATCAATCCCACACATAACTACGGCGTTTAAACAATCTGTATGTTGATTATTAGTTATGTGTGGGATCAAGTAAAAGCTGTTTAACAATTTTATTGAGGAGGGTACAAATATGAGCGAATAGGTAGAACGAAACTCTTTCAGGGATTCTAAGTAGAAGTAATAGTAGTTGTCATTCTGAACAAACACTTAAATAAGAAAAGGAGGATTTATTATGTTTAAACATATTCGGCTTATGCTAAGTTTTAACGCCAAAGACAATGAAGTTGCTTTAGAGGCTGTAGAAAAAATCCGTACAGCCATAGGTGTTGAGGTGGAAATTATGAATGGTGTAGCTGTTTTGAATCAGTATGTAGAACTCCCCTTTATTTCTACGGATGAAGGTGACCGTGTCTCCGGAACCAAAGCAATTAACCGTTTCATTGATAAGCAAATATCTAAAGCAACCATCCACTCGTAATACCTAAGATCATTCTATCTCGTGGTGAAAAAAGGTAATATATAACAAAATCCGGGCTGAAATAAGTCCGGATTTTTCTTTTGGTTTTTTTATTTCAAATTAATTCAAGATTTGCGTTGGCCTCCAGTTTTTGTCGGAGGTTGTTTTTGTAAGTCATAAATAATTGCTAATTCAGCCAGTTTTTAGTATAGTTTCAGTATGGTTATTGGTAATTTTTTGGAAAAAATGGCGTATGATTGGGCAAGAAGCGAAGCGCCGGAACAAATAAAAGACGAATATTATTGCGCGACGCGGGATGTTTTCCAAGCGAGACTGGATGGCATGGTGAGTTTTTTATTGGCCGGCAAAGTCGCGGAGGGCGATGCGTATATGCTCGCCGCTATTGCCGGTGAAATCGGCAATAACTCTTTCGATCATAACCTTGGCAGTTGGCCTGATGTGCCGGGTGTATTTTTCGGTTGTGATTTAAACGGCACGCAAGCGATTATTGTATTGGCAGACAGGGGGCAGGGGGTGTTGAAGACATTAAAACGAGTTAAACCGGAACTAGAGAACGACGAAGAAGCGCTTTTTACCGCGTTTCACGAAAAATTATCGGGCAGGGCTCCCGAGTCAAGAGGTAATGGGTTGAAATTTGTCAGGGAAGCCATAGAGGGAAGCAAAAAGCATCTTACTTTCATTTCAGGATCCGCTAAGATGGAGTTAAATGAGAAAATAAATATCAGCCGCACGGAGGCAGTTCGCGGCTGTCTGGCGATAATCGCATTATGAAAATAGATTTAATAAAATTCGGCGATATTTTAGTGTCCCGCCCGGCCGGTCGCGAAGCGTATTTAGCAATGTCGGCATATATCACAAAAGATCTTAAGGAGGGTGAGGAAGTTGTCGTAGATTTTCTAGGAGTAAAAGTGTTAACTCCTTCCTGGGCGGACGAGGTAATCAGTAAATTAGCGCAGCATTATAAGGTGCGGTTTGAGAATACGGATAATCCCACTGTAAAAATGACTCTCAAAACTCTCTTGATTAATATTTAAATAATCTCACCAGTTAAACGGCCGTCCGACTGGTGAGATTTGATAGTTAGATTAATTCTAAATTCGCGTCGGCGTCTAGATTTTTCCAAGAGGTTGCTTTTTTGCGGTTGAAGTAGGCAGCGACGGCGATCATAGTGGCGTTGTCGGTGGTGAATTTCCGGTCGGGCGCGAGGAATCGCGTTTTCGGCAGTTCTTTTTTAACCGCCGTTTCAAGTTGATGTCGCAGTTTTTGGTTCGCCGACACCCCGCCGGAAAGAGCGACGGTTTTTACTTTATATTCTTTGGCGGCGCGGATAGTTTTGGATACAATCACATCAACGATCGCTTGTTCAAACGAAGCGCAGAAATGCAGCAGGAATTTTTTCTCGGCGACCCACGGATGTTTTTTGAAAAAATAAAGCGCGGCGGTTTTGAGGCCGGAAAAAGAAAAATCGTAATCTTTGCTTGCGATCATCGGGCGGGGGAGCGGGTAAAGCGTCGGGTCGCCTTTCCGGGCGAGCTTGGAAACAATCGGCCCGCCCGGATAGCCGAGTCCGAGCATTTTGGCGAATTTATCAAAAGCTTCTCCGGCGGCGTCATCTCGCGTGGAGCCGAGTATTTCGTAACTCCCCATTTTTTTCATCAATATTAATTCCGTGTGTCCGCCGGAGACAACGATATTAAGCATGGGGAATTTTACCCCATTAGAAGTAGCCACGCCGCGATCCTTCGGACTCGCGCTTTTGGCGTGAGCGCGACTTCTAACGGGGTTCATTTCTGCCGGATTTTCTATGAAATTGGAAAAAATATGGCCGGCGATGTGATTGGTCGGAATTATTTTTTTGCCGTATTTTTGAGCGATGTCGCGCGCGAAATTAACGCCCGCCCAAAGCGCGATGATGAGTCCCGGCCCTTGCGTGACGGCAATATAGTCAATTTTCTCTATTTTCACTTTTGCCTCGCGTAAGGTGCGCCGGAAAACGACCGGTAGGTTTTTTATGTGCTCGCGCGCCGCCAGAGTTGGCACTACTCCGCCGTATGGCTTATGTATTTTTATTTGCGACGAAACGACATTTGAGAGTATTTTAAATTTAGGTTTTTTATTCCCGGTGATTTTCAACACAGAGCAAGCCGTGTCGTCGCACGATGTTTCAATAGCGAGTATGAGCATATTTTTGTATTTCAAATCCTACAATATATCAAAACAAAAATAATTAAAAGCCCCATGCAAAATTGGCATGGGGCTTTGTGTGATTAAGGTTCAATTTAAAGAACTCAGTTTCCATTTATTCTGATAACGTTAACGCGGTCCAGGTTACTTGATCTACGTCAAAGTGCGTGCAGATGCATTGAGGTTGGCGACATTTCCGACATCCATTGCCAAAGCGATCCCACACTGCTTTTTCTAAATCAAGTTCCAATGCATTAGCCGTCGCTATGGTCCATGCCAGCACGTCAGAAAGTTCCAGTGCGAATTCTTTCTCAATTTCATCAAGATCAAGTTTCGCAAAAGGGACTTTTAGCGGAAGACTTGAGAGTTCGCTCACTTCTTTGAAGAGACGATTCAAAACGTTTTCAATGCCTTTTTCTTTGTTTCTCCGCCCGTAGAGCGCGGCAAAGCTCTCGCACCATTGCTTTAAACTCCATTGATCTTGCGATGTGGATAATGTTTTTTCCAGCATGAAATCTGGTCGGATATCGGGACAGGCGCAAGGAAATTCTTGACAATAACTGCATTTGCCGGCCGGATATTTCGCGATCATTATTTTAACTAACGGTAACGCGATAAAATGTTCCGCTACGCAAAAAACCCTTGCTACCACTCTTGCTAACACGATTTCAATATTGCGACTCCCTGGTGTTTTCCGGATAGCATCCTGCAGATCGCCTACCGCAAGATTGAGAAAATCTATTCGTTCTCGTAATCCATGCAAGAAAATCCTATTTCTCCTTCCGTAAAGATTAAAAAAGTGACTTGCTAATGCTTTCAGCTCCATAATTCACCTCCTTGGTTTTTAAATAACAGGTTAATTTAATGCCAGTAGCCCTACGGGGAATCGAACCCCGGTTATCAGGTTGAAAACCTGGTGTCCTAACCACTAGACGATAGGGCCGTCAGTCACAATATACAGCATTTTCATATAAAATCAATGGTTTTTATCTTAAATTTATGTTATATAATTCAAAGATTTTAATATGGCGAGGTCGGGTTTCCAACAACCAATATCAGTTTTAATCACTCTCGTCGTCTTGAAAACAAATAGCTCTGATGATAATTTATAGTCAGCGGGCGGAAGCCCGACCTCAATATATACTACATGTTATGATTTCTGAAGAATATTATTATTTAAAAGCGGGGAAGGCGTCTGATTTGACCGATCCAAAAGAGCGGTGGCTGTACCGCGTTTTTGAGATTTTCCCCGGCGCGCTGGCTTGGGGGACGTTGGCTTTGCTCGCTCTGCTTTCGTGGCTCGCGCCCGTTTTCATCGCTTTTTTTATCATTGCTTTTGATCTTTACTGGTTTTTAAAGACTGTTTATTTATCTTTGCATTTGCGCTCCGCTTTTAAGAAAATGATGGCCAACACTAAAGTGGATTGGCTCGCGCGCCTGAAAAGCGAAAAACCGGAGTGGTCGGAATATTATCATTTAATCATTCTCCCGTTTTATAAAGAAAGCTGGGAAGTCATCAGCGCGTCTTTGAAAAGTTTGTTGGAAACAAATTATCCGTCCGAAAAGATGATGGTGGTGCTGGCGGTTGAGGAAAGAGCGGGAGAGGCGGCTCTTTCGCTCGCGCGCCGGGCGGAGAAAGAATTCGGCGATAAGTTTTTTAAGTTTTTAATTACCGCGCATCCTAAAAACATAGAAGGCGAGTTGGCGGGGAAGGGGTCTAATATTAATTATGCCGGCAAGAAGGCGAAAGAAGAAGTGATTGATCGGGCGGGGATTGATTATAAAAAAATCATTGTTTCCGCTTTTGACGTGGACACGGTCGTCTGGCCGGAGTATTTTTCGCGCTTGACCTATGTTTATCTTTCCGTCCCGCGGCCCGAGCGCAAGAGTTTTCAGCCCGTGCCTTTCTATATCAACAACATCTGGCGCGCGCCGGCGATCGCGCGCGTGATTTCTTTTTCGGCGACTTTCTGGCACACGCTCCAGCAGGATCGGCCCGAAAGAATGACCACGTTTTCCTCGCACTCAATGTCTTTTTCGGCTCTCTTGGACGTTGATTTCTGGCAGGCGAATATGGTATCGGAGGATTCCCGCATTTTCTGGCAGTGCTTTTTGCGCTACGACGGCGACTATGAGGTTGTGCCGCTTTATTACCCGGTGTCTATGGACGCGAATGTCGTCGATACTTTCTGGGGGACGATGATGAATCAATATAAACAGCAGAGGCGCTGGGGATACGGCGTGGAAAACATCCCATATTTTCTCTTCGGCTTTTGGAAAAATAAAAAGATCGGATTATTCAAAAAAATCAGTCGCGGGTTTATGATTATTGAAGGGTTTCATTCCTGGGCGACCAACGCGTTGATTATTTTTATGCTTGGCTGGTTACCGCTTTATTTGGGCGGGGAAGCTTTTAATAATCTCGTTTTGTCTTACAATCTGCCTTTTGTCACGAAATACATAATGACATTCGCAATGGTCGGCATAGTGAGTTCTGCCTTGATGACGATTTTAATTCTGCCGCCGCGTCCGCCCGAGTACGGCAAGTGGAAACATGTGCTGATGGTGCTTCAGTGGCCCTTGCTTTTCGTGACAATTATTATTTTCGGCTCTCTGCCCGGTTTGGACGCTCAGACGCGCCTGATGCTCGGCAAGTATATGGGCTTTTGGGTCACGCCCAAGAGTAGAAAATAATTTTTTATCTCAACGCTTTTTTTATCGTTTCACGTTTCTCATGTTGCTCTTTTGTCAGGTTGCCATCTTTAAACTCATTTGCTTTTTCGCCGCAACCGCCGCATATGTCATGGCCGTCCGGATTGGGCGCGCCACATTGCTTACAAATCATTCCATACGGTTGCCATGTAAACTCACTTTTTTTATTATTTTCTTCCATAATTTTATAGTTTAATGTTTTTTGTGCGTCTTTACAGTTTGGCTCGAACTCATTTTATCCGAAATTCTTGACCGAAACCAGACCAAGGAAGCCAGCCCGCCGCCGCTCGCTACCACTCGCCACCCAGCAAAAAAGTTTTCTCTGCATTTCTGATTTTGCGCGCGCCGGATTTTTTCTTCTAAAAGGAAAAGAAAATTTTTTTGCTGGGTTCTGCTCTGACCGAGCAGGGCGACGGGATTGGCCTCTATTTTTTGCAAGAACACGGCGGAATTCCCCCCACACCCCCCTTCCGCCGTGTTCTTGCGGGGACGGACGGGATTTTTGGCGGCGGCATATCGAAGAGAATCCCATAGTAAATTGAATAAACCTCTAAATGAACCGGAAAGGCCTTTATTTTCAATTACAACACCAGATAACTCCTTGCCAAAACTAATTAGGGCAATTTTATCTGCATAAATATCAATCTCAATATTGAACTGATATTTTGCTGGATCAAAAAATTTCATCTTTCGATATTCTGCCGCCGATTGTTTATTAAGCTCTCTACTAATTTTGCTGTCGGGGGCGATCCATCGAATTGGTATGCGCTCTTTTATCCTTTTGTTGATGAAATCTTTTTGATGTTCCGGCAAAAACTCAAAAATATCTTTTCCCGATGAGACAGCACATACTTCCTTTTTTGAGTCTTTGTTAATTTTCATTGTCAGCAAAATATCAGTGAAAATTTTATCTATCCCTTCTCTCCCTTCAAAAAATCTAACCTTTGTTCTTTTATCTGCGCCAGAAGTTGCGCGCAAGAGAGGAATGAGGGCGCGAAAGTCCTTTAGAGAATCCTCTAAACGAAACAACAAAGTTTCTGGCTGTTCGGCAGAAAAAAGTTTGCGCGCGCCCTCAAGATGATATGTAACAAATCCTTTTGTGTTCAAGCGATCTAAAATGAGATTGACACTACTTCGCTTAATCCCAGTTATTTTCGCAACTTCGGAAACAAAAAGTCCTTGTTTGTTTTCCAAACACGTTATATAAACTTTTATCTCGCTTTCCTTTAAACCAAGGTGAGCGAGTATTTTTTTGATGTCTTCTAGCATATCCGTGATGTTAACATAAATGATGTTAAATTGCAACTATTTTAACATACTTTATGATACGACAAGAATTGTTATTTTACAACCAAAAAAGAAAGGAGGTTCCGATGAAGCCAGCTAACAACGAACAATGGCTGGATTACAAGTGGCAACTTGCTAATTCAGTGAGAACAACTGCGCAGATTCGGGGTTTCTTCCCCGCAATCTCGCAGGAGACACTTAAAGTCATCGAGCAGTACGAAAAGCAGTACCGCTTTCAGCTCACGCCGTATCTCTTGGATTGTCTTGATTTGGACGCGGAAGCGTTCTCTCAAAACAAGCTCGCGGGATTGTTTTTCCCGAGTCCTGAAAATCTCCTCGCAGAAGGAGCGGCGGCATATAGTCCCGATCTCATGAATTGGGAAATGCCGGAAGAGCTTGTTGTCGAGGGCAGTACCGCGTTCCAGTGGAAATACTCCGACCGGCTCCTCTATCGCGCCACAGGGTGCATGTCTATCTGCTCGTATTGCTTCGAGGCACATCGAGTAATTGACAAGCATACTCCGAAACATCCGCGAAAAACGGATTGGGAATTAGGGATGGATTTTCTCAAAGCCCACCCGAAAATCCGCGAGTTTGTTTTCAGTGGCGGCGACCCGCTTCTGATACCAGACGAGATACTTGAAAAGCGGCTGGCCGATTTGCGCTCAATTCCGCACATAGAAACCATCAGGTTTAACTCGGCGGTGCTCATGCACTGTCCGATGCGAATCACCGATGAGCTGGTCAGAATCTTAAAGCGCTACGAGGTAACGGAGCTCGGCGTACACATCGTGCATCCGCGCCAAATCACTCCAGAGTTTTCGGACGCAATTCGGAAATTCGACGAGTGCGGCTACGGATCACTCATCAAGCTCGCTCAAATCCCGCTCCTGCGCGGTGTTAACGACAGCACCGAAGTTCTACAAGAGCTTTTGTGTAAACTCGAACAACATCGCGTAAAGGGTTACTACTTGCTTCATGGTTTGCCGTGGACGCTTGGAGCAGTTCGGTTTAGGACCAGTGTTTACAAAGGCGTGGAGCTTTTGAAACCGCTCTACCGCACGATGTCGCATGTCGCATGGCCGGAGTATGTTATCGTGGCACGCGGAGGTAAGGCAACAGTTCCGCTCGAGCGAAATAACTTCTGGTTGACACGAGAAGCTGTAGACAAGCAAGTGTGGGCCATTGACGGAACACACCAACCGCTCGAAAGTTTCGCGATCGAGCGGGACGACAAATTGCTAAAGTTCAACGGAACACCCGAATTTATCTACACCAGTTATCAAGAAAAACCAGTCGTGGTTTTTCTCAACTGGAAAGGTGAATGGGAAATGTATCTCGATTCCAGCGGAGCCTAGACGAAAGTTTGGGCTCCTTTTTCTTTTCTGCTATATTTTAAG
>Ga0209542_10002535_pt1 | contig 40672 bp, 40 predicted proteins | sample RifCSPhighO2_01_FD_184028 | JGI IMG/M metagenome (GOLD analysis project Ga0209542, IMG submission 184028) | Soil microbial communities from Rifle, Colorado - Rifle CSP2_plank highO2_0.1 (SPAdes) (version 2) | ecosystem: Environmental > Terrestrial > Deep subsurface > Rock core/Sediment ... | reverse complement strand
TGGGATATAGCCAAAGGGCAAGGCGGTGGGTTTTGAACCCATGATTATAGGTTCGAGTCCTATTATCCCAATTTGTATAGCTCAATTGGTAGAGCAATGGTCTCTTAAACCAGAGGTTTTGGGTTCGAGTCCCAATACACCCATCAAAACCCTTCGTCTAATGGTAGGACGTTAACCTTTCACGTTAAGAATATGAGTTCGATTCTCATAGGGTTCAGTAAAACCTATAACTCAGTTGGTTAGAGTGCACGCTTGATAAGCGTGAAGTCGATAGTTCGAGTCTATCTAGGTTCACTAGGATGGATATGCTGAAATGGTAGACAGGCTGATTTTAGAAATCAGTGGGTAGTTCCGTATGGGTTCGAGTCCCATTATCCCCATACATCGTATTTAATATGTTAATGCACAAAAATGAAAATTGATATAAATACAAATAAGTAATTATATAAAAATTATAGGGTAAATAACGAATATCTTACAGCATAAAAGTTTCTGGCGTCTAATCGAGCGAAATATACAATGAGTCGAAAAATTACTTAGAATTGTAAATTCCAGCAGAGAAATCTAACATTTAAATATTGTTCTTACCTAATTAAGTGAAACATCTCAATAGTTAGAGGAAAGAAAAATAATTAAAGATTTTGTTAGTAATGGTGAGTGAAAACAAAGTAGCCAAAATTTAAATTTAAGAAATTAGAAGTTTTATATGATTTAAACGCCACAGAAGGTGAAAGCCCTTTATATTTTTCTTATTTTTTATTTAAACAAACTAGTAAAATAGAATCTGTGAAATTCTATTGGAAAAAGGCAAACCCATTTGCTAAGGCTAAATATACTTTTATGACTAATAGTGAACAAGTACTGTGAAGGAAAGATGAAAAGACAAAGTTAAAAGATCTTGAAATTGTTTACCTTAAGGATCTAAAGCACAAAAATGTGTTATAGGGTGCCTTTTGCATAATGAGCGGGCGATTTCTAAAGAGCTAGCAAACTATAGTCGTTAGATAAAGGTGAAGTGAAAGCGAGCTTTAATTAAGCGTTAAGTTAGTTTTTTGAGACTCGATACTAAGCGATCTATTTACTGCCAGATTGAAAGTACTTTAATACGTACTGAAGGATCGAACCCATGTATGTTGCATAATACCGGGATGAGTGGTAGCTAGGGGTGAAAGGCTAATCAAGCTTAGTGTTAGCTAGTACTCTACGAAATCTATTTAGGTAGAGCGTTTTGTTTACATTATTGTCGGTAGAGCTCTAGGTAAGTAATGGGAATTAATACTTCTACTGAGTTTACTTAAACTACGAATGGCAATAAATTCTTTTTACAGAACAGGCAGATTGCGGGCGCGAAGGTTCGTAATCAAAAGGGAAACAGCCCAGAATATCAGCTAAAGTCCATAAAAATAATTAAGTGTATGAAATAATTCAAAGTGTTATAACAATTAGGAGGTTGGCTTAGAAGCAGCCATCCTTTAAAGAAAGCGTAACAGCTCACTAATTTTATAAAAGCATTATAGAGTTTTATGATATAACGGACTAAAATTATTTACTAAAGCTATATGTAAATCGGTAGTAGAGTATCTTATAATTTAATAAGGTGAATTCGTGAGAGTTTATTGGTATATTAAGAGAAAGTATGCCTGTATGAGTAGCAAAGAATAGTGAGAAACTATTCCACCGTATATATAAGGTTTCCTATTTATAAATTTATTTTAATAGGGTTAATCGGCCCCTAAGTTTTATAATGAAAATTATAGGCGATGGGTTTTGGGTTAAAATTCTCAAATTTTTCAGCAAGTGACAAAGGTGGTAGATTATCCAATTTTAATTAATTAATTGGGTAATTAGGACCTTTCTGGAAAAAGCTCTGAAATAAAAAAACCGTACTTAAATCGGCTCCGATATTTTAATAGAGTATATTAAGGTGATAGGATAATAATATTGAAGGAACTCGGCAAAATAGCTCCGTAACTTCGGGAGAAGGAGTACCTTTCGTAAGCAATTACTTATAGGTGTAACAGAATAGAGGGTAGCGACTGTTTACTAAAAACACAGGACTCTGCTAAGTTGTAAAACGATGTATAGGGTCTGACACCTGCCCGGTGCTGAAAGACAAAAAGGATTGGTAGAAATGCCATGAATATAAATCTCAGTAAACGGCGGCTGTAACCATAACGGTCCTAAGGTAGCGAAATTCCTTGTCGGGTGAGTTCCGACCTGCATGAATGGTGTAACGACTTCCCTACTGTCTCCAGTATTAACCTAGTGAAATTAAACTTGCTGTGAAGATGCAGTATATAAATGATTGGACGGAAAGACCCTGTACACCTTTACTATAATCATAAATTGTTTTTAAAGCATTGAATATGTAGAATAAACAGCCAGCTTATTACCCTTTAACGCTAGTTAATTGTTGAGGCGTCGGTGAAATACTGTTTTTTTAATCTTTAAAACTAACTAAAATTTTTAGGATATTTTATGACTGGTAGTTTGACTGGGGTGGTCGCCTTCTAAATAGTAACGAAGGCGTGCAAATGGTAATAATAATTAATCAAAAATTAATTGAAAACTTAATGGTAAAAGATTGCTTGACTGAGTAGATTGACAGATCGAGTCAGAGACGAAAGTCGGCCATAGTGATCCAATAGTGCTGAATGGAAGGGCTATTGCTTAACGGATAAAAGGTACGTCAGGGATAACAGGCTAATGGGCCCTAAGAGTCCTTATCGACGGGCTTGTTTGGTACCTCGATGTCGACTCATCACATCCTGGAGCTGCAGGCGGTTCCAAGGGTTAGGCTGTTCGCCTATTAAAGTGGTACGTGAGTTGGGTTTAGAACGTCGTGAGACAGTTCGGTTCCTATCTGTCATTTTAATAAAAACTAAAAAAATGTTTCTTTTGTACGAGAGGATTGAGAAATGTATACCACTGGTAAATCGATTGTATTGTTAATAGCATTGTCGAGTAGCTACGTATAAATTTTATAATTGCTGATAGCGTATAAGCAAGAAAATAATTTTTATGTTTTTTTAAGCGGTCGTAGATAATGACTTTCTATAGACGCGAAATTAAATTTGGTGACGAATGGTTTACGCGTACTAATTTTGAATTTTTGTGTATGGCTTTTTTGCAATTTTTATTATAATTTTATAATCCTATAGTTTAATGGTAAAATATTTCGCTCATAACGAAAGGTTATTGGTTCGATTCCAGTTAGGCCTACGTTTGGGATTGCATAGTTTAATGGTAAAATCAATACCTTGCACGTATTAGATATCAGTTCGATTCTGATTGCGTCCATCTTTATTTAGCAGAGTGTAGCATAATAGGTAATGTGTCTGTTTTGGGAACAGAAGATTATAGGTTCGAGTCCTGTCACTCTGAGTTTTAGTGTAACTTAATTGGTAAAGAGTTAACTTGTCGAGTTAAAAGATGCAGGTTCGAGTCCTGTCACTCTCAAGTATTTTTCTATTTTATTTAGTATATATTAAAGACAGGGAGGCGTAAACCCATCTAAACACCGTGAAACCTTATATATGATTCTGCAAGCTACTGACTACAACAAAACCCGGTAAGTTTAATAATCAGTTGTCTTAAAAAAAGTTGAGAAAAGGCAGTAGCCTGGCTTTAAAGCTAGTTTAATTATGTCAAGTAATTTTTGTAACTTTGGTGTTTTTTTACCCAAATTCTAAGCTTTCTTTTAAACTAGACAATGGATTTTTTTAAATTATATAGTTTTTTGAAATTTACACTTACGTTTGATTTTTTTTGACTGTTTTAGAACTGTAGCCTACGTGTATTGCATTTTTTGTCACTTTTTAATAAAAGGTTATTTGTTTTTTGAGGTATTGTAAATGGAAACATACCAGGCTCATGCCCTGACGATGTAGGTTCGAGTCCTACCCTCCTGATTAAACTATTCTCTTTTATCAAACTAATTTAAAGATATTATATTATATATAAGTAATTTCATTACTTATATAAACAATCGTTGGGTTTTATTCTGGCTCCGAGTGAACGCTGGTAACATATTTTAACACATGCAAATCGAACGAAAAGCAAATTGCTTTGAGTGGTGACCTGGTGAGTAGTATAGGAGAATTGAGGTGTGGGTTAGGCTAAATACCTGAATTTACTAAAAAGTAAAAGATTTATATCGCCTACAATAGAGCTTCTAAAGGATTAGGTAGTTGTTGTAATAATTATTCAACAAGCCGACGATGCTTAGCTGGTTTGAGAGAATGATCAGCCACATTGGGACTGAAAACGGCCCAAGTCTTCTAAAAGGGCAGCAGTGGAGAATATTTGACAATGGGCGAAAGCTTGATCGAGTAATGTTACGTGGGTGATCAGAAGGCTTAATTGCTGTAAAACTCGTTTCGTCAAGGATTATAGTGCAATCGTACTTGAAGGAGAAGCCCTGACTAACTTCGTGCCAGCAGTCGCGGTAATACGGAGAGGGCAAGTGTTATTCGCATTGACTGGGTGTAAAGGGTGCGTAGGTGGCTTGTTAAGTTTCAAAGTAAAGGTTAAACTCAAAGTTTAAAGGCTTTTTAATACTAACAGACTAGAGTTTACTAGAAGATAGCTGAACATTAAGTGTAAAGGTGAAATTTTTCGATATTTAAAGGACATGCAATAGGCGAAGGCTGCTATCTATTTTAATACTGACACTGAGGCACAAAAGCATAGGGATCAAACAGGATTAGAGACCCTGGTAGTCTATGCCCTGACCGATGAATATTGATTATACTGCAAGGTATAATTAAGCTAACGCGTAAATATTCCACCTGAGTACTACGACCGCAAGGTTAAAACTCAAAGAAACTGACGGAAGATTGTATAAGCGGTGGAGTATGTGGTTTAATTTGATATAACGCAAAGAATCTTACCAACCCTTGAATACAGGTTATCTTAGTTGTAATTCGGGTTTCCCGCTATTACTAGCTTTTTTATATAATATATTCTATATATTATATTGACTTGTACAGGTGCTGCATGGTTGTCGGCAGTTCGTGTTGTGAAATGTTTTGTTAATTCATTTAACGGACGTAACCTTCGGCTTTATTTGTTTTCAAAAAAAATAAAGCAACATTAATTTGAAAATTAATTGAGAGGAGAGGAAGTCAAATCATTATGGCCTATATAGGTTGGGCTACACACGTACTACAATGGTAATTACAATGTGAAGCAAAAATGCGAGTTTTAGCTAATCATTAAAAATTAACCTTGGTTCTGATTATTCTCTGCAAGTCGAGAGTATGAAGTAGGAATCGCTAGTAATCGCAGAATAGAATGCTGCGGTGAATATATTCTCAATCTTTGTACACACCGCCCGTCACGCCATGGGAATTGGTTTGATTAGAAGTGGTATAGACCAGGATTCAGGTTTCTTTTAATTTTTTTTTAAACTTATCGTTTCTTGGCACTAGTCGCGACAATTAGATTAAGGACTGGGGTGAAGTCGTAACAAGGTAGCGGTAGGGGAACCTGCTGCTGGACAAAATTTTTTTAAAGGGTATGTTTTATTTTAAATTAATAAATTCTATAAATTACAAGTTTTAATGATGATAAATAGATTATTAAATAATTTGACAAGTTTTTTTACTGATAATCGTTGGTTATTTTCGACTAATCACAAAGATATTGGTACGTTATACTTAATATTTGGCGGGTTCTCTGGTATTATAGGTACGATATTTTCTATGATTATAAGGTTAGAATTAGCTGCTCCAGGTTCTCAAATATTGGGTGGTAATAGTCAGCTTTATAACGTTATTATTACAGCACATGCTTTTGTTATGATTTTCTTTTTTGTTATGCCTGTTATGATAGGTGGTTTTGGAAATTGGTTTGTACCTTTAATGATTGGTGCTCCTGACATGGCTTTTCCTAGACTAAACAATATAAGTTTTTGGTTATTACCACCTTCTTTATTCTTGTTATTATGCTCTTCATTAGTAGAGTTTGGTGCTGGTACTGGATGAACAGTTTACCCACCATTAAGTTCAATTGTAGCTCATTCGGGTGGTTCGGTCGATTTAGCCATATTTAGTTTACACCTTGCAGGTATATCTTCTCTTCTGGGCGCTATAAATTTTATTACTACAATATTTAATATGAGAGTGCCGGGTTTGTCGATGCATAAGTTACCGTTATTTGTTTGATCCGTATTAATTACGGCTTTTTTATTATTATTTTCTTTACCTGTATTAGCTGGTGCTATTACTATGCTTTTAACAGATAGAAATTTTAATACTAGTTTTTTTGATCCATCCGGAGGTGGTGATCCTATTCTTTACCAACATTTATTTTGGTTTTTTGGTCACCCGGAAGTTTATATTTTAATTTTACCGGCCTTTGGTATAGTTAGCCAAATTATTGGAACCTTTTCTAATAAGTCTATTTTTGGTTATATAGGTATGGTCTACGCTATGTTATCTATTGCGGTTTTAGGTTTTATTGTTTGGGCTCATCATATGTATACTGTTGGGTTAGATGTTGATACTAGAGCTTATTTTACTGCTGCTACCATGATGATTGCTGTTCCAACTGGTATAAAGATTTTTAGTTGAATTGCTACATTGTGAGGAGGTCAAATAGTAAGAAAAACACCTTTACTTTTTGTTATAGGCTTTTTAATATTATTTACATTGGGTGGTTTAACGGGAATTGTTTTATCCAATGCCGGACTTGATATAATGTTACATGATACTTATTACGTTGTTGCACATTTTCACTACGTTTTATCGATGGGAGCCGTTTTTGCTTTTTTTGCTGGATTTTATTATTGATTTTGAAAAATTTCTGGCTATACTTACAATGAGATGTATGGTAATGTTCATTTTTGGTTAATGTTTATTGGTGTTAATTTAACATTTTTTCCAATGCATTTTGTTGGTTTAGCGGGTATGCCGAGAAGAATTCCAGACTATCCTGATAATTACTATTACTGAAATATATTATCTTCTTTTGGTTCTATTATATCTTCAGTAAGTGTTATAGTATTTTTTTATTTAATATATTTAGCTTTTAATAATAATAATACCCCTAAATTAGTAAAATCCCTTCATTCTATTTTTTCACCATATATTAGCTCTTTAACTCAACGTTTTTTAGCTATTCCTTCGATTAAATCAATATCCGATTCCTCGTTTTTTAAATTTAAGGTATCTTTTGTACTTTTTATAACTACTTTATTTGTTTTTTTTACTTTTCACGATTCCTTATTATGTTTAAATGATCATACTAATTCTTGAAAAATTGGTTTTCAAGATCCTACCACCCCTATCGCTTATGGAATTATAAAACTTCACGATCATATACTTTTTTTTTTAGCTGTTATTTTATTCGTAGTGGGTTATCTTCTACTTTCTACTTATAGAAAATTTTACTACGGCTCATTAAATAACGATCTTCCAGAATCGAAAAATATTTCTTTGTTTTCTACACTAATAAATACTTATAAAGAGAATTTATCTTTTAATGTTGTTAATAGGACGTATAACATAAATCACGGTACAACAATAGAGATAATTTGAACCATTTTGCCAGCTTTTATACTTTTATTTATTGCTGTTCCTTCATTTGCCTTACTCTATGCTATGGACGAGATTATTGATCCTGTATTAACTGTTAAGGTAATAGGCCATCAGTGGTATTGAAGTTATGAATACTCGGATTATTCGGTAGTTTATTCTAATAGATTATTTGATTATGATTCTATTGACCGTTTTGCTGCTATGGAAATGATGTATAAGGACATGGGCTATTTAAAAGACCGTTCTTTGTTAAGTTATTTATATATACCTATGGTAATTCCAGAAACAACTATTAAGTTTGATAGCTATATGATACACGAGGCTGAATTAAATTTAGGCGATTTAAGATTATTAAAAACAGATATGCCTCTTTTTTTACCAAAAAATACACATATTAGGCTTTTAATTACTTCTTCCGATGTTTTACATAGTTGAGCTGTTCCTTCTTTTGGTGTTAAGGTCGATGCTGTTCCCGGAAGACTAAATCAAACATCTTTATACTTGAAAAATACAGGAACTTTTTACGGCCAATGTAGTGAACTTTGCGGAGTTAATCACGCTTTTATGCCTATAGAAGTCTACGTAGTTAATCCGGTTTATTTCTATAATTACGTATATATTTATTTTAAAAATTTTAGTTTAATATAATAAAATCGACGGGTGCTTGATCCGGTGACTTATCGGCTAAAATAAAAATTATCTTGTTCTTTATAAAAAAAAAACAGTTAATAAATTTATTTTTTTTGATTAACCTGTTCTATTTTGTTTGTGCATAAATATTTTTTTAAGTAATATTTAATAAAATTACCTGAAATCATTTCGAACTCAAATGGTAAAAATTTTTAATTGATGTTTTATTTGATATATAAATCGAAAAAAGCATTTTTTTCAAGGTTAAATTCGCTAAATATGGGATTTTTTTTAAATGTTTAAATTTTACAAACATAGATTGTACAAGAAATATCAAGATGAATTATGAGGTCATATAATAAGTAAGAAGCAATTTTCTTATAATAAACGGTCAATATTATTGAATTACAGGGATGTAATTTTAAGAAATCGCTTACGTATAAAAACTAAATTTAAGTATTTTCGTAGAGGCTTTCTGAAAAATTTAAACTATACCTTGTTACTATTTAAATTTTTTAGAAAAAGTATTCGTGTCTTATCTTTTAAAAGAAGAGAGTCTCTTATTGTTCCGTTATCTTTAGGATATATAAGTTTTAGACGTAAGCGTAAGGTTTTTTTTAGAAGCTCAAAAATTCTCAGTTTGCTAAAAATTAATATACTTTGTACTAATTTTTCCAGTTTAAATAGGATTTGTACAAACGTTTATCAAGTTCGCCCTTGTTTAAATATTTATAAACAATCCAAATCGTTTCAACTTCCTACCATTATTACCAACAAAAGATTAGCATTTTATAATTCAAAGGTCTTTTTAAGGACAAATAATTTACAGTTCGTAATAAAAAAAAAGTTGAATCTTCGTAAACAAAAGGTTTTTTTTTATTCTGTTCATATAGCCGCACCTAAAAAAAAAACCAAAAAATGGTCTTTGTTTGCTTTGAAAAATATTTATTATAAAAAAGTTTCCTTATTTTTTGGTTTTCGAAAGGTAGTGGATTTTTTTAAAATTTATAATTTAGCGCGCAAATTGTCAAAAGCTAACGTTTTTGCCGTATTTTTAATGCTTGAGGGTAGGTTAGAAAATTTTCTTATGAGGCTTAATCTTTTCCCTTCTCTATATTTTATAAAAAAATTTATTGAACATGGCAATGTGTTCGTTAATAATAAAACTATTAATTATGCGGCTTATAATTTAAATTTTAATGAAATTGTATCCTTTAATAGGAAGTATTATAAGAGGTTATATTTTTTTATTAAATTTCAACTCAAGCGGCGTAAAATTCTCATAAATTTACCACCTTTTATAGAAGCAGATTATAAGCTTTTGGTTGCTATGTTAATTAGAAACCCTGATGAATTTTCCTTAACTAAACCTGTGTCTTTTAATTTATACACGAAATTTTTATCTGTAAGCAAGTAAGGTTTATTCTAATAGGTAGCTCAGTGGTAGAGCGATGGTCTGAAAAACCATAGGTCGGTGGTTCGATTCCATTCCTACCCAATTTAAATGATTCTAGTGTTAAATAACTTAGTGGTAGAGTATTAAATCTTCGGATTTAAGGCGGCGGTTCGATTCCGCCTTTATTTATATATCTATACTTAAATGTTTAAGAATGCTAACAAATTATTTGTTAATAATTTTTTGCCTTTTAGCCTTATTTTGTAGTTTTATGGTTATTGCATCGAAAAATCCTATTCATTCAATTTTATATTTGATTTTGGTTTTTTGTAATGTTACATTTGTTTTAATACTGTTGGGTGTTGAATTCATAGCGATCATATTTCTTATTGTTTATGTGGGCGCTATAGCTGTTTTGTTTCTTTTTGTTGTTATGATGTTGAATATAAAAATTTTAGAGTTGGATGAGGTTTTTTGGAGGTATATCCCAGCAGGTTTATTAATAAGCAGCTGTTTCTTATTTCAGCTTTTCGCCTTTGCGTTTAACTTTAGCGTAGTTGAGGTTTTTAACTTATTTTTAAATAATGGTTTTTATTCAGTGCATAAGCTGTCGTTAATTTTTCCTGAAATTTATCCCCTACCAAGTTTGTTAGTTAATGGTATTTATACTGTTCCAATTTTGCCGGATTTTCAAATTACTGATCACAGTTCTGTTACTGCTATATATAAAAATGATTCATTTTTTTGCTTTGTTAAGTCGAACGGGTTTTCAATTAATCTTTTAAATTTAAGTTTTGAAATAACCAATACAGAAATTTTAGGTTGGTTGGTTTATACGTACACATTTTTTATATTTTTAGTTATTAGTTTAATTCTATTAATATCTATGATTGGTTCAATTATACTTGTATTGAATCAAAATATCAATATAAAAAGGCAAGTTATTTTTAGACAATCTTTGCGGGACTTGAAAACCTCTGTTTCTTTAAAAAATTAAGAATGTATTTATTACCTTTACTGTTCCCTTTATTGAATCTTTTTATTTCTTGTCTTTTAGGTAAATTTTTAGGAAAACGGGTTTTATTTATCTTAGTAATTAATATGTTTTTAGCGGCAATTTTTTCTTTTTGAATCTTCTATGAGGTAGGAATAAATAAATCAGTTTGTTATATAGATTTGGGAACTTGATTTCATTTAGGTTTACTAAAATTGAATTGGTTTTTCTTATTTGACAGCATTACTTCGGTTATGTTGGTTCTTGTCGTATTTGTTTCTTTATTAGTTCACTTGTATTCTATTGATTATATGAATGGAGACCCCCATATAATACGTTTTTTGGGTTATCTTTCTTTATTTACATTTTTTATGCTTATGCTGGTAACCTCAGGTAATTTTGTACAACTATTTCTTGGTTGAGAAGGAGTGGGTCTATCTTCTTACCTTTTGATAAATTTTTGGTACACAAGAATACAGGCAAATAAATCAGCTATGAAGGCTATTATAGTAAATAGGTTCGGAGACTTTGGAATTTATTTTTCTCTTTTAGTAATGTTTTTCTTTTTTAAAAGTTTTGATTTTGGTGTTGTTTTTAATCTAGTCCAGCTTCTTGATGTTCAACCAGAAGTATCCTTTCTGGGTTTTAAATTAAGAAGGGTCGATCTTATTGTCATTTTTTTATTTTTAGGTGCAATTGGTAAATCAGCTCAGCTAGGTCTTCACACTTGATTGCCTGACGCTATGGAAGGCCCTACGCCTGTCTCAGCGCTTATCCATGCAGCAACTATGGTTACTGCGGGAGTTTTTGTCCTTATAAGGTCTTCCCCTATACTAGAATATAGCATTTCTGGTTTGTTTTTAGTATCCTTGATAGGAGGGTTGACGGCTTTGTTTGCAGGTACTGTTGGTTTAGTCCAGTATGATATAAAAAAAGTTATAGCTTATTCGACTTGTAGCCAATTAGGCTATATGTTTTTTGCTTGTGGTATGTCTAATTATTCTGTAGGTTTATTTCATCTTTTTAATCATGGATTTTTTAAGGCGCTGCTATTCCTTGGTGCAGGGTCAGTTATCCACGCACTTCTGGATGAACAAGATATGCGTAAAATGGGCGGTTTGGTAAAGTTGATGCCTTTAACCTATATAGCTATTTTGGTCGGTTCTTTATCACTGACTGGATTTCCTTTTTTAACCGGTTTTTATTCTAAAGAGGTTGTTTTAGAAATAGCCTTTTCTAAATTTTCAATTAATAGTTTCTTTGTTTATTGATTAGGTGTATTTGCCGCTTTCATAACTTCTTTTTATTCTATTAGGTTAATATATCTAGTATTTTTTAGCAAACCGAATTCATACGTTAGGGCTGTTAGCTCTTCCCATGAGTCCTCTTCGTTTATTTTTTATGTATTGGGTTTTTTAGGCTTTTTAAGTATTTTTATAGGTTTTATTTTTAAGGATCTTTTTATCGGATTAGGTACTGATTTTTGAGCAAATTCAATTTTTAACCTTTATATTAATTCTGATATTTTATACGCCGAATTCTTAGATCATTACTATAAGTTAATTCCATTAATTTTTAGTATAGCTGGGCTTTCTTTCTCTTTATTTATTTATTTTATAGTATATGATTACACTTTTTTTATTGTTAAGAGTAGATTTTTTCGTTATGCTTATTTCTTTTTAGCTAAAAAATGATATTTTGATCTCTTGTATAATAATATTTTTGTATTTAATTTGCTTAGTGCATTTTATCTTCTTACCTTTAAGGTTATCGACAGAGGTTTAATTGAGTTTTTTGGTCCCCTAAATCTTGTTAGATTAATTAATAAATTTTCTGTTTTGCTTAGCTCGCTTCAAACAGGATTTTTATATAACTATATATTTATTGTTTTGTTAGGTTTAATGTTTTTTATTAAGTTAATATTTTCTTTATTTTTTCCGGATTTTAATGCATTTTTTAATTTTGGCCTATTTGCATGTTTATTGAGCTTGGTAATATTTTTATCCTTTGATAGTAAAAAACAAAATACTTAATGAAAAATATATCCTTTAAGGTAAATGATTTTCAATATACAATAAATAACAAGTTAACACTTATACAAGCTTGCTTGAAAAATAAAGTTGATATCCCTAGATTTTGTTTTCACGAAAAATTATCTATTGCTGGTAATTGCCGTATGTGTTTAGTAGAGGATTTAAAACAAATTAAGCCTTTAGCTTCATGTGCAATTAATGTTTCCAATTCGATGAGCATCTATACAAATACTCTGAAAGTAAAAAAGGCTAGGGAATCTGTACTTGAATTTTTGTTAGCTAATCATCCTTTAGATTGCCCCATTTGTGATCAAGGTGGTGAGTGCGATCTACAGGATCAATCCATAGTTTTTGGTAGTGATCGTGGTAGATTTTACGAATTTAAGAGGGCGGTAGAGGATAAAGACTGCGGTCCCCTTATAAAGACTATTATGAACCGATGTATACATTGTACACGTTGCGTTAGGTTTAGCAACGAGGTAGCTGGCGTTAATATTTTAGGTATTACCGGAAGGGGTTCTAAAATGGAGATAGGTTTTTATATTGAAAATTTAATGCGGAGCGAACTATCAGGTAATGTCATTGATTTATGTCCGGTTGGTGCTCTAACCTCTAAACCCTTTGCATTTACCTCAAGGCCCTGAGAGCTAAAAAGTTATAATTCAATAGATATTCTAGATTCGCTTCATAGTAACATAAGGGTTGACGTTAGAGGTACTAAAATTATGCGTATACTTCCTAGAGTAAATTACAATTTGAATGAGGATTGGATTACAGATAAGGTACGGTTTTCATATGACTCATTTAGGCGCCAACGTTTGTATGACCCTATGGTGAAAGTAGGTGGTATTTTTTTTAAAATTGGTTGGAAGAAGGCTCTGTTATTTTTAAAGAAACTTTTTTCTAGCCCTATAGTCTCTAACAATAGATCTTCTTTTATTCCTTTACGGGGTTACATGGGAGACTATCTAGATTTGGAGACGGTTTATATATTTAAAAAGTTTTTACTACTAAACGGCTCTAATTTTTTTCTACCAAATATCCAAAATTCGCTTTCTAATGATTTAACTTCATTTTACTCATTTAATACACCGTTAATTAAGCTAAATGAATCCGATTTTTGTATGTTACTTGATCTTAATTTAAGAGTTGAGTTACCTGTTGTTAATTCTAAGATTAAACAATTAGTTAGTAAAAAGATGTTACCTGTTTTTGTTATAGGTTTTTACTCCAATTTTAATTATTTTGTTAAACATATTTCTAGTTCTTCTAAGACTTTGTTACAAGTCTTAGAGGGTTCGCACTGGTTGAGCACTAAAGTTTCAAAAAAGTTTTCCTCTAAGCCGATGTTTTTGATAGGGGACTCTTCTTCTTTGTTGAAAAATCATTTTTTTCTACCGCTATTTCGTTTCACCAATATATTCTGTGATAGTTGAAATGGTTTAAATATTGTTTCTAATGATTCTTCATACTTTACACTTCGAGAGTTTAGCTTATCATCTATTCACGCGCAAAATAGCAAGCTTTTAAACTTTCCTATAAATTTTATTTTAAATTTCGATAAGGTAGCTCTAGTAAAATCTTCTGCTTTTCAGGTTTATCAAGGGCATCATGGAGACGTAAACGCTATAAATTCAAATTTAATACTTCCAAGTACGTCTTTTATTGAAAAGAATACTTTTTATTCTAACACGTTAGCAGTTGTCCAAAAAACTAAAAAAATCCTTTTTAACCCCGGTAACTCGAGGGATGACTGGAAGATTTTAAATGCTTTAATCGATAATTTTGGATTTTCTTATTTTAAAGTTAGGACCTCATTCGATTTGGTTTCCTTTCTTTCAGAATCTACCCCCTTTATATTATATAAAAGATCTTCAGTATTAAATTTTTTTGGCTTTTATAGCCAATCATTTTACCATTTTTTTACTTATTCTTCAGTTAATAATAATTATTATATTTCTGATTCTATAACCCGTAATTCTAAAATTATGTCTTTATGTTTTTCTAAATTTAAAACTAAAGATTACAATTTTTTTAAGTAACCATAAATCAGTAAAACATGATAAGTAAATTTTGCTGGTTCACTGTGAAAGATTTCTAATTTTAAATTTTAAAATTCCGCTATGCGTAAATTTTTAATATCTGCCTTTAAACTTTTTGTATTCTAAACCCCTTATGTTAAATCGTATGTAGGTGTAACAAATGTAGAAAAAATGATTTTTCAATGAAATTAAATTACGATTTTTTTTTAAATAAATTTAGTAACGCGTACAATAATGATATAAGATTAGTTGATTTAAGTAATAAATGGTGGTATCACAACTGTAGAGTCCATTTTGCTGGTAATCAAAAGCATAGTTTTCATATAGTGACGCGAAGTCCGTGACCTCTTTACTCCTCTATAGCAGCTTTAATGTTTACTTTCGGTATGGTCATGCATATGCACAATTATTTTTATGGTAACTTATTATCATTAGCTGGTTTTTTTTTAATTTTACTTATGATGTTTGTATGGTGAAGGGATGTGATTCGCGAAAGTACCTTTAGTGGTTATCATACAAAAAAGGTTCAACAGGGTTTGAGGCTTGGTGTAATATTATTCATAATATCTGAAGTTATGTTTTTTTTTTCTTTTTTCTGAGCTTTTTTTCATGCTAGTTTATCGCCGAGCGTTGTTTTAGGTTCTGTTTGACCACCCCTTGGTATTAATGTTTTAAATCCTTTAAAAATCCCATTGTTAAATACTTTAATTTTACTTCTCTCTGGTTTAACTGTTACTTGAAGTCATCATGTTATTAGGGATAAATCATGGCAAAAATTTTTCTTTTCCGGTGTTGATAATGAAGAATTTAAGCCCGCTCTTTTGGATAATTATGTAATATGCGCTTTTGCTTTATTTCTAACTATATTTTTAGGCTTAGAGTTTACTGTATGGCAAGGTTATGAATATTATAAAGCTAGTTTTTATATATATGATGGTGTTTACGGATCAACCTTTTACATGACAACAGGTTTACACGGTTTGCATGTTATAATAGGTACTTTATTTTTAATAGTGTGCTTTTTTCGTCTAGTTGATTTGCATTTTATTTATAATCATCATTTTGGATATGAGGCGGCTATATGGTATTGACATTTTGTTGACGTAGTTTGGATTTTTCTTTTCTTATCTATTTATTGCTGAGGTTCTGGCGTAGATAGCTTTTTTAAGTAGTATTTAACAATGGGATTTTTATTATATTATGTATTATTTATTTCTTTTGGGTTGTGATTAGCTACTCTGCTAATTATTTCTTTTAGTATTTATGGTTCTTCGGAAAAGGTAAGATTAGTAAAAAAAGCCTCATTATTTTTTTCTTTTTTTCAATTTATATTAATACTCTTTTTTTGGGTTTTATCTGATAATATTAGCGTTTTGGCTGATTTCGATATTTATAATTTTCAGTTCCACAAGCAGTGGTTATTTCTTTATAATTTTCATTATATTATAGGGATTGATAATATTTCTTTACTTTTCCTATTGCTAACATTTTTCTTGACTCCAGTATGTATATTGATAAGTTGAAATAGTATAAAATATAAGTACAGTAGCTTTATTATCTGTCTTATTTTTATAACTTTTATTTTATTTAATATCTTTTGTGTTCTGGATTTAGTTTTTTTTTATATTTTTTTTGAAAGTATACTTATTCCTATGTTTATTTTGATAGGAGTTTGAGGATCACGTCAGAGGAAAATACACGCGGTTTATCAATTATTCTTTTATACTTTACTAGGCTCGTTACTAATGCTTCTAGGAATTTTGGTAATATATTCACACATTCAAACCACTGACATTAGAGTTTTATATAACACTAATTTTAGTTTTTATAGGCAATTAATTCTCTGGGCATCATTTTTTTTTGCTTTCTGTGTTAAGGTACCGTTGTTTCCTTTTCATATTTGGCTACCAGAGGCTCATGTTGAGGCACCTACGGTAGGGTCTGTTATTTTAGCCGGTGTTTTACTAAAATTAGGTACATACGGTCTTCTAAGGTTTGTAATTCCGATATTTTGTGACGCTACTTATTTTTTTCTGCCATTTGTTTATACTTTATGCTTATTAGGCATAATATATACATGTTGTAGTACAATTAGACAGGTTGATTTAAAAAAGGTAATAGCGTATGCTTCAGTTAGTCATATGAGTTTTGTTATTTTAGGTTTATTTACTTCGAATATTCAAGGTATAGGTGGTAGCGTTTTTTTAATGCTTAGTCATGGTATTGTTTCGAGTGGGTTGTTTTTTTGTATAGGTTGCATTTATGATAGATATAAAACTCGAATTTTAAGGTATTATAGCGGTTTAGTTTCTACTATGCCTATTTTTAGCTTTTGCTTGTTTGTATTAATACTTTCAAATATCAGTTTTCCAGGGACGAGTAGTTTTGTGGGAGAATTTCTAATATTGATAGGTTTATTTGAAAATAATCATTTTGCGGCTTTAGTTGCCACCTTTAGTATTATTTTGACAGCTGTATATTCAATTTGACTGTACAATCGAATAATTTTTAATAGGCTGACTACTCGTTATTATTTAAAGTTTTCTGACTTCTCGAAAAAAGAATTTGTTATAGGTTTTACTTTTTGTTTTATTACTATATTGTTTGGTTTAAAGGGATCTTACATTATCTCATTAATTGAGGCTCCTCTTTATGTATATTTAAGCTTTAAGTAAATTATGAATATTCTTAATTCTTTTTATTCTATTTTTGACAAAAAATTATTTGAATGTGGTTTATCTTCCGGTTACGGTCTTTTTTATAACGACTTAAATTTTTTTCATTTTGAGATATATTTTATTCTTTCTATAATTACATTTTTAGTTTTTTTTGTTATACTGTCCAATAAAAAAAATTATCGTTCTTGTTATTACTTAAATGTGGGACAGACGTTTGCGAACCTGCTTCCCTTTGCTGTTATACTACTTATCGTTATCTTAAATAACAACACTACAGATTCCTACTATTTGTTTGCTGGCTTTTATTATAATGATATTGCTATTGTTTTTTTTAAGAATATAATTTTACTTGGGTTTCTTGTTTTTATTTTTGCTATAAAACAATACATATCGCATTTTAAACACTATGATTTTGAGTTTATTTTAATCTTATTTATTTCTCTTTTTAGCAGTATATTAATATTGAATTCAAATGATTTGATTAGTTTATTTTTTATAGTTGAATTACAAAGTTTAACTTTTTACATATTAGTTGCGTCTAAACAGACTTCTTCTTTTTCTACAGAAAGTGGTTTAAAGTATTTTATTTTGGGTTGTTTTTCGTCCGGTATAATACTTTTTGGAATTTCTCTTATATACGGTTTTACTGGTTTACTCTCTTATACTGATTTAACATTATTTCTATCAGAGACTCAAATATCAGGTTTCGCCCTTAATTCTAATTTTATATCTTTTAGCGGATTCCTTATTGGTTTTTTACTTTTGACCGTTGGTTTTCTTTTTAAGCTTGGTTCAGTTCCGTTTCACATGTGAATGCCTGACGTTTACGAAGGTTCACCCTTGTTATTTACAGCATATCTGTCGACTCTACCAAAAATATCCCTTATGTTTGTTATTTTTAAATTATATTATTATGTTTTTTTCGAAGTTTTTTTATTTTCCCAAGGCTTGTTTACATTAACAGCGTTATTTTCGATTATACTAGGTTCAGTAGCGGCCATTTATCAAATTAAATTAAAAAGAATGCTGACCTATAGTATGATTACTAATACAGGCTATCTATTGTTTGGCTTATCTTTGGGTGATGTTTCGGGAATATATGTAACCCTGTTTTACCTTATTTCCTATATTTTTATTATGCTGGGTTTATTTTTTTGTTTTTTATCTTTAAGGGATAGATCGAGTGGTCTTCTTATTAAAAGGATAAACATGTTTTCTAATTTGCTTGAAATTAATCCTTTTCTGTCATTTAGTATTTTTATATTACTTTTTTCGATTGCTGGTGTGCCGCCTTTATTGGGTTTTTATAGTAAGTTTTTTTTATTTTTATTTTCCTTGAAGTATAAGATGTATTGATTAACGATTCTTTTTGTTATTTTTAGTGTTATAAGTGTATTTTATTACATAAGACTGGTTAAATTGATGTATTTTAATAGAGCTGCTGGTTGAGTCTTTTTGTCCGATATACCATTTTTAAATTCTTTAGTAATTTCATTTATTACAATTATAAACAGCTTATTTTTTTTTAATCCGAACCTTCTTTTTAAACTTATTTATAATTTTAGTTTTTATTTTTACATATAGCACTTTCTAATTATATGTTTAATCGTATACATTTAACAGTAAATCAGCTAATAGCATCTGACCTTTTTTTAGGTTATCATATTGCAAATTGAAATCCACGTACAAATTTTTTTTTAATAGGTAAATATAAAAATACAAATATATTTAACATAAGTTATACGTACTTTTTATCTAAAAGGTTTATTGGATTTTTGTCAGAGTTGTTTCTAAATAAAGGACATTTATGGGTGGTAAACGAAAACTTTTCTTTGTTTAATAGGAGTGTGGAGTTATGCCAACTATACAGTCTATTCCCTGAAATATCTTTTTTAAATTCTAAATGATGTAAGGGTATGTTATCTAATTATAAATATGTGTCTATTGTGAAACCTTCGAAGTTCCCTCACGGCATTTTTGCACCTAATGTTCAAAATAATCATTATGTAGTAAATGAATCTTATATTATAAATATACCATCTATCGCGATAGTTGATACAATTGATAATCCTTCTAATGTTTTTTATCCAATTCCAGGTAATTCGAAGAGTTTAAAGTCTTTGTTTTTTTTTTATCTAATTATAGCTAAGACACTTTTCTATTCACGTTATCTCATTTCTTCTAGATTTATTTTTAATTCAGTTAAATTTTCTTCGAAAAAGGTTAATCAAAACATATATGCCCGTTTATTTTTTAAGGATTACTTTTCCTTTTTTAAAAAAAAATTTTTATTAGATAGTATTGTTTTTACGTTAAAGTCAGGTTCTGTCTCGAGAAGAAAATTCAATTTTCTTTTTCGACCTAAATTACGTTTTTCATCTAAAGCCCTTTTATTTAGATGAAAAATGCCTTTATTAATTCTTGTTAGTATTTTCAAAAATGTTTTATACTGGGGTATTTTTAATAAAATTGCAATAAAAAAACGACTTATAGTTAAAAGTTTAGGCTTTTTAAAAACACTGACTCTTATTTTAGTTTAATTTTTTTGCTATATAAACAGGTGGATATAACTTAATAGGTAAAGTGACAATTTGTGAAGTTGTAAATATGGGTTCGATTCCCATTATTCACCCTCTGTATCGTTTGGCGGAATTGGTAGACGCGATGGGCTTAAAACCTATTTCCATAAGGAGTATTGGTTCGATTCCAATAACGGTCATTTTACTTGTAGTAAAGTTTGGATAGTCTAAACTTTTTTTTGTATCTCCTTATAATTTTAATGCTTATAATTAAGGGTGAATGGGCGTTTATAATTAATTTAATACTTTCTTTTTTGATATTATTTTTTAATACTAAAGTATTCGATTTTCGTTTTTTTACAACACATAATCCTATAAAGGACGAGATTTTTATTTCATCTTCTTTTAATAATAAGTATTTTATATATAAGACGGTGCCTGTTTTTATAGTATTATTGTATAGGCTGTTTTTTTTTTTAACAATTTTATTGATTCCCATCATTTTTAAAAAATAATTTTTATGTTTTTTTTATTACTAAAATTCATAGTTGTTTTGATAAAAATCTTTTTAAAGTTTTCTGATATTAAGCAACCTTTTGTTATAGCAAATATGTATGATTCTAGGTCTAAAGTGACAATCATTTTAGCTTGATTGTATGATCCGATAGGTAATCTATTTTTATCTTTTTTTAATAATATATCATAACTGTTATTGCTAGTTTTTGTATTAGATTTTTTTTTTAATTGAATAGTGTACATTTGGGATTAAGTGCATTTATCAGCATATAACCATGTTTTTTTTAAATAAAAAAAAACAAAAAATGAAAAATTTAGAAATTATTTTACAAAGCTCTAAAATGATAGGTTCTGGTTTAGCTACTTCAGGTTTAATTGGAGCGGGTGCTGGTGTTGGTATAGTTTTTGGTTGCTTAATTTTAGCTTTTTCTAGAAATCCAAATCTACAAAAAGAATTGTTTAGTTATGCTTTAATTGGTTTTGCTTTAACTGAAGCTATAGGATTATTAGCTCTAGTTATGGCTTTTTTAATTTTATTTATATAGTCTTTGATTTAACTTGTTAGGGTATCCAAGTTCGGTTAAAGGGAAAAGGCTGTAAACCTTTTGCTACAATGCTTCACAGGTTCGAATCCTGTCCCTACCATCACATTAATTTTTTTAATTTATTCTAATTATGCGTTTTATAAAAAAGTACCCTTTATTAAATATAGTAAATAGTTTTTTAATAGATTATCCAGCTCCACCAAATATAAGTTATTTATGAAATTTTGGAGCTTTAGCTGCTTTTTGTCTTGGTATTCAGATTGTTACGGGTATATTTTTAGCAATGTTTTATGTTCCTAGTATAGAAAGTGCTTTTTCCAGCGTTCAATATATAATGAGGGATGTTAATTACGGCTGGTTAATAAGATATATTCACGCAAATGGTGCTTCATTTTTTTTTATATGTGTTTACATACATGTTTTTAGGGGTTTATACTATAATTCTTACATTACACCACGGGAGCTTCTTTGAAATTTGGGTGTAACCATCTTAATAGTTATGATACTTACGGCCTTTTTAGGTTATGTTTTACCTTGAGGACAGATGAGTTTTTGAGCGGCTACGGTTATAACAAGCCTTTTTTCAGCTATCCCCGTCGTCGGAGAGTATATAGTTATATGGTTATGGGGTGGTTTTTCTGTCGATAATGCTACATTAAATCGTTTTTTTAGTTTACATTATTTATTGCCTTTTGTTATCGCTTTATTATCCTTAATCCATGTTGCTGTTTTACACGAAAGTGGTTCTAGCAACCCCTTAAATATATCATTATCGGTTGCTAATAAAGTCCCGTTCCACCCTTATTTTATATTTAAGGATTTATTAGGAATTATTTTCTTTTTAATTGTTTTTTGTTACGCCGTTTTCTTCAAGCCGGATAGTATTATTGATCCAATCAATAATGTTCCGGCTAATCCTCTAGTTACACCTACTCATATTGTGCCTGAATGGTATTTTTTACCGTTTTACGCTATACTGAGATCAATCCCTAATAAGCTTGGTGGTGTTATCACTTTAGGATTAGCTTTAATAGTTTTGTTTTTACTGCCCTTTATAACTAATAATGTTTTTAAAGGTTCATTTTTTGAAATTTCTAAAACAATATTGTTTTGGTCATTTTTCTCTGTTTGTGTTCTACTGGGTTGAATTGGTTTTAAACCTATTGAAGACCCTTATTTGATGTTAGGTCAAATACTTACTATTCTTTACTTTTTTTATTTTTTTAGTATGGCTGTTATAGTTCCTGCTTTACAAGCTTATACTTTTAAAAATGTATTTACAAAATAATGGCAAGTTTTAGTATTTTTTTCTTATTATTTTTTTCCTTCGTTATGTTTTTTCTTGGAATTTTGGGAATATTTATTACTAGGAAAAATATTATTATAATATTAGTTTCTATAGAACTAATGTTATTAGCCGTTAACTTTAATTTTGCTATATTTTCTGTCTTATTGGAGGATATGTTTGGTCAGGTTTTTATTCTTTACACTTTGACTTTAGCTGGTGCAGAAGCGGCGATTGGTCTTGCTATTTTGATTATTTTTTATAGAATAAGGGGTATAATTAGTGTTAATTTTGTCACGTCTTTAAAAGGGTAATTTTTAAATGTTTCAGTTTATTGATAAACTTAGGGATAAATACACAATAAAAAAATTTGCCAATTGGTTAAACTCTTCAATTTGAAATAGAGCAATTTTGGTGTATACGTCGGCAACTATCAGTATATTTGTGAGATACTGTTTTTATTCTTTACACCACGATTCTTGATTACCCAATTCTGTTACATTTTATTCTGCTATTTTTTCTTACATCCTTGCTACTTTTTTTTTGTTTGTTTTTGGTGTCTTGAAAAATGTAACCTTTGCTGAGTACATAAAAAGGTTTGTTGATATTGATAGGATTCTTGAAAATAGATTAAGGGCTGAAAAGTTTAGGGAGTTGGTTGCCCAAACTCACAACGCCCACAATTCCTTTAAAGTTTACTCTCGTGGCCCTTGATTAAGATTTGGGGCTTCCTTCATACTTTTAAGTATGACATCCGGTAAAAGTATTGCACTTCACGTGTCTGTTTGCGTTGTTTTATATAGTTTATGAGTACTATTTAATATATTGTATTTTGCAAGGCGTATGCATATGACGCCTGTACCCGAGGAGCTAAAAAGCATAAAACCTGGTTGATTGATAAGATGGGAAGACTCTAATAATCGTTTAGATTTGATGAATGGCGGGGGTGCAATTAATGAGTCTATTACTGGATCCGGTCTTGGCAAAAAGCTTTGAGGCGGCACTGCAAAGGTAGCTATTAAGTCTTTTAATTATGTAACTGATACAAAAAATACCTTTACTATTATTAGATGCTTGGTAGGAGTGTGTACTTTTATTACCGGCGCAGATTATACTTCTGCTGAAGCTAGCCAGAGGACTTCTTATGTGAGCAGGGCATTTGAATCAACTTCAAATGGTACTTATTCACCGGATCCTGACACACGTTCAAAGGCTGCAGCTTTACGAAGAAGGGGTATTAATTTATCTGATTGTTGTGAACCTGAAACTAGATGTTTAAATCCTGAACTTGTAGAAAATAAATATGAAATAGCTAGACCTTATGAAAGTAAACGGTATCTAGCTCTTGAAGAAAAGGCTACTGCTCTTGAAGAAAAGGCTACTGCTCTTGAAGAAAAGGCTACTGCTCTTGAAGAAGAGAATAGAAAACTTCGTTTAAAGTTAGAAGGCCCTTGTTTAGAGTAAATTATAAATTTTAATTGTTTATAGAAAAGTTTGTAAAAGCAACCGTGTGGCAGAATTAAATATTACTGCTTTTTGTATTCTTTGTTAAAAGATTTATTACAAGCTTTAACATAATGAAAAAATACCAATTTTTAAAGTCTAATTTACTACAAAACCAAAATATAAATGAATTATTTTTACAGTATTTAAAAAACGATAGCAATATAGGGGTTATTAAAAGCATTGTTGATGGTGTTGTTATAATAGAAGGCCTTTCTAACGTCAAGGCTGGTGAAATGCTTCAATTTTCTAATGAAATTCAAGGTATGGCGCTTAATTTAAACTCTGAAACAGTTTCCGCTGTTTTGTTTGGTGATGAAACAAAAATAAAACCGGGCGAGTATGTTGAAGGAACCGGAAACATTATTAGTGTACCGGTTGGTATGAGTTTACTTGGTAGAGTTGTCAATGCTCTAGGCCAACCAATAGATAACAAAGGTGATTTTCCTGGTTCAGAGTTAAAACAAGTTGAAGTTAAAGCTCCTGGTATTATTACAAGACAATCCGTTAATGAACCTATGATTACTGGTGTTAAAGCTATTGATTGTTTAGTTCCTGTAGGAAGAGGTCAAAGAGAGTTGGTTATTGGTGATAGACAAACTGGAAAAACTTCAATATGTTTAGATGCTGTTTTAAATCAAAAATACGAAAATTCTAAAAATAAAAAAAATGCTCTTTATTGTATCTATACGGCAATAGGTCAAAAAAGATCCTCAATTAGTAAATTAGTTACCTTACTTGAAAAAACTAACTCTTTAGAGTATAGTATTATTGTTGCCGCAACGGCTTCTGAAGCAGCACCACTTCAATACCTTGCTCCTTATACAGGTTGTGTTATAGGTGAGTACTTTAGAGATAACGGCAAACATGCTTTAATTATTTATGATGATTTAAGTAAACAAGCTGTTGCTTATCGTCAAATGTCCTTATTACTAAGAAGACCTCCAGGTAGAGAAGCTTACCCGGGTGATATTTTCTATCTTCACTCTAGACTACTAGAAAGAGCTGCAAAGTTAAATATGAATTTTGGTGGTGGATCTTTAACCGCTTTACCTGTTGTCGAAACACAAGCTGGTGATGTTTCTGCCTATATCCCTACAAATGTTATTTCTATTACAGATGGTCAAATATTCCTGGAAACTAATCTTTTCTATAATGGTATCAGACCGGCTGTAAATGTTGGATTATCAGTTAGCCGAGTTGGTTCTGCTGCACAAATATTAGCTATTAAAAAGCTTGCAGGTTCATTAAAGTTAGAATTAGCTCAATATAGAGAAGCTTTAAGTTTTGCTCAATTTGGTAGTGATTTAGATGAAACAACTAAAAATTTATTGTCAAGAGGTAACATGCTAACAGAATTATTGAATCAAAATAGATTTACACCTATACCTATAGAAAATCAATTTGTTTTAATGTATTCTGGTATTAAAGGGTTTCTTACTAATGTAAACAATAAAATTATTAGATCATATGAAAATGAGTTATTTAATAGAATTTCAAATTATTCTGTTTTTAACACTAACGTAATTTTATTATCTAATAATGATTATTATAAAAAAAAGAATAATAATAACGTCGTAGCTTTTTTTATCAGTTATTTTAAGTTTATTACTACAAATATTTTTGGTTTTTCTTCTAAATAGTTCTATATTCGTTTTCATACTAAAAAAATGGTAAGTCTAACTGTTTATTTTATTCTTTTATCATTATATTTAATATTGAATGTAATTTTAACGGTTGCATTTTTAACGTTATTTGAGAGAAAAGTATTGGCTAGTATTCAAAAAAGAAAGGGCCCGAACTGAACAGGCTTTTTGGGAATTTTGCAACCGTTAGCTGATGCGTTAAAACTTATATTAAAGGAGAATCCTGTTCCACAAAATGCCTCATCTGTTTTATTTTTTGGAGGCCCTTTAATACTATTAATTTTAAGTTTAAGTGCTTGATTTGTTATTCCGTTTAATAACGGAACTGTTGTTTCTGACATAAACATTGGTATTCTTTATGTATTTATGGTCTCATCTTTAAATACATTAAATATAATAGTTGCTGGGTGATCCAGTAACTCAAGATATGCCTTTTTAGGTGCACTGCGTTCTATTGCACAAGTTATAGCTTATGAAGTAGTGATTGGTATAATAATTATAAATATCATAGTTCTGAGCGGTTCTTTGAATTTTTTAAAGATAGTTTGGGCTCAAAAAGATCTCTGATACGCATTTGTTTTATGAGCTCAATTTTTCCTTTTTTTTATTGCTATGTTAGCGGAAACAAATAGGCACCCGTTTGATTTAGCTGAGGCTGAATCTGAGCTTGTTTCTGGTTATAATGTGGAACATAGTAGTGTGCTCTTCGCTCTATTTTTTTTATCTGAATATGCAAATATTATATTGCTTTGCCATGTAGCAACTATACTTTTTCTTGGGGGTTGGACTATGCCTGACTTATATTTTTTTGTTAAGTTTTTTTCTGTGGAGTATTATATGTGTATAGATGAATTTTTCTATACATTACGTTCAGAATTTTACTACATAACATGGATTTATCATTCTTTTGTTTATATAATAAAGGTTTATATTTATTTATTTGCATTTATATGGGTTAGGGCAACTTTGCCTAGATATAGATATGATCAGCTAATGAGGTTAGGTTGAAAAGTTTTCGTTCCGATTACAATAGGTTTAGTTTTTATTAGTATCTCGTTAACTTTATTTTTTGATGGTTTTCCTTCTGAAGGTGGTTATATAAATCATTTTTTTTCTGGTGATGTTTTTATGTAGGATTTTTATAAAAATCCTACATAGGTGTTCCGTTAGCGGGGTAGTTTAAGGGTAAAATGTTATCCTCCAAAGTTAAAGATAAAGGTTCGAATCCTTTCCCCCCTGAGTTTTTTTAGGTATTTAAATAATTTTTTTTATATACATATGCGTATTAACTTAAATTTTCGTTACGATAAACTTCATTTAAAGGAAATTACTATTTTAATACCTAAATACCATACTAATATGGTTTCGTTTCTTACGCCTATTTTAGGTTTATATGGTATAAATGTTAAAGAATTCATTAATGATTTTGATATAAAAACTAGATTTATTAATTTTGATGTTATTGTACCGGTTTTAGTAAAGATTTCTAAAATAAAAACATTTGAGATAAATTTAAAAACACCCTACGTAATTTCCATTCTCTCGAATCTACCTAATTTTTCTGTTACAAAACCCAATATTGACCTTCTTTCAATATATAAGGTTTCGTTATTAAAGTCGATTTTTTATTCAAATTTTCTTTATGTTTTTCATAAACGTATTTATTTATCGCTAAGAAAATATTTATCGTTGGTAGTAAAGGTTAACTTTCATTTAAACGTAAGTCAAGCTTTAGTTAAAGGGACGTTTTTAAACTTAAAGGGCTTATTTTTATTAAAATCTAGTTTACAAAATAACGCTTTTCTTTGTAAATTATTACAAAATACTTACGGGGTATTTATTAACTTTAATAGTAGTTCCGCCTCAAATATAGGTTATTTAAAGGTAGCTCTAGCTATTCAAAGTCTTTCTATTTTTAAGGTTAAATCAGGTTTATTATCCTCTTTAACAGGTAATAAGTACTTTTCTGGAAATATTTACTTTATAGGTTCGCCCCGTTTAAATTATTTTTTAAGTTTTTTAAAAGAAGTTAGCCTAAAGCCATTTAATAGTAGCTTATTACCTGTTTTTTTTAGGATAGGGGCAAATTTATCAAACCAATCGTTTATAAAGTTTTTTCTTTCTGCATTTAGTTCGCAATCTAGATTGACAAATTTTTATATTCTAAAGATTATTTATATAATTTTTATAAGAGTATTTAAAAATTTAAATTTTTTAAATAAAAAATTAATGTTTTTGCTAAATAAAAATTCCAATGCCTACATACCACCAAGTATTAAAGAATCCTAGAAGGAAAAAAATTCATACTAATAATGTAAAGGCGTTAAACGGTTGCCCTCAAAAAAAGGGTGTTTGTGTTAAACTTAGAATCGTTAAACCGAAAAAGCCTAATTCGGCTCAAAGAAAAGTAGCTAAATTAAGGTTATCCACACGTAGGATGATTATTGCTTACATACCAGGCCAGGGCCACAATTTGCAAGAATACTCTTCAGTTCTTGTTTCTGGAGGTCGAGCACCTGATCTTCCAGGTGTTCGTTATACTTTAATAAAAGGTAAATATGATTTTAGTTGGAAAGAAAGTTTTGAAAGAAAGAAAAAATTATCTAAATATGGCTATTCGACTAAAAAAAAATTTTAAGCGTTTTTATTATAAAAACTTTTATTTCACAAGAGTTCTAAAATCGAAAATTAAACATTATAAAAAATTTTTAAAGCTTTATAAGAGTGATAAAAACACACATATTTTGAGAAGACGAAATAAAAAGGGTAAATTTAGAGTTAAAAAACTTCGTTTAAATAAAACTCAAAGAATTTTATTTGTAAAAAAGCTCTACAGGTTAGGTTATAAAAAAAGATATTTTTTTTATTATTTGCGACAAAAGGTAGAGTCTATTAGGCTTAAAAAATTTTTAGTTAAATATAGATGAAAAAATAAACAACGTTTATGAAAAAGGGTATATCGTAGAGGTTTTAAACGCCTATACTTCCGATTTTTTAAAAAAAAATCTAATTTTGCTGTTCGCCATTTTAAAACAGCGGATGGTTTTTATAAAACTCACGGACTTTATTTTTTTTTAAAAAATTTTGTCAAATACAGCAGATTAAAGTTAGTGCTAGCCAGATACGGTAAGATATTTAAAAACAAAAAAAAGAAAGTTATTTGCAAATTATCAAAAGATAGGATTGAGAAGCTAGTATTATTAAATATCTTTTTTCAAGGACTTATTTCAAAGGGTAAAAAAAAGCTTTCTATGAATATTTTTAAAAAACTTTTTTTACTATTAAAATTCAAGTATAAAAATCAGTTTATTGATAATTATTTGCAATTTTTGGAAAAAATAAGGCCCCTAATATATTATAAAGTTATGTTTATTGGTGGTAAAAAGTATAAGATACCCACTTTAATGCCTATGTCAAAAAGTTATTCGACTAGCATTAGATGATTAACGGGTAATGTTGATAAAAAGGATGTTGTTAATTCTTTATTTAATCAAATAAACAATTCACTAAAAAATGAAGGTTCGCTAATTAAATATAGAAAAGAATACCATTCTGCTTCTTTTGAAAATAAGAGCTATATAAGATTCCTAAGATTTTTAAAAACAGGGTTTTAAGCATGTCAATATTATTGTGAAAAAATAGACCAATAAAAAATTTAATCTTTGGTTTAAAAAGAATATCAGGGAGAAATAATCAAGGAAGGATAACTAGATATCATCGGGGAGGTGGTACTAAAAAAATGGGGCGTTTAATAGATTATAAAAGGTATATATGGAATATTTTTGGTTTTGTACACAGAATAGAATATGATCCAAAAAGAAATTCTTTAATTGCGCTTGTGATTTATTCTAACGGTATTATGTCTTATATATTGGCTCCAGAAGGTTTATTAATTGGCGATTGTATATTTGCCAAAGAAAACATTGTTTTAAAACCAGGAAATTCAACTTATTTACATAAAATACCAATTGGTGTAAGGATTAATTCAGTTGAATTGAACGAAAATAGAGGTGCCCAGTTCATTCGTGCTGCTGGTTCGTATGCTACTATAGTTAGTAAATTTGAAAATATTACTATTTTAAAGTTAAAGTCTGGAGAATTGAGAAGGATGAATTCAAATTGTACTGCTACTATAGGTTCAATTTCTAATTTTCAATATATATATAGAAATTTTAGAAAAGCTGGATTTTACAGGCTTAAGGGTTGATTACCTGTTGTTAGGGGCGTTGCTATGAATCCTGTTGATCACCCACATGGTGGTGGACAGGGAAAAACTTCAGGCGGTAGGCCTTCTGTAACTCCTTATGGAGTTATAACAAAAGGTAAACCGACTAGGAAGAATAGATCAGTTTTTATTGTTAAAAAAAGAAAATCTTAAAAAATGAGATCAGTTTGGAAAGGTTGTTTTTACAAAAACAACAGTAGTTTATGCAAGTCTTCTACTGTTCTTAATACAATGTTAAAAAAGAGGTTTACTTTACACGACGGTAAATCGTATAAGTCAATCCTTGTTGATCGTTCTATGGTTGGGTTAAAAATAGGTGAATTTGTTTTTACTCGAAAAATGGGTGTTCTGCATAAAAAAAAAGTATTAAAAAAAAAAGGTAAAAAATAATGGGTCACGTTATAAATCCTATTTCTTATAGATTATACAATATCAGGTATTGAAATAATAATTGGTTTTCAAGCAATTTAAATTACTCTTATTTGGTGAATCAAGATATATTACTAGACCGTTTTTTTAGAAGGCTTTTAACAAGCCACCTTAGTTCGACTGCTGTGGGTATAATATTTGTTAATCTAAAAATTATACGTTTTTTTGATAATATATCCTTATATCTTTATATACATGATAGCTTTCTAGATCTATTGTTTTTTAATTTAAAAAAAAACGCTCGATTTGTTTTAATAAGACGTTTATTTAATAAAAGATTTTATAAAAAATATAGGAAAACTCTTAGGCAGGGTAAACAGTTCAAAAAGTTTAAAACTAAACTTTTTATGTTTTTAAAAAAAAAAATAATTTTAAAATATTCTAGAAAGCTTTTTTTTTTATTTATAAAAAACAAAATTTTAAAAGTCTATTGAGATAGTTTTAAATCTCTCTCATTTTTTTATTTGAAAAAGTTTACCCGTTTAAATTTTATATCAAAAATTTTTGTTATTGGATTATCAAAAATGAATGTTAATGCTAATATAATTAGTGAGTTTTTTTTTATCCGTTTAACACAATATTATACTATATGAGAAGTTTTGAGAAATATAAATTTCCTTTTCAAATCGCTTATGAAGGGAAAAAGATTAGTAAAGGGTTATAAGATAACTTGCTCAGGACGTTTTTCCCGTAAGCAACGAGCTACTTACAGTTGGAAAGCGTTCGGTAGTTTAGCGTTTAGTACTGTAAAATCTAAACTAGACTATAGTTATAAAACAATAGCTTTAAAATACAGCGCCTGTACTATTAAAGTTTGAGTTAGATTAGGTAAAAAAAAAACTAACTTAGTTGATTTTGTTGTTTAAATAAAAAGATGAAGTTTAAAAAATATTTTAAAATAAAGTATAAAAATAATAATATATATGAACATGACTTAATACATTTTGGCGATTTCGGGCTAAAATCTTTAGGTAATTGCAATTTAACTTCAGAACAATTAACGGCTTCACTTAAAGCTATAAAACGAGTTATAAAAAAAAAGAATTTTTTAATAATTAAGGCTTTACCATTTTGAATGTTAACAAGAAAGCCCCGCGATGTTCGGATGGGGAGGGGTAAGGGTAGCCCTGCGGTAAAGGTTTACCCCTTAAAGGCAGGTAAAATTATTTTCGAATTTAAAAATGTTAACGAAATGTTATTACTAAGGGCCTTAAAGTCATCGTCATTGAGACTACCTGTGCCGACTAAAATTATAAAAAAATATGATAAACGTACAGACTGTATTAAAGGTAGCTGATAATTCTGGCGCAGTATTTGTTAGTTGTATAAGGTTACTAAATTCCTCATCCCGCGTTGGTGCTGGTGTAGGTGATACAATAACCGTAGTTGTAAAAAAAAATATTATAAAAAAAAATATAAAAAAAAGCAAAGAGGTAAAAAAAGGTCAGGTCTGCTCGGCAATAATTTTAAGAACTATTAAAGGTGTAAAAAGGTGGGGTAATTTTTTTTTGCGATCTTCTTCAAATTCGGTAGCTTTAATAAATAAGTATTATTTACCTATAGGTTCTAGATTATTGGGGCCTGTTTTTCGTGAAATTAGAGCTAATTTAAAATTTAGTAAAATAATTTCAATAGCACAAGTTACACTTTAATGAAGTTTTATAATTCATATAATAATTTATTAAAAAATTGCCTACTTTGCGGTATTAATTTGTTTAATACCAATACACTGAAAATCCCCCCAAAACCCAATTTGTCAACAGTTTTTAATACCTTTAAAGGTGAGAAAAACTTAAAATTTATAAGGTTGTATTTGGTAATGCTGTATATTTCTAATCAAAAACCTTTTATAAAAAAAGTAAAATTTAATTACATAAAAAAAAAGATACTTAAAAGGTTTTTTATTTCGGTGTCATTAAATAAAAAAAATTCATTTAATTTTTTTATGTATATACTAAATTTTTATAATTATTTTTTTCATATTTACTACCAAAAGCATCTTAAATATAATACCTTGGGGAATAGCTTAGTGTTATATATAGATAACATTCAATTTTTTTTTAGAAACTATAATAAACATAATCAAAAAACTCAAATTAAGTTAACGCTAAATTTACATAATAGCCGAACAGATTTATTGTTTAGATATCTAAACAACATGTTTTTGATAAGAATAAAAAACTAGCTATGAAGTATTTACTCATAAAGAATAAGAAGCTATACAAATTATTTTTTAAATTTGAATTGAAAAGATTACAATATAAATCTATAATGTTAAATACAAAATTACCGAATTATATGAGGCAACAGGCGTTAATGCACATTAGTAAACTTAATAAAAATTCTTCTTACGTTAGTATTAAACAAAGGTGCTTTACAACTAATAATGGAAGATCAGTTTTAAATCACTTTAAATTATCAAGAATCAAACTAAGATTGTTAATCTCTAACAATTATGTAAATGGAGTAAAAAAATTTAACAAATAAAATGAGTCTGTTAAGTAATATGTTAAGTATTGTAAAGGTAGGTTGTAATGCACGACACTTGCAGGTAACTGTACAGAATTCAAAACTTTGTATAAATGTTTTAAGCGTACTTTATAAATTAGGGTACATACGAGGTTTTATAGTAAAAGACAAAAAAAACATTATAATATTATTAAAATATATAAATAATAAGCCTGTAATCAGAAATATTGCAGTAATATCAACACCCGGTAGACGCACTTACATTAAACATAAAAAACTTGAAAAATTTTTGAAAAAAAAAGATTCTGGTTTCTTACTTCTATCAACCTCTAAAGGTATTCTAACTGATGAGGAATCAAATATATTTAAAATTGGCGGTGAAGCTTTATTAAAGATAAGTTAAAGATGGAATTAGTAAAAGTAATAAATTTAGATAACAAAATAACTTTAAAAATGGAAAGTTTTAATAAAAACGTCTTCTTTTATTTTAATAACAAAAAGAAGGTTGTATTGAAATTTACCTTTAATAATGAATTTTTTTTAAAAACGGGAACCTTAACCGTTTTAGACAACTTAAACTACGCCTGTTATATTAATTATATAAGGTTTATAACAAAAAACCTGGAATCCTTTTTATATAATCAATACAGCCATTTTTCCAAGTTACATATGATAGGATTAGGTTTTAAAAATTTTGTATTGGGTAAACAGTTATATATACTTGTAGGCGACTGTAATTATATAATCTTTTCTATCCCCGATAATTTAAAGGTTTTTTGTAAAAAAAATCAAGTTTTTCTATTAGGCGAAGATAGTACCGAGATTTTTAATTTTATGTCAAACATAAAACGCGTTAAAAAATCCAATTTTTATAAGGGGAAGGGGATATTACAGTTTAAAAATTTTAAGTTTACTAAACTTAAAATAGGTAAGAAACAAAGATTTATGTAGTTAAAATTTTAAATATGAAAAATTTACAAAATTTTAATACGTTTGTATCAAATAATAAAAATAAAAATGTTTTTAGTGCATTGAAAAGTATTCACGGTTTAAATTTAAAAAAAATTAATAAAATAGCTTTAATGGTGGGTGCTGATACATTTGAAAGAGTTAACAGCGTAAATCTTGAAATCTTTTTGATAATAAAAAAACAAGCTATCTTTTTTTATAACCTAGAAGAAAATAAAATATTTAATAATATTAATAAGAAAAAAAAACTAAAAAATTATGTAGGGATGCGCCATATATTAAGATTACCGGTTAGAGGTCAAAGAACGCACACTAATGCAAAAACTCCATCGAAAAATATAAAAAGAGAATTATAAATGAAAGTTTTAAAATCAATAACAAGAAGAAAAACAAGAACGCAAAAAAAAATACTAAGCCTTAAACCTTCCAAGTTTAGAACAAAATGATATAAAAAGCCAAAAAAAAATTATGTAAGTTTTCGACAACGCCTAGTATTAGTTAAAAGAAACCCCAATAAAAAACGTTATTATTTGTTTTGTTGCAAAAAAAGAAACAATGTTTTTTTAACTATAACCGACATTACGGGTAGAGTCATAATTTCTCAATCGGCCGGATCATGTAAAATTACTACAAAAAAAAAAAAAAGATCTCCTGATACATTAAAAACAGTTTCTGCTTCTGTAGCAAAAGCGGCACGTGCAAAAAATATAAAATATTTATTTAAGTTTTTTATGGGTACAAATCAAACAAAAATCGGAAAGACAATTTTTGATAATTTTAAAAAGCTAGGTTTATTCATATTACAAGGTGTTGTAGTAAAAAATAAGACCCACGGGCTTCTGATGAGAAAAAAAAAAGCAAAAAGACTGTAAGTTAGTTTTTTGCTTTTTCGCTTACATTAAGATCGCCTTAACTTTTGCACGCCTATTGCCTACAGTATAAAGCTTTAATAAAAATGTTAAGAAGGGTTAGAGAAAGTTTTAAAAAAGTTCCAAATGTGTAAAATCTTATTTAATATATTAATAAACAGAAAAGGGGTTATAATATATATATACTTAATAATAGTATTGCTTACTTAAAGGCTTTTCATGCCTTCGAAAAACTGTTAATATTAACAGAAAAGGTTCTTGGTTTTTAGTAAAAAATTTTATTCTATTTATATATCAATTCAGTATGCCGCAATTAGACAAAATATCTTTTGCTACACAGTACTTTTGATTAACACTATTTTTTTTTGGTTTATACTTTTTAAGCGTTAACTTCTTTGTTATTTTAGTATTCAAAAACCTTAAGTTAAGAAATATTATATATAAGATTTGATACTTTTTTTTATATAAATTTGATTATGCTGATTATAATAACAAGCATAAAAATTTGACGAACAGCTCCTTTAATTTTGCTTATTACACATTATATGTTAACTTTTTTATATCAACCAAAATTGGTTTTATAGTAGAGAGAATAGCGAGCTTAGCAAATAAGATTCAAATATTGGATCAATCCAAATACTCATTAATCACTAACTCACTAAACAGTTTTTTAAACTCAAATGTGGTTAATCTAAGTAAGAAATTTCAAGAATTAAATATCGATGAAATATAGTTTATTATTATTTTTTGTATTATTTGCGATAAACAATTTATTACACTACATCAGCGAAAAGGTTATAATTGTTATATTTATAATATTTTTATTTTTTTTGATGAATTTTTTATCAAACATTATAAATAGTGAATTTAAGTTAAAAATTGATTACATACTAAACGACATAAATGCATATGTAAATGTTGTATTTAATTTTCTTTATATCAATAAACTTTTTTACTTGAATTTAAAATCTTTTAAAAAAAATTTTCTATCACTAAATTCTATATTAAATACAAAAGTTGAAACTTTAAAATTTTGCAAAATTTTAAACAATAAGCTAAATAGAATAAGTAGCACAACATATTTATTGCTAAATTAAATTATAACGTTTTTGCTTTTTTAGGGTAGTTATTTTTATGACTTTAGAGTATATCTATATTTTTATTTTCTTTTGGGGTGCTTTTTTTATCTCTTGTTTACTAATCTTCCTTTCATATTTCTTGGTTTATCAAGAATCAGATATAGAAAAAAATTCTGCCTATGAGTGCGGCTTTCAGCCCTTCGAGGATACTAGAAGTAAATTTAACGTAAGATACTACCTGATAGCCATATTGTTTATGATATTCGATTTAGAAATAATGTATCTATTTCCTTGATCTATTTCAATTTCAACTGGAAGTTTTTTTGGGGTTTGGGCCATATTTCTATTTTTAATAATACTAACTGTAGGTTTTATCTATGAATGACAAAAGGGGGCATTGGAGTGAGATTAATTTTATGCTTAGGAAAACTTATTATGTGAAATTATTAACTAATTTATATAAAAAATTTATTAAAACATTAGTCCTAAAGAAAAATGAAAACAATACGCTATACATCTTGATAGGCATGGCAAATTTTTACAATTTTACACTTAGCTTACGTAATAGTAGTTTAATACAGCTTAGGATTTTAAATGATATATGTGTTATAGACTATCCGGAAAAGGTTGATAGATTTGAATTAAACTATAATTTGTCATCTATTAAATATAATTTCAGATTTTTTATAAAAAGCTACACTTCCACATACGCGCCTTCCCTTTCAAGCATATTCAACAGTGCAAACTGAATTGAAAGGGAGTGTTGAGATATGTTTGGTATATTCTTTACTAATCACCCAGATTTAAGAAGAATATTAACCGACTACGGTTTTGACGGATTTCCCTTAAGGAAAGATTTCCCATTAACGGGGTATATTGAAATACGTTATGATGATGAGAAAGCTAACATTGTATACGAACCTCTTGAGTTATCTCAGGAATATAGACTTTTTAATTTCACGAGCCCATGAGAAAAAATCAAATAAATCCTCACTTAAAAACATCAAAAATAAAAAACTTTACAATGAACTTTGGCCCACAACATCCTGCAGCCCACGGTGTTTTAAGGCTTATATTGGAACTGGACGGAGAACTTATTAGGAAGGCTGATCCACATATTGGTTTACTACATAGAGGTACTGAAAAATTAATTGAGTATAAAACTTACATTCAGGCCCTTCCTTATTTTGATAGGCTGGATTACGTTTCAATGATGTCACAAGAACATGCTTATTCGGTTGCTGTCGAAAAAATGCTTAATTGCAAAATCCCAATTAGAGCTCAGTATATACGGGTAATTTATAGCGAATTAACAAGAATTCTAAATCACATCCTTGCAGTCACAACTCATGCCATGGATGTGGGAGCCTTAACACCATTTTTGTGATTATTTGAAGAACGTGAAAAATTAATGGAATTTTACGAAAGAGTGTCGGGGGCTAGAATGCATGCAGCATATATAAGACCGGGTGGCGTCGCTCAAGATTTTCCTTTAGGTTTATGAAATGACATAATGCAGTTCGTTGAACAATTCTTTTGGCGTTTAGTGGAGGTCGAAGAACTTCTAAATAGCAATAGAATTTGAAAACAAAGATTGGTCGACGTAGGTATAGTAACAGCCGGGGAGGCGTTAAGCCATGGTTTTAGTGGTGTAATGCTAAGGGGTTCAGGAATAGCTTGGGATTTAAGGAAAAACAACCCTTACGAAGTATATCACAAAATTAATTTTAATATCCCTATAGGCAAAAACGGCGATTGCTATGATAGATATCTTATAAGAGTCTATGAAATGTATGAGAGTTTAAATATTATTAAGCAATGTTTAACCGCAATGCCATCTGGTTTGGTAAAACTAAATGATAAAAAGATTACTCCTCCAGAGAGAGTCGACATGAAATATTCGATGGAGTCGCTTATTCATCATTTTAAACTTTATAGCGAAGGTTTTAATGTTCCAGAAAACGAAACATACGCTTGCGTAGAAGCACCCAAGGGGGAGTTTGGCGTTTACTTGGTATCAGATGGCTCAAATAAGCCATATAGATGCAAAATAAAAGCTCCGGGCTTTTTGCATCTTCAATCTTTAAATTCTATGTCAAAAGGGCATATGATAGCTGACGTTGTTACCATAATAGGTACACAAGATATAGTTTTCGGGGAAATAGATAGGTAATCAATGATCTTTAATCCATTAGAACAATTTAGAATTTCAATTTTACAAAAATTATTTTTTGGTAATGTCGACATTTCCATTACAAATAATACAATAATCTTATTTGTAATACTTGTAGGTTTTACATTTTTATTTTATGTAAACTATTCAACCAATACATTTATACCAAGCAAATGACAGTATGCGGTAGAAAATATTTACCTGTTTGTATTACAATTATTTAAGCAACAGATAAATAATATAGTGGCCTTAAAATACTTCCCACTTGTTCTTTTTGTTTTTTCATTTATTCTATTTGCAAATCTTATTGGTCTCCTACCTTATGGTTTTACTATTACAGGACACATAATATTCACCTTTCAAATAGCCTTTTCCTTATTTTTCGGAATAACTTTGATCAATTTCTTCAATAATAAAACTGAATTTTTTAATCTTTTTGTGCCGAGTGGTGTGCCGAAACCGTTAATACCGTTTCTTGTTGTTATAGAAGTCGTCTCTTATCTAATTAGACCTTTTAGTTTATCAGTTCGACTTTTTGCAAATATGTTGGCAGGTCATACACTCTTAAATATATTAAGCGCTTTTATTTTTAATGTCTTTAAGAAGTATGCTCTGATTTCGTTTTTACCACTATTGTTTATAGTTTTTATTATAGTGTTAGAATTCTGTATTGCAATAGTTCAAGCTTACATCTTTTCTATTCTTACTTGCATTTACCTTAACGATATATATAATACTAGCCATTAAGGCGTATTTTCTCTATGTGTATTGCGGTATAATTATACTATTGCTATATTGAACTTAGTTCAATATAGCAATAAATTGGTTTTTTTACCTAATAAGACTGTAATTTGGCTCCATAAAAATGCAAAAAGGGGTGGTTATTTAAATTAAAAGTTTGTAAAAGCAACCGTGCGGCAGAATTAATACGTTACTGCTTTTCGTATTCGGTGTAGGTATTAGCCGATAAATAAATAAAGTTATTTAAACGGTGGATAAATCTTGCCTTTAAAAGAACAGGAAGGTTTTTGCTGGTTTTCACTTTTTTGTTTTATAACCTTTTTTTTCTATTTTAAAACTGCCGTTTTTTTATGGATACTTTTATTACTTAGCCTAAATCTTTTTTTATATTTCTTAAATTCAGTATACTTATGATGGTTTTTTTTCAAAACACCTATGCCCATAGCCATGGTCTTGGAACCACCTAGAACCCTCTCTTTTTTTTTACTAGAGTATTACACAGGGATTATACAACAGCTTCTAAATTTTGAACAGTAGGGAGAAAAGACCTTATCCCTGTTGCAGGAGCTATTGGGACTGTTATAGCAGCTGCAGTTACTGCTGACACAGCTATTGCTGCTCATACAGGCGAGACCACACACTTACAACGTATCGACGATCGTTATTCGCGGGGTTGAATTGCAGTTGATCCAAAGACTCGTAGTAAAATGACAATGCTGCAAAGTAGCGGGGAAGATCCTTCTAGGTATTATAATGGTGAGTTTATCTTGGATCAAAGACGAGTGAACATCGGATATAACCAATATAAGAAAGCAGGGTTTTCTAAGAACTTTAGGGCAGACCTTGGGAAAGTTAAAATTTTAATAAAAGAACTAGAAATACAAATATAATAACTATTAAGAATTGCTTTCTTTAAGGCACAACAATCTAAACTTTTTCAAAATCAAAAACAATTTTGTTGATTGAATTATCCAAGTTCGGTTAAAGGGAAAAGGCTGTAAACCTTTTGCTACAATGCTTCACGAGTTCGAATCTCGTTTTTAATCACAAGTGTTGCACAAAATGCGCACTATAAAATATATTTAAAATTCAAGTACAAAAAAGATGCTGGGGTTCTTTAGTACGTTAATAGTGCTTATTGCTGTAAGCAGCATATCAATAGTGGTTACTGGTACGATCGAGCTAAATCCCGAATTAGGTCCGGGGTTTGTCGACCCGTATCAGAAAGACGGTCCTGTATATATAAAGTATGACCCTTCGGTATTTTATAAGGAGTTTTTATATAAAACTTCTCTTAATACAAAATTAGGGTATGAAAATGGTGTATGAGGCCTTCACCTCCCATATAATTTACAATTTGGTATTAATATAGAAGGTTATTCGTTTATTCATAACAATTTGATTGATCTGTATACAGGAAACTATATGTACCCTCTTTTAAAGGATTGTACTTTACCGCTTAATAAGACCTATTTAGGCCATTTTGAGTTCCTGTCTGATCAATCCATACTTACTAATTTAACTGGTTACAAAAAGTATTTTGGAGGGGGCACTTTAGACATTTATGAAGTTTTGTGTAATAAAAATGTTTTTTTACCTGCTTCTAATATGGCTGACAGCCTAAGTGTTCCGTTTTTTGAGTGATATGGGAGCTGGGCTAATTTAGATCAGTTTAAAATTTTTTCTCACTTTTACTTTCCGCTTGATAGGGATATTCCCTCTTGGGTAGAGCTGTCTAAGATAACCAAAACCTCATTTCCAAGTTCTTGTATGTTGTTAGATCAAACGGATTGGATAGATTTAAGTGATTCCTTAACTTTCAGCACAATCGACTTTGTCGAAAATGAAGATCGGTTATCTTTGTGTTCTGTTGATCCTAGTATTTGATCTAATACATACACTCAGGAACAAGCTATGTTTCGATATTACGAACCTACAACCGGTGTAGTAGGCTTGTGAACGCCTGCTGATTTGGTCTTGAATTATGAAATAGGGCGCGTTTCGAATCTTCTCGAAAAAAAGCCTGAAGAGGTATTGGCTATTTTTTCCAATTGACTATCTCCTACGGGCTCAGCTAATACCTTGTATTTCAACTTTATCGAAACTGAAAGCTTTGAGTGGATCAATGATCCGTGGCACGATATAGGTTACGTCTGCTAGTTTTTTTTTTAATTTTAACTTGTGTTTTAGCATTTTTGATTTTTCCTTTGTACAATCAATTGGTCAGATCTTGTTTTTGACCTTCCTAAAAAGATTATTGGACTGGGATATAGCCAAAGGGCAAGGCGGTGGGTTTTGAACCCATGATTATAGGTTCGAGTCCTATTATCCCAATTTGTATAGCTCAATTGGTAGAGCAATGGTCTCTTAAACCAGAGGTTTTGGGTTCG
>Ga0209542_10002534_pt1 | contig 40707 bp, 40 predicted proteins | sample RifCSPhighO2_01_FD_184028 | JGI IMG/M metagenome (GOLD analysis project Ga0209542, IMG submission 184028) | Soil microbial communities from Rifle, Colorado - Rifle CSP2_plank highO2_0.1 (SPAdes) (version 2) | ecosystem: Environmental > Terrestrial > Deep subsurface > Rock core/Sediment ... | reverse complement strand
TATCTCTGTTGCCGATATGAGAAAGCTCGTGGGCGATCACCCCTTCAAGCTCGTTTCTTTCTAATCTTTGCAAGAGACCAGTAGTCACAGCCACCACTGCATGCTCTTTGTCCCTACCGGTAGCGAAGGCGTTGGGGGCCGGATCATCGATCACATAAAGCTTGGGCATGGGCAGGCCTGCGGCAATAGAAAGATTTTCGGTAATGTTATAGAGATCAAAAAATTCTTCCCTACTTGCCAGTCTAGCTTTCGAAACAGCGAGTGCGATCTTGTCTGAAAACCAAAAGCTGGTGACATTCATTACCAAACTAAAAATAATGGCAGTATAAAATATTTCCGGCGCACCATAGTAGTAAGAAAAGTAGTAGCCTATCGCTCCCACCACTGCCAAAAACACTGCCATGAGCAAATAAGTTTTGACAACATTGGAACTCTGATGTGTATACACCGATGCCATAAAGGTATTTTAACATAAATATCACTATCCCCGCTTTAATCACATTTTATACTCAAAATTGAGTTGTTTTATTTTTGTCTTTTCTTATATGATTGACTCTAATGAACGAGACTAAGAAAACACACATACGCGTGCCACCGCACAACTTGGAAGCCGAAAGAGCCCTCCTCGGCTCCATCATGCTCCGGCCAGAGGTGATGTATGAAGTCACCGACCTCACATACCCTGTCTCTTTTTATTCTGAAAAGCATCGCCTTATTTTCGAAGCAATGCTAGAACTTTTTTCAAAACGAAATCCAACCGACCTCCTCACAGTCTCTGCAAGGTTGAAAGAAAAGAATATTCTAGATGATGTAGGAGGCAACACTTACTTGGGCGAGCTAGTCAACTCTGTTCCCTCTGCTACAAACGCCAACTATTACGCCCAAATTATTCAAAAAAAACATATCGCTCGAAATCTGATCGGTGCTGGCGACTTCGTCTCCTCACTCGGCTATGACGAAGCTCAAGAGCTAGAAGAGCTCTTGGATCAAGCCCAGAAAAGAATTTATGACGTCACCAACATCTCAAGTATCCACACCTTTGTAGAGTTGAAAGGAGAATTGACCGAAGCTTGGGAGAGGCTAGACAGGCTACACAACTCTGGGGATGGTCTGCGCGGAGTGCCGACTGGGTTTGCTGGTCTTGATGAAAAGCTCTCCGGCTTCCAAAAATCAGATTTGATAATTTTGGCGGCCAGACCTTCGGTTGGTAAAACTTCTCTAGCTTTAGACATTGCCCGGCAAACAGCTGTTAATTATGGCACGGCTGTCGGCATCTTTTCTTTGGAAATGAGCTCTCAACAGTTGGTCGACCGTATGCTCGCCTCCCAATCAAATGTGGATGCTTGGAAACTGCGCACTGGTAAACATATAAAAGAAGACGATTTTTCGGCCATTCGCCAATCTCTGGATGTACTTTCAAAAGCACCCATATTTATAGACGATCAACCAGGAAATAATATTCTGAAGATGCGATCTGTGGCTCGAAGATTAAAAAATGAAAAAGGGTTGGGTCTTATCGTAGTGGACTACCTGCAACTGATGACGACCAGTAAAAATTATGACTCCATGGTAAATCAGGTGACTGAAATATCACGCTCACTAAAAAATCTAGCGAGAGAATTGGAAGTGCCAGTGCTTGCTCTCTCTCAGCTTTCTCGAGCTATCGAGCAACGCGGTGGCAAGCCGAAGCTATCTGACCTTAGAGACTCCGGATCCATCGAGCAAGATGCTGATGTGGTTATGTTCATCCACCGTGAAGACAAGACTAAATTCACAGAAGAATCAGAAAAAACAAACATCGCTGAAATACTTATTGAGAAACATAGGAACGGCGCCACTGGCAAAGTAGAATTATTCTTTAATGAAAAGAAGGTCACCTTTCAGCCATTAGAAAAAGCTGAGTTTAGTGGTACAGAGAGTGAGTTTAGGGAGTTTTAACCTCACCCTTATTTTATATTTATCACATGAATTCTATAGAGAGACTAATACAAATATTTTCCCAATTCCCTGGCATAGGTCCGCGGCAAGCTAGAAGGTTTGTTTATTTTTTGCTTACCAGAAATGATGGCACACTCCAAGAGCTTTCTAAAAACATATCTGACTTAAAAAATGATGTGGTGATGTGTGCTCTTTGCAATAGATTTTTTGAGAAGAGACATGACAAAGCCACACTCTGCAATATTTGCTCTGATCAAACCAGAGACGGCTCCCTACTTATGTTGGTACAGCGAGATGTGGATCTGGAATCTGTAGAAAAAAATGGCGGATTCAACGGCACTTACTTTGTACTCGGTGGTACAGTCCCTATTTTAGAAAAAGAGCCAGAGAAGAGAGTACGTATAAATGAATTAAAAACTTTTCTTGAAAAAAAAATAAAAGAAGGACTGAAAGAAATAATACTCGGAGTCAATTGGAACCCGGAAGGAGAAAATACTGGAGATTTTATTATCAAAGCTCTAGAACCCTTCACTTCCAAAAACAAAATAAAGGTGACCCACCTCGGCAAAGGCCTCTCCATGGGCACCGAGCTCGAATACGCCGACCCAGATACTCTCAAAAACGCCCTAAGAAATCGTTCTTGAGAATTTTGAATTTTTAATTTATAATTTTCAATATGAAAAAAACTTACCCATACATGTTGATAATAGGCAGTTTGATCGGGCTTCTGGCTTCTTTCTTTTTGATGTTGGATACTATCACCCTTATCAAAAATCCAACCGCGGAGATCCCTTGCAACCTAAACCCATTCATAAGCTGTGGCAATGCCATACTCTCCGAACAAGGCCAAGTGTTTGGATTCCCCAACCCTATTTTAGGACTCATATCTTTTAGTTTACTTTTTGGATTGGGTTTAGCTCTCGCTTACCACGTGATACCAGAAGATCCATCTTCTACAAAACTACATAGGACAAGAAAGTATTTTTGGACTCTAGTTAATTATGGTGTCTTAGCCTCTTTCATCTTCGTAGTTTGGTTTTTCTACCAAAGTCTCTACAATCTCCGTACTCTTTGTCTGTATTGCATGATCGTCTGGAGTGTTACTTGGCCACTTTTCCTATACACCACCATCTGGAATATCAAAGAAAATAATTTTTCACTTAATAAAATAAATAAAAACCTCGACGGTCTTCTTTCTAAATATCACCTACAAATTTTGATTACCGTATATTTAGTAGCAATACTCTTTGTCCTCTATAAATTTCAGGATTTCTTCCTTAGCTAATCTTCTCAATCTTCACTTTGAAAAATGGTTGTCTGTGTCCGTTCTTTTTAAAATAGCGAGACTTTTGTTTATATTTGATAACAATCACTTTTGGAGCTCTACCAATTTCTACAAGAGTAGCCGAAACTTTTGCTCCAGATATGTAAGGAGTACCGATGTCAGTCACATCAGTGCCGTTGTCTACCAAAAGGACCTTATCAAAGACTACTGCGTCCCCTTCTTTATATTCTTTATCTTTTAGTTTTTCTATCTTTACAGAATCGCCAGCCGCCACTCGATACTGCTTACCACCTGTCTCGATTATGGCAAAACCACCATTACTTATAGCTTTTTCTTCTTTCTTTGCCTTTTTTACTACTTTTTTGGCTACTGACATAACAGGCATTACTTTACAGGATTTGGCCTTTTTACGCAAGCTTTTATTTTAATCGTCCAACTTTGGTTTATCGACTTCCAATAGGGCTATTTCAGGAGAAGTGCCAGATATTTTGAGCACATCTTTGTCTATCTTTTTTAACTCTTTATTTGAGGCATTGTAGTGGTTGACTACCGTGCCAAGTGCATTACCTAGTTTGTTGTGGTAATCATCATAAGACTTCAGGTGCTTGCCTAAATCTTCAACCTTTTTGATTATTTCTTTTGCCGATTCTTCTATTTTGAAAGCCTTGAAACCATAGAGCACCGACTGCAAATACGCCATGAATGTGGTAGGAGAAATAATGATCACTTTCTTTTCGTTGTAAGCATAATCTATCAAATTCCTTGTATTTACTTTGACCGAGCCGACTTGATTGATGAGTAGATCATAATATATCGCTTCTGCCGGTATATACATAAACGCAAACGGCAGAGTGCCCTCTTCTGGTCGAACATACTTGCCCGTCTCGTCGATCCTCTTCTTCAAATCATTTTTAAATTCCTTCTCAAGCTCCTCGCGTTGGTTATCATCCATGGCATGCACCACACGATCATAGTTATCTAGCGAAAACTTAGCATCAATCGGGATAATTCCCTCTTTAGTTATTATTACAGCGTCTACAGTTTCTTTATTTTTAAACTCATACTGCATTTTGTATTGCCCAGGCGCCAATGTGTTGGAGAGTATGAGCTCTAACGAGGCTTCACCCCAGTTACCTCTCTGCTTTTGGTGCTTCAAAGTCTTTTCCAGATCACCGAGCTTCTCAGCAATAGTTATAAACTGTCTTGTTGCTTCATTTGTTTTGGTCTGCTCTTTAGCCACATCAACGAGGCTCTTGCTCATCTGCTCATTTATATCTTTGAGCAACTTCTGGGATTCAGAAAATTGATTTTTCATGGAGTCGTGCACTTGCTTGGTCGTCTCCCCCATTTTCCTATCAACTGTTCTCGATAGCTCATTCATTTGCTCAAGCAAAAGTCGGAGACCAGTATCATCTGATTTGGTCTCCTTTTTTCTTAACAAAGCGAAAACAGCCAATAGAAGACCGACTGCTAAAACTATTAGTGCTATGTTTTGCATAAAAGCATTTTATCATTTATTATTGCCTTATGCATGACAATATTTCAAACCAAATCAAAGATGCCCTCAAAGCACACGATCAAGTGAGGCTAACCACTCTCCGAGGCACACTCGCCGCCTTTACCAACGAAGCAGTGGCTAAAGGCCACACACCGCAAGACAAGCTCACTGACGATGAGGCTATCGCAGTTATTCGTAGATTAGTAAAACAGAGAAAAGATTCTATTGAACAGTTTGAGAAAGGCGGCCGCCAAGACTTGGCTGACAACGAAAAAGCTGAGATGAAGATATTGGAAGAATTCCTGCCAGCTCAAATGAGCGAAGAAAAAATCCGCGAGATAGTTCTAAAGAAAAAAGAAGAAATGGGTGTGATTGATAAATCTAAAATGGGGATATTTATAGGAGCAGTTATGAAGGACGCAGCAGCGGCTGGCGGAGCAGATGGTAGTATGGTAAAAAGGATAGTGGAGGAACTTTTGTCATGAATCTAGAAGGGAAAACATTGGTAAACTTCGGAGGTACTGGTGGCATTGGCAAAGCTGTCACTGCGAATTTTTTGGGAGCAGGAGCGACCGTAGTGGTAGCAGCACGCAAGCCTGAAAAAATGGCTCAACTCAAAAACGAGCTTGGAAATCCAGCGAACCTAATATGCATCATGGCAGACGCTACCAAAATGTCTGATGTTAAAAAGGTTTTTGCTGAAGCAAGTATGCTCGGCAATGTTGGAGGCGTCTTTGTTGGCATAGGTAGATGGATCCAAGATTTCGAAACTAGCAGCTCCGACAAATTGATCGAGAACGAGGCTCTGCTTTGGCCAGAGCATGTCACTGCGCCTATATATATTGCAGAAGAAGCAAAAAAGGTATTTGATAAGGATGGTGGTGTGTACTTCCATACTTCGTCACACGTCGTGCACAAACCAGAAGCAATCCTAAAAGGAAATAGAACTTACCGAAAGGTCAAAACCGAAGCAGAACAAGAACTCGAAAAGTTTGTTAGTCCTAAGTTTCGCTTGGTAAATTTGAGACCAAGTATTGTAAGGACTCCCAATAATGAAGCTGCTCTTACCAAAGATGGTGTAGATCTTAGAAGTGAAGCGGTAGCACCTGAAGATATAGCCATTTGGTGCGTCGAAAATTTTGACAATCCAAACATTCCAAGAGTCATGAAATTTGAGAGCAGTGTCATAGTATGATGCTGCTTTTTCTAAAATTTTATTGAATCTTCAATTTTATAACTCCCCGCTCGTGTACGTCTGATAGAGAGAGTGGTAGCGCCATAGCCGAGGGTGTTACCAAAGTCGTTCACGATAGAGCGGATGTAGGTGCCAGAGGAGACGTGAGCGGAGAAGCGAGCTAAATAACTCACCCTCTCACTATCGTGTAGTCCCTCTCTTACTACAAGAGAGGGTTTGGGCAAAAGCATCTGACGCCAGAGAATCAAGATCTCATTTTGGCGGAAGTCACCTTTCACTTTTCCAATATCCATAAGCAATCTTCCAAAAAGCTCTTTGGAGTTGAGTTGGTCTAGCCCGTGGAATTGGATTTTGTGGATCGTGATTTTCTTTATAGGAACCTCCCCCCTGCCCCCCTCCGAAGGAAGGGGGTTTCCGGACTCCCTTCCCCTTCGGGGAATGGTTGGGGATGGGGTTTTCCGAGAAGCGATCATCTTAGAAGAATACTCTGGATATTTCTGCATTCTTTCTCCTTCATAAACTTTACAAAGTTTAATCAGTTCCATCTCTTTTATATCTTCGACTTTCTCAGCTCTCACCACCTTACCCAAAATATCATACGTATCAGTAGCAAACCCAAAGAGAGCGACGAAGTCGTATTCTTTATCAAACTCTAAAAACTCTTCTTTTTTATATACGTCCTCTCCACTCGCTACAAGCAACACCCCCTCTGCCATGGGGTCAAGCCTGCCCATATAGGTCCACTTTGTTTTTTCTCTGTCCAAAGGCTTCTTCTGGTCATACTCTGGAAACTTCTCCCGAAACCTCTGCACGCATTCCAGTGGCGTCTCTCCTCGCTCTTTGTATAAATTGAAGATCATGCTTGTGATTCTAACAAAATTTTATAAAGAATGCGGAATTTTTCTACAAAACGACTTACATTATCTTTACGCTATAGCGTATTTATAATGTAGAATTAATATATCATTATTTTTCAACATATTTTAGCTATCCCCATTTATGAAATGATATTTTGCTTGACAGAATCTGTGGGTATGATATACTTCCCAACAGTTAGGTACCTTCGCGCGAACAAAAGGCGGCTCCCTTTTTCTGGGACCCGCGCACGTAGTATCGTTGAGCATTTGTTGCGATTCCCCGAATCGACACCTCGACTCGGTGCATCGGGGAAGTTGAGTCCATTTTGACCATTTCGTCCGCTCGGTTTACCCGAGCAACCTGCCCTAGGAAAAAGGGATAGCTCAAGGAGGTCCCAAGATGACCCCGGCTCGAAAGAGTGACGACCAGCTTCTGCAGAAGCTGGTCTTAATTTTTTATATTAAATTTTTAAGGACTTCTTCAAATACTTCCCAGTGTGAGAGTTTTTATTATTCGCCACTTGTTCGGGAGTGCCGCGGGCAACTATTTGGCCGCCGCCAGAGCCGCCTTCGGGACCGATGTCTATCACGTAGTCGGAGGATTTTATAATGTCCATGTTGTGCTCGATCACCAGTACGGTATTACCCTTGTCCACTAGCTTTTGCAAAATATCAATAAATCTTTTGACATCTTCATAATGGAGTCCAATGGTCGGCTCGTCAAAAATATAAATTGTTTTTTGGATGTGCGGTCGATAGAGCTCACTTGAAATCTTCACCCTCTGCGCTTCTCCACCCGAGAGAGTAGTGGCCGATTGGCCGAGCTCGAGGTAACCAAGACCCACATCACTCATTGTCTTTAGCCTGTCATAAATAGCTGGTATATCTTCAAAGAAGGTCAGGGCTTCCTCCACTGTCATCTTCAAAATTTCATGGATGTTTTTCTTTTTGTACTTCACTTCCAAAGTCTCCTTGGTAAACCTTTTGCCACCACAGACATCGCAAGATACGTAGACTGTCGGCAAGAAGTGCATCTCGACAGCGATCTCACCATTACCCTCACAAGTCTCACACCTACCTCCTGGCCGATTGAAGGAGAACCTGCCCGGCCCCCAACCACGCACTCTCGCTTCGGCAGATTCAGCGAAAAGCTCTCTTACAAATCCCCATGCCCCAGTGTATGTGGCCGGATTTGATCTTGGAGTCCTACCAATAGGCGACTGATCTATAAGTATCGAGCGGCCCAAATATTCAGTGCCAGTGAAAGATGCACAATTGTAAACGTTGGCACTCCGATATTTGCGCTCAAACCGCGCCTGCAAGTTTTTATAAAGTATTTCGTAGACGAAGGAAGATTTGCCCGAACCAGAAACTCCAGTGACGCAAACGAACTTGCCGAGCGGCACATCTACATCCATATTTTTGATGTTGAAAACCTGGCCACCCCTTATTTGGATTTTACCTTTGTCTTGATCTCGTCTATCGTCGGGTACTTCTATAAAATCTTCACCACGCAGATAGGCGAGAGTGCTCGAACCCGAAGGATTTTTTTTGGCAGTTAGGAGTTCATCGAGCCAGCCAGAGACCACTACTTCCCCACCGTGCACGCCCGCCCCCGGCCCAATATCTACAATGTAGTCAGATGCGAAGATAGTTTCTTCGTCGTGCTCTACTATCAAAATAGTATTGCCCAAGTCTCGAAGTTCAAGAAGGGTTTTGATCAGTCGCTCGTTGTCGCGAGAGTGGAGCCCAATAGTCGGCTCGTCGAGTACATAGAGAGCGCCGACTAGGCCAGAGCCAAGTTGGGAAGCGAGGCGGATACGTTGAGCTTCGCCTCCAGAGAGAGTATGGGCCCTACGATTGAGCGAGAGATACTCGATACCGACATTCAGCATAAACCGTAATCGCGACTCGATCTCACGCACCACCACCTTAGAAATATTTTTTTCGCGGTCGGTTAGTTTGGCATTGTCTAAAAATTCAAAGGCTTTTTCTATGGACATGGCGACAAAATCTACTATGTTTGTTTTCGAGTCACCAACATATACATGCAAAGCCTCTGGACGAAGTCGAGCACCCATACAAACAGGACATGGCTCGTCGCCAAAGAGGTGCCGAGTACCGAGACCATTACACTCTGGGCAAGCGCCATAAGGCGAGTTGAAAGAGAAGAGTCGCGGCTCAATCTCCGGATATGAGTAGCCGTCTTTAGGGCAAGCGAACTTATTGGACATGATAGTTCGTTCAGGTTTATATTCTTTATTATTATTTTCCTCTGCCAAATCTCTGAAACTAATCTCAACTAAGCCATTGGCTTCTTCGAGTGCCTTTTCTAGAGATTCAGACAAACGTTCCTCGGCATTCTTTTTATCAGTTTCAAAATCACTTATATTTATCGAGTCAACTAAAACAGAAATATCATGCCGCTTGGTCTTGGTAAGTTCGATCCTCTCCCGCAAGCTCTGACGCTTGCCGTCAATAACTGCTTCTATATAGCCTCGGCCTAGCATGTCATAGAGCATCTGGTAATACTCACCCTTCCTACCTCTCACCACTGGCGCGAAGAGTTCTAGATATTTGGGGAATTGGATTTTTGTAGACACCTCACCCCCCTTCCCCCCTCTCCTAGAGGCAGGAGAGGAGGCCTCCAATCTAACCTTCTCAAGAATAAAATTCTTTATCTCCGAATTTGAGAGCTTTTTGATTTCGTCACCACAAACCAGACAATGTGGTCGACCGATACGGGAGTAAAGCACGCGCAAATAATCATAAATTTCAGTGATAGTAGCCACCGTTGAACGAGGGTTGTTGGAGCGAGATTTTTGATCGATTGATATAGTGGGTGAGAGACCGACTATTTCGTCCACGTCCGGCTTCTGCATTTGACGCAAAAACTGCCGAGCATAGCTTGAAAGAGATTCTACATATCGTCTCTGCCCTTCGGCAAAGATAGTATCAAAAGCGAGAGACGACTTCCCTGACCCCGATAGGCCCGTAAAGACCACCATTTTATTCCTCGGCATCTCTACCGTAATATTCTTCAGATTATGAGTTCTTGCTCCCTTTACTACCAATTTTTCTCCCACTTTTAATTCATTCTTTTTCACCATAAGCTAGCAAGTGTACCACAAAAATAGCCCCGAGTCTCTACTTTCCTTTCTAAGGAGACTCGGGGGCTTTTTGGACTATGACAGACATACCACCATTCACAGGACCAAGCCTTGTCAAGAAAACATCATAATGACCGTTCACTTGCTTGTAGCCCCCAAACCAGAACTTGCCAAGCTGGTCATTTTTATCAGTGATGACACTAAGTTGCTCACCTATTTTGGGCAACCAAGAAAGATGAACCTCCCACAACTTCTCGTTATAACGGAAGCGAAGGTCAAACATAGACACCTCTAATGTTAAGAATACTCCCCTTCATTAAATCTTTATGAAAAAACTGTGTATAAGAAAAGCCGGCTATGATGCGCCGGCCTCGGTTACTTCCACATTCGCGAGAATTTGGAGAATAAAGATTATAAAAGAACATATAGCTATCTGTAATCCAAACCATTGAGGATACTCAGGCGGGAGACCCGACATTGGACTACTATTTATGCCGGCTAGTCCCAACCCCACATGGATTATGGGGGCAGTTAGATAGATTGTAGCACCAATACGTGTTTTAAACTGAGAACAAGTTTTGTCCCTCAAATTTATCCATGCCAACAGACCCCATCCTAATTGAACTAGAGCCATAATCCCTACAAGAAAGAAAAATCCCACATACGCCATCATCACTAATCTCCTTTCACCATTCAGGCTGCCAAATTTCTGACCTATTTATAGCATACTATAACCAATTTTGTCAATAAATACAATGGCCGTCATTGTATTTTTGAGTGTGGTATAATTTTTATATGAATCATAGAGACTACAAAGATTTTGCAGAGAATAAAATTTACCACGTCTATAATAGAGGTGTTGGTAAGATGAATATATTTTTAGATAAAGAAGATTTTAATGTCTTTTTATATCGCTTGAAGGAGAATCTCTTCCCCGAACTCTTAGACCAATCAAAATTGCCAAAAGATGCTGCTAGAAGAAAAACTCTACCACCCAATTCATTCGATCTCATTTCTTATTGTCTCATGCCAAACCATTTTCATTTACTAATTCAACAAAAAACCAAACTCCCTATTTCACAGTTAATATCAAAGATATGTACTGGATATTCAAAATATTTCAATAAAAAATATGATCGTGTAGGTTCTGTTTTTCAGGATAAATTCAAGTCAGTAAGGGTAGAGACCAATGATCAATTGCTTTGGACATCGTTTTATATCCACGAAAACCCAAGGAAAGCACTCTTAGTTGACAACTTATTGAACCATCCTTGGAGTAGTTACAGAGAATATGCAGATTTAGATACTAGGCCTTTTGTTTTGTGCAAAAAAGAATTAATCACAGAGCAATTTCAGAGCCCAAAAAAGTATTTGGAGTATTTTACAAATCCAAGATTAGGGCAGAAAATCTCTGAAAAGCTAATTTCATGCCTAGATTTAACAATCGACAACGAATAATTAGGCAAAAATACAATGACGGCCATTGTATTTTGAAGTGTGGTGTAATTTGAAAAATATAAAAAGCCGGCTATGGTAGGCCGGCCGCTATCTTAACTCCTGTTTTTATACTTGTTGATCCCGTACCAACCTCCAAAGAACCATATGGTTCCCACGAGGCCAGTAATTTTGGTGATTTTGTGCTTCTCAAAACCAAATGCTACTGCAAAACCAGTACCGACGATGAGAATAAACCCCAGGACAAAGTGGACCCAAATAACTCTCGGTACGTTATCGATCTGTTGATCAGTCAATTGCTTCACGGCACAACTCCTTCCTCTATAAAGAGTATATCACTTACTACTTAACTTTTCCAATTCTTTAATCTCATCGCGGAGGATGGCGGCAGATTCGAAATCCAAAATCTTAACGGAAGCATTCATTTGGCGTTCTTTGGTTTTGATCAGTTTGGCGAGATTTTTTATATTTTTAGTATCGATAGCAAGCAAGCTACCGACGGCTTTGTTATGACTCTTTTGAAGCTGGTCGGTGATGTCATGGATTTCTTTTATAATAGTTTGTGGAGTGATGCCGCGCTTCTCATTGTAGGCGACCTGAAGGGCTCGCCTACGATTGGTCTCATTTATAGCCCGCTCCATCGAGCCAGTCAGTTGGTCGGCGTAGAGGATCACTCGACCATCGACATTTCGGGCGGCGCGGCCGATGGTTTGAATAAGAGAAGTCTCACTGCGCAAGAAGCCTTCTTTGTCAGCATCCAAGATTCCAATGAAGGAGACTTCCGGCAGGTCCAGACCTTCACGCAAAAGGTTCACTCCTACTAGCACGTCAAATTCACCACGGCGAAATTTGGTTAAAATTTCGATACGCTCAATAGTTTTGATGTCGCTATGCAAGTACTCTGCTTTGATTTTCTTTTCTTTCAAATATTCAGAAAGATCCTCTGCCATCTTTTTGGTAAGAGTAGTCGCTATGGCACGGTTGCCTTGTTTGATCACCTTCTCGGCTTCATTTATGAAATCAAGAATTTGACCAGGATATTTTCCAGCCTCCGTAATCGGCCTTATAGAAACTTCCGGGTCAATGAGACCGGTTGGGCGGATCACTTGCTCGGCTACTTGCTTTGAATTTTCTATTTCATATTTTGCTGGCGTGGCGGAAGTATAAATCCTCTGCCCTACTCGAGCATCAAATTCATCAAAAGTAAGAGGCCTGTTATCTTTAGCAGACGGCAGTCGGAAGCCATGCTCAACCAAAGTATTTTTGCGACTTTGATCTCCAGCAAACATGCCACCAATTTGAGAAACAGTGACGTGTGACTCATCTATAATAGTAAGGAAATCTTTGCCAAAATATGAGAGTAGAGTATGTGGTGCCGAGCCAGCAAGCCTGCCATCGAAGTGCCGAGAATAATTTTCGATACCACTGCAATAACCAACTTCTTTGATCATCGAGAGATCATAGCCAGTGCGACGCTTCAATCTATCAGCTTCCAAAATTTTGCCTTCTTTTTCAAACTTCTTCAGTTGCTCTTCTAGTTCACTTTTTATAGTTTTGAAAGCGACCTTCAACTGCTCTTCACTGGTTATAAAATGTTTGGCTGGAAAAAGATAAAAAACTTCTAATTCTTCAACTATGTCTCTAGTTATTGGATCTATCTTTTCTAATCTTTCAATCTTTCCATCTTTCAATTCTATTCTGTAAATCTGTTTTTCCGACACTGGCATGATCTCTACAGTATTACCGAGTGCTCGAAACATACCTGGAGAAAGGTCGGCGTTAGTCCTTTCATAATGGATAGCTATAAGATTGCGCAAAAATTCGTTTCTAGAAATTTTATCTGCCTTTGCGATCTTCATATTGACACTCTCATATTCCGCTGGAGAACCAAGCCCATAAATACAAGAGACCGAAGCTACAATGATCACATCTTTCCTAGTGAGCAATGCTTGAGTCGAAGCATGGCGCAAACGCTCGATCTCTTCGTTGATCATTGCTTCCTTTTCAATATAAGTGTCGGTCACAGGCATATAGGCTTCTGGTTGGTAGAAGTCGTAATAAGAAACGAAGTAATGCACCGCATTTTCGGGAAAAAACTCGCGGTATTCTTGAGCCAGCTGGGCCGCTAGAGTTTTGTTGTGAGCAATGACTAGCGTCGGCTTTTGAACCTGCTCGATTACGTTAGCCACTGTGAAGGTCTTGCCGCTCCCTGTCACACCCAAAAGAGTCTGGTGCTTGTAGCCCTTCCGGACTCCCTCTACCAGCTTCTCTATCGCCTCCGGCTGATCCCCCGCTGGCTTAAATTTGCTGTGTATCTTAAACTGCATGCATTATTTATAACACAAAAGAAACTCTTCTTTGAATTTAGGGAAAGTGTCTTCTAAAATAGATTGGCGGATTTGGGACATGAGGTTGTTGAGGAAATAGAGATTGTGGATAGAGGCTAGAGTGGCGGCGAGCATTTCTTTGGCTTTGAAAAGGTGATGAATATAAGCATAAGTATAATTTTCAAGAAAAGGTGAGAAATCGTTTTTATACTTTGCATTCAAAATATTGATCTTGCCATTTTTTGTATAAAGTCCCCCATTTCTAGCAATTCTTGTAGCTGCTACACAATCAAATGTGTCACAACCATTTTCTACTCCCAAGATCATATCCACCGGCTCGCCCACCCCAAGTAAGTGTCGTGGTTTTTCTTCTGGCAAAATCTCGTTCACCCAACGCACTGCTGTCGCCATATCTTCTTTTATAAAGGTGCCACCGATACCAAAACCATCGAAATCTAAACTAGCTATTTGATTAGCAGAGAGTTTTCGTAATTCTTCATATCTACCTCCTTGCACAATGCCAAAAAGAAACTGAAAAAAAGCAAAATTGGATCCGTGTGGGTCCCGCGTAGCAGGGTGAAGCGGAACAATTTTGCTTTTTTTCAGTTTCTTGTGCTCAATTATGCACCGCTCGGCCCATCTCTCTGTACGCTCTATAGTCTCTTTTATTTTTTCTTGCGGAGCGTGAGGAGAAGTAAATTCGTCAAGGGCGAAAATAATATCGGCCCCGATATCGTTTTGGATTTGGATAGATTTTTCTGGAGACAGGAAGTGGGTACTGCCATCTATTATTGATTTGAATTCCACACCATTTTCAGTTACTCTGGCCTGTTTGCCGTTTTCCGAAAACCCCTCCGCCAAAATTTCTGCTTCTGGCTCATCTGCAGAAATAAACTTCCCTATACCATTGCCATAAGCTACGCCGAGAGAAAAAGCTTGGAAACCACCGGAGTCAGTCATGGTCGGTCCCGGCCAATTCATAAACTTGTGGAGACCGCCAGCTTCTTTGATTATCTTTTCTCCCGGTTGCAAATACAGGTGGTAGGTGTTGGCCAAGACTACTTGGGAGCCAGTATCTGCAATATGCTCTGGAGTAAGAGATTTGACTGTAGCCTTGGTACCCACAGCTACAAAAGCCGGCGTCAGTATTTCTCCATGAGGAGTATTTATGACACCAGCTCGTCCAAGACTATTTTTTAATTTCTTTTGAAGAGTAAACAAGAGAATTACTGGACAGGCTGTGGAGCCAAATCTTCTACCCCAACCACTTCAACTGTAAATATAAGAGTAGAATTTGGAGGTATCGGCCCTGCCTGATTTGGACCATAAGCGAGCTCTGGGGGGATGACGATGGTACGCACACCACCAACTTTCATACCTTGGAAACCTGTCTCCCAACCAGGGATGACTTCACCTGCCCCAAGCGTAAACTTAAAAGGCACACCAAAATCTTTGGAATTTTGGACTGTAGTACCATCAGATAAAGAAAGTATGTAATGCACTGATACGCGCTGACCTTGTACCACATTTGCCCCTCCGCCAACTACAATATCATTGACCACTACCCCACCCGGCAATTGGATATTGGCACCTACTGCAGCAGCTACAGAATTATCATTCATTATATTTTTTTGAAATAGATTCATAATATCGGACCCAAACAAAGTGTACGCTACAAATCCGGCAGAAAGAGCCACAGCAACCCACTCCTTTAGAGATAATTTTTTCATTTTATCTTACTTAAAATTATAATGATGCTAATGTAGCATATTGCCTTATTATTTAAAACCATTAAAATGGGGATATGGACAAAAACATAAAACCGCTGACTTTATTGGAAATGAGTGAGGCTGCCCAAAAACGGGTCAACCTTATTTACAGAGAATTTTCTGAAGGATTTGAATTTATAAAAAATTATCCCAGATCAGTAACCTTTTTTGGATCAGCTAGAACCAAAGAAAGCGAACATTACTACGAAAAAGCAAGGAATCTTGCCAAAAAAATAGTAGAAAAGACACACTATTCAGTGTTGACTGGAGGCGGGCCTGGCATAATGGAAGCAGCAAACCGTGGAGCATTTGAGGCAGGTGGTAACTCTTTGGGACTAACTATAGACTTACCGAAAGAGAACGATCATCAACAATACTTCACAAATAAAATTAATTTTCACTATTTTTTCAGCCGCAAAGTCTGCCTCTCTTTCTCAGCAGAAACATATATATTTTTCCCAGGTGGCTTCGGCACGCTAGACGAATTTACAGAGATATTGACTCTTACCCACACAAATAGAATCCCTCGAGTACCAATAATACTAGTAGGCGAAGAACACTGGAAACATTTAGACCAATTTTTTCAAAATACTTTGATCAAGAATGGTATGATAGATGAGAAAGATACTTCTATTTATACTATCACCGATAATGAAGAGGAGATATTAGAGATTATAAAAAATGCTCCGATACGCATGGGTGTGGCTTATGATGAAAAATCGGAGGAACCAGTCAAACATAATGACGAAGAAACGGAATTAGGTTCCCTATCAGAGCTTTCGAAGAAACACTGTGTACCTTGCGAAGGTGGTGCTTCACCGTTATCACGTGAAGAATCTGAAAACTATCTTCGTAATATGAGCGAATGGAGTCTAGAAGATGATAGAGAGATCCAAAAAACTTTTGAATTCAAAGATTTCAGCGAAGCGATGAACTTTATGAATGCAGTAGCATATTTGGCAGAAGAAGAAGGTCATCATCCAGACATCAAACTACATGATTACAAAAAAGTAGATATAAAGATTTCTACTCATGCCATTGGGGGGCTTTCCGAAAACGACTTTATCCTAGCCGCCAAAATAGACGAAACTCTGCGAGAAAAGAAGTTTTAATTATTTCTTCCAAGCTTTGTCTTTCGGATCTCTGTTTATAAACCACTTATCTTTGATATCAAACCACCATTCATCTGGATGTATTTTTAAAACAAGCTTTCCGATCTTTAAACCACTCTCTGTCTTCAATCTTTTCAAAGCTGTCTGTAGCCACTTTTTGGCTTTCAGATTTCCTTTTTCTTCTTCAGCACGCAGAGTAGCTATCCATTCAAGCTGATCGGCATCTTTTACAATCTTTGCTTCAAGTGTTTCTTTAGCTTGTTCTTCCAAATATAAACGTTCAATTTCTTTCCCAAAAGGCACACTTCGTGCGATATCTGCTACTGCTTGCGCTTCTATAAGTCTGCCATACCTTTGATGGATATAGTTCAAGTCAGAAACTCGGCCTTCGCCAATATCATGTATGAGAGCCATCAGTATTACTTTGTTCTTGTCTGCTTTCGGTTCCAAGTAGCAAAGTGCATAAGCGATCATAGCTACTCGGAAAAGATGCTCTGCCACTGATTGTGTGCCAGTACCCAAAAACCAAAGTCCAGACCTCGGGGTCTTACTATGTATCCCCATTTCATAAATGAAGTTTGTAATCTGTTCTAGTTCTTTTTTCTTATTTATTTTTTTCATGTGGACCCACGGAGAATCGCACTCCGGATTCGTCCATGCCATGGACGCGTGTTACTACTATACTATGGGCCCTCTGTTTTTCAAATCATATCCCTAAAACCTATATTTTGCAAAGTGGATTTGGATATCCACAGAAAATCCTTGTGTTTTAGAGTGTAATATGATATAATGTATAGTAGAGAAAGGAGGTGGAAATGGCTAGAAAGGCCAAAAAAGAGCCACCGCCGATTGTGAAGTTCGCCCAAAAAATAGGCGATCATGGCGCCCTGCGCAGGTTAGGAAGAGCGGGTGCTATGCGAAAGAAAGAGATTGCTCAAATAAGAAAAAATAGAAAAATAAGATGGTTTTTGGATGACTGTCTCCAGATTGCCATCCAAGCCAACAAGCACATCTGCCCCGTAGACTAGCGCCACCAAGAATTATTCGGGGGCGCTTTTGTTTTGCTTGACAGTCTGTGCTATAATGGAAGCAGAGGTGGCTTATGAATCAGGGAGTGAAGCAAGGAATCAAAGTTCTTGAAGAAATCACTCTCATTGTCAACGAGCGTTTGCAAGCTGGGCACAGTTTTGAGTGCGCGCTTTGTTGCACTCTGTTTGAATATGGATGTTCGAATGACATGAGAGTGGTTATCACCCCAACTTTCGAAGGTGGAAGTGGAAATCGTATCATTTCCCTCTTCTATATTGGGAAAGAACCTAACTAGCGTCCGGAGAAATAAGCAACACTCCGGACGCTTTCTATTTAGGGGGTGATATATTATACTTCTCCATCACCAGCTTCTCCACTTCTTCTCGAGGTCTACCATATTTGAGATAAGACATTTCTTTTAGTTTTTCTATTTGGTCTTGATTACCCTTTGGTGGGAAAGAAATTTCAATATTGAAAGGTTTGGCCGGTTTGCCATTGACCAAGAGACGCAGGTAGGCATTTAGGTTGTCTATATTCATGATGTCGCTGGTAGAAAAAGTCGGAGTAAACTGGTTTTCCAATGCTTCCGCATCATCAGCCCCGATCCTAAACGAGCAAATAGAGCCGACATTACCAAAGACAGCATTTTTTATATTTTCTTCAAGTTGAGCGATGAATTGATGTGCAATGTTAAGTGAAAGTTTGTACTTTCTAGCTTCAGAAAGAATGGTAGAAATAGAATCAGTAGTGATATTTTGAAACTCATCTATATACAAGTAGAATGGCGGGAAGTCTTTGCCAAACATATCTACTCGTGAAAGTGCTGCGATCAGTATTTTGCCCACCAAGATAAGCCCAATCAAATTGGCATTGATGTCCCCTAACCTACCTTTAGAAAGATTGACTAGGAGTATTTTTTTGTTGTCCATGATGTCACGGAAATTGAAGGAAGACTTCTCTTGAGCGACGACCGGCCGCATAATTTCGTTGGCCAAAAATACATCAAACTTGTTGGTGACATACTGCACATAGTTTGCCAAACCCTGTTCGCCAGTGGTCTTCTCGGCATTGACCCAAAACTGCTTGACCAGAGGATTTTTGCATCTAGAGATTTTGAGGTCTCTATAAGTCTTATCCCCAAGCACACGCGACATATCTACTAGTGTGTTGCCCGAGCTCGGGTCCTCCATTACTAAAAGTGCTGAGTTACGGAAGTACTGCTCAAAGGCCGGACCCATAGACTCTGGCACACTACCGTAGAGCTTGCGGAAAATACTAAACAGTTCATTGACTACAAAAGTTTTTTGCTCTGGGAACCTCTCATCAAATTCAAGCATATTCAAAGCCATCGGCCGTGCTGTGTAAGCTGGATCAAAATAAATAACATCATCAAACCGCTCCGGTGGCACATTGGCTAAGATGTCTTGTAGGTCAGAGCCATGTGGATCGATCATACAAACTCCATGGCCCATCTGCATATCTTGGATAATCATTTTTTTCAACAAAGTGGTTTTACCAGTACCAGTCTGACCGATGCAATAGAAGTGGCGCAGTCGGTCTTCTTCTTTCATTCTTATTTCTGTATCTACGTTGCGGTGCTTATTTATACCAAGAAGTAGTCCTTCTCTTGCAATATCAAGAGGGGCTGGTGCAGTAGCAGACCTTGATTGACGCAAACCCTCGGAAGCAGAGAGGGCTTTGGTGTGAAAATGCATGATACTTGTCACTTCTCGCAAGTTCATTGGCAAAGCAGTACTCTCATCAAAAATCCTAAAAGAAAAATTTTTGACTAAATTTCTCAAATCTCCTTTTTCTGATTTTTTCCACTCTAGAGCATTACCGAGAGTGTTGTTGAACTGATTGAAGCTAGATTTGAGACTGTCCAATATTTCTTGTGATTCCTCTTTGGTACTAGAAGAGGCCAAAAGTCGTAAGTTGCAGCGCACGATTGGAGCACTTATCTTTTTACCTATCTCTTCTACTGCCCCCTGATCTATCGGCTCTGGCTTCTTGTCTTCTCCATCTTTCTTCTTGGAAGAAGAGAACAAATCTTTGAAAGTGTGGGCCAGTTCTGCCGGCACACTATCAGGAATATTTATGGCATCTTTGAGCGGAGTACCCTTGTGGATTTTGTCTAAAGCACTTTTATATTTTTTGACATATCTGTCTCCCAAGGGCGACCAGACCAGCTGGATAGCTGCCCCTTCACCGTCTCTATTCACTTTCGAAAAAGAAGAGAGTATGACATTTAGTGGATCATGGACGAAGCTCTCATAAGTTTTGAGTGGAAAGATTGGATTTTTGGCAAAAGTAGCGTAAGCGGCCGCAGTTTCTCCTGTCTCATTGAAAATATTGTAGTCATCTGGCTTTTCGGTGATCTTGGCATTATGAAATATAGAAAGGATCTGCTTTTCAAAAAGATTTTTGCGCAAAGTCGGCACTGCCACATAAAATATTATTTCTTGAGAAAAGTTGGCGTTGGCAATCTCTAGAGACATCCAATCTTCTGACTTGCCATCTGACGAAATAGAAAGCATGCCAGAATAAAACTGCTCCATACCAGAGATAACTTCAGTCAGACTAACTTTAGGACTTTCAGTCTCATTCTCTTCTGGTATCAAAATCTCATACAAAACCATACCCAACCCTTTTGAAATTTTCTCTTTTGCATTGAGGCCGGGTAGAGTGAAGCCCTCTTTCAAATATTCAGAAATAAAACGATGGAAATCGTCTGTGATATGAAAATTTTGTAGTTTTTCAACTACCGAGAGAGCATTTTTAATGCCTTTTTCTTTAGCTAACATTACCAAATCTGAAATTTGTTTGTCATGCTCTTCAGGAGAAATTTTCAAGACAATCCTGTCTACTTCTTCCTTTTTTATTTCATATTCTGGATGGAGCGTAGTGCTAGGAGACACAGTTTTGTACTCTGACAAAACCTCTCGAGCTGGAGCGAGATCTTCTTTTTTTAAACCGATGTCTTCAAAAGCCTTCTCCTTTTCGGCGATCAACTTGCGCAAATGCTCTATTTCCTCATCTTGGTTTTTGAAAGGTACTTTGGGTAATTCCATATCATAATTATATCAGAAATAAATATCACCCCCTAGCCCCCTCTTAATCTAAGAGGGGGGATAAGAAAATCGCCTCTCATTTAGAGAAGCGATTTCCTCAAATACAGGGATTACATAGAAGACATGGAAGAAGACTTTGGTTTCAAAGCCATAAGTGCAGAAAGACCTACAAGTATGTAAATCACTCTTGAAACTATAGCTTCCTGACCACCGAAAAGCATGCCGATATCCCAACCTAGTAGGCCGACAAGCAACCAGTTGATGCCACCGATGATAAGGAGCCAATGTGCCAATTTTTGCATTTTATTAGTGTTATAACGATCTTATTAATTAACTTCGACCATTTATTTCACCCTCAATTATACAACGCCATTTTTTAATTAAAAGACAAGCTGTGAATAAGAAAACCCGCCAAGCGTGTGGCGGGTTTTGATTTAGTGGGATTTATTCTGTAGCAGCAATCAGTGTGGAATCATCAGATTTTACTTCCACTTTTTTCTGCGCATTGCCCAAAGCAATAAAAACAATTGCGAGTAGCGCACAAGCAAACCCCGCTAAATGAAATCGAGTAGGAACTTCTTTGACCCAGAGAAACTTTAACAGTGCGCACACTACCGGCACCAATGCAGCCAAGATGGTAATAGGTACTGCACTTCCTCCACTCGTATAAGCGCCAATATAGAAAAAATCTGCAATGAAGAACATGAGGGCTACTGCCGCCACAATACCCATTGCATTACCACTAGGAATTGAGAGCGACTGACCAGTGTATTTTTGGTAAAAGATAACCCCAAGCCCCACAGGCAACATAACAAGATAAAACCCAACCAACAAACCCATGGTTGAATACTGCTTCAGCTTCACATCAATGATCACATTCTGCACAGCATACAAAGTTAGCCCGATCAGGGCATAGACGATTGATTTCATTTGCACCTCCTATATCGATAATAGCATAATATTATACCAATTGTCAAATTGCATTTTTGAGTTAAATAATGTTAAATCTTGGGTAGAAAGAAGGTATGATTAGTATGCCTGAACAGAATCAACCCAAGACATACACAAAAGAAGATATCTTGATGATGTGGCCTCAAGCGAAAGGAGAACTTCTTGATTTCCAGCATGCTCTTCAGAGGAAATCTGACATTACTGCCACTCGACTTGGTATGGCTCTACAACTCGCAGATGAGGAGTTCAAACGCCTATCAGCACCACCTACAAGTGGAAAACTTAATGTCAAATTGAGATATGCAGGCCGTAGTCAGCCAATCCCAGAAGACGATCCTTTCACTGATGATCAAGAAGAAGGGTATAGGTAAATGGTGTTGTACAAAGCATTACTTAGAGTCACTGGTACTGGTCCAGACGAAATCGTAGTCACTATCCCGAGTTGGAATCCAGAAGAAAGAGTGATCATCAAAAAGAACAAAATACCAGAGGACATTCGACAGAACCTTCAGATTGGCACAAGACTTTTTGCTCAAGTAAACATCGCGGCTGAACAAAAGGAAGACCTTGAGATCTGTAAATTTGAGCCGTTCGAAAGTTAGTTATGTAAATCCCAGGGCTGCCCACCAAAGGCAGCTCTTTTTTATAAACTTTTCAAAACAATTCGAACCACAAACAATATTCAACATGTAATGCATACCGTAGGTAATCAGAGGGTCACCCTCTTACTTTTAAAAAATGTGGTGTAATTTGATGCCATGACCCTACGCGGAATCGAACCGCGCTTCCTGCCTTGAGAAGGCAGTGTCCTAACCGATAGACGATAGGGCCCCTACTCCGCTAAAGCTTCGCGGGGCAAGCTAAAATATAGCACGAGAATTGTGCCTTTGTCCTCCCCTCTCCTGCATTTAGGAGAGGGGCCGAGCGGAGCGAGAGGGGGTGAGGTTTTTGGGTGGCGTCACTCCCCCGGCCTATCAGGTGGCACTTGGTAGTAGTTCAAGAGAAATTTGGTGATGTTTAAGAATGGGTCGGTCAGGGTTTCGGAAGCATAGCGGACATTTTTTGGGTAGAGGTGGAAGAGGAAAACCAAGAAACGAGGTTTGTAAGCTGGGAAATAGCCGAAGAAGGAGTGCAGGTATTTACCTTCCACATAGCCGGCCTGCCATTCATTGGTCATCTGAGCGGTACCCGTCTTCGCAGCCACCGAGTAGCCAGATATTTTGGCTGTACCACCACGCAAAGCCTTGTCTACCACGTTCACGAGCATCCTAGTGATCTCATCTGAAGTTTCTTTTTTGATAACTTGTTTACCGGGAGCAAAACTTACTTTTTTTGAAATACCGCTTTCATATTCTATTTTTTTGACTAAGTGCGGAGTGATGAGAGTGCCGCCATTGGCTAGCGCCGAGAGTGCTCGAACTGTAGCAATAGGAGTAAAGGCCACTCCCTGACCATAAGAAGCGGTCACTATCTCAATATCTCGAGTACTATCCAAATTATTTATAAGTCCGTGACCTTCATTTGGGAGATCAATACCAGTCTCAGTGCCCACCCCAAAATTTTTCATATATTCAGCAAACTCCTGGTTACCCATTTTCATAGCCACATAGGCAGCACCAGTATTCAAGGATTGGTTCAAGACTTCCTGCATACTGACCGTACCCCTACCCTTACCATCATAGTTCGAAATGCGTTTATTATTTAAAAACAAAAATCCAGCGTCATAATAAGTGCTGGCCGCTGTGACTGTACCAGAATCAATACCAGAAGCCATAGTCAGAGGCTTCACTATAGAACCCATTTCATAAACTCCTTCTACTATCGGATTATCAAAATGCTTTACATCGCTTTCTTTGAAATTATTTAGATCAAATCCAGGGTTCCAAGCAAGCCCTAAAATTTCGCCATTCATAGGATCTATGACCACACCACCAGCTCCATCACTACCCCACTTATCCCTGACATTTTGGAGCTCGCTCTCCAAAAAAAGCTGCACTGATGGCTCTACGGTAGTGACAATAGAACCCTCTTCTGCCGGTAAATCATTCAAAGACTCTTTGACATTTGAAAAAAATTCAGCGAAGAAGTTGTTGTAAGCTTTGCTTGGATCTCTTTTCAATATATCTTCATAATATCTCTCAAGTCCGTAGCGACCAGCCAAAAGATCACCGTCAAAACCAACAAAACCAATCGATTGGGCAGAAAGCTTGCCCCCCGGGTAATAGCGCCATTTATCGGTAGAAACATTTACTCCATAAATATTCAATGCTTCTATCTTTTCGGAAGTTTCGCTATTTAAATGTTTGGCTATTTCTTCATAGACGTCATCTTTCTTCGAAGATTTTGCGAAAAAATCATCTCTATCGAGTGGCAATACTTGACTCAAGTCTTCAAATACCTTCTTCGGATCTTTCATAATTTTCGGATTTATAGCCACCGTAAATCCAGAACGAGAGATAGCCGCTGGTATGAGCTCTCCTACTTTGCTTTCAAAATAAATCTCTCCACGATCATAGGAGAGTGTATTTTTGTTTACATATTGCCTCTCTGCTTCCGAGACGAAAGATCCTCCATGTACGATCTGCACGAAATACAAGCGCAAAGACATGACCAAAGCACCAAAGATGATCACGAAGGAGATAAGGCGAATACGGCCATTCATTTTAGTTTGTATTCAAAGAAAGAGTAGTTTTCTTAGAACTTTTGATAATGAAATCTGGATTCTCCACTTCTACCAAACCGAGATGCTGTGCTAAGCTTGGGTTTACAGCATTGTCTACCAAGAATCTTTTTGATTCCATTTCACTCACTTTTATACTCAAAGATTGCATTTCTCCTCTAGTTTTTTCGAGTACAGTCAATACGCGTACTGCTCGATTGGCAAAATATACATAAAAGAATGCACAAGCAAATATAAATATCACAATAAGATAATCGGTAGTCCTATTTAATACAATTGCGGCTGTTTTTTGTCTTATAAAATTATTCATCTTTCGGTATTTTGCATTTTTATCTTTCTAATTATCCGGAGCTTAGCGCTTCTAGATCGTGGGTTTTCACTTACTTCTTTTTCGCTTGGCACTATGGGCTTTTTATTTATAATTTCTAGCTTTCCTTCGACTTGTTTCTCCTTAAAAAAATTTTTCACTATCCTGTCTTCCAAACTATGAAATGATATAACTGCCATCCGACCTCCTTCCTCCAAAATATCAAAGCCTTTATCAATACCTTCTTTTAACGCTTGAAGCTCATCATTCACCGCTATCCTTAAGCTCTGGAAAGTCCGAGTAGCTGGGTGGATCCGCCCAAATCGATAGAATATCGGCACCGCCTTTTTTATGATTTCTGCCAATTGACCCGAAGTCTTTATCTCTCTCTCCTTCCTACTTTTTACAATTGCTTTAGCTATCCTTCGAGCATACCTTTCTTCGCCGTATCCATAGATCACATCTGCTAAACTTTCTTCGGCCCAATCATTTACCACTTCAGAAGCAGTCAGATCTTCTTCACCGGCTTTACTAGCAAAAGTCATAAGTAGTGGCTCATCCTTTTGGAAACTGAAACCTCTGCCGCCTTCTTCAAATTGGTCAGTGCTCCAACCGAGATCGAACAGTATCTTGGTCGGACGTCCGAGACCCAAATTTTCTACTGTCTTATCTATGTTTCTAAAATTAGAAACTGCTAGGCTGGCTTTGGCTCCGCAAAGATCCAACTTTGCTCTAGTTATAGAAAGAGAGGTCTCATCTGCATCTATTCCCAAAAGTACTACTCCACCACCCATCCTCTTCCAAACTTCTTCCATATGACCGCCAGATCCAACTGTAGCGTCAAAATAGATGTCCCCATCTTCCATATCCAAACCATCCATCACTTCTTTTAAAAGAACACTCTTATGCATAACTTACATTATGCCCAACCCCGACAACTTCTCGGCCAAGCCGTTGGCCTCCCTCTCTACTCCACGCTTATATTCGGCCCACGACTTTTCGTTCCATATTTCGACCCGATTTTGGACTCCTATCAAAACTACTTTTGATTTGAGTAGGGCTCGGTCGCGAAGGAAATCTGGAACCAAAACTCGTCCGATCGAATCTACTTCTGCTTCACTCGCTCCGCCAAACATATATCGTGTGAAGCTACGCATATCGGCAGAAAGCATAGATGCATTTTCCGAAAGCCTCTGTGCGATCCTCTGCCATTCCTTGACTGTAAAAGCAAACAAACATTGATCCAACCCTGGTGTCAACACAATCTTCTTGCCCATAAGCGCTCTAAACTTTGAAGGTAAAGACACTCTGTTCTTGTCATCTATCGTGTGTGTATATTCGCCTATGAGCATTTGATTGATTTAACACTTTTTCCCACTTGGTACCATCTTATCCCACCCTATATAACATGTCTACCACTCTACCCTGTGGATAAGTGGATAACCAAAAAAGCCCTATTCTCAGAGCTTTTTTACAATGTTTATTCTATTTTTAAAGTTATTCCTTAGGGCGCATCAGTGGGAAAGTCTGGAGTTCGCGGAGGGGTTTGTCACACAAGATTGCAAAAAGTCTTTCACCAAACCCAAAACCACAAGTAGGAGGCATACCATGCTCTAACATTTCTACAAATTCTAGGTCAGGCATCATGGCTTCTTCATCACCAGATTCCATAAGTCTACCTTGCACTTCGAATCTTTCTTTTTGATCGATCGGGTCATTCAATTCAGAATATCCTCTGCCCACTTCACTCCCTGCAATGATAGGCTGGAACATCTGAGTAGTCTGCCCAGTCTCAGACATTTTGGCAAGTGGAGCTACCAATACAGGATGGTTGATCAAAAAGGCCGGTCCTGCAATATTTTTCCTACAATATTTCCAAAGCGTATCAGTCAGCCTCTCCATATTTTCTCCTTCCCATTTTATCTCTAGCTCTTTTAACTTTTCTTTTATTTCTTCTTCGTTTGTTTTGTTTACATCGATACCAGTTTGCTTCTTTATCTCATCTACATAATCGATTTCTTGCCATTCATTTTTTAGATCAAATTTATGTCCTTTGTATTCAAACTCTGTCTTGCCAAAAACCTCTTCTGCAATCTTTATATATAAATCCCTCACTAACTCCATACCATCACGGAAATCCGCATAGCTCCAATAAAATTCCAAATTGGTAAATTCCTGAAGGTGTTCCTGACTTGAACCTTCGTTGCGATAAACCCGCCCAATTTCAAAAGTCTTGGGAAACCCGCCAGCCATCAGACGCTTTTGCCAAAGCTCACCAACCGAAATGCGCAGATATAGATCCAAGTCAAAATCATTATGATGAGTCTTAAAAGGTCTTGCTTCGGCCCCACCTGTGGTCACTTCTAAAGTCGGAGTCTCAACTTCAAGAAAATCTCTTTCTTTGAAAAATTGGCGAGTAACATCCCAAAATTTTGACCTCTTTATTATTAAATCTTTTAACTCATCGTTCATCAACAAGTCCAGATAGCGCTTGCGATATCGCTCGTCCACATCTTGAAGCCCAGCCCATTTTTCGGGGAGAGGCAGGAGAGATTTGGTGGCCATGAGCCAAGAGGAGACAAATAGGCTCTCTTCACCTGTTTTGCTTTTCATTGCTTTGCCGGAGACAGATAAGAAGTCGCCAATGTCAACCGTGTCTACGAAAAGTGAGAAGGCCGCTTCATCCATCTCATCTTTTTTGAAGATAGCTTGGATCTTTTCAGTACCATCAAAAAACACTGCAAACAAAATGGCCCCCTGACCGCGAATGTTCATTACTCGACCAGCCAAAGAAACTTCTTTATCAGATTTTTCTAAGCTTTCAAAATCTTTTTTGAATTGTGCAACAGCAAAGTCGCGCGGTACTTTCGCTGGATAAGGATTTATACCAAGAGATTTCAGTTGTTCAAGCTTTTTGAGTCTTGCTTCTTTTATTTCTTCAAGTGAAGCCATCCCTCTATTCTATACTAATAATCTTATAAGTGATAGGTCCAGAAGGAGCTTCAAAGGTAAACGACTCACCTTTTTTCTTGCCTACGGCTTCTTGACCAAAAGGAGAATGCACAGAAATTTTACCAGAGGCAAGATCAGTTTCTTCACCACCTACTACTGTATAGATCTTTTCATTTTTATCCCCAACTTTCACCACGGTGATCACAGAGCCGACAGCTACAACATCAGTACCATGAGAAGAGACAATGATTGCACTTTTGAGTACAGACTCCAATTTTTGGATCCTGTCTTCCACGATACCCTGCATATCTCTTGCCTCATGATATTCGGCATTTTCCGAAAGATCACCCAAAGATTTGGCGTATTCAAGCTGTTCAGCCACTTCTTTGCGCTTGGTCTTCTTCAGATGTTCAAGCTCTAGAGAGAGGGTCTTGTACTTTTCCTTAGTCAAATATTCTCTTTCGTCCATATTTAAAATATTAAAATTATTTCAGCTATTGTAGTCAATTCTGTCCAAATGTCAACTGGCTTAGGGGAGAATCAAAGTTTGTATCATTGGTTTTTTACACCTCTATATTGATCTAGTATTTTAGAAGAAAAAGTAGTTATGAAATTATCTCCTCCCTCAAACTTTTCTTCAGCAAAGCCGACAAGCTTTTCTACTAGATCTATGTTTGAAATACCACACTTCTTCCAATTATGCTGATAGAGACTACCAGGCAAGGTGTTTACTTCGTTTACAAACACGTCGTAGGTAATAGAGTTTATAAGAAAGTCTACCCGAGCAATACCAGAACAGCCGAGAGTTTTATAAGTTTTTGTACCGAACTCCTTCACTTTTTTAGCAAGTTCTGGATCAATATTGGCTGGAATTTCAGAATAGTTACTATTGGCTCCCCCACCAGTTTTTTTGCCGCCACTCATATATTTATCATTGTAATCAAAAAACTCACTTTTATTCAGAGGCTTCTCTACATTAGCCAGCATTGGCTCATCATTACCCATTATCGGCAAGGTCACTTCAATCAGATTTTGTACTCCTTCTTCCACAAGCACCTTTTCATCATAATGTAGAGCCACTTCTATAGCATTTACAAGTTCTCTCTCATCTTTCACCTTACCGATCCCAATACTCGATCCCAAATGCACTGGCTTCACGAAAAGCGGATATTTTAGTTTGGTCCTTATTTCACTAAGATACTTTTCTTTATTAGCTTCATAATCAAATTTGGTAAACCAAACATCTGGCACAATTGGTACTCCTTCGGCTATTAAAACCTGCTTGGTCAAAATTTTATCCATGGCTACTGCCGAGGCAAATAGGTCGCACCCTACAAAAGGCACTCCTGCCATCCGCAAAAGCCCCATCAAACTTCCATCCTCTCCATACGTCCCATGCATAGCTGGGAAAACCAAATCTATTTTTATTTTTTTATTTCCAAATGTTTCTGGAATAATAATTTCCAAACCATTATTTATAGAAATATTTATTTTTTTAAATTTATTCAACTTCTCATCCAAATCATTTCTGAAAAAATTTATATCATTCATCTTCGGATCAGAATACCAGCTTCCATCTTTAGCAATATAAATCGGCACCACCTCGTACTTTTTGGTTGCCAAGAGTGAATCTATGATCGGATTGTGCGCCGTTATAATGGAGACATCATGCTCCACGCTCCTGCCCCCAAACACCACCCCAATAGTCTTTTTCATGTCCCACATTCTACCCCACTTCCAGTTTTCTAACACACTTGACAAATTTTTTGTATCTGATATAATTAGACCTAAAGGAGCACTTTGATGAACCACAGTTCCGTAGTTATACTGGTAGACTCAAAACCAGAAGATCTAAAGAAGGAAGTGTGCAAAATTAATCAACGGCCGCCCACGACACCAACCCAACCGCAAGATCGTCGTGAGGCAGCCTTGTTTTTTATATATTTTACAACTATAACTCACCCTCCTCACTATCATGTGGTCCCTCTTTTATTACATGAGAAGGAAAGACAAAAACAGGACTAGATCAAATAACCTCAATGTTCGAACGAAGGGTACCCTTCTCTTGTAGTAAGAGAAGGGTCTACTCGCCTCTGGCGAGAGGGGATGAGTTATTGATAATTATCCGGCCAGTCGTTTTGGTAGAGAAGGAGGTCATTGGAGATGGTACGAGAAGGGAGAGATTTGAAGGCGTCGAGGGCAGAGTCGAACCAAATCAGTTCGCCTTGAAAATTGTGTTCTCCGAGCCCAGCTTCGATGAAAGCGGTGACCGAATTTTTGATAAGAACCACTTTTTCAATCCCCGCTTCTGCAAGCTCTCTACCAATTTGTTTGTGGATCTCTTCTGTTTTTGATCCCATCTCCACCAACCCCGGAGTAATATAAAATCGTCTTTTGTTTTTTATTTCTTTCAAAAAGTTTATAGCCGCTCGCACTCCGTCAGGATTGCCGTTGTAACTATCATCTATCACGGTAATACCACCAGATTCTTCTCGTGGATCAAGCCTGTGTTCAAACGGTCTTGTATTTTTGAGTCCTAATTCTATATCTTCTATTTTCATACCCAAACTCTTTGCCAAATGAGTCACAACTGATAATGGACCAACTTGGTGGAGTCCCAAAAGTTTTGAACTAACTACAATGCCTTCCCCTTTATTATTTTTCAAAACAAATCTAGTACCAGAGAGATCAGTCTCGGATCCTTCAGCATGCCAATTACTTTCTCCGACTTCATTTATATACTCCACTCCTCTCTCGCCATACCCACATATTTGTAGAGTAATATCTTCTTGTTTTGAAAGATGATGAGCTTTTTCAAGAGCAAGTCTACTTTCTACATTTACATACAGTTTTGCATTTTCTTTGTTTTTAAGAAAATCAGCTATTTCAAAAATAGTTTCTGTAGTTCTTTCTATATTCTTGAATTTATCTAGATGAGCCTCATTGATGCCTGTGATAATGCCTACATCTGGATTTACCATTTCAGCAAGTTCCTTGATATCACCAGAGTAATACTCACCCATTTCAAAAATCAGTATTTCCTCATCCCCATCTAGAGTATCCACGAAACGGGCTACTCCAATTGGTGTGTTTTTATTGTCTGGTGTCGCAGCCACCTTTTTGGATTGTGCCAAAACAGTTTTCAAAATTTCTTTCATAGTGGTTTTGCCATAGCTTCCTGCAATACCGATTTTCAGAGCCTTGTGATTTTTTAGTTTTGACTTAGCTTTATTTATCATCATTTTTTCTATCGGTCTCTGAATAATTGAGAGTTTAAATGAGCAGAGTGCCAGCCAGTATGGCAAAACATGTGGTAATAGAATGATGTAAATGAGTAGTGAAAAGATATCTCCCTTCACAAGAACTACCGCAAGTGTAATGCCGATAAAAAAGGCGATCATCCCGAGAAGTAGCTGCGCTTTGAAGGTTTTGACGAGCTTCTTTCTTTGTTCTACTTCTTTAAAATTTTCCACTCTTCGCAACCACCCAAAAAACTCTCCCAAGTTATACTCACTTGCTTGGAGCATATAAACTAGGCTACGTGGATATTTGAAACTATATTTTGATAAAAATCTTTTCATATTGATATCACCCCTTAATCCCCTCTTATATTAAGAGGGGAGACAAAACCATCTATTAACCCCACAACTTCATCTGGCTTATCAATAAAAGAAAAATGCCCAGTAAGTGGTATTATCTCAAACTTTGAATTTTTAATCAGTTTAGAAAGTTTCTCGCCATCTTCTAGGGGTGTCACCATATCTTTCTTTCCCCAAATCAAAAGTGTTGGTATAGCTATCTTTGAAGCAAGGAGAGAGAGGTCTTCTTCTACCACTGCTTTAAAGACTTCTTTCATGTGGCCTGACTCCAAATAATCACTACCGATAGTTTTGTAAAATTTATTCTTTAGTTTTTGTCTGACAAACAACAATGGCGGCACATAGGAAACTAAATCTCCTATCTTAGCTAGAGCCATGAATAAACTCTTTCTCCATTTTTTGGCTTTTACTCCAGCCGCCGAGATCAAAACTATTTTTTCTGCCTCAAACTGATCTTTCAAGATTATCCGGCCACCAAAAGAATGCCCGACCAAAACAAATGGTTTGATGTTTATTTTTTCAATAAAACTTTTTACAAAACTTGTATAATCATCCAAATTCCAAACTTTGCCTTTGGGTATTTCGGTACCGCCAAATCCCGGTAAATCTACTCTAATTATTCTGTATTTTTGTTTCAGCTTTTCAGTAATTCCACCAAAATCAGACATGTCCCTCCACCAACCATGTAGCATCAAAACCACAGGTCCCTCACCTTCATCTCTGTATTCTGTGGCCAAATTTTCTACAATAATTTTCATCTATCTATTCTACCTCAAAATACTCAGGCATGTTCACCGCCATCCAATCAAAAGTCTTCCTCATGACATAAGTAGCACCTGTAAGATTGTGGACAGGACCTTTTTCCATCACTGTAGCAAAAGCATATTTTGGATTGTCATAAGGGAAGAATCCCATGACCCAAGAATTTACAAACTGTTTCCTTGCACCGAGCTCAGCAGTACCAGTTTTCCCAGCGATCTTTACAGCTCTCATGTTCAGTCCGAGAGCTGTACCTTCAGTAGTTGACATCCTCATACCCTCTCTTATTATTTGAAAATTTGTCGGATCACCTTTTATCTTTTCACCAGTCTGAGGCGAAGAGGTGCTTGTAAATATTATCGATGGTGTGACTAGATAACCACCATTAGCGATAGCAGAAACTGCACGCACAGTCTGTAGAGGAGTGACCTGCATACCATATTGGCCAATAGCGGTATGATATGTGTCTCCAATACGCCAAACTTCTCCATCAAAGACTTTTTCTTTCCATTCTGGATCAGGTATCACTCCAGTTTCTTCTTTTTCAGTATCAAAACCTGTCTTCTTTGAAAATCCAAACATTTCTAAGTATTTTTTTATGTTTAAAATTCCCAGACCTTTTTGGTCACCGAAACCACCACCGATTTCATAAAAATAAACATCGCTAGAAACCGCCAGAGCTCGACGCATATTCACTGCTCCATGAGCTTTCCAATCTTTAAATATTGAAGGTTGATCAGGGAAATATGGATTGGGCAAAACTAGTTGACCGGTACTGACTATCTCTTTTTCTGGAGAAATCACTCCTTCCTCCAAAGCAGCAAAGGCCAAGAATGGCTTTACAATTGAGCCAGGAGTATAAAGCCCTGAAATAACCCGATTCAAAAATGGATTGTTGGAATCTTTGAAATACCCGTCTATCCTTTGTGTGTCACTTCCATCAGTCATAATGTTTGAGTCGTATTCTGGAAAGCTCGCTAGAGCCAAAATTTCTCCAGAGTGCACATCCATAATTATACTCGCGCCACCTTGGAAACCGACCGACCCCGAAAGTTCAGCTATATTTTTATAGAGTTCTTCTTGGACTCTAGCATCTATAGAAAGTGTGATATCCTCACCGCCGATTGGTGACTCAATAACATTTTGAGAGACCACTTCTCCATCGACAGAAGTCTCTATAAGTTTCAGACCATTTTTGCCAGCAAGTGCCTCGTTCAAATAAAGCTCAGCTGCATCTTTCGGCAAGAACTCTTCTTCGTAATAAAATCCTGCATTGTCTTTGGCTGGATATTTCACAAATCCCAGCAAATGCGAGAAACCAAGTCTTTCAACGTATTTTCGCAATGAAAAATCATTTTCATTTTCTTCTATTTTATTAAAAGCCAACTGCACACCCTCTCTACTATATATAGTACCTCTTGGAGCCACTAACAAGATTTGCCTCAATTTATTATTCTCACTCTTGTATCTATATTCTTCTCCGTGTACTATTTGCAATGACCAAAATTTCAACAAAAAAATAACAGATACCAAAAGACAAGCGGAACTAAAAATAGAAAAAATTCTTTTTGAAATCGGTTTTTCTAGCCTACCTTCAAATTGATGAGTATTAAAGTCAGGCAGATTTTTGGAATCAAGAAATATAGAATCTGGATCTATATCATATATATCCTTCCGCTTCCATTTATTGATTGTTCTTTTGAATATTCCAAACATATCTATATACTACATCATTTTTCGCCAATGTATGCTCTTTTCTAAAGAAAGATGAACGAGTACTAAAAACAAGGAAAATAAAAAAAGGGGGTGAGACATAAAAAAACTTTCCCCAAAATAATAATTTGAATCTAACAAAAACCCGAGAAGCAGTATTTCATAAGGCGACCTTGCTATATATACAAAAGCTATACAAAAGAGCAGAAACAACCACCACCCAAAAATAGTGGATATTATGAAAGTTAATAAAAAAAATAATAGACGATACATACTAGTTATTCTTTGATAGAAGTATCTACAAATACCACATCGACCTTGTAAATATTTACCGGCAATGACAAAAGTACTTTTTTGAATCCAGAAGGGCGATCTTCTTCTATGGCACCCACTACAGCCAAAAGATAAGTGTCTGGCCCTGCGCTTATTATTTTGTCACCCAAAGAAATATCTAAATCAATAGGCACACTTGTTTCCATACTACCTCCTCCTGCCCCCCTTATTTCTAAAGGTTCGGCAGTCCTTGCTACAAGACCAAAAGAGGTCACGTCAGGGAAAGTATTGAGGACTACTGTCCCATTACTATTTGATACCTTGATTATTTTACCCAAGACCACCTTCTCGCTAGCTCGCACCAAATCTCCTTCATTTACAAGAGAAGAAATACCTTTGTTTATGATCAAAGTATCAAGTGGCACTTGTGGAGCTCGAGCTATGATCCAAGCTACTATAGTATCATTGGTATTTCCCATCTCCAAGACTTCGCGTAATTTTTGATTTTCATATTTTATAGATTGATAATCAAAAATATCTAGACGTAAAGCTTCTACTTCTCCTCTCAATATTTCGTTTTCTTCACTAATTTTATCTTTACTAAATAGACTCCTGGGGATCTCTGCAAGAGACCCATAAATATAATTACCAGCTTTGAGAAATGGGGAAACAATACCGTCAACAAAAAAAGATCCGAAGTTAAGAATATTTAATATAAAAATAAGGAAAAGTATCGACACCAACTTTACGATCTTTTTGAAAAGACTACTACCGAAAAATTTATTTCTACTGTTAGAAGGTTTTATTTGATATATCATCTTCATCAGCGATTAAAACATCTTTAAACTCCTCCAATCTTTCAAGGATAATACCAGTACCTCGGACTACACAAGTCAGAGGATCATCAGCAATATAGACTGGTATTTTCACTTCTTCTTCCAAAACATCTTTCAGTCCTTTAATAAGAGCACCGCCACCAGAAAGATGGATACCTCGATGCATGATATCCGAAAGTATCTCTGGAGGAGTGGCTTCCAAAACTTCTTTGATCGCTTCGACCAAACGCTCGATAGAGCCAGACACTGCATCTCGCAAATCAGAATCAGTAACTATCACTTCTCGTGGCAGGCCAGTGATCAGGTCGCGGCCGCGAGCTTCCGTCTCTAGCGGTACATCTACTGGCAAAAGAGAAGTGATAGCTATCTTGATACTTTCAGCAGTTTTTTCTCCGATAATTATTTTGAACTCACTCCTTATATAAGAAATGATATCATTGTTCAATTTATCTCCAGCAATCCTGACATTTTTAGAGCTGACTACTCCACCCAAAGATATGACTGCTATATCTGCCGTGCCACCACCTATGTCGATGACCATACTACCGACCGGCTCTTCTACTGGCAGATGCATACCAATGGCTGCAGCCATCGGTTCTTCTACAATATGCACTTCACTGGCACCAGCATTTGATGTCGCATCTCTTACTGCTCGAGTCTCTACATTTGTTATATGTGAAGGTACGCCGACCACCACTCTCGGTCCCAACATTTTATTTGACACCGCCTGTGCTTTATTCAAAAGATAATGAATCATCTCTTCGGTCACTTCAAAATCAGAGATGACTCCTTCCACAATCGGACGTACGGCTACAATGTGAGGAGGGGTGCGACCTAGCATATTTTTTGCTTCTGCTCCCACTGCTACTACTTGCCCAGTCTTTTGATTGACTGCTACCACCGACGGTTCATTTAATATTATGCCTTTGCCTCGCACATAAACAAGCATATTTGCAGTTCCTAGGTCGATACCTATATCATTGCGTAAAAAACGCTTCCATTGTTCAACTTTTTCCTTAAACATACCTATAATCTAGCACAGATTTAGGCATTCTAAAATTCTCTCAATTCTTCGACTGTTATCATTTTTACTTCCCCAGTTTTCCTATTTTTAAACTCCAACTTACCAAGAGAAATATTTTTCTCGCTGACGACTATTTGATACGGCATCCCGAGCAAATCTGCATCTGCAAACTTCTCTCCTGCTCGCAAATCTCTATCATCGTAAAGAGCATTCTCTCCTCCGATTTCTTTATAGATTTTTTCTGCCATATCTCTTACTTTTGTATCTTCCGAAATTATTTCCACAATATGAAATCTAAACGGCGCCACACTCTCCGTCCACACTATTCCATTCTCACCTCCGTTCACTTCTGCAAGCACCCCCAAGAGCCTAGTAATACCTATCCCATAAGAGCTCAGAAAGACTGGTTTTTTGACTCCATCTCTATCACTAAACAAAAGCTCCATATCTTCACATTTTTTAGTGCCAAAATTAAATATATTGCCCACTTCTGCCGCTTTAACTTTTTCAAAATCACTTTCTTTCATATTCATTTCTTCCAAAGTTTTCTCGTTGTATATCTCTTCATTCAGAGCAACATTCTTTTCTTTATTTACATATATAATATCTTCACCTGCATCACATATAGTTTGAAATTCATGACTAAATTTGTCAGTGAAAACTCCACCCGAAGCTGAGGTGACATAAGTAATACTGCCCAATCCCACTCTCTCAAAAACATTTTTATAAGCTTCTATACTCTTGTTATAAAACTCCAAATTGGCTTCTTCTGTCTGAGCGAAGCAATACATATCTTTCATTACAAATTCTCGGCAACGCATGATACCACTCTTGGCTCGTACTTCATTTCGAAGTTTATTTTGAAATTGATGCACATAAACAGGCAAATCATTGTAACTTGCGATATGCGATTTCATCATCTCTGTTATCGGCTCCTCATGCGACCAACCAAACCCAACTTCAGTATCATTTTTTAATTTTGATTTAAACCAGACATCCACTTTTTCATCACTCCATCGATCAGTCTTAGCCCAAGTCTCTTTATTTTGAAGAGTGGACATTATTATCTCTTCCGAACCAATCTTTTCCATCTCTTCAGCCACTATCTTCTTTATTTTATTTACCACTCGAAGTCCAAGTGGTAACAAAGAATACACTCCGGCCATTTCTTTATTTATATATCCAGCTCGAATCAAGAGCTGTGCATTTTTGCTCGTCTCATCAGAAGGCGCCTCTCTTCTTGTTTTCGTAAAAAGTTTTGATTGTCTCATGTCTTAATGGTATCAGAGTATAAATCTATTTCAAACGCACATTGAGTCCAAAATCACCATCTATTGACTTCTATAGATATACCATGCTATAATCCAAAAAGGAGGCTAAAAATGTACTCAGAAGTGAACCTGAGCGGATTGTACAAAAAACAAGTCGAATTCAGAGATGATATCTACAAAACTACATTGACCGGTGAATTTGTAGGTCATACCATTTTCGACGGTACAATATTGGCGCTCATACTTGTTCTGGAAGGAGAATTAAAGGGACAAATTATTACCAAACAGTTAAATACCATCAAGGTAGTCATCTAAACTCGCCCCATAACCCCGAGCGCTCGCAGGAGCCCGGGGTTGTTTTTTATATTATGTAAATATTTTAGATAACAATTTGAACGATCGTTTTATTTGTTGTCATTACAGAAAGTTGATATAATTACTGTATGAGTCTTGTGATGGAAATTTTGGAAGGACTATGGAACACTCATGTTTACTCTCATGGTATGCGTGTGAATTTACTTGGTATACCTAGACCTTGGAAACATAATAGGCAACACTCTAAAAAATCTATCCACAATACAATTTATAGATTACATAAAAAAGGACTGATCGATATAAAATTAGGAAAGTGGATTATAAATAAAGCCGGAAAAGAATATTTTGAGAATAAAAATAGATTATCTATAAAATTTAGTTCCCCATTTAAACTTAATTCACCTAAAAATTTACTACTGATGTTTGATATTCCAGAACAAAAAAAGTCAGAGCGTAATTGGCTAAGATCTCACTTACAAATATTCCAATATATAATGGTTCAAAAAAGTGTTTGGGTGGGACCAAGTCCACTCCCAAATAAATTCGTTGCTCACACAAAGAAGATTGGCTTAAATCCTTATATCAAAACATTTAAATTATCCAGACCTTATCAACCAAATAAAATAATATAGACAACATTTTAGACGATCGTCTTATTTGTTGTCATCTATCTAAAATATGTAAGTAAGAAAAAGTGGCTAAAACAACTTCAAAATGTCGCGGTAGGTGACGATAAGCATGAGGGTGATGAGGAGAGCAAAGCCAATGGTGTTGGTAGTTTGAGCAAATTTAGGGTTGATAGGGCGACGGGTAATTGACTCGATAGCGACAAAAAGAAGTCTGCCACCATCAAGAGCTGGGATTGGGATCAGATTAACAACAGCTAGGTTGATAGAAATAAGAGCAGTAAAAGTAAGTAGATAAGTGAAGCCAAGACGACTCGCATCCCCAACCAGACCTACGATACCGACTGGTCCGGTTATAGACGAAAGATCGCCCTCACCCTTCAGAGCATCTTTGATCAAATTAAAAATACCAAAAACAGTCATGTCTAAGATATTCCATGTCACTTTACCACCTTCTATAAAGGCTTTGTGTATTGGTAATGAAAGAGTTCCAACCATATCCATATTTATACCAATAATCTTTTTGCCTTCTACCAACCCACTTTGAGGTACGATTTCAAAGTTTAAAATTTTGTCTCCCCTCTCTACTTCGAGCGAGATACGATCCGAAGATTTGTCTACAAAATCAGATACACTCTCTGGTGTTGAATTTTCGATTTTTTGACCATTCACATCAGAAACATTTTTTATTTTATCTCCCGCTTTCAAACCAGCATTCTCTGCGGGTGAATCAGGCCGAATATCTATGATAGTAAGCGCTGGATTTTTGACTTCACCACCAAAATTATTATCCACCGATGTCGGCAATCCAACCACAAGGCCAATACTGAACAAAACCCAAGCAAACAAGATGTTAAAAGTAACACCACCAGCCAATATGACAGCCTGCCACTTTTTTGAAACTTCAGTAAAACGGAAACCGAAAGAATTCTCGAGGGGCTTGCGAGGCTCATCATAATTTTCTCCAAAAATCTTCACAAAGCCACCAAACGGAATCCAGTTGAGACTAAACTTGGTCCCCCATTTTTCACCCAAAACCAAAGCCCTAGGCGGGTAGCCAAAACCAAACTCGTCCACCCTTACCCCCGCTTTCTTAGCGGCCAAAAAATGCCCCAGCTCGTGCACTAGTACAAGCACTCCCAAAATAATTATAAAAATAATAAGTGTCATCAGGATTTGATCTCTACTTCTTTCTTTTCTGCCGATATATCAAGTTTAGTATTTGCTTCATCAATAATCTTTTGCATTTCTTCTTTCAATCGAAATTTATCATCTTCTCCCATACCCATACCACCAGACTTTTCCTTTTCTTCTATCTGCTTTACTGTCTTATCACGCAAACTTCGAAGAGAAACTCTTGCTTCTTCCAATTTGTTTTTCACCACCTTCACAAACTGCTCACGCCTTTCTGATGTAAGATCTGGGAAAATTATCCGGAGGCCTTTGTCATAAGGAGCGACTGAAAGCCCTAGGTTTGATTCATTTATAGCCTTTTCGATGCTCTTGCCGACTGTCATATCCCAAGGCTCTACCCTCACGGTCTTTACATCTTCCAATATAATATTTGCAAGCTCTTTCACATTCATTTTGCTTCCATAAGCATCTACTTGTACGAAATCCAATATTGAAGGCGTGGCTCGGCCAGTACGAATAACAGAAAGCTCTTTTAAGAGCCACTCTTCTATATCTTTCACTTTTTCTTTTGTCTCTCCAAAATTAAACATACAGTGATTATAACACGCAAGAAAGCCATTCCAAAAGCATCTTTGGAGAAGAGCCGCGGCTGCCTGCAAAAATTTTGGCTGTCAATATATCTTTCATATTTTTTGAATGATTTTTATAAGCTGTTTCTTCCAAAGATTTTATCAAATCTCTCATAGGTGTTTTGTCTTCGCTCTTGGCGAGATTTCGTATGATAGCGAGCTTCCCCTTTATACCTTCGCTCAAAAATTTTTTGGCATCTTTATTTTCTACATCTTCTTGCTGTATATCCAAAACTCTAACTCTAGACAAAAACGTTGATAAGATACCACCTAGACTTTCTATATTTATAAAAATGTAAGTACCTTTGGGTGGCTCTTCTAGTGACTTGAGCAAAGCATTTTGAGCCTCATGAGTTATAGATTTCGCAATTATAAGAGAAGCCTTGATATCACTCCGAAAAGGTTTGCCCAAGATCCATCTCTCCAAACTTCTGGCATCATCTATACCGAATGATTCATTTTCTAAAAGCAAAAAATCAGGATTGCCTTGAATTTTAAAATCAAGATCTTTTTCTAAAATGCTAAACACAAAATCACGGCTATCTTCCCTACTTACTACTATATTTGCATGATGTATTTCTTTCATCATCGTTTTGATATGACCATTTTTTTATAAGCACCCAAATGTTCCAAAGCCACTCCAGTGCCTTTGACTACACAATAGAGAGGGTCTTCGGCGAGCGTCGCCTTCACACCGACCCTCCTAAATATGAGTTCCGGTAAGTTACGCAAAGATGAAGTGCCTCCGGTCATGATAATACCATGGTCGATAATATCGGAAGCAAGCTCTGGAGGAGTTTCTTGCAAAACATCTTTGATCGCCTTCACCACTTCCCGCAATTCTTTGGAAATAGCCTTCACGATTTCATTTGTTTTCACTTCTACCGACCTCGGAAGCCCAGATATGAGGTCCCGCCCTTTTATAGTCATAGAAAGTTCTTCATCAATCGGCAAAGCGGAACCAATATTTATCTTTATATCTTCAGCAGTCT
>Ga0209542_10002533_pt1 | contig 40710 bp, 51 predicted proteins | sample RifCSPhighO2_01_FD_184028 | JGI IMG/M metagenome (GOLD analysis project Ga0209542, IMG submission 184028) | Soil microbial communities from Rifle, Colorado - Rifle CSP2_plank highO2_0.1 (SPAdes) (version 2) | ecosystem: Environmental > Terrestrial > Deep subsurface > Rock core/Sediment ... | reverse complement strand
GCAGAGAATCTCACCAGCAGCGACGGCAGAATGAAGGTCAGGTTAAAGGTCTTACCTAACGAGCCGAGAGGTAGTGCATGGCCGTCGTCAGCTCGTGCCGTAAGGTGTCCTCTTAAGTGAGGTAACGAGCGAGACCCATATCCATAATTGCAAGCAGGTCCTTTAGGATGACTGCGCACCTTATGGAGACTGCCCTGGAAACAGGGAGGAAGGTTTGGGCCACGGTAGGTCTGTATGCTCCGAATCTGCTGGGCTACACGCGCGCAACAATGGTAAGGACAATGGGCTGCAACGCCGAAAGGCGAAGCTAAACCTCTAAACCTTATCTTAGTTTAGATTGATGGCTGTAATTCGCCCTCATGACAACGGAATTCCTAGTAATCGGACTTCATCACGGTCCGGTGAATATGTCCCTGCTCTTTGCACACACCGCCCGTCAAACCAACCGAGTTGGGTTTGGGTGAGATCCAGCTTTTAGTTGTATCAAACCCAGATTTGGTGAGGTGGGTTAAGTCGTCACAAGGTAGCCGTAGGGGAACCTACGGCTGGATCACCTCCTTTTTTTCATATTTTCATAGGATCTGTGGGAATTTATTCCTAAAGATGAATGGAAGATAAGAGAATATAAGAAAAACAGCAAGAATAAAACTAACAACCAGCATTTTTAGAAGGAATGTTAGAAAAACTCTACTGGGCCCGTAGCTCAGTGGGAGAGCACCTGCCTTGCATGCGTTAAAAAAAGAACGTGAAAGATTAGTTAACGTCATAGAAAGCAGGGGGTCTCGGGTTCAAATCCCGACGGGTCCACTTTTCCGTGTGGAAAAATGTTCCTGTTTGTCCTCTGTGGAATGACGGGAAAAAGTCTTCAAGAACGTAAGTTCTTGGCGGCTAAGGTAAGATATGTTTTCATATTGATGAGCCATACATAGGTTGGTACATCTTAGGTTGATAGTAATCTCTGTTCTCAACGGAGGTTACTTCACCTAAAGACGTAAGTCTTTACATAGTACGCTACTAGATGGATGACTTGGTTCGGTACGCCGATGAAGGACGTGACAAGCTACGATATGCTCCGGCGAATTGAATGTAAATTTTGAACCGGAGATTTCCGAATGAGTCTTCTCTCTTATGGACCCTTTGGGGTCAGGGAACGCGGGGAATTGAAGCGTCTTAGTACCCGCAGGAAAAGAAATCAATAGAGATGCCGTTAGTATCAGCGAGAGAAAGCGGTGCAGTTCAAACTGAATCTGTTGCAGTAATGCAATGGAGATGTGGTGTTATGGACTTCCCTTTCCACCTATTTTTCGACCTGAAGTTTTCTGGAATGAAACACGTTACAGGGTGAAAGTCCCGTAAGGGAAGAAAAATGGGTCTAGGAAGTATCCTGAGTACTGTCCCTTGAAAATGGGGCGGGAATATGGGGGGCATTAACCCCTAAAACTAAATACGTTCCGAATCCGATAGAAAACCAGTACCGTGAGGGAAAGTTGAAAAGAACCCTTGACAGGGAGTTAAAAGATTCTGAAATCTAGTAGTTATAGTTTGTTAGGGCTCTTCGGAGTTCTAACGTGCTTTTCGAATAAAGTGCCAGGGAGTGTGCCTAAGTGGCGAGGATAACCCTTAAGGGAATCCACAGCGAAAGCGATAACCCCGCAGTTTACGAGGGGGGAGGTATGAAAGTGCCTCGAGTCACTTGGGTCTGACCTGAAACCGGGCGATCTATTCCTGAGCAAGGTGAAGCGGGGGTAAAACTCCGTGGAGGCCTGAAGAAGTTCTACGAGCAAGTGTTTTTCTGACTTGGGAATAGGGGTGAAAAGCCAATCGAGTTCGGCGATAGCAGGTTCCTGTCGAAATTGACCTTAGTCAAGTCTCGAAGGAGATAGTTGAGGTTGTAGAGCTACGGATAGGGAATTAAGGCGGGGAAACTTGTCGGTTCCTTGTCCAACTCCAAATGCTTCAACATCACAGATTTCGGGAAGCAGGGAGTCTTGGGGTAAACTTGACTTCCGAGAGGGGAACAACCCAGACTATGGTTAAGGCCCCTAAATGTCAACTAAGTGATAAAGGGTAAAAGGTATTCGTGATCTTAGACAGCGAGGAGGTTGGCTTAGAAGCAGCCACCCTTTAAAAAGTGCGTAACAGCTTACTCGTTGAGGTCGTGAGTCCTGAAGATTGACGGGTCTAAGTTGACTGCCGATACCATAGACCGCGCGAGCGGGTGTAGACAGGCGTCCTTCTAGGGCAGAAGCATTTCCATGAGGAGGTGTGGACCTGGAAGGAATGAATATCCTGGTGATAGTAGGATCTTAGCGGAGTGAGAGTCTCCGTCATCGTAAGGGCAAGGGTTCCTTGGCAATGCAAATCAGCCAAGGGTTAGTCGGTCCTAATTGATCTCTTATCTGAGTAATTAGAAAGGGAAAGTGGTTAATATTCCACTACTGTTTCAGTATATGTGGCAACACCAGCTTCATTTCTGACGCTTTTGAATAGGCTAACACATTTTGTCTTATGTGTTAATAAGGATAAATGACGGGAGTATCGTAATGATGAGAACGTGATTAAACCTTAGAACAGCAGGCCTATGGTCTGTTTAGCTGATTTCTGGAGTCCTTGAAAAGGGAATGAAGATAGATCTGAGACAACCGTACCCAGATCCGGCACAGGTGCCCCTAGGTGAGAAGCCTAAGATGTGAGAGTTTAATCTAGTTTAGGGAATTCGGCAAATTAGTCCTGTATCTTAGGTATAAGGGATCCCTGCATTCGTATCCATTTGGGTGCGATTTCAGGGCGCAGTAACAAAGGTGGTCCGACTGTTTAACAAAAACTTAACCTTCTGCTATGCTGTAAAGCTTTGTATAGAAGGTGATATCTGCCCAGTGCCAGTACTTTAAGCTTCGTTTCAACGGGGTGAAGAGCTGGTAAACGGCGGGAGTAACTATAACTCTCTTAAGGTAGCGAAATGCCTTGTCGTTTGAATGACGACCTGCATGAATGGTATAACGAGATCGCCACTGTCCCAAACTAGATTCTCCTGAATACTCTAATCCTGGTGCAAAGGCCAGGGACTTCCAGTGGGAAGCGAAGACCCCGTGAAACTTTACTGTAGCCTGTCGTTGTGGTGTGGTTTTTGTTATATAGCGTAAGTGGGAGCTGTTTGAAGTCAATGACGTCAGTTAGTGACTTAGGCGTTAATGTAACACCACTTTTCAGAGGCTATATCACTAACCTCCTTCGGGAGGGACACCGATTGGTGGACAGTTTGGCTGGGGTGGCACGCTGTTGAAAAGATATCAATAGCGCCCAATGGTTGGCTCATCCGGTTTAGAATCATTTACCGATGGGACTGGTCTTAGCGGTAAAGCTAATGATCCGGAGTTGAGTGTAAGGGCAAAAGCCAGCCTGATTGGATTTCAAACATAACGAACTCCAAACGCGAAAGCGTGGCCTAGCGAACATCTGAGCCTTCTTAATGAGGGCCAGATATGACTGAAAAGTTACTCCGGGGATAACTGAGTTGTCGCGCCCGAGAGTTCATACTTAGCGCCCGTGGCGATAAGTCACGAACGCAAGTGAATTGATCGACGGCGCGGTTTGCTACTTCGATGTCGGCTCTTCCTATCCTGGCGGTGCAGAATTTACCGCAGGTAAGCTCACAGAAACCTGCGGTTTCTGTTGGCTGCCAAGGGTGGGGGTGTTCACCCATTAAAAGGGATCGTGAGCTGGGTTCAGAACGCTGTGAGGCAGTTTGTTTGATATCTACTGGGAGTGTTGGGTGTCTGAAAGGAAGGATCCTTTAGTACGAGAGGAACGAGGGTTCGTAGCCTCTGGTCTACCGGTTATCTGACAAGGTATTATGCCGGGCAGCTACGCTATAAGTGATAAGTGCTGAAAGCATCTAAGCACGAAGTGCACCTTGAAAAGAGACACCTTAGAACACCGCAATAACAGCGGTTTGATAGAAGCGGTGTGTAAGTACCAAGGCAACGAGGTATTCAGCATGCGCTTACTAACGTTCGCAATTAAGATGTACCAACCTATGTATGGCTTTTCATTTTTTACCTTTTTTTTTGTATGATTTTTTAATATTGTAAAATTTAAAATAGTTGCAATTTTTAATATAATAGTGGTAACAATGATTGAACAAGGGGTTTATACTGTGTCTTTGGCGGTACAATTAGGTTTGATACCATCAGATTCACACGTTGTAAGATATTTTAACGGCTTTAAATTTGCTTGTTCTGATTTAGAGTCACAAGCTTTAATTGTTCAACTGGATGATACTGTTTTTCCTCCCCTAGCTTATTATAACCGTGCAGTAATTTTTGACCGGCCTCTATCCAAATTGTCGGTTGAAGAAATTGTAGAAGCTTTTGCTCCAAAGAATATTTTAGAAGGAGACACTTATAATCTATCATTTAAGAAAATTAGTGTAAAATTAGAAGAAATTTATTGGTGGAAGAATTCTAGGATTTAATTATTAACTATTGTGGGGGGCTTGCCCCCGCTCAGCTTTTAACATTTTTAAAAAACCCATCATCTCCTTAAGATCCTCAGGCCGAGGAGAATCAGCTCTAAAATATACCGAGAGCCAAGAAACAATGTAGCTGCTGTTGAAATCAAACAAACAGAGATAACCGTCCCGGTCAATGATTACATTGTCAACATGCAGGTCTAATCTGCATACTCCGCGCCGGTGGATTTGTTTAACCAATTTTTTGAATTCTTTTCCAGCATCTTTCTGCACAAAAACGGGATCATGCTCTGGCTGATAAAACCAATTAATATATTCAGCAAATAATTTACCTTCTACATTTTCTCTTAGCAGCCAATTATATTGTTCAGATTTATCCATATAAACATCTATTAGATTGGGTATTTTAGGTAAGTCTGCCAGACGCCGTAATGCGGTGATTTCAGTATCAATATATCTATTGGCGGCTTTATCTATCTTAAGTATATAAGTATCATCATCTTTGATAACTCGATAAGCTTGGGTATTAGAATAATGTTCTACCACTTTTAATCCGGGATCTATTTTGTCAGCTATGGATTGAGCCAGTTCTATTAAATTTGGGTTTTGGGGATAATTATGGGTCATTGTGGAGATTGGTTTACACCTTGCTAAGTTTTTTTTAATATGCCTAAATAATATATTTGTAGAGAGAATTACTTTTGTTTTTTGATCCTGACAGTTGATTTAATAGTTCATTTAATCTTAAAAAATCAACTATTTTTTCTTCTTCAAAAATCTCTGAGGCTGTCCTATCACTTAATATACAGGAATCAAAATCAAATAAATTTATTTGTCCATTATGAATTAGAACATTGCCGCAATGTAAATCCAAGGCAGATACTCCACGAGCATGAATAGTAATTACTGTTTGTAATGCTTCTTCTTTCCTGATTGGCAGCATGCATTTATCACCAAAATTATTGGTAGTATAGCTATATTCTTTTAATACTTCCCCAGCCATATGGCTTTTAAGGATGGCCGTTAATTCTCCGTCTTCAAATCTATCTATTAATTTTGGCACGGTCCTTAGGCCCTTAATTAGTTCTAAGGCCTCTCCCTCTAAACTAATTCTTGGTTTAAATATAGGATCAGAACTAAATTTTAGTACGAACAATTCTGAACCGCATCGTACTTTATAAACGCGAGTAGTATACTTTTCTTCAACTACTAACGATCTACTAAAGTGTTGGGTAACTTCCTCTACTGGCGGCAAGGGCGTATAATTCATTTTATTATTCCCCCACCAGCCATCCGGCCACTAATAAGGGAAAGGCAATCGTGGCGTCACAATTAATTTTTACATTAGGTGCAGTGGCTTTAACTTTCCCCCAGGTGATGGCTTCTTCCACTCGGGCTCCAGAATCTGAACCATCAAATTCCTGCCCGGTATTAATATATACGGCATAATCAAATCCTTCCCGTAAAATATTGGCATTCAAGGTGAAATGTTTGCTTATCCCGCCGCCTAGGATTATTCCTCCCGTCTTCTCAGCATTTAAGGCAATTTTGGTTATTTCTACCATTTCTTTACTCACATCCAGTAAAAAATCAGGATGGCTTTGTTTAAAAAACATCATTAAGTCGCCCAACGCACCATCAATTATACCGGGGCAGAATACTGGTATATTATTTTTGGCCGCCCAATAGAGGAAAGAATCGGGATGGTTGATGGCTTCTCCTAAAATACGATTTAGTTCGTAAGGACATAACACTTTTCCGTCCTCTTTTTGCTGTTGATATATTTGAGGGAATATTTTCTGCATGAATTTATCCAGGTAAGCATAGCGATCATTGGGGACAAAAATATTGCCAATTCTATTTACTCCGTTCTCAAACAGCATCTTTCCGGGAACATCAAATTGACCTACAACAAACGGTTTCAGGCATTTCATTAGGTCTTCTTCTATTGCTCCGCCAGTAGTTACGATAACTTCTACTTTTTTATGCTTAACCAGAAATTTGATTATTTCTCTATTACCTGAACTTATTTGGTTGGAAGTGAAAGAAAGGAAGATAGTGGCTTTTTCCCGCTGCATCGATTTAACAATTTCAATTCCCTCTCCTAAATTAGTGGCTTGAAAACCTGTTTGGTTCAAAGCTTTCAGGAATTGTTTAAATTCCAAACCTTGTTCGAAGTCATAACCTTTAATAGTAGGATGACCATCTAGAGTCAGGCATTCTTTAGGTGCGTACTGGGCGTGTTTATGTTTGTAGGGGTTCATTTTATCTTATCCCTAGTTGGGGTATTCTAATCGAAGTTAATTTTTCTATTTCTGTAAGCAGTCCGTATTGGCTGATTAGTTCATGGGGTAATATTATATAGGATTCTGGCAGCTGCTGGGGGATATTTCCCTTTGCATTGCAGACCAGCAAATACAAGGCATCATGATTTTCTTTATGTTCATCTAGCCACTCTTGCACTGGTCTAGCTTCGGTATTATCATAATAAACCCATACTCCAGCTATAACCTCGCCATGAGCATCCAACATTCGAGGTGATCGTGGATGATGATTAGTGGAGCTTTCAAGATAAAAACTAAATAACTGTAGTAAGGCTATCTCTCTTTCCCAATAGTTTTCTCTGATTCTTTGTTCTGCTCTCCTTCCACTTTTGCCAGTTTTGGGAAATAAATTTATTCCTAGGTTTTCCTCTTCTTCAACTAGTATCCCTTCAGAGATATCTATTGTCCCATATCTAGTATTAAATTGCCTCATGGTATTTATTTAAGCCTTTTTAACCTTAAAATAAGCCTAATTTATAAACCTTTCAGTAATTATTAACTACGTAGTGAATACAAAATCAGGGGTTAAAAGGATAGCTTTCCTTTAGATTCGTTCAGGGATAGGCCATGAGGATTATCATAAGGTACGAATTGGTGAAGGGTGAATCTATCATATAAGTAGCAATAAAATCTAATTCCTTCATAATTCAAGCAGAAATGTGCTTCTTTTTTAAAACATCTCCATACAATTTATAAATCTTTATACTTACCTCTTTTCCCATGAACCTGGTGGATGTCCATTGTCATTTGAACCACGATCTATTCAAACCAGACTTAGATGAGGTGCTGGAAAGAGCCAAAAAAGCCGGATGTAAAGCGCTGCTAGTATCAGGAGTTAATCCAGTTTCCAACAAAGAAGTTCTGTCCTTAGCTAAAAAATACCCCCTGATTAAAGCCAGTTTAGGTATTTATCCCATCGATGCCTTAGGGATGGCCGAAGCGGAGATTGGACTTCCCCGGCAGGTTGTGCCCATTGACTTGGAAGCGGAGTTTAAATTCATCGAAAAAAATAAACAGCACATAATTGCCATTGGGGAAGTGGGGATGGATTTTCATTGGGCAGAAAAAGAAAAAACTTATTATCAGCAGGCGGAAAATTTCCGTAAAATTATTCGTTTTGCCATCAAAATAAATAAACCGCTGGTTATTCATTCGCGTAAAGCAGAACAGGAATGTCTAGAAATACTGGAGCAAGAAATTAAACATCATGATGTTCCAGTAATCAACCATTGTTTTTCTGGTAAAAAAAGTTTAATTCGTAAAGCCGCCGATTTAGGCCATTTTTTTTCTATACCTCCTAATATTTTGAGATCACATAGTTTTCAGACTTTGGTGAAAATAGTGGATATTAAACAACTGCTTACTGAAACAGATGCTCCTTATTTAAGTCCTTTTTTAGACACTAGAAATGAACCTTCTTTTGTTGTTGAATCAATCAAAAAGATTGCGGAAATCAAGGGGATTTCGGAGAAAGAGGCGGCGGATAAAATTTGGGAGAATTATAAGCGGATATTTTTAATTTAATTTTTTTTTTTACTAAACTCAAATCCTTCCCTTAGCTGAAAGATCGGAACTTAAAAATTTTCCAATTACATAATCGTGCTTATACAGCAAATAAGCCACCACTTCTTTCATAGCATAAGCATCCTTGTAGTCAATTAAATTATCAATCTGCTGGAGATTTAAATTATAATCTCCAAAAAATAAAGCGATATAATCTCTATCCCTCTGCACCGCCTCTTTAAATTTATCAAATTCACGGAACAGGATTTTATCATATTTCCGGACAACTCCCTGGAACAACCTTAAAGGATGAACCTCATTTTTATCCACTCTAGTAACTACCCACATGCCCGACATTTCCAAAGCGTATTTTTTGAAAGCCAGCTGCAGCATCTCCCTAACTTCTGGTTCAACTTTTTTTCCGCATTGGCTGGATAAATCCAAGAAGGCGCTGTAGGTAGCTTTACAACATTTGTTAAACAGCCGTTCAGTGGGATTATCTTTCCCCGGTTGGAAAACTTTTACTCCATATTCTTTTAATAAATACTTTTTGACGTTGTTTAGGATAAATATATTCTTAAAACACTGATAAATTCTTTCCTGTTCATTGAAACATTCCAGAGATAAAATATTATGCAATCTATCCGCCAATTTTATTTGGATTGCTTTTTCTTTTATTTTTTTATTTTTAGTATTGAATATATTAGCAATGGATTGATAATAAAAATCCCGTTTATGGCGAGTTAAGATCTTTACCAAGTCAATAATCTCTTGGGGATAGGGCAGGTTATTTTCCCGGCAGAATAAATCTATTTCCTGGGCAAGTTTAGAAAATAATTTCAGCTCATATTCATCCAATAATTTAATGTTGGGACCTGTTTCAGTAAGCTTATTCTCTCTTTTATAAATATCTACTAATTCTTCTACATAATCATGGACCAATCCGCTGCAGATAGTAAGGGGATCATTTACTTTAGCTAGTTTAAGATTTAGGACTACATTTAAAGGATGAATAAAAGAATCTTGTCCATTCTTGCGTCTAGGTATTTGCAGATACAATTCCTGGGTTTTTTGATATAAGAAGCTGAATAAAGAATAGTGGACTTCAGTAGTATTCATCAATTCACTGGGAGAATGAATCTGGGCAGTTATCGGCCAGGGCTTCATCCGCCGGAACATTTCTTGCTCAAGATTAGACATAAGGGGGTGATTAAATTTTATAATTTTAAAACTTTTGGTCAGAATAGGTTATTTTTAATAACTTTCCAACCTAGTTTTTCTTAAACAGACTGGCGTGCCGCGGTAAATCTCAAATTGCTGTATAATTTTGTTTCCAGCCATTTCCGGTAGACCTAAATGAAAATAAAAATTTACGCCTTCCCGGCAGTTAGATTCAAGGTTGGCATAAGGGTTGCCTTGCTCTCGAAAGACGGTTAGTTTTCCTTTGGCAAAATGTTCTAGTCTAACAGCTAATCCATCTTCGGTTATTCCAAATCTATCTGTCCCTTTCTCGATCACTTCGGTTAGGATCATGGTGGTGAGATTATATTAGGTCCTATTTAAAATTAACCTGGCTAAGAAATTATCCTTTTCTTCCATAATATTTATATAATAACCCTAAAATTAGTTAACTATGGTTAACAAGCTCTTATTGCCCCAGGAAATTGAGACCTTTTACTTAATTCCTACTATGCGTAGATATATAGCTTTGTTCTTAAAAGAGCAAGGGATGAAACAAAAAGATATTGCAGAGCTGTTAGGTATAAAAACTGCTACCATCTCTCAATATACCAGCAATAAACGGGGGCATAGGATAGAATTTAATGAAAAGGCAGTAGCCGAAATAAGGAAATCGGTTTCCCTATTAAAAGATAAATTAAGCTATTTACGGGAAACCCAGCGTTTATTACAGCATTTTAGGGAAACTAAAGTCCTCTGCCAGATACATCATCAATTTTCGGATCTGCCGGAACATTGTGAACCACAAGAGATTGGTTGCCTAACGGGGGGATATAAATGAGCATTACTATCAATCGAGAATTGTATGACCAAGCGGATGAGCACAAATCAAAATTTATGGCTCAGCCGGGTATTAACGAGGAAATTGTCCGGCTAATTTCTAAGACCAAGAATGAACCCGAATGGATGCTGGCTAAACGATTGGAAGCGTTAAAGTTGTATCTAAAAACACCCCTGCCTAATTGGGGTCCAAGCTTAAAAAAATTGGAATTGGATAACATTATCTACTTTGCTGATCCCAATGCCCAGGAAACGGATAATTGGGATAAAGTTCCTCCAGAAATAAAGAACACGTTTGATAAACTGGGTATACCGGAAGCGGAGAAAAAGTCTTTAGCCGGGGTAGGAGCACAATATGATTCTTCTATAGTCTACCATAATCTGCAAAAAAAATTACAGGATCAAGGAGTTATATTTGAAAATATGGATGTAGCTCTGCAAAAATTTCCAGATTTAGTTAAAAATTATTTTATGACTTCCTGCATCCCCATAAATGATCATAAATTTATTATGCTGCATGGAGCAGTATGGAGCGGCGGTACTTTTATTTATGTGCCTAAAGGGGTTAAAGTAGAGCTGCCACTTCAGGCTTATTTTAGGATGAATGCTCAAAAAGGAGGGCAATTTGAACACACATTAATTATTATTGATGAGGGTGCGGAGCTGCATTATATTGAAGGATGCAGTTCACCACGTTATTCAACCCAATCTCTACACGCGGGTTGTGTAGAAATATTTGTTAAAGATAATGCTAAGATGCGCTATACCAGCATAGAAAATTGGAGCCGGAACGTTTACAATTTAAACACCAAACGAGCTATTGTGGATAAAAATGCGACTATGATCTGGGTTTCGGGTAATATGGGCAGCGGAGTGACGATGTTATATCCCAGTTCAATTTTGCGTGGAGAAAGATCCCGTTCGGACAGTTTAAGTATTGCTTTTGCCGGCAAAGATCAAATTCAAGACGTAGGAGCAAAAGTAATTCATTTGGCCCCCAATACTTCCTCAACCATAACTTCCAAAAGTATAAGCCGAGATGGAGGAATATCTAGTTATCGAGGTTTAGTCCAGATAACTCCTGGGGCTAAGAATTCCACTACCAGCGTAGTCTGTGATGGATTATTAATTGATGATTTATCTGTTTCTAATACTATCCCTATCCTAAAAATTGAAAATAACGAAGTGGATGCGGCTCACGAAGCAAGGGTGGGCAAGATTAGTGAAGAGACCATATTTTATCTTAAAAGCAGGGGGTTGAGTGAAGAAGAAGCAGTTAAGATGGTGGTATCCGGGTTCATTGAACCAATTGTTAGAGAGCTGCCGTTAGAGTATGCAGTAGAATTAAACAAGTTGATTGAATTAGAAATGGAGGGAAGCGTCAGTTGATTTGTCAATTGATTTACAAGGTTACTACTAAAAATGCTTCGACAAGATTATCCTTTATTACAGCAGCATCCCCATCTAATTTACTTAGATAGTAGTTCAACTACTCAAAAACCGGCGGTTGTATTAGCTGCTTTGGAAAATTTTTACCGTAAAAATAATGCTAATGTTCATCGAGGTACCTACCAATTATCTCAAAAAGCTACCTTAGATTATGAAGAAGCTAGGGAAACAGTTGCTAAATTCATTGGTGCTAAATTCTCCGAAATTATTTTTACTAAAGGAACCACTGAAGGTTTGAATTTGCTCGCTTATTCATTAGGTCATAATTTAATGCCGGGGGATGAAATAGTACTTACGGTGATGGAGCATCACAGCAATATTGTTCCTTGGCAGCAATTAGCTAAACGTAAAGGATTGACTATAAAATATATCTCCATCACTGCTGACTACCGGTTGAATATGGAAGAGGCTAAACAGATGATTAGTTCTAAGACTAAAATTGTTTCAGTAACTCACCTGTCTAATGTGCTGGGTACTATTAATCCAGTTAAGGAGTTAGCTTATTTGGCGCATCAAGTAGGTGCTGTGATGATCGTGGATGCAGCTCAAACCGCGTCCAGCTTGAATCTACAGGTTAAAGAATTAGGCTGTGATTTTTTGGCTTTCTCCGGGCACAAGATGGGCGGGCCTACTGGAATAGGGGTACTGTATGGCCGAGAAGAACTATTAGCAGGAATGGAACCTTTCCTGGCGGGGGGAGATATGATTAAGGAAGTTACTTTTGAATCAGCCCAATGGAATGATCTGCCTTATAAATTTGAAGCAGGAACTCCGCCAATCGCTCAAGCTATTGGTTTAGCCGCAGCAATTAAATATTTACAGCAAATTGGAATGACTGAAATTAAAAGGCACCTGGACAATTTAACTTCCCATGCCCTAGATAAAATTTCCGCAATTAAGGGGGTTAATATCATTGGTCCTAATGAAGCTGTAAACCGGGGTTCAATCTTTTCTTTTACGGTCAATAGTGATAAGGGTATTATTCACCCGCATGACTTAGCGGAAAGTTTAGATCAAGCGGGAATTGCCGTTAGAGCCGGGTATCATTGCGCTATGCCGCTGATAAATTCTTTAGGGTTATCGGGTACAATCCGGGCTTCATTTTATTTATATAATTCAACTGAGGAAATAGATAAATTAGTTGAAGTGATTGAAGAAATTGTTGCTGCTTCAGTTAAAGGTTATGAATTAAGCGGTGATTTATCTGAAGAGCAAGAAATTTGCCGGGAAAATGTTTTGGATCATTATAAAAATCCTCATAATAATGGTAAATTAGAGATTTATACTTTTTCTCATCGGGAGTTGAACCCGGTGTGCGGTGATGAAATCACTTTATATTTGAATTTAGCTGAAGACCGAATCTCAGAAATATCTTTCACCGGCAGGGGATGTGTTATAAGTCAGGCAGCAGCTTCTCTGTTCACGGACGAGATCAAAGGCCGTTGTCGAGATGAAATTAATAATTTTACTCCCGAGGAAGTATTGAAATTGTTAGGTATACCCATCAGTCCAGCTCGAATAAAATGTGCTTTACTTCCATTATTTACTTTACAAAAAATGCTAGCGGAGAATACAATTTAAAATGACTTTAGAAATAATTGATCTGCATGTAGAAGTTGAGGGTGCCAAAATAATTAAGGGTATCAATTTAGTTTTTAATCCGGGTCAAATTCACGTTCTTATGGGCCCTAATGGATCTGGCAAATCAACTTTGGTTAATACTATAATGGGTCATCCCAGCTACAAGATAACTCAAGGGAGAATAATCTTAGATGGGAAAGATATAACAACTGAAAAAATTGAACTGCGGGCCAAAGCTGGACTTTTTTTATCGTTGCAGAATCCACCTTCTGTTTCGGGGGTTACAATAAGCAACTTTTTACGGAGCGCATTGAATAGTTTACGCGGGGAAAAAATTTCGGTAATAAAATTTAATAGTTTATTGAAAGAAAAGATGGCCCTCTTAGGGTTAGATCCAGCATTCGGTAAACGCTACTTAAATGAAGGTTTCTCTGGGGGAGAGAAAAAGAGATCGGAGATATTGCAATTGTTATTATTGGAAGCCAAATATGCTTTGCTGGACGAAACAGATTCTGGATTAGATGTAGATGGCATTAAAATGGTGGCGGAAAATATTTTACAGATTAAGAAAAACTCTCCAATAGGAGTAGTAGTAATAACTCATTATGGAAGATTCTTAGAGCATTTAAATCCAGACCAAGTTAGCATTATCAGCCAAGGTCGGATCATAGCAACCGGTGGACATGAGTTAGCCAAGAGAATTGAATTGGAAGGATTTGGTTCGGCGGTTAGCGGCGTTAAGGATTAGACTTGTTTGAAGCATAGCTAGATTCTGTTTCCTTCCTAATTTACAAACATTTATAAAATGGTTTATAAATTTAGGCTTATGGTTACGAAGTTAGTCTCTAGGGGCCTAGAAGATGAATTGAAAATAAATAACCTGGGCACGGTAAAAACTTTTACAGAAGTTTATAGGGAATATTATTCTGATATAAATAAGTATATCTTAAGATTAACTAATTGGGATAACGAAGCTGTAGCTGAAGATTTAACTCAAGAAGTTTTTGTTAAAGTTTTGACTAAGGCTGAAGAAAAATTCACCCCTGGAACAAATTTTAAAGGTTGGGTCTATAAGATTGCTAGGAACGCAGTAATTGTTTATATGCGTAAAAAATCCAACCTCGGTTATAATAATATTAGTTTTGATACAATCTATACAGCTAATGGGTCAAATTATAACTTCAGCGGTTTAATCCAAGATAATTATAATTTTGTCCAGGACTTAGAAAATCTTGGTTATTCTAGTAGAGATAATCAAAACCCGGAAGAATTAGTTGGGGAAAAAATGGAAGCAGAGCGGCTTAATTCTAGAATATATTCAATTTTTAAGGACCGTACCTATAAAAGTTGTTCTTGGGAAGATTATGTTGAACCTCTAGAATTAGAGCTGCAGGGTTATACTTGCCAGGAAATTGCTGAACTGATGAACATTTCTCGGAATGCTGTATTGCTCAGGCTGCATCGGGGGCGTAAGATAATAAAAGACTCAGGAATAGATTTAACTAGATTAAGTTAACAATTTATAATTAATTTTTAACAATATTTATAAAATAGTCTAAGAATTTTAGGTAGATGCGGCCTTTAGAGATAGAAATAAATGATCTAGGAGAATTAAGATCTTTTACTGAAATATATAAACAATACTTTACTGGGATAAGGCGATATATTTCAACTTTAGTGCTAGGCGACACTATTCTGGCGGAAGATTTGGCTCAAGATGTGTTTGAGAAAGTTGCGGCTAAAGTCAGAGACCAGTTCAAACCAGGAACTGATTTTAGAAAATGGGTGTATTGCATAGCTCATAACACTACTGTAAATTATATGCGTAAGAGAAGCAACCAGGGCAGCAATAACACTCCGTTAGATATTTCTAAACCTAAGTTTGATCATAATAATTTACTTCCGGCGATGGAACGTATTGGTCAGGGCGGCTGTCATAATTATACTCCGGAACAAATAGTTGGATTGGCTATGGAAGCTGAAGAAGTATACAAAGATTTAGATTTGATATTCCCAGATAATAACCCTTTTAAGAGGGCGATTATCTTAGTAATGGAGGGTTATAACTATGAGGATATTGCGGAAATGGAGCAGATACCAATTGGCACAGTTTCATCAAGAGTTCATAGGGCGCGTAAGGAACTTAAACAATATTATTGTGATGTGTAGAATATATGTTTTCTATATTTAACAATATTTAACTTCAAAAGTGTAATTGTCTAGTATAGGTCATACTTCTGATGCTTACCATTATCTCCTTCTCCTACGATATCTTTTTATATCTCTTCTTTTAATCAGACTCCATGGCTACGGTAATGGATTATATTTCTCAAGGATCAAGAATTTTCCTATCAGGATGGAAGAGCCGGATGTTTCCTAAACATTATTCTGGAACGGCGGAAGAAATAGGCCATAAAATAATTCGTGACTGTTGGAATGGCCGATTTTTCCAAACCTCTACCACAAATTTTCCTCAGTTTTGGACTCGAGATTTTGGCTGGTGTGTACAATCGTTATTAAAATTAGGGTATAATAAGGAGGTTCAGCAGACTTTAAGATATGCCATGAATAGATTTAGGAAATATAAACAGGTTACTACTACCTTAACTCCCGGCGGAAAGGCTTTCAATTTTCCGGTAGAAGCAGTAGATTCTTTACCTTGGTTTATACATGCTCTTAGAATTGCCAAGTTTCCATATTATGATTTTAAGGATTTTCTTAATCTACAAATTAAGAATTACTTTGAGGAGATTGTGGATCGGAATACAGGGTTAGTTAGATCGGATAAGTATTTTTCTTCCATTAAAGATTTTGCTTTGCGCCGGAGTTCTTGTTATGATAATTGTATGGTAGCCTTATTGGCTTCTGATTTGGATAAAATGAAGCTCTACAATCCCCTTGTTAATTATAATTACCCTGAACTTATCTCCAAAAATTTTTGGAATGGGTCTTATTTTTATGATGATTTAGAGAGAAAAAGATATGTGTCGGGGGATGCAAATGTATTCCCCTTTCTGTTGGGGGTAATCACAGATGTGGAAATGCTGCAGTTAGCCATTAAATCAATCCAGAAAGCTGAATTGGATCAGCCCTTTCCTTTAAAATATACCTCCAACCGGGAACATTCTAGGTTTATCTGGCAGGAAATGTTCCTTAAAAATTATGAATCTGATTCTATCTGGATGCATATCGGTCCGTTATATGTACGGATGGTAAAAGAAGTAGACCAGACCTTGGCTCAGTACTATAAGGAGCGTTACCGCAAGTTGATTTTATTGCACAAAAATTTTATGGAAGTATTTGCCGCTAATGGCAATCCGTTCAAGACCAAATTTTACCATAGTGATTCCGGTATGTTGTGGGTAGCAAATTATTTGACGTTGTAGATTTTGTGTTCTTGGACTATTTAGCCTTCTATAACACATCTAGTTTATGCATTTTATAACACCTAGTTTGTAATACAACAATCCATTAAAATAATTTCTGATCATCATACTTGATGACTCCTAAATTTTCTATAGTTATTCCTGCTAATAACGAAGAAAACTATCTTCCTAAAACTTTAGAGAGTATTAATAACCAGAATTATAAGGATTATGAAGTTATTGTGGTAGCTAATGGCTGTACTGATAAGACTGTGGAGGTAGTAACCAATCTAATTAACGACTTCGGCTTTCCTAATCTAAGGCTCTTAAGATTAGAAGCAGCCAACGTAAGCCGGGCTAGGAACTATGGAGCTAGCAAATCCCAGGGAGAAGTAGTTATTTTTCTGGATGCTGATACCACTTTGGAACCAGATTCTTTGCAAAAAATCAATCAAAATTTTACGGAAGAATTTTCTTCGGCCACAGCGAAAGTTAGACCGGATGACGATCGGTTCAAATTTAAATTTGCAATGTGGTTTAAGAACACTTATCGTAAATTGGGGTTTAGTTATAGTTGTGGAGGAATGTTGGCTTGCCGGAGAAATTTTTTTGAGGCAGTAAATGGCTATGACCATACCGTGGTGGTAATGGAACATAAGGGTCTCCTAAATAAGCTGCGGAGTTATGGGGATCATTGTTATGTGGATACTTATACTACTACTTCCATGCGCCGGCTTAATGAGTGGGGATTATTGAAAGTAGCTTGGTTTTGGGTTAAGCAGGGAGTTAAAGATAAATTAGGATGGAAAAAAAATGATTATTCTAGGGTTAGGTGATAATGTCAATTAGGCAATAAGGTTGATATTAGGTCATCCAAAACAACTTAAACTGACTTCTCCATCTTGTTGGCAGACAATTTTGTTATTAATAAGGCGGTATGAATTAATCTCTGGATCGTCAATTTTCTTTTTACAACAGATGTTTAAGGCTGAGTTTTTTACTATCAATTCGTATTCTTGTTTCAATTTATCGAATTCTTCTTGACCTAGATTATCGGCTTCAAGCTTGCTTTTCTCTTCAGTACACAAGTCTAAAGTGTGCTGGATTGCAGCCACTTCATCGCTATCCACATTTTCTAATAAATTGATTTTATCTTTAAATAATTCTACATTTTGATCATACAACGATCGGGAGTCTTCCAAAGATCCTTTCCTAGCTAAACATTCAGTTAAAGCTTGATTTTTTTTGGCAAGCTCAGTTTCTAAATTAGAATTATAATTTGATTGCAAGGATAAGTTATTTTCCGCCAGCTCCAATTTAAATTTTAACTCTTGGACATTGCTTCCCAATTCATCCAAACTGTAATTGCCAGTTTTAGTTTCTTGATAAACCCCAAATCCGATAATGGATGGCCGTATCACAAACGCTACTACCAAAGCAACAGCAATTACTACTAGAAAGATATTAAAATATTTTTTGTAGGGATTAAGGCGGGGATTATTTCCTTTAAATTGGGCGGCGGCTGGCGGATTAGCTTTTTTGGAATTAACTTTTTTAGGGGTGAACCTATCAGCAAAAATTTCTTGAGTTCGTTTAGTACTATTGGCTTCAGAAATCTCTTTTTGGAGCTGGGGCTTATTTTTAAACATCTACCCTTCTATAAAAGATAAAACTATTTATATTTGTTATCTTTTTGGATTTTATGCTAACCATAAATCAGCTAAAATATCTCCAAATACCAATAAAATAATCCTTACTTAAATAAAATGATAATAACTATATCTGGAACTCCCGGCAGTGGAAAAAGCACGGCCGGTAAATATCTTGCCCAGAAGTTAAATTGGGCTCATTATTCAACCGGGGGCTATATGCGCCAAATGGCTTTAGATAGGGGAATTTCTCTGCAGGAATTAGGGGATATAGCTAAAACTGATAAATCTATTGATCAGGAACTGGATGATTGGCAGAGAAAAATTGGAAAAGAAAAAGATCATTTTGTGATTGATGGCCGCTTAAGTTTTCATTTCATTCCCAATTCTATAAAAATATTTTTTGATGCTGATCCAATAGTCCGAGCCCAGCGAATCCTGGCTGATAACCGAAAAGAAGAATCAGCTTCCTCTCTAAACCAGATGGTTGCTGATATGAAAAGAAGGGAACGGGTGGAACAAGAACGGTATGAAAAGTATTATTCTATTAATCCTTATGATAAGTCTAAGTACGACTTAGTAATTGATACTACCAACTTAACTCCGGAAGAAGTGGTCAGTAAAGTGGTTAAATTTGTTAAGGATAGAGCAAGGAGTGATAATTGATTTATGATTTTATACCCCATTAGCTTGCTGCGTAGCGACCACATGGAGCGGTGGGATAGCCTCGGCCAAGAATTGCTTTATTATGTCCTTTCCTAAGAAAAACTTATAAACCACTCCTCTTAACTTATTTTAAAATGCCAGAAAAAGCACAACTACACGATTTTATTGAACTGGATTATACTGGGAAGCTAGAAAATGGGGTAGTATTTGATACCACCCAAGAGCAGGCAGCTAAAAAAAGCAACATCTTTTCTGCAAAAATAAAATATTCTCCCCTAATTATTTGTTTGGGGGAGAAACAACTTTTGCCCGGATTAGATAGTGCCTTAAGCGGAGCAGAAATAGGGATGGTGCATGAAATTATCTTGGCTCCAGAAAGTGCCTTTGGTAAGAGGGATATCAAAAAGATGCGGGTAGTTCCAATGGCAACATTTATTGAACACAAAGTAAATCCTCAACCAGGTTTAGAAATTGATGTGGATGGAGAGAGGGGTATAGTCAGCAGCATTTCTGGAGGAAGGGTTATAGTAAATTTTAATCATCCTTTGGCGGGTAGAAAAGTAATCTACACCGTTAAAATTATCCGTAAAATAACTGATTTAAAAGAACAGGTAGCAGCTTATTTAGCAGCTACATTCCGTATCCCAGAAGATAAATTTAAGATAGCGGCATCTGAGGGAAAGAAAGTGGAAGTGGAACTGCCTGTGCAATTTCCACCGCAGATAATTGAATTGATAGATAAGAAGCTGCTGGAATTGACTTCGGCAGAAAAAATCGAGTTTAAAGCAGCTAAAACAGAACTAAAATCTAACTAACTTATTCCGTATAAATAATTTATTCTCTATATACAATTTCGGATTAAATTTTAGATAAGTTTGAAAAAAAGTAATTTTGGTTAATATATTGTTTGTTTAAGGTCAAAATTACGACTATTCAAACTTCTCTTTAGAACTTTGCTAATAAATCATCTAATTTTGCAAAGTTCTCTTTAGTATTTTAAGCTCACTTCTAAGCTTACTTATTTTAACTTTAGGAGAATTTATCTCTTAAACCTATCTCTCTTTTAGGGTGCAATAATCTTTATATATCCTGCACCATTATTTTTATTAAAAGGGCGAGGTAGAATGATGGAAAATAATACTACAGAGGTTAGGTTTAACTCTGAGCAAGCGGGAAAGAAAACTCATCCCAGTTTTCAAGTTTCTAGTTCAAATTTAGATAATCCTAATGTGAGCCGAAGTAAAGTTATCTCTTCTGATAATGATTATGGGAATAATTTTTCCAGTCGAAATGTGAATAATCCTAATCGAAGCGTGGATGAAGAACTAGAACAACTTATTGCCAGTCAAAAGACACGGATTAAAGTGGTTGGAGCCGGGGGAGCTGGGAATAATACTATAAATCGAATTTCTGAAGTAGGTATCAATGGAATTCAGACTATTGCTATAAATACCGATGCCCAAGATTTGTTATATACCACCTGTGATAAAAAATTATTGATTGGAAAACAGTTGACCCATGGATTAGGGGCGGGATCAAACCCAAAAATAGGTGAAGAATCTGCTCGGGAGAGTGAAAGCGAAATTAAAAAGTTGTTAGAAGGGTCAGATATGATTTTTATAACTTGCGGATTAGGTGGGGGAACTGGAACTGGCAGTGCGCCTTTTGTGGCCGCTTTGGCTAAAAAAATGGGCATACTAAGTATTGGAATTGTAACTATGCCTTTTACTATGGAAGGATCACATCGGTTTGAGAATGCCATGATTGGGCTGGAAAAGTTAGAGCAAAATATTAATACCTTAATAGTAATTCCCAATGAAAAATTATTAGAGATTGCACCTAATCTACCTTTACAGACCGCTTTTAAGGTGGCGGATGAGATTTTAACCAATGCAGTTAAAGGAATTGCGGAATTAGTCACCAAAACCGGTTTGGTAAATTTGGATTTTGCAGATGTTAAAGCCATAATGAGTGAAGGAGGGGTAGCTTTGATTGGGGTAGGAGAGGCCGAAGGCAGTAACAGGGCTGAAGCTTCAGTAGAAAAAGCGTTAGATAATCCATTAATAGATGTAGATATCTCTACCGCTACCGGGGCCTTGATTAATATTTCTGGCGGAGAAAACTTAACCTTGGATGAATCCAGAAAAATCGTGGAACGGGTTGCTCAAAGCTTAGATTCTAATGCTAAAATAATTTGGGGAGCGCAGATTTACAAGGACTTGGAAAATACGGTTAGGACTATGCTTATAATAACTGGGGTCAGTTCAGATCAAATATTTGGAGAAGGGCACAAATATTTTGAGAAAAAGAAGAAAGCTATGGATAGTGAGCTAGGGATTGAATTTTTGGGTTAAGTGATTATAATTTAGGATGTGGTCTAGAATTTTATTGAGCATTAATTAATTGATCTAAGGTATAGGGATCTAGTCCGCCGTACTTATATCTATAAAAATCATCACCATTTAAATTAGGGGGAAGACCACTTTCTAAGTTAATAGAAGGATGCTTTTTTTTTAAATCTAGGATACAAGCAAACAGTTGATTATATTCTAGGTTAGGTATATAGGTGGTTGTTTGACTGATATTTTTTCCTCCGCTACCGATAGTTTCGTAAACAAACAATACATACCCTTCATTAGCAGTAGTTTTTATAATTTCTTTAGAAACATAAATCGTTTTATTAGACATTACACCCACTTTAATTTTTCTTTTGGTATTCTGTATATTTACACTTGCCGCATACTAAACGGTTAGAATGTACTGCCATAAACATCCCTGGACCACATTTAGGGCAGATTTTATTTTTACGTTCCAATTTGCTTCCAGAAATAGAATACAAGTCACTTAATTTTTTGCCTTCTTTCTTAGTCTTATCTTTCTTGACTTTATCGACTTTTTTTGCGCCTTTAGTTTTTCCCATAATAATTCACTGTATTTTTTTTAAAATTTATTTTTTAGTTTAGGGTGCTATATTAATTTTATTCATCTGACTGCGCAGCTTTCTTTTTTTCTTCAGCTTGTTTTTTCTTTTCTTCTTCCAGTTTCTTTCTCTGATGACTGGTTAATTGTTCGGTGCCAGTCTTATCTTTTAAACTGTTGTAGACTAGGGCTGCGAATCTAGCCGTTTTTTGACCAAAAATAGTTTGGATTGTTCTCATAACAACCAAGAAGTTGTCAACTTTAAACTCTTTAGCTATTTTTTCGATAACTTCCTTATTACTGGGGGTTTCAGATTTGAAAACTATTTTTCCTTCAACTTCAGTTCGTTGTAATAATTGGTTAACTTTCTTGCTGGTTATAGTTAATTCCATATTGTTTTCCTACCTTACTTTGATGGCATATTCTCCTTTAAGTTTTAGTCCCATTTTATTGGCGATTAATGAATTTTCGGTATCGGTTATATAAACTCTTCCCTGCCAGCTGGTGCTAAAGTTAGCTGACTTACAAATTGGACAGGTGTCTCCTTCCACAAACAATTTACATTTTTTGCAAACTTTTTTCTTAGACATTTTATCAAGCGTTAAAGGTTATTATTCAGACTCTACTTTATTTTTTTTGGAATTTGTTTGGACCAGGGGCAAAGGCTCTTCTAACCAATCTAGTTTTCCTAGGCCTTCTTGGCGCATGGTTAAACCAATCTTAGGGCTGTTTAGATCTTTATAACTAACAGCTATAATTCTAGTTTTACAGCGGTCGCCAACTTTTATACTTCGGTTGGTTTTTTTACCTAATAAAACCTTATCCTTGCTGAAAGATACGAAATCGTCCATACTTTGGGATATGTGAACCATACCCTCCGCTCCACCAATATCAATAAAAGCTCCAAAATCAGTAATATCCCGTACCTTGCCAAATACCATTTCATTTAATTCTGGTTTATAGGTCAGTAATTCAAACTCAGTTTCATAAAAAGCGGCTCCATCCCCAGGCACGATTACTCCTTCCTGGACTTCACCGACAGTTATCACATTGATTACGAACCCAAAATCTTTGGAAACATAGTTCTCATAAGTGGTTTTAACGTTTTTTAGGATCGATTCCTCTTTTCCAAAGCTAAACATGTTGGGCGGAACTCGGATATAATCCTTAACTTTTAGTTTATAGAACATTATTTGGACCTATCTTGATTATTTTAGGTTTTATTTTGGCTTGGTGTTTATAAAGGTTTTGTTTAATTTGGGAGGTTCCTTAACCTAATATAATAGTCTGTCGCAACCTTTATAAAATTCCTTATTTATATATTAATTATGGATCTGCGTGCCCTGCGGGAGGAAGCTGAAACCCTATCTAGGGTGGATTATGCTCTTAAAGCTTTTAGAAAGTGTTGGATTAAGCCACTAAGGGATAACACTAATTCCCAGCTGCCTTCATTAAGACGGCTTTCAGCTAAAAAAAGGGCTAATTTAGGCCCTCAAATTGATATGTTCTGGAAACAATTGAAAGAATTGGAGCAGAGTCAATCGATTAAGGATAAGATTAACTTATATGTGACCTATCTCCGAGGCTTAGCTCTCTCTAATTTGCAGCAAAATAACAACAAATCAAGATATATTACCTCCCAAATTCTAACTGATGATGCCTTGAATATATCTAAAACCATAGCTGAAGTTAAATCCTGTGCCCGTTTAGTTAAGACTGCTTCCAAAACCTATCTGGAAATAAATGAAATAGTAACCAAATATTTATCTAAACCGGAAAAAAAATATTTTAATGGCCTTCCACATCACCAGCATTGGGGGGATATAATTAAAATCTCCCGCAAGCAAACTAAGCTTATCCAGCAGATTGGACAGAATGTTATTGATTTAGCTCGAAAAGATCTGAAGGATAAGAAAGCTGGAGATGGTATTAAAAAGAGTTGGAGGTAGGAGTTTAAATGCAGAGGTTAAGAATGTCTGAGGATAAGATATGGTAGGAGTTAATTTATTAATTGGGATAGCGGGTATGATTTTATTAGTTCTAGCCTTTGCCTTAAATATTTTTACCCGCTCGTGGAATTCTAGAACAGTCAAATATAATATGTTTAATTTAATAGGTTCAGGGCTGATGATGTATTATGCTTATACTTTATACAGCTGGCCATTTATGATCCTAAATCTAGTTTGGTTTACTTTTGCTTTGGTGGAGTTGGGCAAGTTGGAGAAATTTTGATTATGTCAATAAGTACCTATTTGTTTGACTTGGATGATACGCTGATTGATACTAAAATTTATGCAGAGATTTACTCTCCTATCTTGTTCCTAATTAAAAAAAGATTAAACATTACTGCTCTAGAATTAGATCTAAAAGCTAAGAAGCTTGGTTTGAAAAAGAATAAATATGGACGCTGGGATACCGGTGATTTATGCCGGGGGTTGGGTCTGTTAAAAATGTATTATACTGTACTGGGAAAACAGATCAATATTTTATGGCCCCTGCACGATAAGGTGGCAGATATATTTAAAGAAATAAAGAAGCGGAAGAAAAAAATAGGCATTGTCTCTAACTCTATGCGAAAGACTATTTTGGTCTATTTAACTAAATATTCGCTCTCTAAGCAGGTTGATTTTATTTTTTCTCAGGATGATGCCGGTTGCTTGAAGAATGATATAACCTATTGGACAAAACTTATAGCCAGAAAAAAATTGGTTCCATCAAAATGTTTAATGATTGGCGATGATCCCCTAGAGGATATTTTAATCCCGCATAAATTGGGATTTAATACTCTGAAGATAAATAAGTCTAGCGATTTAAGGAAGGTGCGGAAGTTTTTATGATTTTTTCTCCATTCTTTGCTTGCCAAACGGACAATATTTTAAAATAGGACAGATCGAACATTTAGGATTAATGGGTGAACAGATTGTTTGTCCGTGTCCGACAAGCAGGGAATTGACTTTTACCCATAACTCTTTAGGAATAATTTTTTTTAGTTGAAATTCTGTTTCTTCTGGTTTAGTGGTCTTTACCCATTCTAAACGGTTAGCTATTCGATGAACGTGAGTATCAACCGCAATAGCCGGCTGGTGGAAAGCATAATTTAGCAGACAATTGGCTGTTTTCCGGCCGACACCGGGCAGTGATACCAGTTCATCAAAATTTTCTGGTACTTTACCCTGGTATTTTTCAACTACTAACTTACTTAACTTTTGCACGTGATTAGCTTTATTTTTATAAAACCCGATGCTGTAAAGCCTTTTTTCTAGCACTTTAAGGTCTAGATTAAGGATCTTTTCCGGGGTGGGACAATCTTGGAATAATTTTTTTACAATAGGAATAGTAGTGGAGTCTTTAGTTCGGGCGCTGAGCAGGGTAGCAACCAGTTTTTGGAAGGGAGTATAATCTTTCAGTTCCTCTAACATGGTAAGGTGATGTTTTTTTTCTAAGAGAGAGAAAATGGTTTTAATAATATTTTTGGAAGGCATACTTAACCTTAAATAAATAATTAGGATTATAAATTTTTGGTATAGAAGGCTTTGGCAAACTATTGAGAAGTTTGCATAATTAAATTATTTATCCGCAAACTTCTAAAGAGAATTTGAAATAAACGTAATTTTGGCATTAAACAAACGATATATTTACCAAAATTACTATTTTTCAAACTTCTCTATTAAAACTTCTCTATAAGTAATATAACCAATCTCAAACAAACAATAATACTAATCCCAGTACTAAGATAATACCATAAATGATAAAATTAAGTACATTGTAGTTTACAGTTTTTTTAGTTTCCATTTTTAGTTTTCTTTTTTTGGAGTTGGGATCATCGCTTCTTCTAATTGGTCAAGAGCTTCAGCAGTAGAGGGGGTTAAAGCTGCTTTCTTATTTTCAGCTAGCTGGGGATTAAGTGTTCTAACTTTTTTATTAGATTGTTTATTATTTTCTACTTTATTTTTTCCAGCTCTAATTGTTATAAACCAATAAATAATTACCGCACCTATCAATAGCCACATTGATAAAATAAGGTTAAATAAATTTAAAGATATCACCGCCCCGCGAAAATGGGCTTCCATATAAATTTCCCGCAGCAAGAGGAAGATCTCACTTGACCCCGCCAGAGTCAAAATGGCGCTAATTATGCCGGTAAAAATTACTGCCGGAATTGAGCTTAGGTTGCGTTCTAAGAAGGATTCCATTTGCTGGATATGTTCTAAACTAAATATCTTAGGATGGAGGAAGATTATAATTCTCCAGCCGGCGAAAGCGATAACTACGATAGCGATTAATTTGTAAAATATAATCGGAAGAGCATCTGCAGGAAGAATAAATCCAAACAATCCTAGCCCAAATAAGATGTATATTGTAAAAATAGTACTAATAAAATAAATGCCTCGATTAACTGCTTGGTTCTTTTTAGCTGTTAGGAAAAAAAGTACCAGCACCAGTAAAGATAGCATGACCGGAGAAAAACTATGTTTTAGTGCGGAAGAAATAATTTTTCCCAAGCTAAGTGTTCCTAGGACATTACTTGGTCCGCTTTCCCCTACCACTCCCACAGCTTCTAAGGCGTCTAGTCCTGGACAAGGTAATTCAGGATTGTCTTTAATTACTCCTTCGGTTAGTTCTAGTATAGGTTTAGAACCTATTAGATAGGTTCCGGCCAGGAACACGGCTGGCAGACCTTGACTTTCGGCAGGGACTTGGTAGGCTAAGAAATATTTATCCAATAATTGGGCATTTTGACGGTGGTGGTAGGATTCAAGTTGTTCTATCTTAAGTTCAAGATTGCTGGTTTGCAAATTGGTTAGATAAGCAGTAGCAGGTATGCATTCTTCACAATCCCGGCCGTAGAAATAATACAGGCATTGTTCTTGAGATAAAACTGATGGAAGAGCTAATAGCGAAATTAATAATAAAACCGGGACAATAAGCTTACATCTAACCATTTTTTTAATGATTAAAGAAGCTATTTAAGATATATAAATGTTTTTCTTTGGTCGAAAGAAATTTATATAAACTATTCTCGTGTTATATTATTAAATGCTTAAACTAAAATTTCCCCGGCTGTCGATTTTGATGATTACAATAATACTTTCAGTAATCCTATTTTATGTTGGTAAGACCTATTCTCCATTCAATACTTTTTTGTTATCTTTAGGTTATGTTGGCCTACTGTTAGGAGGATTTTTTTATGCTTATGGTTTTACTGCCGCCCCAGCAACTGCAGTTTTATTGCTGTTGGCTAATGAATATAATATCCTCCTAGCGGGATTGTTGGCGGGTTTTGGAGCCTTAGTTAGCGATACAGTTATTTTTTTACTGATTAGGAGATCTTTTAAGCTAGAACTGAAAAAGTTAGGGAGGGAAAAGACCTTCCAATACCTTAAGTCGAGAGAGAAGAGATTATTTGGATCGTTGCGTAAATATGTTAACCTTGTTTTTGCCGGTTTTCTGATTGCTTCCCCCCTGCCTACGGAGATTGGGGTAACTTTATTATCTTCAATGCGCGGACTTTCACTTAAAAAATTTATAGTTTTAGCTTACTTACTGCATACGGCAGGAATATTAATTATTCTCTGGATCGGCAGAGCAATTTAATTAGACTTGGTAATAGTTATGCCTCCCTGAACTCTCCAACCTTTATAATCAAAAAAAGCGACCTTGCCAAAATGATAAGGTGTTCCATACTCTGGGGTGTTAACTTTGGGGTTAGCACTTAATTTGGGGTAAAAATTGTCAAAATCTTCTTTATATTTAATGTGCAGTGTCCTACTGCTGGTATTTAGTTCAAAAGCTTGGATATCGCATTCATCTAGGATGTTTATCAGCTCGGTTCTAGTTTCATCAGGCATGAAATAAAGGATAAGAGAGGTTTTTATAAAGATTTTTATTATGGAGTATTTTATACAGAAAAACAAATAAATAACCTGTTGTTTTAGGTTAAATGGAGGAAAATAAAATGGCAACTGTATTAACTGAACAAAATTTTGATTCTGAAGTATTGCAATCTAAAATTCCCGTAATTGTTGATTTCTGGGCAGAATGGTGCGGACCCTGTAAAATGATGGCTCCGGTATTTGAGGAATTGAGTCAGGAATATGCTGGGAAATTAAAATTTGCTAAAATATCTACTGAAGATTACCCGGATAAAGCTATAGAGAATGAGGTTAGTGGAATACCTTGTTTGATCGTATTTCATAACGGCCAAGAATTTGACCGAATTGTTGGCTTTTCACCCAAACCAATGTTGAAACAGAAGATTGAGGCAGTTTTGAAAAGGATTTAGGGGTTATTTATTTTTCTTCCCATAACTTTTTATAATAGATTTGTTTCTTAAGTTAGATGAATAAACTAGCTCAAGGTGCGGAAGCAGTAATCTATCAAGATGACCGTTTAGTAATAAAAGAACGGTTGTCTAAAGCTTACCGCTGGCCCCAATTAGATGAATCCTTGCGTAAATTTAGGACTAGAAGGGAAGCTAAAATTTTGGATAGGCTAGACTACCTAAATTTTCCAGCACCCCACTTACGGGACTTTTCTGATAAACGGATGTCAATAACCATGGATTTTGTGCCGGGAGAAAAATTAAAGGATCTATTGTTAAGAGATAATAATTTTCAGCAGCTGGCAGTGGAAATTGGAAATAGAATTGCTCAATTGCATCAAGCGGACATCATTCACGGCGATTTGACTACTTCAAATTTAATTAAGCATTCTGAAACCGGGGAAGTTAATTTTATTGATTTTGGGCTGTCATTCTTTTCAGAGAAAGTTGAGGACAAGGCGGTGGACTTGTTTCTGTTGGATCGGGCGTTGGAAAGCACCCATAATCAGTTGTATCCGGAAATATTCACTTCGGTCTTGAAAGGCTATGAAGAAGAAAGTATGGGTTTTGAAACAGTGCTACAGCGGTTGGAAGCGGTGAAGAAACGAGGAAGAAATAAGAAGTGAGAACTGTTCTCACACCCACTTCCAAGCAATCGTCCCCGGTCCTCTTCGCCCAACGGCTGGTCCATCATCGTATACCAGTCCGGCTCTGGCCATGTTCTCCCTAGCCATCCTAGCGCAGGAATAAGTAGATAGGATTGCTTTTTTATTCATCACCCGATAAATTTCTTTAAAGAAAGGAACCTGCCACATTTCGGGAGAAGTTTTGGGGGAAAATGGATCAAAAAATACGGTATCAAAATAATCCGGCGGTAATTTCTTAATAGTTTCTCTAGCGTCACCTAGGATAACCTGCACCTTAACTGTTCCATAATTGAAAGATAAAGTTTTAGGGGTCAACTGTTTGAAATTAGAAAAAAATCCTATAGGGGGATTGACTTCCTGAATTTTACTGATAATCTCTGGATCATATTCTAAACCTACAATTTCAATTTCACAGTGCGGATTTTCTTTCAGCGCTACCTCAATAGCCATGGCGGAGTTGTAACCCATCCCAAAACAAATGTCTAGAATTTTTATTGATCCCTGGCGCGCCCTTTCCGCAATTTTACAGGGTTCGGCATATTTTTTTAAAGCCTCTTCTACTGCTCCGGTTTGGGAGTGATAGGTTTCTTTAAGTTGTTCGTTTAGGAAAGTTTCGCTGTTATCGGCCGTAAGTATTTTTTTCATTACTTATTAGAATTGAAGCTGTTTTTTAAACTTTTTCAGCTCTTCCTTTCCTAACCAGTAAATTAGCAACTTCCTGAAAAATGTCCGTTTCCTCGCCTTTATCAAACGGACCATAAACTTTCATATCTTTCCACACAAAACTGGGCACCGGATTAGTAAAGCGAACTTTTACTTTGTGATTAAGATCTAAGGCAGTATTTTCTTCTGCTTTTTCCAGAACCCCCAGAACCGGACTAGGCATCTTAATCCTTCCTTCCTGCAAATTTAAACTAACCTTCTCTCCATAAACATTAGGCAATTCAGCTAGGAATAATTGGTGCAATACTCCTCTACGATACAGATCTAAACTTTTAAGAACTCGTTCATAAAATTCTTTTTCTTCCCGTAGCATGGCTCCACTGTCAATTATATCTGATCCCGTCCGGCTTCGGTTTAGGGCAATATCAATGATTTTCTTCTCTCGTTTTTCATAAATCTCTTTTAAAATTCTTCTTATACTTCTCAATTCGTACTCTAACTTTTCTTTTTCCCCGGCAGCAAAGATGCTGCTGTTGTTTTCTTTCTCTTCCAATAGGGACTTTTTTTCTCTAAGATAGCTGACTAAGTCTATAAAAAAGGTGCTTTCTAATTCCTGCAGCTCCTCCCGTTTCTTTTCATTACGTAAGATATCGTACAGAGTTTCCAGTGTTATTTTTATGCTGCCCATTTCCCCCAGCATCATTGGGAGTAAACCTATTTTAAAAGTTTTTGGGCAAACTTATATACTCTTATCCATTTAAACTATAAGATGGATATTAAGAAATACATAAAGCAGGGTCATATTTCAGTGAAAGTTATACCCCATTCTTCTCAGGAAAAAATAATCTTAGGTGGGGATGCAATTAAAATTTATGTTAAAGCCGTCCCGGATAAGAACAAAGCTAATTTGGCGGTTATAAAATTATTAAAGAAGGAATGCGGTTTAAGGGTGGAGATTGTTTCAGGAGCTACCGGGAGGAAGAAGGTGTTGGGGGTAATTTGAGGAGGTATTTAAGTTGTTTTATTTTTGTTTCCATTATTCTCACTGACTTTTCTATCACTGGATAAGGATTTTTTTTAAAATAATCCACTGCAAGTTCGTAACAGCTTAAGGCCTGTTGGGCCCACATTTTGTTACGAGTTTTATTAAAAACTTCATTGGCTGAATCTCCAGCAAAGCTTAGTTTATGGTAGGTATATTTTTTATTATCGCTCATTTTTGCACACTGAATATCTGCTTCATAACGTTCAATCATCCATTTTATATCTCCGGTAATCTCAAATAACATTATGGTACGTTTAGATTCAATTTCGAGGGCTATTCTAGAATATTTTTGATCTAGATTTTTGGTTAAATTCGCTGATTCTTTATTCTTCTCATGAGCCCTAATAAGCCAATTCAAATCTTTAGTATCTTTATATATTCTATTGGCAAAATCTGCTCCATAACCCAGAAAATGAGCGGCTATCGCAATTAGTCTTTTTTCTCGTGCTTTGTTAGCTCCAACCATACAATAATCAAATAATCTAACTACAATTCTGTTAACTAACTCGGGATATTTATCCATCACGTGGTGTCCAACTTTGGTTACATTCTTTATGGTGTACACACTCTCATTAGCAACAGCACTAGGTGAATTCTCTGCAACGTATTTAACTACCAATGCGGTACATTCTAGTCCACTTTCTTCTGTAAGCCTGTCATAGTTATTTATTAACAACCGTTCCAAATCCTGATCCATAAAACTTATGAAATAGCCTTATTTATAAATGTTCACTTCAAAATAACAAACTCTACCCCGGCTTCTCTAAACAACTCTCCGCTGACTTTATCAGGGTAATTATTCTGGGCTACAACTTTTACAATCCCCGCATTGATGATCATCTTGGCGCACATCGTACAGGGAGTAAACGTGGTATACATAACCCCGCCTTTAGTGGCAGTTCCATTATACGCGGCCTGGGTAATTGCATTTTCTTCGGAATGGCAGCAAATGCAGGGTTCGCTATATTCTCCCGATTTTATTCTGCCCAGATGCCTAGAAGTACACCGCTGGCAGCCGCCTTCAGTGCAGTGCTTGATTCCTTTAGGCGAACCATTATACCCGGTGGATATTATCATCTTATCTTTGACAATAATGGCTCCTTTTTTAGCTGACATACAGGTGGAACGCAACTTGACCTGCTCAGCAATATTCATAAAATAAATTTCCCAATTAGGCCGGCTGGGCTGGAGCTTATAAATCCAATCATTAAGAAATTGCTCTATTTTTTTGTCCAGGATTTCCACCGTTTTTTCGTTGGAGATAGTTACTTTTGCTTTTTTGGCCACGGCCGAAAGCTGTTGTTTGTGGATTTCACTGCTGCTTTCTTCTTGTTCCTTAGCTTTCAATTCAGCTATAGTTTGCGGATCGCCAACCCTTCCTCTTTGACGCAGTCTTTGGAACCGCACATTTAGGGGAGCGATGATGTTAACTAGGATAAAATCCTCCCGCTGCTGCAGTAATTCTACTTCCGCTAGGTTGCGGATAGAGGTAAATACATAATTTTCTCCTTCTTGAATGTTGGCTAAGGCTCGTTGAGCTAATATTGAAGGGCCAAATTCTTTCCGTAGTTCATTGCCTAGGGAAATTAAGTTATCTCGGGTTGGTTCTTTATTTCTTAGTTTTAATTCCTCTCGAAGAAAATCGGATAAAGACACGTGGGTGAAGTTACGTTTTTCTAACAATGAAGCCAATGTATCCTTGCCTGCAGCCAATAAACTAGTAACTCCTATAATCATTCCCTTAACCTGACTTTTTGGTTTTATATGGATTGTTGTAGCGGAATGAGTGTTACTAAGAATATTGACTGATATTAGGAAAGAACTATTTTATGGGTATAGAAGTTAACAGTTTTCTGAACTAAATATTTGATTCTCAAAATATTTAATAACCCCCTATTAATACCTAATCTAGGTGATAAGATGTACGCGGGTAAATTTATTGTATTTGAAGGCTTGGATGGGGCTGGGACTACTACTCAAGCTAAAGAATTGGTTTCTTATTTATTCGATAAAGGGAAACATTTTGTTCCCATCCTAACTCGTGAACCAACTTCGCATACTGTTTACGGGTTGGAAATTAGGCGGCGTTTGAAAAGGGAATTATTGCCTCATGAAATGGAAATTCATACTTTTGATTATTGGGCTAATTTGTTTATCAATGATCGGAAATGGCACTTGGATAAGGTAGTTGTTCCTAATCTAAAAAATGGAATCCAAGTTATCTCTGACCGGCATATGCTTTCCACTTTGGCTTATCAATCAGCTCAAGGCGGGCAGATGGAACAGTTGGCAGGGCTGCATGATGGTTTTCATACTCCAGATATAACTTTTTTTCTGCGAGTTCCAGTGGAGGTAGCTTTGGAAAGAATAAGCCGTAACCGCAGCGGTTCTCCAGAATATTTTGAACAAAAAGAACGGTTAGAACAAGTTGCGGCTAATTATGAGTTAGCTATTGCTTTGGTTGGAGAAAAACATAAAGTGGTAGTTATTGATGGCACTTTTTCTAAAGAGGAAGTATCAAGGCAAGTGCAGCTGCACATTGATAAGCTGTATTCTAGTTAGTGGATTTACTAAATAGGTTAGATTATAATCCTATTAGTTAGTTAATTATTTAACATTAATTAATGTAAAATATATCTCCTAATTAGACCATATAATTTAATTATAGAGAAGTTTGAAAAAAAATAATTTTGGTTAATATATTGTTTGTTTAAGGTCAAAATTACGACTATTTCAAACTTCTCTTTAGAACTTTGCTAATAAATCATCTAATTTTGCAAAGTTCTCTATAGGATAATTAATAAAAAGTATCTATCACCTCTTTTTATCAACACCTATCTGTATTTGCAAGGCAGGGGTAAATATATAAAGACTATTGCCCTCGAAAATATATTCGTCAAATAGAGCACAACTTTAGTATATTCAAAATGGCTATTGAAGTAGAAATCAGGACTTTTATATCCCCGGAAACATATCTTCAATTAATTAAATTTTTCACTCAACAGGGGACTTTAATTAATACTGATAAGCAAGAAACCCATTACTTAGATGCCGGACAAGATCTGCGGATTCAGAAAAATAATTTTTATTCTAAAATCTGGCTGAAGAAAGGGGAGATGCATTCCGAGCAGAGGGAGGAGATAGAGATAAAATTTCCTAAAGAAGAATTTGTTAATCTGGAATTATTGTTTAAAACACTAGGATATTCAACTACTATAAAGTGGTTTAGAGAGCGCCATACTTTTTTGTGGGATGGTATCACCATCATGTTGGATTCAACTAAAGGTTATGGTTATATCTTAGAATTAGAGAAGATGTCTACTCTGGAAGAGCAGGATAAGGATTTGTTAGACCTAAAATCAAAATTGATAAGTCTAGGAATTAATCTTACTCCTAAAGAAGAATTTGATTTAAGGTATAAGTATTATAAAGATAATTGGCATAATTTGGTGTAAAAAAATCCTATTTAGAAGTTTGCATAATTAAATTATTTATCCGCAAACTTCTCTATTATATATAATATTGATATATTAACTCGGTGGAGGTAATAATAGTAAATGACATAGACTTATTAGGGGTTATTTTTGTCATTAGATATTACTGAAAAGCATTCCTTAGATTCTATTTGCCCGTTCTCAGCATTGATTTTTAAATTTAAAAATTTTAATTTTTTACTAATAAAAGTAAAGTTCCAGAGCGCTTTTCGGTTTAAGGTCTGCAGGACCACAAATCCATCACCTCGTTCTTCCTGGGGGAAAAATTTAGGGAGGCGATCTAAACAGATCCTAGAAGCTTCCTCAAAATTTATCTTAGCTTGGGATAAATCTAATTTTTCAACCTCGGATGACTCTTTCTTAAATACTTCTTCTTCATCTTTTAATTTGAATTCTTGTTCTTCTAAAGCTAGGAAAACGGTTATTTTTTGGGAAGCCGGATTAAAGTAGCCAATTTCTTCCACCCCGCCTATTTTTATCTCTGAATTTATTTGGCAGAAGAAATGGGACAAATAACTTTCCGGATGGCTTAATTTCCATTCCTGGAAGGATTGAGTTTCAGTTAGTAAATAATTTAACCGATGAGGATTAAGCATATTCTCTCCAGGTGTAGCTGCATTCTTCACATTTGAAGAATCTAGTTTCGGGTTCATCTGCTCCTCTAGTTTGTTGGGTCCAATAATAGGCTACTCCGTGGCCGCACTTTTCACAAGTAATTCTGATTTTAGGGTTAGTATCTAACTTTTCGATAACTTCTATTTTCTTAGCCGCATCTACCGTTTCTTTAATTTGGGGTGATGCTTCTCCCTTGGCTAGAGATTTAGTGTACCCACAACTGCAAAACAGAATTTTTTTACCAGCCTTTTCCTTTGGTCTTAAGATTGAGCCGCATTCGGGACAGAACATACATTTCACCTGGATATTAATTTGATTTTTTCCTGAGTTTATTCTTGAATTTATCTAAAGAAATCAGTTAGTTCTTTATTAACTTATCTGTCATTTTGGTCTGTCCATCATCTAAGAGATTTGTTCTTAAACCTAGCTGTCGATAACTATACCCAAAGGCCGGACCGCATCCACAAACAATATTTTTATCCATCCAAGGTATGGTATCCTGAATACGCCCTGGCCTAGGATTCGTCCCTGGCTAATTTTAGTTTCTCCATAAGTTCCACTAATACTTTCACTGTTATGGTCGCCTTTAGTTTGGTAAAATATTTCATTTTCTTCTTCCAAGATCTTAACCACGCGATGAATTATGGGCTGAGTTTGGATGCTTTTGAATACCAGTACGTCCCCGACCTGAATGTTGTTTACATTTGCTCGCCAAAGTATTATTACATCTCCCTTATTAAACCCATTTTTAAATGGAAAAGCTGAAAACTGCTCCTGAGTTATCCCTATATCTTCATACCATTCACCACAGACATCCCAATAGTTGGTAAATGAATCTCTAAATTCTTCAATGGTCTGCTGGCATATTCTTTGGTTGTGCAGCCCATGCTCCATGCTTTCACTGACTACTGCTACAATTGGCAGCCCTGTTCCCAAAATAAGGCCTAGGAGAGGGTAAACTAGGAAACGAATAGCTATGAAAGCTATAATTGCATTTACCAGCCAGCTCCAAAAAGAATCACCTTTCCAGATAAACAGCCATACTTTTTTGCTTCCAGCTTTAATTTTACCCCATTTATCCATTTAGGTACTATTTTTTTAACTCTTTAAAAAGGTTTTTATAGTTCATTTTTAATATTGGGTTGATGCCGGGAAAATTAAATTGGACTAAATCTGATATTCTTAAATCCAGGCTTAAACCAAATAAATTTAATTTGGACCCAGGTCAATTAAAGGAACTAATTTTAGCAGTTAAAAAAAAGCGGGAGCTTAATTCAGTAAATCCAATTTATGTGCAGCAGACTTTAGAACGCTATCTGGATAAGAACCCTAATTTGGTTCAGGGGTTGTTTAATCCCCGCTCAGCAGTATATAAACAGACAGTTAAAGAAGTTCGGTCTAGGTTGAGGCGGGTTTACGGGTTGTTCAGGAAGGAAAGAAAATCACCCTTGTTGTCCCACTTGGTAGAATCTTACCTTAAATCACCTCTGCTGAAAAAGTCTGAAAGATTAAACAATATTTTATCCGCTCATTCTTCAACTAAAGAAAGATTAGATTTTTATCCTAAATTATATGGACAATTATGGGAAATGTCTGGTAAACCACTTAAAATTCTAGATTTGGGGTGTGGAATAAACCCATTTTCTATTCCATTGATGGGGTTAAGTTCAATGGAGTATTATGCTTACGACTTAAGTAATGTGGAAGTAGAGTTGTTAAATAAATTTTTTACTCTTCTACAAAAAAAATCTAAAATTAGGGGATTAGCCCAAGCGGCGGATATAACCCAGGAAAAATCTTTTCCTAAGGTGGAGGTAGTTTTTTTGTTCAAAATGACTGATATTTTAGATCAAGGCCGAGGGCATAAAAAATCGGAACAGCTGATTAAATCACTGGATTGTAAATGGGTAGTGGTAAGTTTTCCTACCTTGACTATGAGCGGGCAGAGAATGAATTACCCGCGTAGAAGATGGATTGAGTTGATGGTAAAAAGATTAGGGTATGAGTATAAGTTATTAGAATTTCCCAACGAGATATTTTATACTATTAGGAAGAAATAAACTATTTAGACTCAAAATTTTTTAAGAGGCAGGTAGCCGGTTATGTCACTTATTTCATCGTGTTTTATCCAATCCCTATGCATCATTTCTGTTTCCTGGTCTAGTCTTTCAGAAATCATCAATGAATGACGAATCATTTTTCCATAGTCTATTTTTGATATTCCTAAAACAAAACTTACTACTATCTTTGTACCTAAATTAATGCATGCAATTTCGGTAGGAGGAAGATACTCTGGAAAATCAGCTACCACGGATTCAAATACTGGCAGGTGGGCTAAATCATCTAAAGTAAAATTTTTAAAAATTAGTTTTTTCTCAGTAGTATAATCGCTCATAAGAAATGAATATAAAGTTAATTATTATAAACTTTATCAATAACTAATATAACTAATCAAAACCCTTAAAAACTTAGTCTTAAATACTAACCGTATGCAGCCTTTCTACAAATTTCTGGAACATACGGCAGATGTCTTGTTTGAAGCCGAAGCAGGTACGTTAGAGGATCTATTTATTCAATGCGCCCTAGCTGCTGCGGATTCACAAGTAGATATTAACCGGATCAAGCCCAAAGTAAAGCAGCATATTGCCATTAAACATAAGGATATAGAAAGACTGCTGTTTGATTTTTTGGATGACTTAATTTTCTATAAAGATTCAAAGCAGCTGATCTTTACTAAATTTGACCTTAAAATAAGACAGCTGAAAGATGGTATTTACTCTTTGGATTGCCAAGCCCACGGCGAGAAGTTAAGCCATACTAAACATGATCCCAAAGTAGATGTCAAAGCGGTTACCATGCACCTATTTGAAGTAAAGAAGACTCCCCGAGGTTGGAAGGCTAAAGTATTATTGGACATTTAAAACGCGGAGTATTCCTCCGCAGATTTAACCCTAAATAGTAGTAAAATTCCCAAAATATTTATAAATGGGGGCTGGGTTGAAGTTAATATGATTTTTGATAAGGACGGCCCCTATAATCTGCCACCAAACACTGAAGCAAGTTACCTATTGTTAGATTATTTTCCAGCCTGTTTAGAGATGGTGGCTGGAGAATGCCGGGCTGAGGAGGGAACGGATTCTAGACCCTGGATAGCTAAAGAATATCAAGCTAATGCGAACAAGTTATCGGCTTTGGCTCAGCAAATAAGAGCTGTAGGTGCAATTGCCAGTTTTTGTACCTCTAATCAGAACTTATTATCGCGAGCTAATAATACGGCGGGTGAGCTAATAGGCTATAGAAAACAACAACTGAGAGTATATTCATCCCCCGGTAGTATGGAATTGGTTGAATTAAAAAAAAAGGCTTTAAGATCTGGCCTAGTTGAGGCGGCCACTAAACTTTTAAAAAATTTTAAGGAAATAACTCGGTTTAACCGAGCAGAGGATCATGATTACTTTAAATTCCGTCAACCGTTGAAGGATCAATTGGATAGAGTAGTTAAATCTACGGTTGATTTTGGGGTGTATAATCCAACTTCTGTTAGGGCAGTTTGGGAGTTATTCAGCCTGAATTATGAACAGATTTATCAGCGAAGATTAGAGGGTGTTTCTTCTACCATAGATGGCCTTATTCCGGCGCCAGTTTCGGATATAAATCTTACTCCAGAAATTGCCACCAAAAAAAAACTTAGTCGGGTTGATAATAAAATAAAAGCTTCTACTCACGCGGAAAAATTTGCTATTGATATAGTAATTAAAGAATCTATCCGAAACGCCCAATTAATTTTACAGCCACTGAGCGACATATTAGTGGATGCTTACTTAGCCAGGTCTAAATAATTTAGTCATTTCCTATATTTATCCACTTCTTCTTTGAAAATCAGTTCATTCTGGTATTTGAATTCAGAAAAAAAACCTAGCATTGATCCATCTAACTTAAATTTTAGTGGACCAAGGCGGAAGTTGTCTTTATAGGTAGTGCATAAGGAAACAACCGCTCCGGAAAATAATTCTTCGGCTTGATTATGGCGGTCAAAAGTCAAATTAAGATGGTTAACACTTTTTACAATATTAGCCGCTAGTTCTGTTATAATTTTATGGTAATCAAGAATTTTAGTTTCAATTACATTTAAATCCTGGTCTAATTTTTTAGCTAGTTGATTGCTAGGCAACGATCCTAGCGACGCTCTCATTTCAGTAAATGTTTCTTGAACTGAAATTAAGTACTCTTCCCTAGCCAGCTTCATTTGATCTAAATTATTTATTTTTAAAGGATAATTTAGGCTTTCAAAACTTGATTCTTCCACTGGTTCGATTGTTTCATTAAGGTATAGTTTTTGGATATTTTTAAGTGTGGTTACAAATTCTGTTTCCAAAGCCTTTTCTTTTGCCGCCGCCTGGAACAAATTTTCGGGATTGCAACTAATAAACTGTTTAGAATACTGGTCTAAAGATTTAGCTAGTATAGCTAATTTTTTGCCTTCAGGCAATAAATTTAAGTCAACAGTTAAAGACAGATATAATTTAGTTATCTCCCGGAAATGAAGAGTATCAGCAACCAATCCGTCACAATATAATTTAGTTAAGTACCCCTCAGTTAAAATTTGATTTACTTTATCCAATTCCTTACGCATAAATGTTGATTTTAAGCTGAAATCTTTGGCATCAGCTTGGGTTAATCGTTTAGCAATTACTTGCTTAAATTTATCTTTCTCTAGATCTGACATTTGGGCAAAGACATGGTGCCCCAGGGAGTTATACACTCCTTCATTTTCACATTGGCTGAAGTCGGGTTTGCATTCTATGATTATAGATGGAATATTGTATTCTGTTTTGGGCAGGTAATGAGCATCTAATAGTGGATGGTCTACAGTTTTATGAAAAGCATTGATTTTACCAGCCGCAAATTCAGAATGGATCGTGGGAGAGAATGATTCTATTTTAGCAACCAGGTCATCTCTTTGAATTCGCTTATTATCTTCTACTTCTTCAGATATTCCGGTTGGTGTTTTCACATAGGCTGCTGGGCAGCTGGTTAAACCTAGGGTTAGAGCAGATATTAAACTGGTTACTTTATTTTTAAATTTCATTATCCGCAGGAATAGACAGTAGTTTATAATAATTGCTTACAATTAGGGGAGAATATAACATCTGGAGAATAAATGTAATTTTATTATTTCTTTATATAAAACTATACCATTCCTACCTAAACGGACAGCTGGGGCACTGCCGGCCGGGATCAATAGTTCTGCGCCCGCAGCAATTAGGTTTAGCTGAGGAACTAAAATAACTGCTGGAACAAACAGCATAATTACTGCAGGAGTTGTTAGTGGTATAAAGGGTCATTGTTTCCATAACCTAGGGACGGCTTGAATAAGCTCTTTATCTCATATGATTTGTCCTGAGCAGGGGCGCCAACTTTACCATAGTTAGATTTCATGGCTAGGTCGTCTATCGATCCGGAACCGAAGTAAGGTCGAATTTTCATATCTGGGGAGGTTGCACTGCGGGTGTATAACTCTGCAGTTTTACAGTGCAATGCCCGTAAATTATGCATCTCATGTAATCCTTCACTCATTTTATAGCTAACTTCCTCCACTAATTTATCATCTGCCTTCATTTTCTTAAAACTGAGACTTTTTTGTCATCCCAGCTCTTATAAAGTAAAATTAGGATAAAAACATTTCTAAAAAAAGTGGGACAAAAAGGTCAAATAAGACTAAAAGTAGCGGGAGGAGGATTTGAACCTCCGATCTTCGGGTTATGAGCCCGACGGGTACTCCTAGCTTCCCTATCCCGCTATAATGTTTCAAAATTAGGGCTGATTTAAAAAAGCTTTGGTTTTGGCGACCTCTGTACTATCCCGTTATTAGTTCGCTTATAATGCCTCACTTTGGTGAGGCTCTATGTATGAACTAACTTTTAAGAAAAGAGTTTGGATAGTTAAACAATATTTGAATGGCGTTTCAACTTCAAAAA
>Ga0209542_10002532_pt1 | contig 40724 bp, 48 predicted proteins | sample RifCSPhighO2_01_FD_184028 | JGI IMG/M metagenome (GOLD analysis project Ga0209542, IMG submission 184028) | Soil microbial communities from Rifle, Colorado - Rifle CSP2_plank highO2_0.1 (SPAdes) (version 2) | ecosystem: Environmental > Terrestrial > Deep subsurface > Rock core/Sediment ... | reverse complement strand
ATGAGCAGACATATGAAAACAATAAGAAATGCAATTCCTAAAATGGTTAAGAGAGGATTTAATAGGAAAAGAATTCTTAAAGCACTTAATAAGAAGTAGATTTATCTATTAAAATCTATAAATCTATACACTCTTCAATCCATGAATTTTTTATATCTCGTTCCAACCTTCTCTTTTTTTATGTTTGGTATAAATAACCCTCATTAACAGATTAAAAGATTATACCTTAAATAGTTTTATCAATATCAAAAATAAAAACGCCCGGACTCAGAATCGAACTGAGAAATCCGTGAAGAAATCGGTTATCTCGCATTTGGGTTTCTTTCTTCCCTCTTAGGTTCTTCTTTTCCCGAGCTCTTCGGTTTCTTTCTTCCCATTCGGGTTCTTCCATTTTGGTTTCTTTCTTTCTCAAAGCTATAGTAGTTTTCTCTTCCCAAGGGTTCTCTTTTTCTAAAAGAGAAGGCTTTCGAGACCGACGCAGTACCATTGTGCCATCCGGGCTAAAAAGAATAAATAAGCAACTTTTAAAAATGTTAACACTCTAATAAATAAAGGTGATAAAATGTTTTTACAAGAACCCTATTACATAATAGTCTTAATGTTTCATATAATCTCTTCTATGATAGCTGTAGGAGCCGTAACAATAACAGATTACTTTCATCTATCAGGATTAAAAAATAGAAAATTAGAAAGAAAACTTTTTTCAGTCTATCCTATGCTGACAAAAATAATAATTTATTCTATAATAATTTTTACACTTTCAGGCATTTTATTGGTAATAAATAATCCTCAAATCATAGAAAGAGGTCTTTTCAAATTAAAAATGGTTCTTGTAGTTATAGTAATAATTAATGGAATATTCCTAAATAAAAAAGTAAGTCCTGATTTTGAAAAATGCGCACTAGACGGAAAGAAGTATTGTAAAAAAGAAACACTCTTGTATTCCTCCATAGCTGGTGCAATCTCAATCGTAACATGGTATTCCATATTAATCATAGCATTCACAAAGAAATACGGCTACTCCGTTCCACAATTCTTAAAATATTACACTTTAGCTCTGATAATCGTTTTCTTTATAGCTCTTTACATACAAAATAAGTCGAAGCCCTGGAAGAAATAAATTAGAAAGTATAAAGGTCTAATCCTTTAATCTTTTCAAAGTGATTTGTATTTCTTGTCAACAAAGATTCGTTATTAGATAAAACTATTGAGGCTATCATAATATCTGGTAATTGTATCATTTGTCCATTTGACTTTAAGTCAGAAAATATTTCCGAGGCCTTTTCTGCAGAATCAAAATCAAAATCGTAAATTAAAAAGTTATTTAAGAAATTCTTTATACTATCATATTCTATACTTGAATATCTAGAAGTACCAACAAGCAACTCAAACACATTAATAGAAGTTGTTGAAAGCTGTTGCCCTGAATTCTTTACTTCTTGAAATTTATTTATCACATCTTTCTTATTCCTCAGAAAATCTATCAACACATCAGAATCTACACAAACCATTATTTGAACCTCCTAGAAGGACTTTGTCTTATCCTTTTTATCTCATTTTTTATTTTATCTGCTTCTTCATTAGATAACAAACCTGCAAAACTCATAATATTATTTACAGAATTATCTTTGGTTATTTCAATTATTATCTTTGAAAAAGACAAATTTCTCTTAATCCTTACCAATCGCTCATATGCTTCATCAGATATGGAAATAACTTTCGTCATAAATACATGCATACATGTTAATATATAAACATTTCTATACCAAAACTCAACCACTCTTAAAAAAACTATTTATATAATTAACCAAAGAACTCCCTGTCAAGGGAACACTTGAAGCCCCATTTCTTACATAAAATTCTTCTAATCCATCGCTAGCTTTAAGAAAAACCGCCTTATCACTTTTATCACACTCTATCTTAAGAATCTTCTTTCCATCCATTTCAATGACCCTAGACTTTATCAAATACAAAAATTCCCCACCGATATAATCTCTAACTAGACTTGAAAAGTGTCTATGCATATTATCATCATTAGAAAAATTATCTTTATCTAATCCAATTATCTCTCCTTTATCAGAAACTCCAACTAATAACGAGCCCCCAGCAGAATTTAAATAAGCGGCGATAGTTTTCAAAACAGAGTGTTCCATCTTTTTATCTGGTTGATTTGTATGAATATTAGTTCTCAAAGTAGACTTAAACTCCACATTATGGTTCTCACCTTTTTTCAGAATATCTTTTATCTTATCAATATGTTCATCAGAATCTTCCACCTCAACATTCTTTAGATTCTTTCTCATAATATTCTCAACAACAGAACTAATCAAAGTTAATTTACCTCTTTTAATATATGAATAACCTAAAATAGAAACAACTAAAGCACCTCCAAAATAAGCCAAGAGATCTCCACCTGTCCCAAAAAATCCAGCTTTTTGTAAATTAAATCCAAATAAAATATCCGCTAAAAATTCCGCAGATTCCATTATAGCCCCCATTGAAAGTGCAAAACAAAAAGAAAAGAACGAAATAAAAAGAGGATTCCCTTTTATTTTATGAGCCCGATATAAAGAATGCATTATAGTCAAGCCCACCAGCCCTAAGGCAACCGACGCAAGAACACTCAACATAACGCTCAATATCTTAAAGTCAAAATAAAATCCTCTTACTTTCCAGAAATAAAGCAATCCATAAATAAAAAGAATCAAGGTTATCTCAAAATGAGCCGGAATATTAATTTTAAAATACCTATAAGAAATATAAGGAATAAAAGTCAAAAGAAAAGCAAAAATAGATGTAAATAATATCAGTCTTCTATCTTCAAACAATGCCCAGATGAAAACTAGAAAGAGAATTGCTCTAATAAAGACCATTATGATAAGTCTTGCTTTTCTTTTTGAATCATAATATTTGTTCTCTTTTTCCATCAAATAAGCAAGAAAACCAAATTTATTACCCTTTCTATTCAGGAAAATAGCCAATAAAAAAAACCTTTAAATAGTTGATTAAATTAGATAATCTATGCAACTTTTAATAAAAGAGATGTATGAATCAGTTAATAGCATCAAACTATCAAAAAATGACCAAAAGTTATTGCAATTATTAATCCAAAATTCAAGAACGCCTATAACTCAATTAGCAAAGAAGATAGGAATATCTAAATCAGCTGTAAGTAGAAGAATGGACTACTTTGAAAAAAATCTATTAATTTTAGGTCCAGCACTCTATTATAAAATAAATTCAAATTTAAATAACCCTTTATATTGGTGTGACATAACAACAGATTTTGGGATAAAACAAAAAGAAGAGAGTGAAAATTTACTCAAGATTGAAGGAGTTAATAGTGTATTTTGGTTAAATGGAACATATAATCTCCTATTAGGAATATCATCGCAAGATCCTCAAGTCACAATAGATGAAATAATTAAAAAAATAAAAGTAAATCGCATTAGATATCGAAAAGTTATCAATAATTGGTTTAATCCCCCATATATTTTTCCTGAAGTTCCAGATGTACCTCGCAAAGGTAACATCAATACCATAAATTTTAAACTAAGTGATTACGAAATAAGATTAATTAGAGAACTTGAAAAATCTCCAAGAACTTCAATTGTAGCTTTATCCTCGAAATTAAAAAGTTCTGCATCAACTATCATTAAAAAGATAGCCGAACTGAAAAAAAATGGCTTTATAATCTCTTTTACCACCCATATAAATTACTGGACAGTAGGGCTTGAAGTCGTATCTATATCAATACAAGTCAAGGGCAGAGAAAATATCTCTAAAGCAGTATCATTACTATTATCTCAACCTCAAACAAGCAACATTTGGGAAATGGAAGATGAGAATAACTTGGGGTTCGTTTTATGGGTTCGTAAAAATACTGAAGTTACTAAGATAATAAAAGAGCTCGAAAGAATATGTCCAAACTTAGAAAATGTAGATATTTCTATAATAACTGGACTCAAAGGAAAGTAAAAAGTTTAAAATATCTTGTTTGTAAACATTTTGCCTATTTTTAATGTAATATAACTATTTGTTGACTTTTTTGACAAAAGGTTTGAAATAATTCAAAGATACATAAATATTATGAAAATAATAAGAAAAGTATTAATGTTTGGAAGACACGCAGAAGTCGACTATAAAAGTCAGCCAGATAATCGTGTTAATCCTCCAATTGTAGCTGGAAGCATTAAAAGAATTTACTCAAACCAAGGAAGCTTAGTTAAAAGACTACTCCCAAAAGAAAGTCTTAAACCAAAGCACATATATGTACGTCATAGTAATGCTCCAAGAACAAAATATACTGCAAGGGCAATATTAGCAGGATCTCTTGATATGTTACCTATTCCTGAAACTATGGGTGATTTAGATGCTCTTGATTTCGGCGGAATTGAATTCAACGAAGACCCCAATCTTAATTTTTCTGATCTCGTGCTAAATTATGAATTAATGAAAAAAGAAGGATATGATGCAAATCTAAAGAGATGGCATTCAGATCCCTTTGCAACAGAACACGAGGGAGTTACTATCTCTCCTCTAGCAAAAATAGTAGAGAGTAGAGGAAGATATTTAGCGCAAGAACTTAGTGATATTTTGAAAGGAAATTCACTATTGGGTGTATTAGCAACTCACGGCGGAATCATGGATGGCTTAATGGCAGCTGCAATAAGCTCTGGAGATCCACTTAAATCCGCTCAAGAAATCTCTATAATGAGTCCTTATTTTTATCCTGAACAAAATGCATATGTTATAATAGATCAATCAGAAAAGTCTGGATCTTTTTCAGCAGAACTAATTAGTGAAGATCGTAAATATCCTATAAATGTAGGTAATCTAATTAGCCTAAATTGGATAAATAATTGGATGAAAGACTGGAGGGAATAAGAAAAGAAATGATTGACAAAAAATACAAATTTGTCTCACAAATCAGCAATTCACATCCCTCAGACCTAGTTAATATAGACAGCGCATATACTCTACTTCACACTATAAAAGATTTAAATCTAGAACCTTGGAGCATTATTCAAATATTTGAAGAAAATAATTGTGATTTCTATGTTGAAGAGGATTTATGGAATAATGCTGGAAGACTTATTATTGAATCTATCCTTAAAAATCCAGCGGAATTGAAATTTTGGCAGGAAGTTATTATTAAAAAAATCAGTAAAATAAAGAAAAACACAAAAAGATTAACAAAAATCAATTTCGCTAAATTAAGTAATATGGAATTATTTAAAGAACTTACAGAACTACATTCACTTCAAAAAGAATATTTTCTAGATACTATAATATTTAATACCCCTAATTATGTTCCAGACGGAACTCAAAAATATTTAGGAAAAGTATTAGAAGAACTTGGGTATGCTCAAGATAAAATTTTACCAATACTATTCAGATCCGAAATTGATTCCCCAATATACGAATATGAAACAGCAATAAAAGAATTAGCACTAAAAGCGGTTAAAGATAAAGCCCCGCTATCATCTAATAAACTATTTATTAATGAGAAATACAAAGAAGATATAAATAAGATTATTTCAGAATTTTCTTGGATAACTGCCAGTTTTAATGGAATTGGAAAATCATTTTCAGAAATAGTTTCAGACACTCAAGAAATAATAAAAAATAAAAATAATATGGAAAATTTTATAATTAATAGAATATCAGAGCGAGAAAAAGAATTAAAACAAAGAAAAGAATTAATTGAAGAACTAATCAATAAGTCAAATAATAAGCAAAAAATAATTATTGAACTAGCAATTAAAAGCGCAGAATATATGCCTAGACTTATTGATGAAATAATGAAAGAAGCCTTTGTCACTAATTCGCTATATGAAGAGATTGGAAAAAGAATAGGATTAGAAAGATCAAATATCAAACATCTTAATTTAGAAGAAATTAAATCTTACTTGATAGAAAAGAAAGAAATAGACTTTGGGAATATTGAAAAAAGACAAATGCTATCGGTCTACCTCATAAATAAAGGAGAAATAATAATAAAAACTGAAGAAGAAGCACAACAATTGAGAGATTTTCTTAAAGTCATGAAAAACGATAGCAAATTAAAAGAACTAAAGGGACAAGTTGCGTGCAAAGGACAAGGAAAAATAATTACCGGAATAGCCAGATTAGTAAAATCAATTGATGATATGAATAAAGTAAAACAAGGAGATATACTAATTTCATCTAGAACATATCCTGATCTTTTACCAGCTATGAAACGTTCTGCAGCAATTATTGCAGAATTTAATGGTCTTCTTACTCACGCTGCAATTGTTTCAAGAGAGCTAAATATACCTTGTATTGTTGGTGTAAATAATGCAATGGAAACTATCAAAGAAGGGGACATCCTAGAAATTGATACTGAAAATAATCTAATAAAAATCAAATAAGAAAAAACTTAATTTCCATCATATATTTTTTTAGAAATCTTAATTACATAATTATCAAAAGCATGATATTTGAAACAGGCACTCGTGCTTTGGATGTTCAAGATACTACTAGTTTTCTATCAAGTATCTTGACATTAAAGAATTTTTAAGAAGTAAAGGATTAAATTCAAGCTATGAAATAAGAGATAACTGAAAAGTAATATTAAAACAACCTATACTTCCTCGAATCAGAAATAACTCTTCCAGTCAGGACATTACTAAACTCACTTATCACCGCACCTGTCGTGCCTCCTCCACTATCTCCTCCACTACTTGTTGAGCCACCAGAAGAATCTCCAGTTGAACCACTACTTGTTGATGTTGAGCCAGAATAAGAACCAGAATCACCACTATAAGAACCAGAGTAAGAACCACTACTATCATAAGACCCTCCAGAGTAAGAGTCTCCGCTTCCGTAATATGTTCCTCCCGTATAACTTCCTGAAGAATCGTAACCGCCATATTCTCCTCCTACATAACTTCCAGATGAATCATATCCTCCTCCACCAGTATAATATCCTCCAGTGTAAGTTCCTGATGCGGAGTCATAGCCTCCAGACACTGCAGGACTTCCATAAGCACTTGAACCATAACCTCCACCCGGAGCAGCATAAGAATATCCAGCTCCACCTCCATAATAATTTCCTGCTGTTTGTCCTCCAGTTGCAGTTGAACCAGAAGAACATCCCGAACAACTCCAAGTTCCAGTCGTAGAATCCTGTTGCCATGTATTTCCATTCATATCTTTCTGACTTGCTACTCCGTTTTCAACTTTATACTCTGGATTAAAGTAATTATAATTCCCACTAGGTGTTTGAGTATAATATCCTCCAGAATGAGTGTAAGTTTGAGAATTACCAGAACTATCATAATAATATCCATATCCACCCGACACTGCAGGACTTCCATAAGCACCAGAGCCAGAACCGCCTCCAACAGCAACACTTCCCCCCGTCGCAGAATCCCCTCCACTATAAGCTCCAGTCGTAGGATTGTAAGATTCTACTCCAGAACTCCAAACTCCAGTTGCAGAATCAAGAGTCCATCTCTTTCCACTAGGGTCTGCAACAGAACCCCCATCCTCATAAGCCATTCCATACGAACCAACATAACCCCTACCAGAAGCATAAGAATAATAATTATTTGGAGAGGGAGTATAACTCTTTTGCACTTCACCACTTGAATCGTAAGATTTCCAAGCACCCTCTTCAAATTTCCATGTTTCTCCTCCAGGAGTTACATAATTATTTCCTTCCTTAGCACGATCTTCATATCCAACAGGAGCAGGAGCCATAGCAGGATAAATTTTCTGTTGATTAGGTAAAGTCCACGAATTATCACTAGGATTATAATTATATTCCTTCCCATTATTCACATAAGAATACATTTTATTAGAATCAACATAACGAGTATTCTCATGGTGAATTGAAGGAACACTTGGAACAATTGTCATTCCAGTCGTAGAATCATAATAATTATTATATTCTGGATTACGAGTCCATACTACCGCCTTTCCTTCAGAAGATTCATAAGTATATCCAATTGCGGCATCTATACTAACTTCTCCTCCACCAGCAACAGCATATTTACCTTCTTGATAAGCTCCATCAACTAAAGATTTACCTTCTTCAGATTCTATTTGATAACCTGTAGCAGAAAGTTCCGTCTTAACTTCTTCACCATCGTCATTCTCATAAACAATCGTATGTATTTCATCTCCTCTATCAAATGTTAAAGTAGGGTCATAATTATAAGGCATTGACACTTTATCATGATATCCGCCTGGAGAAGTATATTCATAATAATAGTTCCCACCTTCAATTCCATATTGATAACTAAATCCTCCAGAATCTTTGTAAGGATAACCCAAAACAAATCCACCTCCAGCCTTTAAATCCTGAACAGGTTTTCCATCATACCATCCAATAACTTTTTTCTCAACTTCTCCAGTCGTAGGATTAATTTCCTCAACAACATCTATTTTTCCAATTCCTATAACTCCTAACTTTTCAGTTTCAGAACCCTCTACATCAGAACGCAAAATAACTGAACCATCATCGACCCCAACGAGTTCACCTTCAACTTCCTTTCCCAAGTCACCAAAAGAAATATAAGTCCCAGGAGGAACATATTCTTTACCATAAGCTAATTGATATTCACTAGTAATAAAATCATGCATCTTAGCGTTCCTATCCTCTTCACTTAAATCAGAATAAGTATTATACAACTCTTTCATTCTAAACTCCATTTTAGAACCTAAATCCTGAATCTCTCTGGCTCTCTCATATTCCTTTTCAATTAAATCAACTTTATCAGGATACTTCTCAATTAAATTATCTTTAAATTCTGCATAGCTATCAACAAAATCCCTACTCTCTCTATTCTCTTCAGCCAAAACCTCTTCAGGAGTATTAGTCAAAGAATTCAACTCTTCTTCACTTATCTCACCAGGCTCTTTAAGATATCTATCGGCATTCAAAACCAAATGTTCCGCAGAAACAAATTGACCATAAGCCTCTCCGATTTTCTCATTTTCCAAACTATCTCTAGATTTAAAGAAATGTAATTCCGCATTTTCCAAGATTCTTTCAGCAGAACTTGTATCTTTTCCCTCAGCCTTTGCAACTTCAATATCTTTCTTAATCTCTTCCATAGTATTTTCCAACGCAACAAATTCATCCTGATTAACTTTTTCTCTATAAGCATCACCCAAAACTTCTCCTTCCTTAACCTCGACGGCAAATTCAATCTCAAACTCACTCACTCCACTAGCTTCAGCAGTTTTAGAAATTAACTCGTCTTGCTCCCTATTCAAAGAAGTCCCGAACTGCGAAGTTCCTTCTCTCAAATTATTAACTAATAAAGCAGCAGTTCCATCTTCAATTAAGCCCCCATCAACTTTAGTTATAAGTTCAGACTGAACAGCCAAAACTTGCCTATCCAACTCACTCATTCTCTGTTTGTATTCAATAATTTTATCCAATGCTCCAACCTGCTCTCCTTCAAAAGAAGAAAAAAGCAACTCGTCAGAACTAAATCCTTCGCTAAATTCAGCAACATGAGAATCATAATTTTTTATAGTATCTTTAACCTCTTCAGCAGCAGTCAAAGCTCTTTCATATTTCTCATTTACAATCAAATAATTAACTTCTGCAATTCTTTCCCTAATAAATTGCTCTTCCAACAAAGCTTTTTCTTCGGGAGTATCAGCAAAATAAACTCTCATATCTTCAAAAAATAAATCCATCCCATAAAAAACATTCCCTGGCATTGTACTAGGGTCAGAAAATTCAACTTCTCCGTCGGCAGCATAAACCCCCACAACAAAAGTTAATAAAAAAGCAAATACAAAAGCCAAATACAACCTATTTCTTTTCATCCTCTTTAACAAAAAATAAGAAGATAAATTAATATTTAAATGTTTGTTCGATTTGCTTTTAAGTTTCCTCAGCAGGAACATTCATCCCAGCCCTTCTCAAAAGTAATTTTGTAACTTCAAGACGACCTCTCAAAGAAGTATCATGTGCTCCCTCTCCGCAATCTAAGGATTTATATACACTTCAGTTCATCAAATTTTTATGAGAATTAATTTACCTGAACTAAAAGTCATAGCAAGCAGATTTTTAGAAATGATGAATATATTAAATATTCATTCAACAGCAAACTTAGAAAGCCACCTTGGAGAAGTTTACCCTTGCCTAGATAAATCACCTGATTTTATTGAGATAGTTTTAAGACCATCATTAGAAAATACAACAACTTATACTGTTAGTTATACTAGACCAGGTACAGGAATACCTCTTGAAATAAAAGTTAATCCCGCATCAAAATATTCACTAATAATATTAAAAACTGAAAGATTAGTTATAGGATATTCAAATATAGTAACAGATAGATTTGGTAACATCGCTCAGTTTAAAAAAATTCAATCTATAGATTTTTCAGATGCAAGAAGAGAAATTTCAGAACTACAAAGCGCTTGATGGGTAGAAGACAAATGAAATAATAAATCAAAATCTCCCTTTTTCAACCCACCATATCTAGGTATTCTATTACGTTTCATCAATTTTCATCAAATAAGACCTTTAATAACCTTATCATTTTAAAAAACTTGTTTTTTAAACCATTCATTAATTCAAATAATATGTTTAGAACATTTTAAAAAAAGGGATAATAAAACCACATGAGTTAATAAGTCAATAACTAATTATATACTAAAAATTCTTTCCTTGGTTCTTTATGTCCTAAACTAATAGCCAAGGGAATTGGAATATTAACTTCCCTTCCTTCTTTTTTAAATACAATCACAAGCAAAACATAAACATGATTTGTTTTATATGTAACTGACATTCTCATATTTTTAATACTGCTCAAGACCTCTTTCGACACTCCAAGATTTTCACTTGCATCCATCACCTCTAAACCACAAATTAAATTATCATTATTAACATCTAAAACAAAATCCCCTATATCCAAAGAGGCCTTGACACTATCTTCATTAGAAATAGAAATAATATCATTTTCAGAGTCATAATCTATTGTTTTAATTTGTCTTGCCATTTTCTATTAGAGTTCCAAGCACTTATAACTTTTAAACCTTTTGAAATATCTATTTCAATTATCAAAACTAGCAAATATTTTCTGCTCATCTTAAACCAAAGTTTAAATCTCTCTTTCTTTCCTTGCTCAATTTTTTCCAGTTTATTTATCTGAGACAAAAAAGTTCTAACCATTCCCTCATTTATTGGTCTTTCTCCAACTCTTCTATAAAAATGAGGGTCAAAAGTAATTTTATCTTGCTTTACTTCTTCAAGAAACTCTCTAACCTCTTTTAGTTCCATAATTAATTATATTATCAATTATATTTGAAGATTTCTACTTTATAACCCTCAAAGAACTACTTTAATTCTAACTAAATGTCAACCGAACCAATTTAGGAGAACCTTTTACCTTATTTTCACAACAAACCCCAACACCATCTTCCCCCGAAATCTCTAAATCTAAATCAGCACAAACTGCCGAATGCATTCCTCTTTGCTCACACATATTTTGAATTTGCACATATTTTTCCTTACGCTCCTTAAATGGAAGGGTGTTTCCTCTCCCTCTTTCAATCTTAATTGTTTCAGTCATGTGTTCCCAAGCTCTAGAAAAAACAGGATGAGCCATCACCGCATCTCTTTGTTTTCTCAATTCAGGATGATCGCTATTTCTAATAACCACATATCCTACTCTTACTTGTCGCACGCCAGCATCTTTGTATGCATCTAAAATTTCTGTTAGAGATTCATCACTATCGTCAATTCCAGGAAAAATAGGATTTAGTCTTACCAAAGTATTAAATCCTGCATCACTTAAATTTTTTAACACTTGCAATCTTCTTTGTGGAGAAGGAGCATTTGGCTCAATATAATCAGAAAGTTCTCGATCTACTCTAGCCAAAGAATACTCAATTCCAATCTGCGATTTATGTCTTGCAAGCAAACCAATAACCTCATCGGGAATAAATTGTTTTGTAATAAAACTTACTCTTACCCCTTTAGGCAACCATTCCTTCAGCAATCGCATTGTAAGTGGTAAAGCCTCTGGAGCAAATGCATCTGACTTTGGAGACATATATACCTGTTTGTCTGGTGCAGGACCAGCTAAAAGTTTTGAAATATCCAACGGCTTAGATTCAAAACCTTCAGCCAAAGAACAATATCCACAACCCGTGCTACAACCCCGAGTAACATCAAGCTGATAACCATCAAAGCAACGCCAATCGATTGGTCGAAGTTCTGCCACTAAACTCATGATAAATTTGATTTTTGAAGATTTTTAAACATTCCGTAAAAACCAAAAAACGATAATTTTTAATATAAAGAAATCCTCCTAAAAAGATGATTACACAAAAGGAAATAATTAAAAAAATAGAAGACAATAAAAAAAAGATAAGGTCTTTCGGAGTTAGTGAAATAAGTTTGATTGGTTCATATGCGAGGAATGAAGCGAATTCTGATAGTGACATAGATTTTATTGTTGATTTTGAGCCTCATAGAGGATTGTTTGATGATTATGTTCATTTAATTCAGTTTCTTAAGAAATTATTAAAAAAAGAAGTAGACCTTGGAGAAAAAAGTTTAATTCGTAAAGAATTAAAGCCATCAATATTAAGGGGTACAAAAATTGAAGCGAAGATTTGACCTTTACCTTTTTGATATATTAGAAGCAATTGAAAGAATAGAGGAATACACATCGGGCATGGATTTTGAAGATTTTGATAAGAATAAAATGGCCCTAGATGCTGTTTTAAGAAATTTGGAAATCATAGGAGAAGCAACATCTCAAATTAATAATGAAATTAAAGAAAAGTATAAAGAAGTCCCTTGGAAAGATATTCAAGATTTTAGAATAGTTGTAGCTCATCACTATTGGAAGATAAATAAAGAGAGAATTTGGGATATAGTAGAAAATAAACTAAACACTTTAAACAAGCAAATTGACTCAATAATCTCCAAAGAAAATTTAAATTAATAAAAGCGCCCCAACCGGGAATCGAACCCGGGTCTCATCCGCGACAGGGACGTGTACTAACCACTATACGATTGAGGCTTAAATCTCCTTATTTATCTGAGTTTTTAAATCTTATTCACAACCGACAAAACCAAAAATCTATAAACGAACAAAGCCTAAGGAAAGTATGAACTCCCTAGGTCGAAACACGAAAGCCCCTGAATTTTGCCTTCCAGACCAATCTAATAAAAAGGTATGCCTATCAGATTTCAAAGGAAAATGGATTATTGTATATTTCTATCCAAAAGATAATACTACAGGATGCACTATAGAAGCCAAAGAATTCACTAAATTAAGAAAAGAATTTGAAAAAAATAACGCTGTAATTTTAGGTATAAGTAAAGATTCTTGCGATTCTCACAAAGATTTCATACAAAAACACGAATTGAATCTAATCCTATTATCTGATAAAGACCTTAAAGTCCATAAAATGTACAACGCCTCTGCAACAGGAAGAAAAACCTATTTAATCTCGCCAAATAAAACAATAATGAAATTCTGGGAAAATGTAATTCCAACAGGTCACGCTTTTGAAGTCCTTGATGCAATTAAAAAACAATATTCAGACCAAGCAGATGAAGTTTATTATTGAAAATGTCAGAAATAAATTGGAAAGACAAATGTTGGGTTACAACAATCTATTTAGTAAAAAATGACAACAAAGTTTTATTGACTTGGAATAAAAATTTACAAACTTGGATTCCAGTCGGAGGACATATTGAACAAGGAGAAACTCCAGAAGAAGCAATTATAAGAGAAGTAAAAGAAGAAACAGGATTCTCATTTGATTTTCATATTAATTCTCACGAAGAAAATAATGGAGATGTGAGAGTTCTAAAACCACATAGATTCCAAATAGAAAAAGTCCCTCATCATGGGAGCCACATGAACTTCGTTTTTATAGGAAAAGTAAAAGAATACAACAAAGAAAGAACAGAGACAGACGAAAAAGAAAAATTGAGATGGTTCTCAAAAGAAGAATTACTAAAAGAAAATATATTCAAAAGCGTTAAAAATAACTCAATAGAAGCAATAAACTACTTTGAAAATCAATTCCAATAACTTCTATACCAGTGATATCTTGGATAGCTATAACTCACATAACTTCTTGGAAAAGAATATGAATTGGAAGGATAAGAATAACTAGGATAACTTCTCGGGAAAGAATATGAATTAGGACTATAAGAATAAACTCTTGAATAACTATTATACCTGCCATAAGAGCCATAATATCCCGGAGTCTCTCTAACTTCTGTAACTATCGTCTTTGAATATCCTTGATATCCATAATCTGTTCTCTTTTCATAATAAGCTGTCCTTTCAGACCCATCAGGATAACTTGAAACTTTCTCAACTCTATAAACAGAGCCATCATAATATGCAGATACTGCTCCAGCAAATATCAAAGAAGCAAAAAGTACTGAAAACAAAAGTAAAAATAATCTATTCTTCATAAAAATAAAGACCAAATTTAATATTTAAATCTTCTTGCCCCTTAGTCAGTACCGAGTGAGAGTAATTTCTCACATCAAGCAATCGGCACTTTCACAACATCCGCAACTTTATCGCCATCTTTAATCCTTACAACATGAACTCCTTGAGTTATTCTTCCCATTACTCTAAGCTCTTTCATTGTAGTCCTCATAACCATTCCTTTAGTCGTTGTAACAATTACAGAATCATTATCATCTACTGACAATGCAGATATAACTCTTCCAGTCTTTTCAGTTGTCTTCAATGTAATAACTCCCTTACCCGCTCTCGCAGTCTTTCTATAATCCTCAAGAGGAGACCTCTTTCCATATCCTTCATCAGTAATTGTCAATATAGTTAATTGTCCATTGTCCTGCAAAGGAAGACTCTCCAGAGCTACAACTTCATCTTTATCGTCAAGTTCAATTCCTTTAACTCCATAACTTGACCTGCCCATTCCTCTAACTTCATCAGAATTAAATCTTATAGCTTGTCCATCTTTTGTTATAAGTAAAACTTCCTGTTTATCTCCTACTTTTCTTACATTTATTATACTATCACTTCCATCAGGAGGAAGATTCATTATTCTCACTCCAGTATTTCTTGGTTTTGAAACATCTCTCAAAGATATTTTTTTAACTATTCCTTTTCTTGTAGCGAAGAACAAATAACCCTCATCAAAATCTTTAATTGACATTATATTTGCAATTTCCTCTTCTCTCAAAGTAAGTAAGTTTGCAATAGCTCTTCCTTTACTTTGTCTTTCAACTGAAGGCACATCGTTAGCTTGCAACCAGAAAATTCTTCCTCTTGAAGTAAAGAAAAGAAGATAGTCGTGCGTAGAACAAGTAATAAGTTTCTTTACAATATCTTCCTCTTTCAGTCCAGTAGTTACTCCCGCACCTCCACGCCTTTGCTCTCTATAAGTTCCCAAATCCATTCTCTTTACATACCCAGAGTCAGTCATAATAACAACGACTTCTTTCTTTTCAATCATATCTTTATCTTCGATCTCATCAACTTTTTTCTGAACAGTCGTCCTTCTCTCATCGCCATAATCTTTCTTTACATCTGAAACTTCCTTCTTTATTATTTTCAATATTTCATTATCGCTTCCCAATATTTTATTTAAATAAGCTATAGTTTCGTTAAGACTTTTTTCTTCATCATAAAGTTTTGTTGATTCAAGACTTGTAAGTTGCTGAAGTCTCATCTCAAGAACTGCTTTTGCCTGTCTTGTTGTCAAATCAAAATTTTTCATTAATCCTTCATGAGCTTCACTTGTGTTTGCACTCTTCTTTATGAAAGCAACAATTTTATCAATATTCTTCAAAGCTTTCAACAAACCTTCAACAATTTCCAGTCTATCCTTAGCTTTTCTAAGTTCAAACTCACTTCTCCTTCTAACAACTCCCAATCTGTACTTGACATATTCCTTTATTATGTCCAATAAATTCAAAACTTTCGGATGTCCTCCAACCAAAGCAAGTAAATTCGCATCAAAATTAGTTTGTAGTCTTGTAAGCTTATATAATTTATTTAGAGTATACTTAGGATCAACATCTTTTCTTAATTCAATTACTATCCTAATACCTTTTTTATTTGACTCATCTCTTAAATCATATACATCTGGAAGTTTTTTCTCGCTTGCAAGAGCCGCTATTTCTTTAACAAGGTCTGCTTTATTTACCATATATGGAATTTCTTTCACGATTATAGCGGGCCTATCCTTTATTTCTTCTATGGAATTTTTACCCCTCATAATAATTTTACCTTTCCCAACTCTATACATTTCTTTTATTCCGGGACCAATTGCATATCCTCCAGTTGGGAAATCAGGACCTTTTACAAATTCAAGTAAATCTTCAACATTACAATTTGGATTTTCTATATAAGCAATAATTGCATCGCATATTTCACTCATATTATGAGGAGGAATATTAGTCGACATTCCAACGGCAATTCCTGTAGCTCCATTCAAAAGCAAGTTAGGAAGTTTTCCAGGAAGTGTTTCAGGCTCTTTCAAAGAATTATCAAAATTAGATTTCATGTTGACCGTTTCTTTTTCCAAATCTTCAATAAGCTGTGCAGAAATCTTACTCAATTTAGCTTCGGTATATCTGTCCGCAGCAGGAGAATCTCCATCAAGACTTCCGAAGTTTCCTTGTCCTTGAATTAAAGGATATCTTAAAGAAAAATCTTGAGCCATTCTTACAAGCGCATCATAAACTGCAATATTTCCATGAGGATGATATTTACCCATTGTCTCTCCGACAATTCTCGCAGATTTCATACTCGGTTTACCAGAATCCAAACCAAGAGAATGCATAGCATAAAGAATTCTTCTCTGAACAGGTTTCATTCCATCTTCAACAGAAGGCAAAGCCCTTTGAGTAATTACTGACATCGCATAATCAATATATGCCTTCTCCATTTCTTGGACAATTTCTGCTCCGACTACACCCTTCTCCTTTCCAATTAAATCTTTTTCAATTAGTTTTTCTTCTTCCTGATGAATTTCGTCATCAATGTCTTCTTCATCTGTTTTTTTCTCTGTCATTTTATTCCTTAAACATCAATCTCAGCCTCGGCTGCTCTTTCAGCAATAAACTGCCTCCTTGCCTCAACATCATCTCCCATAAGTCTTGAAAATACTTCATCAGCAAGAGCCGCATCTTCAACTGTTACTTTTTTCAAAATTCTTTTTTTAGGATCCATTGTAGTTTCCCACAATTGTTCCGCATCCATTTCTCCTAAACCTTTAAATCTCTGAACCAAAACATTTCCACCAAGTCTTTCTATCACTTTTTTCAATTCCTCATCGCTAAAGACATAATGATAACTTCTTTTTCTAATTCTATAAAGTGGAGAAACAGCGATATAAATATTTCCATTATCTATTAAAGGTCTCATAAATCTAAAAAAGAAAGTTAACAATAAAGTCCTAATGTGTGCACCATCAACGTCTGCATCAGTCATAATTATTATTTTTGCATATCTCAATTTTGAAGCATCAAAATGTTCACCAACGCCAGTACCAACTGCAGTTATTATATTTGCTATCTCTTCATTTGACAATACTTTAACAGGATTTGCCTTTTCAACATTAAGAGGTTTTCCCTTAAGAGGAAGTATTGCCTGATATTCTCTATTTCTCGCTTGTTTCGCACTATTATGAACAAAAACACCAGATGAAAGAGCAAAATTATGAGTACCTGGAACTTCTAAGTCATAAACATCCACTTTATTCTTCAAAAACCCTATACCCTTTATTTTATGATTTAAATTATTTGATACCTCAATTAAAAGAGGAGGATTATCACTAATCCTCTTATACAAAGGCATCAGCGAATCATCTTTAGTCAAATCCTTAGCTTGTTTATAACTTCCATTTCTTAACATAAATTTATGGTCTGGAGTACAAACAATTTCTTGATTATTATCCAATATTATTTTAATTACTTCAGCATCTTTTTTCGTAATTCTCACATTTTTTATTTTACTCATACCTATTGAACCATTATCTTCAATAGTATAACAAAAGTTATTTTTTCCATCTTTATCTTCTTCAAATAATTTCTCAAATGATAAGCTTCTCCCGTCTGCTAAAGCAACTTCAACATTTCCAGCAAAACAACCTCCCGCGCTATCTCCCTCCACGATATAAAGCTCTGTCTCTTCTGCTTTTCCTTTTGAACAATCAGCAAGTTTACCTGGAAGACCTCCAAGACTAAATGCGCTCTTTCTCCTCACTAACTCTTTTGCTTTTCTTGCAGCATCTCTCGCCTTCTGAGCTTCCATTGCTTTACTTACAATTCTTTTTGCAATCGGAGGATTTTCTTCAAAAAATTCAACCAAAGAAGAATAACTTAAACTTTCAACAATTCCTTTAACTTCACTATTTCCCAATTTTGTTTTTGTCTGTCCTTCAAATTGCGGTTCAGGAACTTTAACAGAAATAATTGCAGTTAATCCTTCTCTGACATCATCTCCTGTCAGACCTCCCTCTTTAGCCATATTATTTTTCTTTGCATAATCATTAATTGCTCTAGTCAAAGCAGTCTTAAAACCAACTACATGAGTTCCACCTTCAACCGTATTAATAGTATTTACAAAACCTAAAACATTTTCCTGATAACCTGAATTATATTGAACTGAAACCTCAACAGAAACTCCAGAATCCTCTTTAGTATAATAAACTGGCTTCATATGTATCGGTTCCTTACTCTTATTTAACCACTTAACAAACTCAATCAAACCACCCTCGTAAAAGAAAATTTCTTTTTTATTTTCAATCTCAGATTCAAGAGTAATTTTTAATCCTTTATTTAAAAAAGCAATCTCTCTCAATCTTGTCTGTAAAACCGAAAAATCAAATTTTGTTGATGAAAATATTGTTGAATCTGGAGTAAAATTAATTTCTGTACCAGTATCTTCTTTCTCACAACTACCAATAACTTTTACATCATACAAAGGTTTCCCTTTTTCATACTCTTGCTGATACTTTTTACCATTTCTTTTTACAATCGCACTCATATGAACTGACAAAGCTGCAACAACAGAAATACCAACTCCATGTAACCCTCCTGAAACAGCATAACTTCCTTTGTCAAACTTTCCTCCAGCATGAAGTTTAGTTACTACAATCTCCAAAGCAGGTCTCTTATAAATAGGATGCATATCAGTAGGAATACCTCGCCCATCATCTGTTACTGTAACACTTCCATCCTTATTTATCAAAACAATAATATGTTTACAATAACCAGCCATTGCTTCATCAACTGAATTATCAACTACCTCATAAACTAAATGATGAAGCCCTTGCTTACTAGTACTCCCTATATACATCGCAGGTCTCTTTCTAACTGCTTCCAGTCCTTCAAGAACGGTTATCTTCTCACTACCGTAATTATTACTGCCTTCTACTTTATCCTTTTCGCTCATCATAGAATACTTCCCAAAAAATGAAAACATCTTTATAAAGCTTTCTGCCCCTTTATCGTCGATAAAACTAAAATCAAACTAAATTTAACTATATAAAATCTTCTGAAACTAAACTCTCAACTTGCCCTGCCTATGGCCATGCAATTTAGATTTAAGATCAGCCATTGCTTCATCCATAACTTGACTAGGACTTTTATCCAAGGGTCCAGTTCTACCAGTTACATATTTTACACCCAAGTAAATCAAAGTTCCTTGATCTCCCCCATTCTCTCTCCTAGCACCCTTAGAAACTACAACAGGAACAACTTCAACATAAATCCCTTCTCTTTGAAAATGCCCTCTTTCAGGATTGTCCTCAGAACCTGAATAAGAAGGCCTAATATCCATAACAGGCATATATCCAGAATCTTTTAAAATCATTTCAACCTGTCCAGACCTAAAAGAAACACGAAAACGATCACAAGCCAAAAAATCAGACATCTTAATGTTTCTTCTTCTTAACTAAATAAAATTCAGTCCATTTAAGCTTTCTTCTATCTCTCTTTAAAATAACATAATTCTTCCTACATTTTGAAGAACATAAATAATTAACGCTTCCGTCATTTTTTATATAATGAACTCCCTTAAAACTCGCCTCATCATTTCCACAAAAAACACATTTAACCATTAAACAGACCTCCTTGTTGCTCCCTTTATTCTTCTCGCTTCAATTTCAGTTTCTCTTAATGTAAGTAAATCACCTATCTTTACAGGGCCCTTAACATTTCTCCTCATACTTTTTCCCTTATCCTTTCCCTCTAAGACGCTTACCTTCACTTGAGTAACTTCTCCTCTTGCTCCTGTTCTTCCTATAAATTCTTCAACAACTGCATTAACAGGCTTATCAGTACTTATTCTTGCAAAATTAGAACTCGGCTTTGAATCATTTTCAGAACCCTTATCTTTTACTTTCTGTGCTTTTGCCATTTTATTATTACTTTATTTTAGATATTTCTTTGTCAGCTTCACCAGCATTAACAACTGCAACAGAAGCAGTCGGTCTATTTATTCCGACAGCTAATCCTAATTTTTGTTTTGAATCAACTTGAACACAAGGAATATTTTTTTCTTTACATAAAACACTAAGATGAGCAACAATTTCTTTTGGTTCAACATCTGTAGCGTAAACTACAAGTTTCGCAACTCCAAGCTCTATCGCTTTAGTCACTTCGTTCGTTCCCTTATCAACTTTTCCTGATTTTCTTGCTTTTTCAATAATTTCGTAGAAGTCCATATTGGCCTCCGTGTTTAACTTCATTGGTTAACACTATCTAAAACATAGTATATTTAAACCTTCCGATAACATTTTAAAAATAAAGAAAATGAACCTCCTAAACTATAAGGTATCAAACAATAAACTTTTAATTATCTATAATACGCTAAACCCTTCGAGCATTAGATATTTATATTATTATTCATATTTTTAAATTATAATCCTACCTTGCTTTCACCAAAAGGCAAGACCCTATAGTATAAAGATTAATTAAATCAAAAGATAATTCATTTTCACAATCAAGAATAAGAACAAACCGCTGAACTTCCCGAACATCCTGTTCTTCCAAGTGAATCTTTCAAGGCAGTTAAATCATCAGAATCAAAAAAGGTATTTCCGTTTATATCATTATTCTGACAACATCTACTATTATCTTCATCATTGTCATCATCGTCACAAACTCTATTTTCAGCTCCATCTCCAAAATAATCAGAAAAGATAGTAAGATCACCTATACTAACAATAGAATCTGAATCTGGATTTAAATTAGAATTTTCACAATTATCATTCCCTGCATTACACTCAATATCCTCATTAAGATACTTTCCAATAACTTGCAAATCTAAAGTATCCACTCCCCCATCTCTATTTATGTCCGCCAGAGAACACCAATTATTTAACACAAGAGAACATTCCCCATAATAAACTGACATCTTATTACTATCCAAAGCATCAACTTTCCCATCTCTGTTTATGTCAGCATTTCCACACCAATTATTATCTACCGGCGGAGTAGAACTTCCCCCTCTAGAAAATGAACTCGTCTTACTCTTAAACACATTTTCCTGTCTAATTAATATAGTCGGAGTTTCTCCAATTTTCTGCTTTCCAGACTCAAGAACATAAATTGGATAAATATAAATTTTTATTGTTTGATTAAAATTAAAACTAGAACTTAAACTTAAAACATCTTTAGTATCTCTCGAGAGATCTATAAATAAAATACTCACTTTTTTACCTTCATAAAGTTTGAATCCAACATTTTCTATTATCTCAAATTTATCTCCTTCTTTATCTTCAAAAACTATTTTTAACTTATTCGAATCCAAATCACCTGCAATTTTCACAAGATTAATATCCATCTCCCATTCAAGTTGATTAGTTTCATATTCATTATACTTACTAACATACCCATCAAATACTGCACCAAAAATAACAGAAGAAGTTGAGATATCTTCAGAACTTGACAAAACAAAAGTCTTAGCAAATCCCCAAATTATTACAACTCCCGCAATAGCAAGAAGAATAAGCAATATCATTATTAAAACTCCAGACAATCCTCTTTTATTCATAAAAGAAATAATTTTTAAAAGTATAAAAACCTATTGTGAACTATTCATACTCAGGTTCTGAGGGCTTATTATTTTCATCATATTTAAGTCCCAGCTTAACTAAACCTATATTTGGATCAGAAGTAATAAAAAACCTCCCACCTTTATGCATTGACCTAAAAGAACCAGAACTCTCAAATAAATTTGGAGAGATTTTTACAGAACCTTCGTAACAAATAGTATCTTTAACAGCCCCCCCTTTTCCTTCAAAAAACTTAGGACCATAATCTTTATGAAGAATAATTTTTCCCCCGCCGATATTTCCAGTAAAAACAGCACCTCCTAAACAATCTTCTATAGTTCCAGAAACCTGTCCACTCTGCTCTCCAGATAAAATTCTATCTACTTGACCACTATCTCCATCAAAGAACATTTCAAAATATCCCTTCAAAGGATCAATACTCCAACTACCAATTAAATGAGGATTCCTCTCTGTTAATCTTTCTCCCCTCAATAAAGTTAATGTTCTTTCCAATTTATCTCTACGATTACTAATAGCCCCATTAACAGGCAATGAATCAAGAAATTGAATTTCACCACACCATAAACGCTCCCCAGAATAAGTATCAAAAACCACCCCGCCCTGTCGAACCTTCTCCAGATTCGCCATCCAATGATTTGACAACTCTTTCCCAACAATCGCAACATCAACTCCCAACTCTCCAATTCTCCGCAAGAGCAAATCAGCCCTGTCAATTTCCTCAATTCTTTTTAACTCATAAAAAGATTTAGCAAAATGCAGATGACCAGTTAAAGAATCTTCTCCAGAAACATGAGATAAAGGTAATTCGTCAAGAGAAGAAATATCTCCATTAGAAAGAGGAAATAAATTCGCCCGAATCTCATTCGTCCTAACATAATCTTCTGCTCTTTCAAGAGGAACTATATTAAAACCTCTTGCAGTTAGCATTCCTCTTAAAGAATTCCAATAAACTCTTAAAAAATTAGGAAAATGAATAGTGGATTCGCTAACTCCCATAAATCTGCTATACCAATCCCTATTTACTTCCTCCCAATCCGTATCAGAAACATCTTGAATACCTATATTTACTTTTCCTCTAGGAGTATTTTTTACAATTGAATCTACCAAAGAAAAAATATTGGGTGCAACAATTTTATCATGTCCCAATTTATCCTTCTTCCTCCTTGGAGAAACAACGCCACATAGCTTAACCATAAACATCAAACAATTTCACACTTTAAATAATTAGTTGTATTTAATCACAAGAATTTTCGCAGATAATATTCATCCATCTCTTTCCAACAATTTCCTCAATTTTTTCCATTTTTTACTCTCGCCATGATTAAAATCTACCAATAAATGACTTAAATCAATTATATTAGGGGGTCTATTACCTATCAAAGAATGAGTCAAACAAAAATCATAACCCCTTCCTCCACTATTGGGTTGAACATATCTACCAAAAACACTATTCCCATGACGAATTCCTTTAATTTTAACGGGCTCTTTAATTAATCCATCAGGAGAAATATCTGATTTAGGAATTACATTCAACTCAACCTGTTGCCCATTATATGAGGCGCTAAAACTATAATCTCCAAAACAAGTTACGATAATCCCACTATTCAAATTTAATCTATTTCTTGGCCCCCATGGAGTATCAGGAAAAACTTCAAAAAATCCTGTTAAAGGATCGCTATCAAAAACTCCAGAAAAAATAGGACATCTACCAGAAATACTTCCCGTCTCAACTAGTCTTGCCATTCTTTCTAAACTTCCTCTTTCAAGATTTAAAGAAGAATCTGAAGGAGAGTTCTGCGAGAAAACAACTTGCATAGCCCCGCCTTCTGAAGGAATAATCTTCTCAGTACTATAACTATTAAAAACAACACCAAATTGCTCTTCAACTGAACCCGAATTAGCCACCCAATAGTTAGCGTGTCCTAATCCTACAAAAGCGACCTTAACCCTAGAATGTTTGATCGCCTCTAACAAAGCTCTATCTCTTTCAATTTCAAATATCCTTCTGGAATTAACTTTACTTCTAGCCAAGGCATATTCTACGTCAACTCCCCAATGCCCATTACTTTTATCACTTTTTGTATTAAATTCGCTACAAACAAAAGCATGAAAGTCATCATTTTCTCCACTCCAATACGCAATTTCTCTCAAAGCAGAATTATATCTAAAATAAGGCTCTTTATCTTCTAAATTTACAACTTCAAATTCTAAAGAAGTAAGCAACTCTCTTAATTTAGTCCAATAAGAAAGACTTGCAGAATAACCTTCGGAAAATCCTTGGGGAAAATCTAAAGAATCAAAATGCCTTTTAACATCTTCATAATCTTCAGGACCAAAATCCTCGACTCCAACTCTCGTCCCACTTGGAAATCTCATAAGACTCTGAATTAATCCCCTACTTAGACCCCCCTCTATTTCGTGAGTAGTTTGTCTTTGAGAAAAACGACCCCCCTTATAATCAAAACCCTTTTGAGTTGAAATTTGAAAAGCATTAGGTTCAACACCATATAAACTAACAACATTATGCTGACTAACCATAACCCTAGACAAACTTCACACTTTAAATATATAATTACAATCAAAAATAACAATCATCATCGCCAAACAACATCCACTTCATCCGTCCTTTCCCTCGGACTAATATCCACTTTATCTGCCGACACTTTAATACCTGCATTATACATTATCTCTCCCGTATATGCAATCATTCCACCATTATCAACCAGAAATTCATTTGCAGGACAAAAGAATTTAGCTCCCCTCTCTTTGCACATAAGTTTACACATCTCTTGCAATCGCATATTACAAGCAACACCTCCGCCCAAAACTAATTCTTTTTTTCCAGTATGTGCTAAAGCTCTCTCTGAAGCTTCAACCAGCATTGCAAAAGCAGTTTCCTGAAGTGAAAAAGCCAAGTCATTTATTTTTTCTCCTTTTTCATAAAGTTGTTGAAGTTTAGTTTGCATTCCAGAAAAAGAAACATCCATTCCCTTTATAGAATAAGGCAATTCAATATATTTCCCCCCTAAAGCTTCTTTCTCTATTTTAGGACCTCCAGGAAATCCCATTCCAAGATAACGCGCAAACTTATCAATAAAATTTCCTATCCCTATATCTAATGTTTCTCCAAATATCCTATATTTTCCAGAAGCATAAGCAATTATTTGAGTATTTGCACCAGAAGCATAAAGCAAAACAGGGTCTTTAGCGCCAACACTTCTTCCAATCTCAAGATGTGCAACACAATGATTTATAGGAACAACAAAAACATTCAATCTCTCCGCTAATTTTTTAACAAATTCCATTCCAGCGTGTAAACATGGAGCCAATCCAGGAGCATTTGAAAAAGCAATCGCTTCAATCTTGCCCTCAGAAATTCCTGCCTTACTTAAAGCATCAGAATAAACTTTTTCAGAAACTTCTCTATGATGTTTTGCACTTTCCATCGGTATTATCCCTCCAGAAGAAGTCTTATACATATCTCGGACATTAGCCAATACCTTTCCTTTATGACATATCCCAATTCCAAAAGTATGCGCTGTTGATTCAACACCTAATATCATACAATTACCAAGAATATATTGTTTAAAAATATCGCTATAAATTACATTACAAAGAAATATTTAAAATATAATTCCACTTATCTAAATCAAAAGCACGATGTGCCACCACGGCTTGAAAGCCGTGGTTTAAAACAGGCACTCGTGCTTTGGATGCTCAAGATACCTGTCAAGTATCTTGACATTATGAATATAATTTTTGAGGTGATAGATAAAACTAAAAGAAAATTAAGAATGACAGATTCTAATTGGAATCATATCACTAAAAAACACCCTGAAATTGCATCCCAAAAGGAAAAAATAATTGAAACATTACAAAAACCTGATAAGATTACCTCCTCTTTAGAAGATGAAAATACAAGATATTATTATAAATATTATAAAAATCTTCAGTCTAATTATAATTTTGTTAAAGTAATAGCAAAATACTTAAACGGAAAAGGGTCCATAATATCCTCACACTTTGTGAGAACAATAAGATGAAAAACTATGAAACTATAGAGATATATTATGATGAATTAACAGACTTCTTAGAGATATCTTTAGGTCTTCCTCCAGAAACCGAATATACCGAAGACATTGAAGAAGGAGTTTTCGTAACTAAAGATAAAAAGACAAACGAAATTAAAAGTATAGGAATTCTTAGCTTCAAAGCAAGAGCAAAAGAAGTTATACTTAAGAAAGTTCTAAAAAATTTAGGGATGACAATACCTCTGGATATTTCTATATCGAAACATTAATTATTAAAAAACTTAAGTAAAACTCCTCACAACAATCCATAGGAGATTACAAAGAAATAACAATTCAATAAAAAATAAAACCAAATAACCTAAAATAAATAAAAAATTTAAATAAAAAATAAAAAAATAAATTATACCTACTTACTTTTTCTTTTTCTTTCTTCCGCCTCTAGCCATCACAGCTTCGCAGACATTGCCTTTGCCATCAACATAATATAAATGACCCGGCTTTCTCTTTATAGCATTCTTTAAAATAACTTTTCCCATATCACACCTCCTTTTAACAATAAGCTAAATAAAACGATGAACAAATCTATTTAAATCTTTCTTTTCCGTCGGAAAAACTCAACTATTCTTTTATTCCTTGAATTTAAAGGCATTTCTATCAGATATTTAAATTTCTTTTTCGGTCTGACAGAAAATGTGAAAGGTTTTACCATCTTAACCTCAACCACTCTTTTATCGTCGTCGAGCCAGATAGCTAAGAAATTAAAAAAGACGAAATAAGAATGTATACTCAACCTACATTCCCTTCTAAATTCAAAAAGCAAATTATCAGATTTCACAGAACGAAACATTAATCCAATAAATTTCCCAAAGAAAGAAACTCTCTTAACACTAATATCAAAAAACCCTCTCCCAATAAAAATACGCATGCTCAATTAAACAATTTCTTTGCTTGAGACATAATATGTTTCTCTAACTCGGCCTTTTTATTATCCATATCTGCCTGTCTTCTTCTAAGCTCGGCATCTAATTTAGCTTTATACTCATTTTGTAATCTCTGCTTCATTTCTCTCTCCCTCTTATCTCTTGCCTCATCTTTTTTCTTCAGATCCTCAATCTTTTCCTTCAACTCTTTATGCAAGGCCTTCTTTTCATTTTCAATTAATAAAATAAATTCATGATGATTCTCTTTAACTTGCCCATCATACTTCGCTTTGAGCTCTGATTCTATCCTTCCTCTAATATTTTGAATCCTAAGTCTAATTGCTTCCTCTTTTCTTTTTATCCTCTCTCTGTCGTGCTCTTCTCTCCTCTTTAACCCCTCACTTGATTCCATTTCTCTCTTCATTAATTCCTCTTTTTCCCTCGCTTCTCTAATTCTCAAAGTCTCATTAGAACTCATTTCTCTCTTCATTAATTCCTCTTTATATCTAATTTCCTGCATCTTTAATTTCTCCACAGCCTCTCTAATAGCATCTGTTTTTTCCTTTTCTTTCTTTTTCAATTCCTCTTTAAGTTTAATTCTCTGAATACTTATTAACCTCATTCCTTTCTCCATTGTTTTTTTCATCTCCATTTCTCTCTTCATTAATTCCTCTTTTTCCCTCGCTTCTCTAATTCTCAAAGTCTCATTATGTTCTGCCTCTCTCTTCTTTAAAGCACCGCTTGATTCCATCTCTCTCCTCTTAATACTCTCGCTACTTCTCTCTGTTTTCTTAATCAGACTTTCTTTGTCTTTCATTTCCTGCACTCTTAATTTTCTCATAGAATTTTTATACAAATCAACCATCTCCTTTTCTTTCTTTTTCAATTCTTCATGCTCTTTCATACTCTGAATCCTAAGTTTTTGCACTGCATCTTTCACAGATTCTCTCTTTTCATCTTCATACTTCTTTCTAAGATGCTCCTTCTCAGCCTCAAACTCTTCACCTTTATACTTAATAAAATCAGATTCCTCTCTTGACAATTCTTTTTTCTGCTCTTCAACTTCTCTCTTAGACCTACTCAAATCCTCATCAAACTGATTTTTAAGCATCTTTCTCTTTTTATCATATTCTCTCTCAAGATTAGAAACAAGATTCACTCTGGCTTCATGAATCTTCCTCGCATTTTCCTGTATCAAAGAAATCATTATCTTTTTTTTCTCATCATTCAATCTTTCATTCAATTCCTTACTGAATTTTTCCTCAACTTCTTTTCTCAATTCACTATCCACTTTCTGTTTATATTTATCGTGGAATTCATTAACAAGAGACCTATATCTTTCAGCAAAAAGTTTTTCATTTTCCTCGACATTTGCCTTCAACCTTGCATTAAGCATAAACTCCTTTGATTGCAACCTCTTTGTCAATTCAGATTTTATTTCTTTAAGAAAATCAGAGAGTTTGCTGTCAACAATAACATCAACGCCAGAATCTATCTTAATACCTCCAGATTTTTTATGCTGAGAAAATTCATCCCTCAGATCTTTCAACTGCCTCTCTAACCTTGGAATACCTTTCACATCATCGAGTTCATCTTTAGAAAGCTGTTTCTTAACTGACAATTTTCTCTTATCGCTAATTTCTTTTTCAAGATGATTTATTTTCTGACTTATTGCATGATGAGTTTTTACAGAATCATTTCCTGCAGAACCTCTTTTCTTTATAATTTTCTGCTTCAAATCTTCAATTTCTCTTTCAACCTGTGAAACAAGATTAACATCCTTCAAATGCGCCCTTATAAAATCTGCCTGTTGTTCAAATCCTGTAACATCAAGAGAATCAAGCTCATGCTTCAAAGATTCTAATTTAGAAATCTTTCGAGCAAACTCATTAAACTCTCTTTTAACATCAGCTTTGCTCTCAGGAGACCTCACAGAGCTTTCAGCCCTCTTCCCCTTCTGTTTGTTCAAATTTTTCCTCTTCATTCACTCACTCTTTTATACACACTTATATTTTATTTTCTTTTTATATTCTTCGGTTTAAAACTTATACCCCTTCTTCTTCCATCCAGACATGATATCTTTCATATCAGAGACGTTAAGTTCCCGAATCTTATAATTCATAGGAGAAATATTATATCCTTGTCTCTTCCATTCTTCCATTTTCCTAATCATTTCATTCTTGTTACCATTCTTTCTCAAAACTCTAAATTGCTTTACTCTCCTAGCCTGCTCTCTCTTTATCTCACTTACCTTTTCATCTATCTCTCTTCTTATCTTTCCTTCATCAATATTCTTGCTCCTAGCAACAACTCTTTGTTTCTCAAGAAATTGCCTCTGTAACTTTAACTCGTTTGAATTATACTTTTTAAGTTCTAAAATTAATTTATCCCTATCTTTTATCATATAAATAAAAAGAAATATTAATCCAAAAAAGAAAATAACAATTACCAAGATTATTACCAAAAACTGAAATCCTCCTCCAGTAAAATCAAAATTAAGTCCGCTCGAAGAAGAACTAGTTATACTAAATACTGCACTTGAAACTCCAACAGAATTTTCATATTTAGCTATCGCAGAAACAATATAATCTCCTTCTTTAGTATTTTTTGGAAAAGACAAAGTTTTTGAAATTTGAGCCTGCCGGTCAACAACTATATCTTCTTGCTCTGAATTCAAAACAACTCCATCAGATGAAGTTACATAATAAGACAACTCAACATTTGTAGGCCCAAGTCCTTTTTGAGTTCCACCTCCTGCAACTAAATCAAACAATTTCATTTGAATAATAATTTTCTCTCCAGCAACAACTTCTGAATAATAAGGAGGAATGTCTAAATTAACATCAAAAAAAACATCCTTAGATTCTATCTCAAATATAACCGGTATGTAAAAATCTTTTTTCCCATCGGAAATCTTAAGATTACCTGTATAAACTCCGGGCTTAAGGCCTTTAGAATCAAAAATAACTCTTATACTTTTTTTCTCATTCTTTCCTATAACTACATTTTCATCACTCAAACTCACACCTTCAATTTTTAAAACTTCCAACACGATGCTCTCTTGAACATCACTACTTAAACTTAATATCTTGGTCGCTGTCTCTCCTTCTTTCATGCTCGCCTTTACTAATAAATTTCCAAAATCCAACTCGTCAAGAGCAGAAACAAAACCAGCAAAAAATAATATTAATGCAAACAAAATCACTTCTCTTTTCATCTTATAAATAACAAATTATTAAATTTAAACCTTACTATGCTCTATATTCTCCTATTTTTTCCTATTTTTTCCTATTTTTTCCTATTTTTGATTTCCTCTTCAAAGTCCACAAGACAACCAAAATAACAACAACTATCAAAACAACAACTAAAATTCCTACAATTAATAAGGGACTACTCAAAAAGAAATTTTCTTTTATTTCAAATTGTGTAGAAGAAACTGCAAAAGCTCCAGGATAAACTATCTCCAATCCAAGAACATATTTACCTGGAGGAAGTCCGAGAGTATCAAAATCTTTCACAAAATCCTTCTGATCCAAAACAAAAAAGGTTTCAGTCTCCTCAAGGAAAATTCTTCCTTCAAAATCCTTAATAATATAACTAGCGACAACATCCACTTTCTCTTGCGATCCAACTTGAATAAGATTAATTTGTGCCTTCAAGGAATCTCCAGAACTAAGACTCTTATAAGAAAGAGGAACGATTATAGAAGAATCGAATAAAAAGTTTTCAGACCTAACATTTATTATCACAGGAATTTCTCCAACAACTACATTATTTACCTTAAGTAAAAACTTTCCTAAAATAAGCCCCCTTTCTATCGGAGCAATATCGAAAGCGATTACTCTCTCCTGTCCAGCAGGAATTCTCACACTTCCAAGCAAATCAATTGCATCAAGCCCCTCAAAACCACTGGACTGAACTACTATAGTTACTTCACTACTTCCTCTATTGATTAAAGTAATTTCTCTAGACTCTGGTCTATTTGAAATAACATCTATATTAAGACTTGAAGGAACTGCTTCGATATTTACCGCTCCAACATTACCTTGAGAAGTCAGTCCTCCTCCAGTTGAAGAACCAGAAGAAGTCCCTGTAGAAGTAGTCGTTCCTGCACTTGTTGTACTATAAGATAAATATGTGGCACTTCCAGATGTCCCTGCACTAGTAGCCCCTCTCAAAGTTATTGTACCTGCATGAACTACATAAAATAAATTCCCATTTCCAGAAACTCCAGATTGGGAGCTATCTAATCTGACTCCATAAACATATAGAGTATCTCCTTTTGTAGTAGCCCCGTAAGTACCTGAAACATCCTCGTCATCTAAAAAAGTTCCTTGCTCAACAGAAAGATCTCCACTATAAGTCAAATTAACTTCATATCCATAAAGGTCTTCAGCATCGGTAATATTCACTTCGGTATAAGTAGAATTAACTTCTGATACGCTTACACTATAAGCCGAAGATAAACTAATAAATATCAATACCAAAAAGCACAAAACACCCAACAAGCCACATCTATTCTTCACCCCAATATTCATTCAAGAAAGAAAGAAATTAGAAATATAAATGTTGCTATGAGGGTAAACTCGAGTAAGTAAATGAAGTTACAAAGAACGTATCATCAGAAGCAAGTTATTTATAGTTTAATTATTTAATAATAAGATGAAAGAAGAAATAAATAATTGGTGGAAACAAGCACAACATGACCTAAAAGCATCTGAATATAATTATGAAGGAAATATGCTGGATACTGCTTCTTTTCTTGCTCAACAAGCTGTTGAAAAAGCATTAAAATCTTTTTATATTCAAGAAAAAAAAGTATTGAAAAAAACACATAGTATCTCCTCACTAGCTAAAGATTTGAATCTACCCACCCAACTTCTAATAAAAATATCAGAACTAGAACCAATATACCAAAAAACAAGATACCCAGATATAACTAATAAAATCCCGGCAGAAGAATTTGAAAAGTCTGATGTTGAAGAATTTATAAATACTGCTCAGGAGGTAATAGAATGGATAGAAAAAAAACTATCTTTATAGATACAGAAATAATAAAAAGATTTCTCCATAGAAATAAAGAAATAGCAAAAATAGACAAAGCAATTCTCTTTGGCTCACGAGCAACAGGAAAAAATAAAGAAGACAGCGATATAGACTTGATATTAATATCTAAAGACTTTGAAAATAAAAAATTCTACAAACGCTCTCCTGAATATTATTTAAATTGGACTTTACCTTATGATGGAGACATAATTTGTCTTACTCCTGAAGAATTTGAGAAAAAGAAAAAGCAAATAGGAATAATAAAAACAGCCGTGGAAGAAGGCATTGAGATAATATGACTATCAACAAAACACTTTAAATATCCTAAAATATCCCTAAATCAATGAGAAAAAGTCCATCTGGCTTAGCAAAATTAGCAGGAATATTATCTTTAGGTTTAGCTTCGCTCTTGCCCTCTTGCAATACTCTTGAATGCAATACCTCTCAAAATACTCCAACACCCTCTTATTCAACGGGTCAAGAATACCAAAGAAGATTAGACCAACTTAAAAGTGAGTCAATTCAGTTAGCGAATGGTCTTAATAGACTTCCACAAGAACAATTAGAAAATATAATATTTATTCCAGAGAATCATGGGATGGATTTTCTCACACCACTTTTTCAAAAAATAATGCACTATCCTAGAATAGAATACGATGAGAATAGAATGGCTATTTGGATAAGAAATAGATATGCAGAAATAGGTACATTGACATGTCAAATTGATTATGAAAATGGAAAAATAAAAGAAATATTTTTAGGTAATCCAACTTCAATGATTGGTCTAGAAAGAACAGGAAAGTTCTATATAGGTCAGGTAATGGATATAACTAACAAAGAAAAGCCTATACATTTAGGAAATTACGTCTTTAAAGAAGAAGAATTAGAACCTTTAATTGCAGAAATACATAAGTTAAGATCCAGACTTCCAAAAGAAAATCCTGTAAAAAAGGAAAGAGAAGAAAGTAGAAGAAGAATAATCCGTCAAGAACCAGATGAAAATGAACCTCTAGGTTTAAGACTTCAAGGCTTAATTAAAAAATCTGAAGATAAAAAGAAAAAGCAATAAATATTATTCCCTCTTCTCTAATCTTCTAATCAATCCCCTATAATCTTCAATTCTTTTAGAATCTTCCTCAGAATAACTAAATCCATTTTTCTGCACAGAAAAATTCCCATCATGACTTAAAAATAATCCTCTTCTTTCTTCCCCATTTAATAAAATAATAACAACCAACTTTCCAGTTTCATCAAATTCTAAATATTTCCCGGTTCCTCCAAAAGCACCAAAATTCTTTCTTCCATCAATAGAACTTCTCTCAATTAACTTAACACCCTGATCATATAAAATTCTTCTTCCATCCGCCAATTTTCGCTCTTGCATTCCTTCCAAAGAATCAGAAGATATACTTTCAAGTTGCTGATAAACCTGTTTTGATATTGATTCTCTATCTTCACGAGAAGCAGTCGAACATCCTGAACTACCAAGTAAACAAAGACTTAAAGCCAACGATTTTAGTGTATTTCCCATATTTTCAAACAAGAAGCACCCTATATAAACCTTCATTTTCTAACTCAAAAATATTTATTAATATTCTTTAAACATCATTCAGGATTACTTCTATCTTTTCAACAATCTCTTTAGATTTTTGCAATATTTCATTAAGTAAAACTTTATTCACATCTGTTTTTGTTCCATACTGAAACTCTTCTCTTAAAGATTTAGCATCCTTTGTGGTCATTTGTTCAGTTGTTCTAATAAAAGATAAATATTCTATATTTAGATCAATTTCTTTAGTTTCAATCAAAAATTCTACCGCACTTATTGTACATTCATGATTTTTTGATTCAAAACCTTTCTTAAAAAGAATTGCCAATAGAGAATGATACACCGCATAATAAGATTGAGAAATAGCCCAATCATCAAAATTTCCTTGAATATTATAATCTGCCGCCTTTAAATTATGTTTTGCTTTTTCTATGTGCTCTTTAGAAAGATTTTCATTTGGCTCAATCTTTTTCAGTCTCTTTTCATTTTCAAGACACCAGCTTAGCCTATCCTTACTATTTGACATTCTTTAACACCTCCAAAAATATTGACTCTCCTTTTAATATAATCCCTGTTTTAAGTATGGTTAAAATCACATCTTTCTTATTTTTAATTTCTCTAAGAAAATCTTCTTTCCTTAATATCAAAGGAACAACTGGCTTAGTTCTTACTTTTGATATATTCAAACAAAACTTTGTAACCTCTTTAGGCTTGTTAGTTATAAATAAAACATCTACATCGTTAAAATCTCTATTATTCAAAACAGAGCCAAATAAAATAACTAATTCTGCTTTTTCAAATTTTTGTATCTCGTCTGCATAGATTTTAGAATATCCTTTTAAGTTTCTTCTTTCTTCTGATATAAGAATTTCACACCACCTCATTGTTTCTTCATTGTCTAAATTTATTTGATAAAACTTAGCGTTTCCTAAATTAGAAGATATAACAATATTGTTCTTTTCCAAATCTTTTAAAATTTTAAAAGCGCTTCCCACACTTATATTAAGCTTCTTAGAGATTTGATTGATATTGACTAAATCTAAATTTCTGACTAAATAGAGTATTATCTTCTTTGTGTTTTTAGGTATCATATTATAATTTTCATTTAAAGTGAATAATTATTCATTATTAATGAATGTTTATAAATCTTCTGTTTCATAACTCTCAAATAATTTCCTATAGTTTAAATAAAACACAAAAACCCTTCAACTAAAAAATCAAAAATATTATTTATTTACCCTGAGCAATTTCAGCCAAAGTTTTATTAGGATATCTTCTTCTACCAGATAAACCCAAACCCAAAAACGCCAATCCAGAAACAAATGTTGAAGGTGCAGGCACAACATTAGCTAAATAATTTCCTTGAGCTTGACCTGCCCCAAAATTCTCAGCCAAAATAGTCAAGTCTCCAATACTAACAAATCCCTCTCTAGTGAAATCTCCTTGTTCCCATCCACCAGGCTGACCAAAATTCTCGGCTAGAATTGTAACATCCCCTATACTAACTTGATAATTAAGACTGGCATCTCCAGGATAAGTAATTTTAATTTCCCCATTTTGAACAATTAGAGATTGCAAATTCACATTATGATCATAAACATTTGTATGCGTCAATTCTAATGTAAAGGGTCCAACAGGAGCGCCAATAGTGCTAAAGGTATATTCTGCTATAAATCCATTGGTATTTGAAACTCCAACGCCAGAATCGACCATTCCACTCAATCTTCCAGCTCGATCTATAACTCTAAAGAAGGGAGGCTCTGGAAAAAAACCATTTGTAGAAGGAGGACCTCTAAATTCCTCTTGAAGAAAAGAAGACACACCTAAAATATATTCAGCAGAAAAAACTTCTCCAACATGATTTGTATTATCCAATCGAACTTTAACATTTATTAAATCTCCAGGTGTATAAACATCTCTATTAGTTACACTGCTCATAACAACCGCAGCTTTAGTTTCAGGAGGAAAATATAAAGAAGCAACTAAACCTAAAGACCCCGCAAAAATACATCTTCCAAGACCTTTTAATCCCATATAAAAAATAGAAGCAAGCTTTATTTAAATCTTTCACCAACTAAAGAGCGAACCTCCTCACAACAAGCTATTGGACATCAAAAGATAAAACTTAATTATTTTCTAATACGCTAAACCATTCGAACATAAGAGACCTTCATGTTTATTTACCTATTTAAATTTTAATCCTACCTAACTTTATCCCTAAAGCAAGCTATAAGATATTACAAAAAATAAAATTAAACTCTACTCTCTAGTTTTCCTTTTCTTCTAATAAGTGATAAACAAGCCAAACCCAAACCACCCATTAAACCAGCAGAAGGTAAGGGTACAGCACTAGATAATGAAGAATAATTTAGTCCAGAAAATGAGACAGGAACACCATCACCAAAATGTTCAGCCATCAAACCAAGGTCACCAATTCCAACAGTTCCATCTCCATTTAAGTCTCCTTGAGAATATCCACCTGGTAGACCAAAGTTAAGAGCTAATCTTGATACATCTCCTATTGTAACCTCGGTATCAAAATTAACATCTCCCACATTACCAAACACAAATTCCTTATTTACAACACTTAAAGGTTGTAAATCAACATTATGATCATAAACATTTGTATGCGTCAAACCTAAAGTATAAACTCCCAACGGAGCACCAGTAGTATCAAATGTATATTCTGCTATAAATCCATTAGTATTTAAAACTCCGACGCCAGAATCAACCATTCCACTCAATCTTCCAGGCTCAGCTATCACTTCAAAGAATTTAGGAGTACTAAAAAAGCCATTTACTAAAGGAGGACCTCTAGATATCTCTTGAAAAAAAGAAGACAACCCTAAAGGCAAACCTAAAATATATTCAGCAGAAAAAACCTCTCCAAGATGATTTGTATTATCCAATCCAACTCTGAAAGTTCTTATTCCAGGTTGTGAAACATATTGAACAGCTTCAGTCCTCATTACAACATCCGCTCCAACCTCAGGAGGAGAATATAAAGAACCAACTAAACCTAAAGACCCAGCAACAACACCTTTACCTAAATTCTTTAATTCCATATAGTAAGTAGAAATAATTACTATTTAAACTTTTATGCAATCAAATGCAAATTAAAAATATCTAAAAATAAAACTAATAAATGACTTGTCTTTAAATAAAATTGAGAACAGGAAGTTTTATATACATAAACATAATTATGTTTATACACAAAATGGCAACAATAACAATCTCTATTCCAGAAGAACTCAAAAAAGAATTGGAAAAACATTCTGAAGTAAATTGGACAGAAGTAATCAGAAGGATATTTATTAATAAAATAAATTTATTAAAAAAACTGGAGAGATTGGAAAAATAAAATGGTGAGCGTTACTCTAACTCTTGCAGATGAATTGAAAGAAGAAATTAATAGGCTTTCTTGGGTAAATTGGAGTGAATTAATTAGGTGTGAGCTTATTAAAGAGAAAGAAAAAATAGATAAGTTTGAAAGATTTAAAAAGATAATAGAAAAATCAAAACTGACCGAAGAGGGTGCAATAGAACTAGCAAGAAAACTTAAAAGAGGTAGGTTTAAGAGACTAAAACAAGAGGGTTATGTCTGATGCTTTTGGTTGCTGATGCAAATGAATTATTTATAGCCCTAATCTCAAGAAGAAAGAATCTAGATTTATTTTTCAACTCTGATTTAGAGTTAGTTTCTCCTAAGTTTGTATTAGAAGAATTTAATGAGCACAAGGAAGAAGTAATAAAAAAATCAGGATTGAATAAAGAAGAAATTGAAGCATTTGTAGAATTACTTTCAGAGAGAATTAATTTTTTTGATAAAGAAGAATACAAAGACTTTATTCAGCCAGCATCTGAAATAACCCAAGATCTAGATGATGTAGATTATCTCGCACTTGCTTTAAAGCTAAATTGCCCAATTTGGAGTGAAGATAAGCACTTCAAAATGCAAAATAAAATCAAAATCTACACAACAAGAGAAATTATAGAAAAATTAAAAATAGGTGAAGCTCCACAAGGTAAGACCTCGTGGCATCTATAAATGAAATATAAAATATTTATTATCTCCTAAAACAACTTAACTTCTTCGAACATTAGTTAATTATCTTATGTCAAGATACTTGACGGGTATCTTGAGCATCCAAACCTCAAGAATCCTCCAAAGTCAGATTCTTGAAGGCAGTCAAGAACATGGTTCTTGATGGCATGAGTGCCTGTTTCAAACCATGGTAGTACATCATGCTTTTGATTTTTACCTTCTATTATAATCCTACTTTGCTTTCACCCAAAGGCAAGACCTTATGGTATAATGATTAATTAACTCTGCTTTCTAAATTAAGTTTTCCTTTTCTTCTTGTATTCATTCCAGCCAATCCTAAAAGAGTCAATCCAGGAACAATTGCAGAAGGCAAAGGCACAGCATTAGATAAAGAGGAATAATTTTGTCCAGAAAGAGTTGCATTATCTCCAAAATGTTCAGATAATATAGTAACATCTCCTATACTTATCACTCCATCAGCATTGAAATCTCCTTGCTCCCATCCACCAGGCAGACCAAAATTTACCGCAGCTAAAGTTACATCTCCAATACTAACCTCTCCATTCAAATTAGCATCCCCAAATCTAGCAATTTTAAAAGGAATATTATAAACATCAACGCCAGTTCCTGCGTCCGGGGAATTGTATTCGTTGAAGTCTATATCTCCAAAAGCAACACTATGTAAATCAAAATTTCTTGTCAAATAAGGTTCAGTAACTCCATCAAATATATTAGGATTAACATTAAAGTCGTAGCTTCCAAGCAATTTAAATTCTCTATCACTAACGCCTAAATTAAGTTGATTAACTCTTCTTATATTTCCGAGTATTTCTCCACCCGTTATTGTAGAACCTACTTTATTAAAAGAAGAGGGCTTCATTAAGATATTATAAAAGAAATCATCCGTATTAGGGCTAGGATTAATTAGTGAAGGTAAATATCCACTAGTGATTTGAACATCATCTGGTTCACCTGGAACTGAGACTATCCAATTTACATCTCTCAACATAACTCCAGGCATACCCATACTATCTGCTCTTACTTCAAGAGTAAATTGCTGTCCAGGGCCTACAATAGTTCTATTAGGTTTTGACTCTATCTGAATACTCTGAGCATTTACATCATTATAACTTCCCAAAGTACCTAATCCAGCAATAGCTCCAGCGAATGCATAATCCCTAAATTTCTTTCCAAACTTCATAATAAAGTTACATCTTCATTATTTATAAATCTTTCTGTTACCACTAAATAATAATTATAAAACTACCTAGTATCAATCTCAAATCCTACTCTGGCCATATCAAGAACATCAATAACTGCATCATCATTAATATCCTTACCTAAACTATAAGTGTCATCTGCCGTTACATTTCTATAAAGAGCTTCAATAAGACTCATATCAATCGAGTTAACCAACCCATTATCATTAACATCAACATCCCTCGGAGACCTCGTGCTCCTCTTCAAAATAACTTGTCCAGTTGAGCCGTTAACTCCACTAATTGCTCTCCCTCCAGTTAATATTGGGAAGTGTGTCTTTATTGTGAAGTTTCTTATTAATCCATGATAATTCAATTGCAACTTCCCTCCATCTCCTCCAGTAGTATCGACTAAAGAAGAATATCCTCCCTCACCACTCATATTCGCATAAGTTGTATTGAACAACTTGTAAACACTAATATTCAAAACTCCTCCACGACCACCCGCACCACCAGGAGAAATATCTGTTCCATTCTTTCCTCTAAAGAATATCTTTCCTCCTGGAAGGAATGACAACGGCTTTGCATAACTTGTTTCAGTTATATTTATAGCCAAAGTTCTTCCATCTCCACTTCCATTATAAAGAACATAAATCGGCTTACTTATATTCATGAAAGTGAATTGACACAATGAATCTGTGCATAATCCAGAATGCAATGTACAAGTTGCATTTATTATACAAATTGCTCCTTGAGTACAACTTCCAATATTCAAACACGAATCAAGCAAGGTCAAATTCCTTCTTGCAGTACTATTTATATTTCCAACCGTATCATTTATAGTTACATTATAACTATAAGCTCCGAAACTCAATCCAGTAAAGTTGAATGTTCTATTTCCAGAGGACAAAATACTATTATTAACTAATGCCCCAGTTGAATTGTAAAGAGCGAAAATAACATTTCCTTCATTTATATCACTACCGCTAATATTAACAAATATATTCGCCAAATCACTAAAGTCTTTATCATTTTCAATTCCAAGTCCAAAACTAACTGAAGGAGGAGTTCTATCAACACTAAACATCACGCTCGAACTATCATTCACATTTGCGGAAGTGTCATTTGCGTAAACTCTGAATGTATAACTTCCGTCGGCAATTGAGCTATTTGAATAGTTGAATAAATTGCCTCCAATTGTTCCTCCAGTTACATTTGTCATAGAGAAATTATTTATTCCACCATCAAGACTAAATCTAACGCTTCCATTCTCACTCAAGGAAACATTAAATTGCAATGGAAGACTGCTATTTCCATAAGTTATATTTGTAGGGAAATTAATTGTTACATTTGGAGGCGTGGTGTCTGTAATAGGAGTGCTTCCAATGCTAAAGTTAATTCCAATTGCAGATGAATTAAAAACAACACTACCTGCAGTAAGAGAAGTATAATTATAACAAGAAGGATTTGTTGATGAAGTGCAAACAGAACTTCCCATGAACAAAACAGGAGAAGTAAATCCTCTATCGCCAATTCCATAGAGAGTTATATTTACACTTGAATTAATTGCTCCCTCTGTGAAACTATCCATTGTAAATGCAACTGAATTATTTCCTATGCTCAAATTAATTTCATGTCCAACATCTCCCTTAAGTGTTAAATTGCTTAAGAATCCCGAACTGGAATTATCAGTCCATCTGACTTCTCCGTGTGAATTATTATAGATTAAATAATTTAGAGTAGTATTTCCAGTTGTGTCCCATATTGCTTTTCCTGAAGATGATTTAAGATTATTATTCAACAAGACATTTGAAGCTGTTGAAGAAATAAGATAAATAGTCGCACTCCCAATAGAAGAAAGAATATTAGAACTAATCTGATTGCTTATTCCTCCAGATATTT